>Ga0209490_10001539_pt1 | contig 22158 bp, 15 predicted proteins | sample MAT06_FD_187209 | JGI IMG/M metagenome (GOLD analysis project Ga0209490, IMG submission 187209) | Freshwater microbial communities from Lake Fryxell liftoff mats and glacier meltwater in Antarctica - MAT-06 (SPAdes) (version 2) | ecosystem: Environmental > Aquatic > Freshwater > Ice > Liftoff... | reverse complement strand
TGGCCCCTAATTCCCCTGGGAACCGACAGGGCAGCGACAGGGCAGCGACAGAGCAGCGACAGAGCAGCGACAGAGCAGCGACAGGGCAGCGACAGGGCAGCGTTCGCCGCTTTGCTCAAGCGTCGAAGAGCGGGAGCGCACGCTTCGGGCTCCGCGCGTGACACGCCACCGAGCCGCCCGAGGCGAGCGTTTCCAGCTCAGGTCGTGTCTGCTCGCAAAGGTCAAATCGCTCAGGACATCGAGGATGAAAGCTGCAGCCGCTTGGTAGGTTGGCAGGATTGGCCACCTCGCCGGAAAGCGCGAAAACCATTGGAATGTCCGGATCGGCGTTCGGGACCGCTGCCAGGAGCGCTTGGGTGTAAGGGTGCTCGGGCTGCTCAAACAACCGCTCAGTTGGCGCTATTTCCACGAGGCGCCCCGCGTACATCACAGCGACCCGGTCGCACAGGTAGCGAACGACGCTGAGATCATGGGCCACAAAAATCGTGGTGAGCTTGAGTTCCCGTTGGAGATCGGAAAGCAGATTGATAACTTGCGCCTGTACCGAGACGTCCAGCGCGCTGACCGGCTCGTCAGCGACGATCAAGCTCGGATTCATCACCAAAGAACGTGCGATCCCGATGCGTTGCCGCTGCCCGCCCGAAAATTCATGTGGATAGCGGCTCATGTGTTCGCTCCGGAGCCCCACCTTCTCCAACATCGAGACCACACGCTCACGAAGCTGAGGGCCCTTGGCTAACTTGTGAATCACGAGTGGCTCGCTCACAATCTGCTCAATGCTCATGCGCGGATTGAGCGAACTCACCGGATCCTGAAACACCATCTGCAATTGGGTTCGAAGCGGGATGAGCTCAGCCTCGGAAAGCTTTGCGAGGTCCACCACGCCCGAGCTCGTGCGGAAGAGCACTTCGCCAGCTGTCGGCGTGAGAGCCCGTAGAATCGTGCGCGCAGCGGTGGTCTTTCCTGAGCCGCTTTCGCCCACGAGCCCGAGTGTTTCTCCCGCCAAAACATCGAAGGAAACACTGCTCACCGCTCGAACCCAACCGACGCGTCGCGAGAGGATTCCGGTACCGAAAATCGGAAAATGTTTATCAAGATTTCGAACGCTCAAGAGCGTCGCGGGCTCAGCTGCCATTAGATTTCCCCTGCTCGTAAGCAGGCCACTCTCTGCTCAGCATCGAAGTCCGAAAGCTGTGGTGCTGTGCCTTGGTCGCAACGGCCTGGAACTGCATACGGACAACGCGGGTGAAAGGGGCAACCGGCTGGGATCTCTTTGAGCGATGGCACATTACCCGTTATCGAGGGGAGCGGCTTGCCGCGCACAGAGCGGCTCGGGATCGAATCGAGCAAGCCACGTGTGTACGGGTGCTTTGGAGCTTTCAGTACCTTGCGAAGCGGCCCGGACTCCACGACTCGTCCCAAGTACATGAGCACGATGTCATCGGCCGTTTGCGCAACGACACCGAGATCGTGCGTGATGAGCAGGACGCTCAAATCCTCATTTTGCTTGAGTGACTTCAAAAGCCCGAGAATTTGAGCCTGAAGCGTCACGTCGAGTGCCGTGGTAGGTTCATCCGCAACCAACAGCTCGGGGCTGTTGGCGAGCGCAATGGCAATCACCACGCGTTGTCGCATGCCACCCGAAAGCTCATGTGGGTATTTCTTCAGCGCTTGGGCAGGCCCGGCGATACCCACCTTCGTGAGTAGCGAAATAGCCTCAGCCTCGATAGCTGCTTTGCCGAGCGGGCGGTGCAGGGCGATGGCTTCACTCAGCTGATTGCCGATCGTGTGCACCGGAGAGAGCGCCGTCATCGGTTCCTGGAAGATCATTCCGATCTTTCCGCCGCGTAATGCATACAGGCTTTCCGCGTCTTCCTGAAGCGCAGTGATGTCGATCGACGGGCCTGATTTCGGATGGAGCACGATCTGCCCGCCCACAATGCGCCCGGGGTGTTTCACCAGACGCAGGATGGAATAGGCCGAAACGCTCTTGCCGCAGCCACTCTCGCCCACGACCGCCAGCACCCGCCCGCGCCGAACCTGAAACGAAGCGCCGTCCACAGCTTTGAGTTCGGAATCATCGACGAAAAACGACACTTTGAGGTCCTTCACGTCGAGGATCAGGTCGTGATTCGTGGCCACCATCAGCTCCTCGGCGCGTAGGGGTCAGCGGCGTCGCGTAAGCCATCCCCCAAGAAATTGAAGGAGAGCACGACCAGGATGATGAAGACGACGGGCAAGAGTACCCAGGGATAACTTGCAACTACCTGGAGGCTCGTGGCGTCTTGCAACATGACACCCCAGCTCACGATGGGCGGGCGAAGACCTAGGCCCAAGAAGCTCAGGCTCGTTTCGCCAAGGATCATGCCAGGGACACTCAGCGTGAGCGCAACGATGATGTGACTCGTGAAGCCCGGCAAGAGATGGCGAACGATGATGCGCGTGTGGGAAGCGCCGAGCAGACGCGCTGCGACGACGTAATCTTCCTCGCGCAAGCTCAAGATCTTGCCACGCACGACGCGCGCCAGTCCAGTCCAGTTGAGCAGGCTCAAGACGATGGTAATTCCGAAATACATTTGGAGCGAGGACCAATCTTTGGGCAAAATCGCCGCCAAAGACAGCCACAATGGCAGTTGCGGGAAGGCATTGATCACTTCGATGCTGCGCTGGATCAGATTGTCGACGCGGCCGCCAACGTAGCCTGAAATCCCACCGAGGAGCAGGCCGAGCACAAATGTGACCAGGATCCCCACCAGCCCCACACTCAGTGAAATGCGCGAACCATAAATAAGCCGGCTCATGATATCGCGCCCATAGCGATCGCCGCCAAACACGTAGAAGAGCGGCCGCGTGGGTGCTTCTAGCATGCCAGGCTGGAGCTGGGGGGGGGGGTGCGTGGCTTGATACTCAGCTTGAGCCACACCGAGTAGATGCCGATCCCAAGGGATCAGCCCCATGAGATCATAGGGGACACCTTGGACGAAGAAACCTAAGGGCACGACATCTGTTGGATCTTCAACGTAGATACGGCGCAGTGTGATCGGATCCATCGAAGGCTTCACGTTTAAGATGTGAAGCCCGTGCTCAAAGCTGAAACGCGGCGGCGTGGGCGGGCAATAGGCGTGGTGCACATCGCGCCATTCGCGTGAATAGGGCGCAAAAAACTCAGCAAAAACGGCAGAAAATCCGATCAGGCACAGCAATAATAGGCTGGCATAGGCGGCGTGATGCCGCTTAAAGCGCTTCCAGATTAACTGCGATTGAGAAGCCGAAGCGATGCTGGCGTTCATCAGCGGCTACCTGACTGAAAACGGATGCGCGGATCGATCCAAAGCAATAGTAAATCGCTCACGAGCGTTCCGAGCACACCGAGCAGGCTCAACACCATCAGCATCGAGCCCGCCAAATACATGTCTTCCATCATGAGCGCCTCAAGGAGCAAAGGGCCGACGATGGGGAGGCTGAGTACAATCCCAACCAACGCGCCGCCCGAAATCAGCGCAGGGAAAATGCCACCGATTCCGGACACAAACGGATTGAGCGCGAGGCGTACGGGATACTTCAGCAAGAGTCGAAGCGGCCGCACACCGCGTGCGCGCGCTGCGGTGACGTAGGGCTTATTCAACTCATCCAATAGATTGGCGCGGAGCACGCGTATCATCCCGGCTGTACCACCAAAACCGAGCACCGCGATCGGCAGCCAGATGTGCTTTAAGAGATCGAGGAACTTGGCAAAATCCCAGTCTCTTTCGGCCTGTTCAGGAGAAAGCAGCCCCGTCACGCTCAGACCGAAATAGCGCTCCGACAGGTGCATCAATACGAGCGCGAGCAGGAAGGGCGGCACGCACATACCGAGGAAGCCGAAGAACGTCAGGATGTGATCGGATACGGAATATTGGCGCACCGCTGAGTAAATCCCAAGCGGGATCGCGATCATCCAGGTAAAAATTATGGTGCCAAACGAGATCAAGAAGGTCAGCAGGATGCGGTCGCCGACCAAGGTGTCGACCCGCTGCAACGTATCCATGGAACGGCCGAGGTTCCCCTGCAAGAGCCCGGAATCCTTGGGTTCAAAGGAGCGAAACCAGTACAGGCCTATCCAACGCGCGTAACGCACGAGCTGCGGGTCGTTCAGGTAGAACATGTCCTCAAGCTCTTTGATGGCCTGTTGGTTAGCTTGATCGCCCGCGACCTCAAGCGCCATCGTCTTCGCGGTTAGGAAGTCCGAGGGTGGAAGCTGAATAATCGCGAATACCACCACGGAAATAACGAACAGCGTTGGCACCATCAACAGCAAGCGTTTGCCCACGTAGGGATGGCGCAGCGTCAGAAGTAGGCAAAATAGACCAAGAATTCCCCACAAAACGGGCTTCAACAGAGTGCCAAGCCTGCCCTCCTTCTGAGCATCGGGGATCCCGCTCGCGGGAGGGCTGTCCGGCGGAGGCGTCACCTTGAGAACGGCGGCACTGATCTGCGCTTGAGCTTGAGCGCTCGTCTTGGTTGCGTTGAAGAAGAAACGCTCAGGGTAGGCGTTGCCGGGTGACAAGAAATCCCACGTGAACACCACGTCGTCTGGAACATTCTTGAAGCCATCTTGGATCGCGATCGCATACGGCGGCATCGTAGCGACGCTGATCGTCCAGACATTTTCAGCGGCTAGCTTCAGAATACCTCTGAAACGCTCGGCCTGTTCCGCGGGTTCACCCACCTGGCTCATTTCTTCGTAGAGCGCGTACGCCTTGCGGATCGGATGATCGGCCGTTGGTGCTACATTACCCGGCGTGTTGGCTTTAGGGTCGCCGTACAGTCCGCCGTTCGCGTACCAGCGCGCGAACCCGATGCCAAAGTTGGACTCTTCGCGGAGCGGAACGAAGCAACGAGCCTCCAGGATCGGGAGGAAATCATTGTTGCTGGTCCATAGGTTAAAGTCATGAGAAAGCGTGCTTTTCTCGGTATAAAAGAGGCGCCCGCCCTGCATGAGTGGGATCGCACGCACTCCCACGCGACGCCAATCGTCCGTCACGAATTGCGCCAGGGCCACGAAGTTGGGGTGTTGGAAATGCACAAAGAATGTCATGGGCGTGCCATCGCGAAACTTGCGCATGCCCTCCATGTCTCTCGCGGTGAGGCCCAGATCATCGAGCAGCTGATTCGCCCGCTCAGGCGAGAAATCAGTGAAGGCTTTGAACGCGCTCGGCTCGTAGAAGATCGAGCGTGAGTCGGGTGCTGCTTGGGCCGGCTCAACCTCTAGCCCCGGATACTCCGCGTCGATAATTTCACGCCGGTTGATGGCCAGCGAGAGGGCTTGGCGGAAGTGCTTCTCATTCAGGAGCTCATGCTTGTTCTGAGTGTTGCGGTGCGCGGCCTCGTTCCCATCGGCACTGGATTCGACCAAACGGTTGAGGTTCGGATGGATCACAAAGGGGCTACGATCCCCGCGGTACCAATGCGTTATGTGCAGGCCGTGCCTTTTAGCCTCCGACATCATGAGCGTGTAGACGTCACCACCGACCGGTGAGAAGGCGTATTCTCCGCTCAGAATGGCCGCAGAGACGGCCTCGCCCGTCTTGACCTGCATCTGAACGCGGTCGATATACGGCAGCTGGTTACCGGCTGCATCCACGGCGAAGTAATAAGGATTGCGCTCAAAGTTGAAGGTTCCCGTTGGCGAATGCGTTCGGTACACCCAAGGCCAGAGGCGCGGATGCTCAGGGTTCTGGAAGCGTTTGGCGTCCGTATACACCGCCCCTTCGCTGGCTAAGCCCTTTTGAAGCATCGTGCGACGAATGAGATCTTTATTGCCCACTCGCGGGTGATACTGGCGTAAGTAGTGCGCCGGAGATTCGGTCAAGAGGAGTCCGAAGAACGTCGCCAGCTTGGGTAGGAAGAGCCCGTTCGGGAACGGAAACGTGAAGCGCACCCGAAAATCATCGAGCTTCTCAACGTTGCCCAGCTTTCCGCGGACCCGCATGAAAGGTGGTGAGGCGCCGCCCGCTAAGCTGGGCTCCAGCGCCTCATACTGCCACCAATAAAGGATGTCGTCCGCCGTGAACGGCACTCCATCTGACCAACGGGTTCCACGTCGCAGCTCAAACGTGAACTCGGTGTAAGTCGCATTCGCGACAAAGCTTTTGGCCAGATGGGGCACTACCGGAAAACCTTGCGGGGACCAGTGCACGAGCTGATTCTGCCCCAGCCTCTTTTCCACGTATTCAAAGGCCTGCGGATCGCTGAACGTTGTTTGGCGCCAAACGCCGCCATACTTGCCGATTTCAGGGGAGGCTAGCACTAAAGGTTCACGCCCGATGCGTTCAACCAGGGGTGCCAGCTGACGCGTGGCAATGAGCGGCTTCAAGATCGTTGGCTCGCCCTTCGGAAACCAGGCTGGTTCTTCAGCGCCGGCTGTCGCCGCCGAGTAGTCCACGTCTTTCTGAACTCGCGGCGGGTTCTTGGGGTCGAGTTTTGGGCGTCGCGACTCCAGGACCTGTGCCAAGAGTTGCCGTTGGGGCGCAATCGGTGCGCTGGCCATGTTGGGCCGAATCCACCAGGCGACGCCCAGAACGAACGCAAGGAAGCCGAGCGCCACCAGCGTCAGGGCAATCAGGAGTCTCAAGGTGGCGTTCACAGGCGCCCCTGCATAGCGTGCTTCCCGCGTCCATAGAAGCGGCCACCACCGGGCGCTGGTTTTATCAGGCTCTGTTCAAGAACTCAATCGTGGCCCTGGCAACACGGGCGTCGTTCAGCATCAGTTGGTGCGCGGCAACCGAGAATGTTCGTGCTTCGCCTAGCCCGAGGTTTGAACTCTTGGTGGGCAGGATCATGAGATCGAGCGGCGTGTAGAGCGATAAGCAGTCTAACTCTGAGAGCTCCCGAAGGCCTCGATTGAGTTCACCGAGCAGCTCACTCCCTGGTCGCATTTCACGGACCCCAGGCTTCTTGCCGAGACGGCCCCAGAATGTTCCATAGTGTGGCGCTGCGATGCTCACGAACTTTCTCACTCGCCGCGCTCCACCGAGCCTTTGCAGGTAGAGCCGCGAAACAATGCCGCCCATGCTGAACCCAATCAAGGAGAGTTTCTGTTCGGTGCCCAAAGTGGCATCCACGCGTGCAGACAATTGTTGCGCCAGGGTGAATAGCGATACCGAGCCGTTGTTGGGCGAAGAATCCCACGCGTGAACTTCGAATCCAGCCTGGCCCAATTGTTTTGCTAGGGACCGAAAAACCTTCGCAGTATTCCGAATTCCGTGCACGAGCACCACTGGCTCATGTTCGCGTCGTTGCATGGGGTCTCAGGAGCATAAGGCAACTGAACCGCCACGACGCGTCGAAAGCGACCGAACTGACCTAGCCGAGCTCTAAGGGTGCCGTCACCCACGCTGGGTCGCCGAAGTTTGAAAGCGGCGCGCCCATCAGGTTTCCAATGTTGAGCGATAGGTTGGCGCGGTTCTTCCCGTTGAGGTTGACGCTGCGTCCCGTTCTGAGTTGGCCTCCGGCCTTACCCGCTAGCAACACGGGTACGGGGCGATTGGTGTGAGACGACCCATCGCCCAGTTCCGAAGTGACGAGCACCAGGCAATTGTCGAGCATGCTTCCCGGGCCTTCGGGCGTGTCCTTGAGGCGTTTTATGACCACCGCCAGCTGTGACATCAGCCACGTCTGGGCGGTGACGAGATCCGGTCCTGGTGCGTGCTGCATTTCGTGGTGTCCATTGGAATTTAAGCCGAGCCAGGTGAAGAACACACCGGATCCGCTATGGAGCCACTGCAAAGAGGCCACTCGAGTCGCGTCGCAGTTGATCGATTGGTAGAGGAGCTCACTCATGGCGGCGCCCACTGCTGGAATATCGGTTCCTGCTCCAAGGCTGGGCGCGCCACACGAGGCGCCCGGCGTGGCCATGGTTCCCCCGCCGCCCGCGGGGCTCATGATTGATTTCTCGAGCTCGCGCAGCGAAGTCAGGTGCGCGTCCAGGCGCAGCTTCTCGGCAGAGCCGACGATGCCTTGGATGTCGGTGACCTGAACCTTGAGGAGGTCGAGCATACTCTGACGCTGCGCGTTGAGTGCTAGCAGCTTGGCTAAAGCATCCGGATCCGTTGGCGCAGGCCCCGGGGGCGGGGCCCCGCCGCCGAACAGTCGGCTGAACATCGTCGCAGGATCCTGCACCGCCGGGATCGAGACGCCATTGGACCAAATGATGTTTGAACGATCAAAGCCGTCCTGGGGCGGACTCGTCGAAGACACGCCGAACTCGAGCGAGGCAAACCTAGTATTTTTCCCAATCTTCTGGGCGATAGCCTGATCGACAGATGTCAGCGTCGGCGGAGTGAACGAAAAGCTATCTTCCGTTACGCCTCGACCGTCGCCCGTGAGGTGAACGCGCACGCCGCCGTGTCCGAGATCAACACCCCCAGTTTGTGGATCGACCAGATTTTCAATGAGGAGAATATCCGAACGGAACGGTGCGAATGACGCCAGCGCCTGATCGTAGCTGAATATTCCCTGGTCGTTGACCATGGACATGCCACCTGGGAAGGAAAGAATCACCAAACGCACGGGCGCCGCTTGAGCCTCGGCTAACGTCGCTCGGAACACCGGGGCGGCGAGGAAGCTGGCAGCACCCAGACCCGTAAGGAGTGATCGGCGTTTGATGAGGGATTTGCTCATGGTACGAAGGTCCTTGTGGTGAAGCTTGCTGATTGAGTGATGGCAACGAGCAGCTCCCGCACATCCATCCCCGACGCTCCAAGCTGTGTATCGAGCGCTGCGGCGAGCTGTGTGTCGGTTTCTATCTCCTGACGCCCATACGTGTAGCGTGCTGCCTGAATTGCCGCACACTTACGAACTAGCGCGCTCGCGGATAGGCGCGTGGCGAGTTCAACGCCGCCGGTGAACTTTCCGTCGACGTCAGTGCCCGTCAGTTCGCCGTTCGAGTCCACGGGGCGCCCATTTTCGACCGTCCGATAGGTACCGACAGCGTCGTACGCCTCAAGCCCAAAACCAATCGGATCCATCATGCTGTGGCAACCCGCGCAGGCGTTGCTGGCCGAATGTGCGGCAAACCGTTCACGGGTGGTGAGGTTTGGATCGGCTGCGGGAGAGTCAATTTTGACGTTAGGTGGTGGCGGCGGCAGGGCTTGGCAGAGCAGGCGCGTACGCACAAACTTGCCACGTTTCACCGGCGCTGACTCATTTTCGTGGGCTTGCAGGGCGAGCAGCGAAGGGAGTGTGAGCATACCGGCGCGCCCCATGGCACTCACGTCAGTCTTGACGAACGTCTCCCCCATGCCCGGATCGGGAACCCCGTAAATCGGCGCTAAGCTGCTGTTGACGAAGGCGAAGGGTGCCGAGAGCAAGGTCTTTATTGTGCCGTCACCCTCCCACATCACCGACGCTACGAAGCGGTCCGTAGAGGCTTCCATCGCAGATTTCTCGGCCGACGCGAAGGCGGGAAACAGGTTCGCGTCCTTCACCAGTCCGCTCATGTCCGAAACCAAAAACCACTGCTCGAGAAACTTCCCAACGTTGGCTTGAGCACGGGGCAAAGCGAGCAACCGTCGCGCTTGGGCTTCGATTTGAACGGGAGTGCTGAGTGCATTGGCGTCTGCCGCCTGCATCAGCTCTGGATCGGGCAGGGAACCGCTAAATAGGTAGGAAAGCTCGGACGCCACTTCGTACGGAGAGAGAGCGCGCTCCGCTGCGCCAGTGCCGTATTCCATGCGGTAAAGGAGGGCTGGGGACTGGAGCATCGCCTCCAGCACGCCACGGATGCCAGCCTCGTACGTGTCCGTCGTGCGCACGAGATCGTACAGAGCACGATAGGCCCCTTGTTCCTTGACGCTCAGTGGCTGGCGATGAACCTGCTTACCAAATCCGTCGATGAACGTGTTGGCGCAGTCTGACTCCGCCGCAGGGGAAGCGCAGGGAGCTAGGGTTGAAACTGCCGCTTCGCCGGCCAGGCGAGCGGCCATGGTAGCATATTGTGAGCCTAGAACGGCTGACACAGTGAGCGCAGAACTGAAGTTGCTGTAACCAAGTGCGCGGGTATCTGGGATCAGAGGATCAGCGGGTGGCGCCGCTAGCCCTAGAAGATCCTGCACGGTGGTGCGATATTCGTCGTTAGTCAGGCGTCGTAAGGCGGTGGGACCAGGAGCACCCGCCGGGATGACGAATGAAGGCTGAGCCCCCGTGCTAGGGGAAGCCCCGCCCGCGGCTGTATTGCCAGCCCCGCCCGTGGTTCCAACCGAGCCGCCGGAGCCGGAAGAGACGTTGGAGCCGGGGACGTTGTTCCCATCAGACGGCACGCGTTGCTTTTGGCCCGAGCCGACATTGGCGGTGCATCCGGCAGCGGCCAGGCAGGTCAAAACAGCGACACCAAGCCGGACTAGGGTTTCACGAGGATCCCGGACGGCGGGGTGGCGAAATAGTTCCGATGTATGGAGTCGATGCATGTGGACAAACCTCCGACCTGAGCCCGCTCAACACGGCCGCTTCGGCCCTTGCTGATGTCTAGGTCTCCTAATCTAGCAGTCGTAGCCTGCATTGCGGCTCTCACTTCCTGGCAAAGATTGGTTGGATCCTGCTGGCGCCAGGCCACCTTTCAGCGAGTCAGGTGAAACCGCCTCCAAAAAGCGCCAGCATAGAGCGATGCCGCGACCCAACGCTCGACTCAAGGTCTGGAAGCAAAGCACGGGCAACGTCGCTTCGAATGAACGGTCTTTCGTGATTGGCTCGGATCAGCTGGTTTCCGTCCCTGGGCGTCCGAGTGGTCCATCCGATGCTCACATTCACGGAGGCGTGGAGCTCGGGGCCATCACGGAAGGACCTGCGGTGCTGTATGCCAACGGGGTACACTACGACCTGCAAGAGGACGATAGCTTGGTGCTGGACTCGGCGATTCCGCACCAGGTGGGCCCTGTCGCTGGCGGCCGCTTTCGCTATGTGTACGCCCATCTTTCGCACGCGGCGGTGCTCAGCATCCACCCCCCCGAAAGCGGACTAGCTCTGGCTCGGGCCACGCGCTCTCGCACGCCACTCATTCTCAAGCGCCAACCGCAAATAGCCGAGCTCCTAGCTGAGGCTTTCGTGCTCCAATCCCAAGCCGATCCGTTCGATCGAGCGATTGCCTGGTCAAAGACCATTGCCGCGCTCGTTCAAGTCGTTCGAAACCAGCAGTTGCCCCATGCGGTCCAAACGACGCTAGCGACGTCGGCCGGGAATGAAGCCGTGTTCTCGGCGGTGGAATTCATCCATGAGCATTTTCACGAGCCGATAGGTGTCGTCGAAATTGCCAAGCATTGCTCGCTCAGCCCATCACGACTCAGCCATCTGTTCTCCGAGGTCATGCAGTATTCTCCCATTGAGTACCGCAACAAGATTCGAATTGATCGGGCCCTTGATGCGCTGCTAGCTACAGAGCAACGGGTTGAAAGCATCGCCTTCGCTGTGGGATTTCAGAGCCCTGGCGTGTTCTATCGCGCGTTCAAGAAGGCGACCGGCGGAACGCCCGCCGAGTTCCGCAAAGCTGACGGGGATGCAGAAAGCTAGCGTCGCTGCCTGCTCAGCCTAGGCTTAGCTGTCCCGTGCAATACATGGGATCGCCCAGGCTGGGCAGATTCAGTCCCATGATATTCGCCACGCTGAGAAGCATGTTGCTGTGGGGTGCGCGGGCAGCGTTCAGACTGCGTCCCGTTCGCACCGCCCCATTGGCCTTGCCGGCAATGAGGCCAATCACCGGATCGTGCTCGTGTGTACCCCACATTTCGGACATCACGAGCACGAGCGAATGGTCGAGCATGCTGCCCGAGCCCTCCGGAGTAGCCTTCATTCGGTTGAGGAGCACTCCGATTTGCGCTGCCACCCAGGTCTGCACTTTGTCGTAGTTGGCGTGGCTCTCGGCCGAATCCACCCAACCGTGTTCCATACTGTGGTGGGACTCGTTCACGCCCAACCACGGGTACATCACGGTGTCATCTCCTGAAGAGAGCCATTGAATCGTAGCTACGCGCGTCAGGTCACAGTTGAGCGATTGATACAAGAGCTCGTTCATCGCCGCGGCGGTTCCCGGAAGATCCTCGTTGAACACGGGCGTGCCGATGTTAGGCGCCGCGCAACCCATGCCTTGGAAGACTTGTCCCGTGCCCATGCCGCCGCCAGGCAGCGAATTCTCAAGCTCGCGCAGCGCCGTCAGGTGTAAGTCGAGCTTCTGTTGTTCGTCGCTCCCAGCAACCGATTGGATGGCGTTCACTTCGCGCTTCAGCTGATCAAGACGGCTTTGACCCCTCACTCGCAAGCGCTGGATCTCCGCGAGCCCCGCGGGATCCTGCCCCTGGGTGGGCGCGGGCGCTGGAGAGGCACCCCCGGGAAAGAGACGCGAAAACACTGATGCCGGGTCACCCACCGGCTCCATGGGGACCCCCTTGTTGAAGCAAACCCAGCGTCCGGATTCACCCAAATTTCGCCCTGTGAGAACTCCCAAATTCAAGGAGCCAATCTGAGTCTCTGAGCCCTTGGTGTTGGCCACCAGCTGGTCGAGCGACGTCGATTGGCCGAAGGGATTCGTGGAAAGCTCATGCGATATTTGGTCCGTGCTACCTGTGAACATGCAGCGGCGCCCCGCCTTGTGCCCGTCCATTTCTTGCAGCGTCGCGACTTTTTCAGCCGTGGGATAGGACATATCCTCGAAGATCACGATGTCGGATTCGAGTTGCTTGAGCGGTGCGAGCACCTTCGAGTAGCTCCAGGAGGAACCTGCAATGCCCGCGTCCGTGGCGTTCGGGCTCAGGTAACTCACGCCCCCTGGAAAGTGCACAAGCACCAAGCGCAGCGGGAATTGCCCCTGAGCTTCGGCCAAGACACTGCGAAATACAGGCGTTGCGAGGAACGCCGCCGCACCGAGCTGTTTGAGCAAGGCACGCCGCTTGAGGAGAGCTTTAGACATACGCATATTCCTTTCGGGTCAACGACAGAATCGAAACCTAGCGGTGAATCCGAGACTTGAAGCCATCGGTCTTTGCAATGGAAATCAGGAGTTCACGAATATCGAGCCCGCCTGGAGCAAGGCCCACCGTGATCTGACGTGCCAAGGCGTCTTCAGCCTTGAGCTCTGGGCGCGCGAAGGCCCAGCGGTACGCGTTTTGCGCTAAGCATTGTTTGGCCTCCAGGCTTCCCGCCAATTTGCTAGCCAATTCCACCCCTCCTGAGTAGGGGCCATCGATATCCAGAGTGCCCGTCAGGGTGCCGCTCGCATCCACTGGCTTTCCATTCTCTTCCGTTCGGAAGCGCCCGATGCCATCGTAGTTTTCGAGCCCGAAGCCAACTGGGTCGATGAGCGAGTGACAACCGGAGCAGGCGGGATTCGCAGAGTGCGCAGCGAACCGCTCCCGGGTGGTGCGCGTGGGGTCCGGATCCGGCGGTTGGATGGCCATGTTAGCCGGCGGCGGTGGAAGCGTTTGGCACAAAAGGCCCACGCGCACGTACTTTCCACGCGCGATAGGAAATGACTCAGCCAGTTTGGAGTGAGCTGCCAGGACCGACGCTTGCGTGAGCAGCCCCGAACGGTTTTGAGCGTTGAGCTCCTGGGGGACGAAGCTCGTCCCTTGCCCTGCATCGGCAAGGCCATAGTGAGCTCCGAGCTCCGCGTTCACGAAGGAGGAGCGCGATGTCATCAGCGATGTGAAGGAGCCATCCCCCTCCCACAGTCTGCTATCGATGAAGCGCGCGGTTTCTTCACCCATGGCGGCCCGGAGTGTTGGAGTGAACTCCGGGTACACTTGAAGATCCTTGGCAAGGCCGCCCAGGTTGGCGATCCCGGCGAAAGCCTGCACAAAGTGCCTCAACGGGAAGCGCGCTTCGGGCAGCGTTAACAGGCGGCGCGCCTGCTCTTCGATTTGCTTGGAGCTCGCCAGCTGGTTCGCATCGGCCGCAGTCATGAGCGTTGAGTCCGGCGGGGTGCCGGTGAACAGATAGGCTAGGAAGGTCGCTATCTCATACGACGTGAGGGTTCGGGCCGCACCGCTACTAGCCTCACCGAGCTCCGTTCGGTAGAGGAGGTTCGGCGATTGCAGCATCGTCTCGACGACCTGCCGGACGCCACTCACGTGACCCGAGGCGCTTTGATCCAGAGTGTACAGTGCTTCGTACTCAGCCTGCTCGGTGGCAGAAAGCGGTCGACGGAACGCTCGTTTCCCAAAATCCGCAATGAATGCCTTGGCGCAATCCAAAGGGACGCTAGGCGCCGGACAAGCGGGCACTTGAAAGGCCTCCGCTGCCTGCCTCGCAGCAACGTCGGCATACTGTGCTGCAATTGCCGGGGACACAGTAAGGACTGCGCTAAAGTTGTCGAACCCTTGGCTCCACCCCTCAGCTTGAAGCGGCTCACTGGGCGGTGCGCCCAACTGCAGCAGCGTCTGAACCGTACTGCGGTACTCGGCGTTGGTGAGTCGACGCAGCAATGTGGGACCCAGAGGCGCTCCATTTGGAGCGTCGATCGAGCCCGGTGTTGGTCCCGGAGTCTGGCCTGGGCCTGGGCCCGGCACGGAAGGGATGCTGCCGCCATTCACCGGCAGGTCGGAAATCCCTGACCCCGCGGGTGCGCCTCCGTTCCGCTGACTGCCGTCAACCTCCGCGCTGCAGCCGAGGAGCAGCGCGAGCCCAGCCAAGGCACTAATTCGGGGAAGAGTTCGCTTGATCATAGGGGCTCCAGGTAGGAGGAAAGCTGCCGAACTGTTCGTCCGCGCCTTGACCGACTCCCCTACGTTAGCCTCCCCAAATAGGATTATTTGTTCAAAATGGGTCCAGCCGTAGCACCCTTCGCCCAGCTCCTTCGTGCTACAGGTAGGGAGGACGTGCATGCTCACGCGTAACCTCTTTGGACCTCAAGACTTCCCGTTGGCCGCGTCGCTCGCAGTGCACAGAACCGGCATCGATCTGCATCGGCATGACTCGGTCGAGCTGGCGCTGGTAACCCAAGGTCATGCTACGCACCGTCTCGAGACCGAAGCCTACGCGATCGAGGCGGGTGACGCGTTTGTCATCCTGCCGAATGTGCTGCACGGCTATGAGAACTGTCGCGGCTTCAGCGTGATGAACCTTGGGTTCGATCCTGAACGGCTGACCCTGCCGACTCACCAGCTAGCGGCGTTACCCGGCTATCGCGCTCTCTTCATGCTTGAGCCCCAGGTGCGAACCAAACACGCATTTCGCAGCCGTTTGCAGCTTGAGCGCTCTGCGCTCGACCGCGTTCTTGCCATCGTTGCCAGCTTGCAGCGTGAGCTCCAGGAGCGAGCGCCCGGTTTCGCACTTTCGGCCACATCGTACTTCACGGCCGTGCTCGTAGAGCTCGCGCGACAATACGAACGCATGCGTAGCCCTGCGTCTCAATCATTGGTCCGCCTTTCAGCCGTGGTCGAGTGGCTGGCAGATCATTTTACCGAGCCGATCACGCTCGAGGAAATCGCTCGCGCCGGCGGAATGTCCAAGAGCAGCCTTCGTCGCAGCTTTCAGGAATGCTTTGGACTTTCCCCAATGAATTACGTGATCGATCTCAGGCTGCGCCAAGCCGAATTTCTTCTTCGGGATACCCAAACTCCGATCCGGGACATCGCGGCGCTCGTTGGGGTGGACGACGCGAGCTACTTCTCCCGGCTGTTCCGTCGACGTTCGGGTCTCGAGCCATCCGCGTATCGGGCTACGCACCGCGGAGACTAGCCGTCTCATGATACGTGAAGCGTGAGGAAGCTCTTCAAGCGCCAGCCCGAAACGACGGAATGGCGTGTCGCCGAAACTGGCTCGGCGTTTGTTTCAGCACCTTGCGAAACGCCACCTGTAACTGTCGAATGTCACTGAATCCACACCGATCCGCGACGTATTCCACGCTGAATTCCGTATCCACCAACAGGCGTTCGGCTTCCTCGAGACGAAAGCGAAGCCAGGCCTGCGCCGGAGAGAGCCCCGTCGCCGCGCGAAACTTCCTCTCAACGGTGCGCCGAGAGCAGCGAAGCGAGGAAAAGAAGTCGTTGTTGCAATCTGCATCCGCGAAGTTCTGTCGCATGTAAGAAAGCGCCCGAGCAACGAGTGGATCGCTCGCGACAACGGTATCGGTGGATCGCCGGCTCACGACACGAATCGGCGGCAAGTTGATGATTCCCGCTGCCTTGCGTTCGGTCATCATCGCATCCAAAAGCTCTGCTGCGATGTAGCCCATGCGCTCCCCAGCAATTTGGATACTGCTGAGCGGTGGGGCCGCGAGCGCGCACACCGGAATGTCATTGTCCACTCCGAGGAGCGCAATCTCGTCGGGCACGACGATCCCAAGCTCACGGCAGTGCTCGGCAACGACCAGAGCTGCATTGTCCGAAACACAGAGGATGGCGACCGGTTTTGGCAGCGCCGAGAGCCAGAGCCGCACCTTCTCATTTTCTCTTCTCAGGGAAGGTTTGCCCGGCCGAGGGTGGGCCGGATGCCCAGGATGGGCGTCGAGCGCATGACAGGAAAGACCCTTTTTCCGCAAGCCCGCGTCGTAACCCGCCCAGCGCTGATCCACCTCAGTTCCGACGCGTGCGTAGTACGCCAGGTGCCGGTAGCCTCGGCTCGTGAAGTAGGCGGCGGCCATCTGCCCAATGGCAACGTTGTCATTGTTGACTTGCGCAATGGTGAGGCTGCTCAATGGGTCTCCGATATGCACTGTTGGTAACCCGGAGCGCTCAATGAGTTCGACTCCCTGGCTATCCAGGTGTTTGGCCAAAATCCCGTTGAGGTCGAGCTCAAGCAGGCGCTCGATCCCGTCTGCGCTCGGGCTGTCCCAGGTAAACGACCACGGCCGGGCAGGGCGTGCGTACGCTGCAATTCCGCGAAGCATCATCTCGCTCGGCCCTCCTCGCCGGTCCATAGCTAGGCCAATACGCATGCGAATGAACTATAGGCTAAGGTGGGTTGTCGCGGACACCCGCCCGGGGGTGTGAGGGGGCGTCGAGGGGTGGTACGCGCAAGTGCGAGGATTCCCGCTCAAAGAATCGATTGTGAGCGCAATTCTGTCGCAATTGCACGCGTCGTCGTCGCCACGTCGGCTTGCTGGAGGCTGTTGGCCACCGTAGATTGGGTGTTGAAGCGTCGGCGGCCTGACTGCTGTGCCACGACCTTCGCGGAGGACCTATCCATGCGTAATCCAATCAGCCGTGATTCTCGGGGCATCCAGACGAAGTCAATTGGCAGGCTTCCCTCTTACCGCTTTTCCGCAGCCTTCTGCCTCGTTGGGATCGCGGCCGGTTGCACGGCAGAGACAGGTAGTGGAGGCCGAAAGATTCCCGGCGACGGCGCACAGCCTGCTCCCGGTACTTCACCAACCATGGGAAGCAATCCGCCGCCCGGTGGGACCGGCTCCCTGCCAACGACCCCAGGCACGGGGATGTCGCTCATGCCGCCCCCCCAGCCTGTCGGAGCCATCGTGGGCCCGACCATGCTCAGGCGGCTTACGAACATCGAATATCGCAACACGGTCAAAGACCTGCTTCAACTGCCGGCGATTCCCTCTGATCCCCTCCAATCGGATGCGCTGACAAAGGGCTTCGACAACGTTAGTGGCTCGCTCACCGTGCCGCCCGGGCTCGCCTCGCAGTACGCCGATATTGCTGCGCTTCAGGCACAAGCCTTTGCCGTTCCCGCGTGCGCAGCTCCCATGACCGAAGCCGAGTGCGCCGCCACTTTCGTCACAAGCTTCGGAAAACGCGCTTTCCGACGTCCGATCACGCCGGCAGAGCAACAGACTTACGCCGCCATGTACGCGGACCAACGAACCCGCGCCGACCACGCTGGGGGTATCCGGCATCTGGTTCAGACGATGCTGCAGTCCCCTCATTTGCTCTATCGTTTTGAGCTCGGCCTTCCGGATGCAGGACCCGCCCGATCGCTCACGTCATATGAAGTCGCCACTGAGCTCGCCTACTTGGTAACCGCAACCACCCCCGACGACGCATTGCTAGCAGCGGCCGACAACAACGCCCTGCTCACCCCCGCACAGATCGCAGGAGAAGCGCGGCGCCTGTTGAGCCTCGAAGCCGCCAAGCCGTCCCTCCGACGCTTCGTCCTGAGTTTCGTAGACACGCTCGGCCTCAATCAAATTGCCAAGGATGCGGCTGTCTACCCGATCTTCACACCCGCCGTGCGGTCTGCCGTGCAGGACGAAACTGCCGCGTTCGTGGACGAGATCTTGTGGAAGGGCGATGGCACCTACGCATCACTCCTCTCGGCTCCCTTCTCTTTCGTAAACGCAGAGCTCGCTCCGCTGTATGGGGTCGCCGACCCCGGCCAGGGTGCTACCCTCGTCAAGACGACTCTGAACCCCCTAGAGCGCCAGGGGCTCCTGACTCACGCGTCCGTGCTCGCGTCGCACTCCAAGCCCGGCGAGTCCTCTCCCATCCACCGCGGCAAGTTCATTCGCGTGAGCTTGCTCTGCCAAAGTCTGCCCGCACCACCTGCCAATGTGCCGATGCTCGCGCCGCCACAACCTAATCTCACTACTCGTGAGCGGGTCGCCGCGCATACCGCCGACGCCGCTTGCTCCGGCTGCCACAGCCTCATCGATCCGCTGGGCTTCGGTCTCGAGAACTACGATGGCATTGGGCAATTTCGCTTGAACGAAGGCGGCAAAGCCGTAGACACGGCCGGACAATTCACGAGCACACTCGATCTCGATGGGCCTTTCACAGGCGGCATCGAGCTCTCGACGAAGCTCGCAGCGAGTCAGGAAGCCAAGCAATGCGTGACGCAAAGGGCTTACGGCTGGGCTTTTGGCAGGAGTGCGCTCGACACGGAACGCCCCGTCGTCAACGCGATTGCGGCCCCGCTGGGCTTGACCGGCCTCGACATCCGCGAGGTGGTGGTCGCCATCGCTCAATCTGACAACTTCCGCTTCCGCTCCTTCCGCTAAGCGACTTTCGTTACCTGGGACCAAAGGAAATCACACTATGTCTCGATCCTTGCTCAAGCGTCGTTCTCTCCTGCAAAAGCTCGGCGCTGCCGCCTTTCTAGCAACGCCGGTGTTCCGTTCGGTTCTAGCCGAGGCTCAAGGCGCTGCGCCGCTTCGGCTCGTTTTGTTCCATTTCCCGAGCGGTGTCAGCATGACGAATCGCGCTGCCGAATACAGCGTCAAGGACTCCACGTGGAGCTATGACCACGTCCTCGGCTCGCTGAAGGACATTCAGTCCGATATTCTACTTTTCAATAACGTCACCTTTCCGAGCGGTGAGAAGGTGAGCACCTTCACAGAGCTCGAAGGCCATGGGGGCGGCATGCGCACCATGTTCACAGGCAGCACCGATCACGCCTCGGCCGAAGTCGTTGACGCCGCCAAGCAGTACGGCAGCACCTCGTCGGTCGATCAGCTCCTCGCGAATGCTATCGGGTCCAGGACCAAGTTTGGCTCCCTGCAGCTCGGCGCGGTGACCACTACCAACGGGACGGCTGAGGGCCGCCGCTGTATCTTCAACAATGGCACGCACCTTGAGCCTGTGGAAGACGCCCAAGCGACCTTTGCTCGGCTCTTTCCTGGTGCGATGGCCCCTCCCGCTCCGACGGGGAGCATGACAGCCGACCCACAGGCCACGGCAGAGCTGCTTGCCCTGCATGCCACGGGCAAGAGCCGCCTGGATCAGCTCAAAGCGGAGGTGACGGCCATCAAAGCCATTGCCGGCATGGACGAGCAATCCAAGCTCGATTTACACCTCACGTCGCTACGCGAACTCGAAAGCGCGCTGCCGCAAGTCGGCCCAGGCGCTGGGGGCGCCGTCTTTCAAGGAGTGACGTGCGCAGCTCCGAACGTCAGCGGTGCGCCCAAAGTCAACAGTAACGCGCCGCTCGAAGCGTCTGCGGACTACATGCAGGAGCTCGGTCCCGCGATGCAAGAACTCATGTATCAGGCGATCAATTGCGACCTCACGCGCATCGCCTCTTTCCAATGGATGTCGACTGGAGAAAACAACATCTACCCATTTTTGGGTGTAAACCTGACCCATCACACCCTTGAACATGCCTGGCGCGAAAGCGACGCTACGAAGGCCATGTATGACAAGGTTCAGACCTGGCTGATGCTCCAGATCTCGACCTTCATCAAGCGTTTGAAAGCGACCCCGGAGGGGAATGGCAGCATGTTGGACAATACGGTCGTCTTGATTGCTTCCGAGATGTGGGGCGAGCATGTTCACAACGAGTTCATCTCACTCATCGCCGGCAAGGGTGGGGGCGCTATTCGCACCGGCCGCACCCTCGACGCGGCGGGTCGCTCCAACAACGACTTGTTGCTCAGCGTGGGGAACATTCTGGGGCTGAACGCGACGGCGATGGGCGATCCGATGTTCGCCAACGGCCCCCTCAATCTGGGTTAACGCCAGAGAGTCTGAGAAACACCACCTTGACGGACCTGGGATCCGGTTGGCGCTTGGCTCGTCGGATTAATAGGTCTTCATGTCGAGCAAGAGCTCGGCCAACGGCGAGCAATATCAACGATCGTTCGCACCGCGTTCGTTCGGGTCCGCCGTGTGCGAGACGTTGTGCTGACCGTCGGCGATGATTTGGCGCTCACCCTCGGCTAGGCAATAACGGCGTGAGAACTGAGCGGCTATCTAGCCTTCAGCCTTTGCCTCATCATCATCGTCGTCCTTTTCGTGCAGCTCTTCCTCAAGGTCTTGCACATTCGGCTCCTTCACTTCTTGAGCCGCCAAGCCGAGAGCAGCGCGCTCTCGATCGCGCTGGGCGCGTTGGCTTTGGAGACGCTGCATCACCTGAGGCTTGGTCGCCGTGATGATCGCCATGGTCCGGCCTTCCATCGTGGGGGGCTGCTCAATCAGCGCGATATCGACCAAATTGGTGAGAAAATAATCGAGCTTTTCCCGCGCACCTCCCCTATGGCCTCCACACTTCGTGGCCTGCGGCCCCATGCGGAGCTCAAAAGTCGACTTCACGTATGCGTCAATAGAGCTCCGCGCCGGGAGGTGGTGGTAGTTCAGGTGGGCGACGCTCATGTAGTGCTCCAAAAGAGAACGTTACCTTCGATATTATGACATTTTCCTGAAGTGCCCAGCGGGCTATGCGATCAAGGGCTAAAAGCGAGCAGCCTGCGCGGTCTCAGCGCTCGAACAGCTTTGCCGCGAGACCCAACATGCAATACAAGCTCGATTCCAATGGCCGAGAACGCGTAACCTGCATCGCTGGCGACGGCCTCGGGACCGAGGTCGCTGGAGCCACTCGTCCAATAGTCGAAGCGGCAGGAGTTCAGATCTCCTCGGAAGAGAGGGAGGGCGGAGCCGAGGTATTCAAACGCGGACTCCTGAGCGGCCTTCCCGCTGAAACGATCGCCTCCATCCGCGAAACGCTGGTGGCCCTCACGGAGCCTCTTGAGGAGGAGGGTGTCTACACCCGCGATGTCTTGCCGAGCTGCAGCGTACCGACTACCGCATTCAGCCTCCACATCGTGAACCTCGACAAACGTTCGGAACGCTGGAAGACGCGCGATGACAAGCCACTTCATGTAAAGCCGCTGGAAGGAGCTAACCAGACAGAGATGAGCGCACCGCCGATCCGAGGCGATTACGCAGGGAGACGTTTCTCGCTTCTCACCCAGCATGACAAGGAGCACGTCATCGGTCCGCTCTTTCATGTGTCTTTAGGCGTCGACGTCGACGTCGCCTTGGGCTTCGACACCGACACGCTGGGTACGTTCACGCGGGATGTTGCACGGCCTGGAAGCCAGCTGGACGCTGCTCGCAAGAAGGCCGAGAAGGGAATGGAAATTCTTGGCACCTCCTACGGGATCGCGAGCGAGGGCTCGTTCGGGCCGGATCCGTTCGGGCTGTTCCCGTGGGATGTGGAGTTCGTGATTTTAATCGACAGAGTGCGCGGCATTGAGCTCGTCGGAAGGGCGCAAGGGCCGGGACGGCATCTGCACGACCTCGTCTCGACGCAGGAGGCGCTTGAGGCGTTCGCCGAGCGGGCGGGGTTCCCGGAGCACGGCCTCGTTGTCCGCGCTGACAGTCCGGATGATTCGCCCATCTGGAAGGGACTCAAGGACCGCGCGGTGTTGGGGGCGGCATTCGCGGAGGCCTTGGCGCAATCGAAGACAGGCAAGGTCTTCGTGGAGAGCGATCTGCGGGCGCACATGAATCCCACACGCAT
>Ga0209490_10001537_pt1 | contig 22168 bp, 16 predicted proteins | sample MAT06_FD_187209 | JGI IMG/M metagenome (GOLD analysis project Ga0209490, IMG submission 187209) | Freshwater microbial communities from Lake Fryxell liftoff mats and glacier meltwater in Antarctica - MAT-06 (SPAdes) (version 2) | ecosystem: Environmental > Aquatic > Freshwater > Ice > Liftoff... | reverse complement strand
TGAGGGTTGCTGAAACATTTCGTGATTCAGGAGAATGTAATGATGTCCCTCCTCAATATCCATCCAGTGAGGATTAAAGTTTCTAATTGTTACTCGGCTATCTGGGAAAACATGTTTGATTTCTCCATGCCAGTTCGGTACTGTGTCTAAAGGACAAATAATAATTGTGAGATGGGCATCAATAACGCGGCTGCTAAGAATGCCGCCAATTGTTTTGCCTGTTCCAGTCAACGAAAGGTTTAACATCCGCTGCTGACCACGCAAATGTACCGCAGCTAGCTTTTGCATTAAGTTTGGAGGGGTAACTTTACCATCAACTCGAAATGCCCAACCTGATGGAATTGTCATATCTCGCGCTTGGTTGTATTCGTCAAGAAATTGATCTCTCACCTGACCACCATAGCCTTCATCCGTAAAGGCTTCAATCGCTTCAACAGCAGACTCATCCTCAAAAACTTCTGCCCAGATTCGATTGCGTCTAGAAGCAATAAAAAAGTCAATTGCTTCTTGATCAGCCGAAGCAACAATTTTGCTGTTCAAAAATTCTAGACTTTTCTGTATTTTTATTTTTGGCAATTCATTAGGCTCGTCAAGTTTCTCTTGAGACTCACCAGTTGTTTCAAAAGCTTGAGATGCCTCAGATATGGTTAATGACGAAACAGTATCGACAACTTGCAGTTCGGTATCAGCTTTAAGAACATCAACTGAATCAATTTCAGCCTCAGACGTTTTGGCTTCCTTACCTTGAATTACATCTCGAAGTTTTTGACCTGTAAGCTTACCCTTAATAATATCTTTGACAATCTTGAGTCCTTCGGCATTTTGTGTATCCAAAACACCTGATTGCTCAAAGATTTTGTATAATTCAGCCTGAGTTAGGTTAGGGATATGAACTTCTAAACTGGCAACAAATTGACGAATAGCCTCTATGTTCCAGCCAAAGCAACGCGCGCAGCCACTATTACCTAAGCTCCACGAACTTTTTGTAATTCCACCTATTCTTGCTTTCCATTCGTATCCGTCGATGGGGCACTTAAACCATGCTTCCTGCTGAGAACCTCTAGTGAATTTATCGGGGTATATACCTGCCAAATTATTCTTATCATAGTCCCAGTACTGAGATACATAATCAGGATAGAGAGAAATCAACGATGTGGTTTTAGTCGCAACGAATCCTCTACATGCTGGACAACCACTATTCCCCTTTTTCCAAGATCCTTTTGCGATGGAAGTAATCGTTGCCACCCACTCATATCCATCAACAGGACACTTAAAAAAGGCTTCTTTACTCGACCCAATAGTCAATTTAGTAGGATCAAGTCCTAACTCACTATTTGCTTCGTAAAGCCAATACTTAGCAATCTCATCAGGAAATTCAATTGCTATCGGTTCTCTACGTTGCCATGTACCAAATTTACGCTCAGCAGTGCCATTACAAACTCGGCAACCAGCATTGTCTTTCGACCACTGCTGATTCACTGTTGATGCGATACTTGCTTCCCACTCATTACCATCGTGAGGGCACCTGAAATATGCCTTCCTATTGCTTGCAAGAGTCAATTTTTCTGGGTCTAAGTTAAGTTCACCATTTTTTTCGTAATCCCAATATTGCCTAATAAGTTCTGGATAGACTCCTGTTAACACAGGTTGCTTTTCAGCCTTCTTCTTTTTACCTGCACATATCGGACATCCACTGGTTCCACTCCTAGTCCAGCTTGTAGTGATGTCGTTTGGTTTTTTCTTCCAAGAGTGTCCATCAACTGGGCATTTAAACCATACATACTGAAGTACGGTTCCGGCAGGCACATCTTCAGGCTTAAGGTCTCCATTTCTCGTGTAGTCCCATAGTTCTGCAACGCGCTCTGGGTAAAGTGCAGCTAAGCTTTTTAAGTAAAGTTTTTGCTTTGTACTTTCCTCTTTCTCTCGCTCAGCAATTGCCTTTGATTCCTCACGCTCCTTTAAATAGTCGTGAAATGCAGGATTTTTAGTTAAAACTTGTCTAACTCTTTCTCTAGTAATATTGTGTTGATCACCTATTTCCTGATAAGTCAATCCCTGTTTATAAAGCTCTAAAAACTGGTTGCTTTTTTCAAGTCTATTTTGCTTACGAGCTTCAACAAGAGGAGATGGCTTCGGCTCATTGCGACTTGGATTTTGCCATTCTTCCAAAAGACTTTCGCCTAGAGGTAATAAAAAGACTTGTTCGCCTCTGATTTCAACAAGTCCACGACTTTCAAGATTAATGACTGCACTCTTAATTGAACTGAAGTAATCAAGTGACAGAGGAGATCTAGTCTTTAAAGATTTAAGGATAATTTTTTGATTTTTGCCAGGAGTTCTAACGGATCTCTGTGCGTCGCGTGTGTTGTCCATAGATAGCCTTGTCAATTAGAGGTGCCTATGTACTAGCTACAGGCTTTACACGTCAGTTTGCCCCTTAATTGATCAGAATTCACTAAACCTTAAAGACTTTCAGGAAATTCAGGCAGACAAGTTCACATTCTTTGCTAGAACCCCTGAAGGCTCTCTCAAAAAGAGCCTTGGCGTAACTTAACGCTGCCTACCAATGGATAGCGTTGATACTAGTACCCTACAGATAGCTCAGCAGAATAATAAACACATCTCCATGTTCTACCCTTTACATTTAACAGGGGTCAGACCTTACCCCAAACTCTTATCCTTCAACAATTCGCACCACGAAAACAAGGGGTGTTTCATCGCCATCCAAGACCGCTTCCAGCATGTAAACCTGTCCCACTTCAGGATCACAAAGTTCTACCCTGACGGAGCCGGGAGAGCGCCGCTCAGCCACGGATTGAAGCCCTGCTCCATTGATAGTTAAACGTCCTCCTGTGGGCAGTTCTGCGCGAACGACTATACTCAAATCTGTGGGATCGGAGTTGTAGGTGGCTTTTAACCGTAAAGTTCCTTGCTCCGTTTCCCACTGCCGCTCAGCGATCGCTTGGCTGGCAGACACAGACAAGGTCAGCGTCACGATCATTTGCTGGGCTGCCAATAGCGACAGCACCATTTGCTGGGCTGGAGCCGCCACCTCGTAGCTTTGAGGGAAGTTTGCCCCTGCGGTAGTGGTTGTAGCGGTCGCGCCAGATCTAGCAGGCGAAGCAACTACTAATCCAGCCAAATAATTCAGTGCTTGCCCTTCACCAGGAAATAGATCTTCTACAGCCTGAACCAATTGCACTCCTTCACGAAGCGACGATTGCACTACCTGTTGGCACTGTTTGAGAAGGCGACCTAATACCAAGCCGGGAACTTGCACGGGCAGGTTAAGAGCGCCTAATTGGCGATTCCAGATGCTAGAAGTAGCGTTTGTTTCAATGGATGCAGGCACCTCTGAGCCAAGGTCAGCTTTTACTGAACCGTAAGCTGGGTCGGCTTCATAGTCTTGAGCAGCAGATTCCCAGGGAAAAAGGGGAGGGTTTTTTTGAATTTCACTTTGCAGTCGGTGTTTTAACAAAGCATGAAAACGGTCTTGCACAGCAGGTACATCTCCAAGTTCAAATAGTTGCTCTCTTTTATTAGAGCGTTTTGAATCGGTATAACCAGAGACAGGAGAAGGATTATCTTGGGGCATAAGTAGATTTGGCTGATCCAGAGATGGTGTTCCTGTTGCCTTGCACCCTAGTGCCTGATTTGCTGCCTCAGCATCTACTAAAGTCGCTGTGGGGAGAAGATCCTGCAACAGCATTAGTATACGCCTCTGAATTTCTTCTGGGTCACGATTCATAGTACAAATTCCTATACATGGATTGAAAGGCGCTCTCCGGACATTCAGTGGTTTTGCATCTCCCAAAAATCATTCCGAATTTCCCAGGCTTGCTCCAATAGTTTGAACCATTGTTTTTGAATTTGGGTTGTGGTGTAGCCCAAGGCTTGAGCGATCGCGGCATCGGTTAACTTTTGCTGCTTTAAAGTTAATACTGCTTTTTGGGTTTCATCCAGTTGAGTTTGAAAAGTCTGCCATTGTTGAGGAGTCAAGCCTAAGTTGCGATCGAGGTCTGCTTCTAACCATTGGTGTACCAATTCCCAGCGATGAGAAAGCGCAAAGCGGATTAGATGATATTTGAATCGCTGCTGTAAATAATCTCGCTGGCGCGGTGTAAGCCTTAGGATGTTTTCGATTTCACTGGTCGGAAGATCTTGAAGCCGCAAGACGAAATAGTCAGCGCAATCATTTTGCTTACGCTCATCTAAATAACTAATGAGTTCAGCAATAACGGTATGACGGAGTCCATCTTCAACAGGTTCTGGTTTTTGAGCAACCATCTGCTCCCGCACCTGCTGCATAGAGGCGGCATTCCAAGCTCCATCTGCCTCACCAGACACACCCTCAGCCGCTTGCTCAATATCAACTGGTGTTTCAAAAGGCTGTTGCTGGGAGAAAGTTTGCGCTCGAAGAATAATAAGCTGTTGACTCCGATTGCCAGGAAGGGGAATCCGGCGTTTAGCATACCGTTCGGTAAAAGCCATATACTCGGCTAATTGGAGAGGTGCGTTAGGAGTATAGGTTGGCAGAAGTTGAGCTTCGCGGCGAAAGGCATTCAATGCCTCTATATAAAAACCTTGCAGGAAATCTTCGATCAGCGGCAGACGGGCTTGATAGCTGGACTGAGTTTGAGGAGGTGTAATGTAACGATATACCACTGCACTCAAGGTGCTATGAAGCTCAACTCGTCCTCTGCGCGACCCTAATTTGGAGTAGTGCAGGCATTGTTGAAGCCGATGTTTTGCCAGAGTAAGTGCCCAAGATTCGGGATCTCCAGAAGCTTGTATGCGTTTGCTTTCGGTACAAATCCGGGTCACTTCTTTCAATAAGCGGTCTGCCACATCCCAGCAATGTTGCTCAGAGGCGTTGGTTGATACTTTGAATTCGCTTAACAGCAGTTGAAAGATTGGCTCCACGCTTTGGCAGATTTCTCGCACTATGGGTTCCAACGCTTAACAATAACAAACATCTGAATATCTTGATCAATTTTGGCAACAATCCCTAGTAAGCGTCTAGAGTAAATCTCAATAAAGTCAGTAAATATACACGACGATGATCTTTTGAAATTGTTGAGAAGATTAATCTGAGTTATCTGAGATCTTGCACCTCTTGCAACAACCGCCAAGAACTGAAGTTCCTGGCTCATAGCTCAAACCCATTGAAATGGGTTGAAACTCTGGCTCAGTCCTCTTTAGAGGACTTTTACTATTAGCCCGAATTTTAATTCGGGGCGGGTGCTGGGGAACGAGTTGAGACTGGTGCAAGATATGAGTTATCCCTCTCAACTTTCTCTGCTTCAGAGAGTATTCAGGATTTTATGAAAATTAGTTTATGCGTGATGGATATTAAATGAATACGAATTTGGATACACAACTTCAAGAACTGATTGATGATGCGCCGCAGGATGGGGTTACGCCTGCTTTGATCGAAGCGATCGCGCCTGTCCTAAAACAACTCGCATTCCAGTTGCGGCACCCAGAGTATTACATTGCCCAAACCTTAGAGCAAAATTGGGCAGTTACGTTGCTCAATCATGAAACTCAAAGTGACTTGCAGAAACAAATTATTTACGCCTTTCCAAATCTGAAGGATGTGTCTTCTGGTCCCTATCCGATGAAAGACCCGCAGATGATAGCGTTACCCATTCCCGTTATCCACATCCTGTTTCAAATTGTGGCAATGGAAACAGTGGATAGCGTTGTCTTCTTTGAGGTGCCTGGAAATACGATGGTAGGCACCGAAGTAAAAAGAGCGGATTTACAAACTTTGATTCAGGCTCAGCTAATGCAGCATCCCTTGGGTCCCAATTCTGTACCGCCTGATATTGCTTAAATAGGAATACTCCTAGAGACACAAATTCAACTAGAGACACAAACTCAAAAACAACAGATTTGTAAACAAAAGTAACAAAATTGCCGTCATGCCGTCTTTCTGTCTTGACAGCAGCCGATAGGATAGATATGCTTTCATTCATACCCGGGTTACTAAGACTGAGAGTGATATGCAGGACAATCTAAAAGAGGATAAGCAAAAAGTTACGCTGTACTTGCCCCCAGAGCTGCACAGGCAGCTAAAGGTAAAGGCGGCGGTTGATGTAGGGACGATGACCGATATTGCCAAAAGAGCGATCGAGTTTTACCTGTTGAATCCAGAGGTGGTTGAAAGCCACAGTGATCTTTACGGTCAAGCTCATCGAGTGTATGGGTGTCCAGAATGTTCTAGTCACTTAGTTATACGAGATGGTGAAATGGTTTCTTTAAATGCTGCTCAAGCGGTGCCGCTACCACAGGTCAGTCTTTCTCGGAATACTTCCCAGGTTGCAAGTGCCCAAAGCGGAGAGGAATTAGTTCCCCTGTTAGCTAAGTAAGTTTTGCTTCAAATGGTATGGACGGTTGTTTCAGTCTGAGTTGTCTCTAGTTGGGTTGATGATATGCAGGAAGAACTCAGCATCCTAATACAGGCTCAATATCCTTTGATCTACTTGGTCACTTCTGAGGAAGAGCGAGCCGAGCAAGCAATTGCGGAGATTGCTCAAGCTGGAAAACCTCAGCGTCGAGTATTTCTCTGGACTGTGACCCATGGAATCGTGGAGTACGGTCAGCCTAGAAATGTCACTCAACACAACACGGTTTCTCCTGAAGCCGCTATTGAATGGGCAACTCGGCAGCGCGATCCCGCAATCTTTGTTTTCAAGGATCTTCACCCCTTTGTAGATTCTCCAGCAGTGACTCGCTGGCTCAGAGATGCGATCGCTAGCTTTCGCGGCTCTCAAAGAACTATTCTTTTGATGTCTCCAGTTCAACAAATTCCCATTGAGCTTGAGAAGGAAGTAGCAGTTTTGGATTTCGCGATGCCTGATATGGCAGAGTTAAATCAAGTGCTTTCGCAGCAACTGGAGCTTACTCGAAATCGCCGAATCACTACTGAAACGCGGGAAAAGCTCCTGAAAGCCGCTTTGGGTCTTACTCGCGACGAAGCAGAAAAAGTCTATCGGAAAGCTCAAGTTACTACCGGACGGTTGACCGAGGAAGAAGTTGATATCGTTCTTTCCGAAAAGAAGCAACTCATTCGCCGTAATGGCATTCTTGAATACATTGAAGAAGACGAAACTATTGCATCAGTTGGCGGTTTAGAAGAGCTAAAGCGCTGGTTGACTCAGCGTTCTAACGCCTTCACAGAGCGTGCTAGAGAGTATGGACTGCCTCAACCGAAAGGAATGTTAATTCTTGGAGTGCCGGGGTGTGGCAAATCCTTGATTGCTAAAACAACTTCTCGGCTTTGGGGATTGCCATTGATTCGGTTAGACATGGGTCGAGTTTATGATGGCTCAATGGTTGGGCGATCGGAAGCAAACTTGAGAAATGCTCTAAAAACTGCCGAATCAATTTCACCCGCCATTTTGTTTATCGATGAGTTAGACAAAGCTTTTGCTGGAACATCTGGGTCTGCCGACTCAGACGGTGGAACCTCCAGTCGCATTTTCGGATCGTTCTTAACCTGGATGCAAGAAAAAAATTCTCCCGTTTTCGTGATGGCAACGGCAAATAGAGTAGAGCGCTTGCCTGGAGAGTTTTTGCGGAAAGGGCGCTTCGATGAGTTGTTCTTTGTGGATTTACCCAATGCGGAAGAACGCAAAGATATCTTTGGGATTCACCTTTCCAAGCGTAAGCGTGATCTTTCCCGATTTGATTTGGATCAGTTGGCAAATGTAAGCGATGGTTTCTCTGGAGCAGAAATTGAGCAAGCGTTAGTGGCAGCGATGTACGATGCCTTTGCTCAAGAGAGAGAGTTTACCCAACTGGATATTATTGCAGCGGTCAAGGCGACTCAGCCTTTGTCTAAGACAATGAGCGAACAAGTGACGGCTCTGCGCGATTGGGCACGTCAAAGAGCTAGACCTGCTGCAGCCTCTGTCGCTGAGTATCAGCGATTAGAGTTCTAAGCTTTCTTCCTGCTCCCAACAGGTCGAAAGGCTGGCGATAACTTCGCTAGCACAGTCAGTTAACACACCTGCTACTAGCCCTAGGGTTAATAGCATTCACGAACCAAACGTTGTTCTTAACTCACTATCAGGAGAAAATCCCAAATGTCTCACTTTAGCACTCTGCGTACTAAGATCACTGATGCTGAAATTTTGAAAGCTTCTTTGCGTGATCTAGGCATCAGCGTTAAAACTGAAGCTGATGTTCGTGGCTACAATGGTCAGCGCGTTCGTTCTGACATCGTTGCCATCTTGGAAGGTGAATATGATCTAGGTTGGTCTCGCAATGCCGATGGCTCTTTTGACCTGATTGCTGACCTCTGGGGTGTGGCTAAGCGTCACAACCAAACCGAGTTGATCAATTCAATCAACCAGAAATACGCCGTCAATAAGACTCTGGCAGAGGTTAAGCGTCCTGGCTTGCAAAATGCAAACGTCAAGCTAGTACTGCAAAACTAGTCTCTCCACGCGTTCCCAAACTAGCGGGCTAGCCTTATAGGTTAGTCCGTTTTTTATGTGAATACGCTGATTGATCAAATCAAATGTTTGTACAAATACACCATTTTTTGACTGCTATTACGCAAAAAATTCTAGTCTTGTTCACAACCGCAGATCCCACCATTCGCGCACCGATCGCCGTTAGTTTAGGAGCAATTCCAGGCGCGCTCTGTCGATATTATATTTCACTATATTTTGGTCGATGGTTCGGCACCGATTTTCCTTTTGGCACCTTTTTTATCAATCTTACGGGCGCATTCTTGATGGGGGCATTTGTCACATTTACCTTGATGCGATCGCTCTCTTCTCCTGATGTCCGCTTATTACTTGCAGTGGGTTTTTTAGGTTCGTACACCACTTTTTCTACTTATGCTTTAGATGCAATAGTACTTTTCCAAAGTGGAAATTTGGGATTCACATTGTTTTATGGGTTGGGAAGTGCGCTATTGGGTTTTCTTGCAGTTGTTTTAGGACAGTTAGTGACCCAAAGATTGCTTCATTAAATGTAGTGGAGTTATCTATCCCTGATGGATTAGCTTGTCAAGCTGCAATCAATACCTGTAAAAGTTTGCAAATTTTTCTAGTTTTAATTATGCATCTTATGAAAAACTCTCTTTTCAGAATTGTGAATACTATGATGTTTTTGCTATTTTCTGGAGCGATCGCCACAATTTCTTCAGAGGTTGGGCTAGCCGCGATCGCTTTTAAAAGCAGTGCAAATGCGTCTGCTGCGCCCACCTCTACACCAACTTCTGCTCCTGTCAGTTACAAAAGGTTTGCAGACTGGTGCGCCAATCAATCATCTTTGCCTACTTCTAGTCAGCACACGGTTCGCTTGCTGATGGGCATTGCAAACACAGCCGATTGTCAAGAAGCCGAGCAACAGCTTACTAACCAGACGGCGCTTTTTTTAGGAGGTAGCGAAGTCACCGATTTGAGTCCACTTGCATCCCTAACCAATCTTAAAACGTTAATTCTCAGCAACAATAAAATTTCTGATCTCAGGCCCTTGAGCAGCTTGACGAAGCTTACCTGGTTATCTTTGGATGCCAACAAAATTTCTGATGTGCGCCCCTTAGCGACGCTGACGAATTTACGAACCCTACTGCTAGATACAAATAAGGTCGAAAATTTACGTTCCCTAGAGTTTTTAACGGAGTTAACTAGCCTGTTAGCTTATGGCAATCAAATTGAAGATATAAGCCCGTTAGCTTCTCTCAAAAAACTAGAAGCACTCGCGTTATACAACAATCGAATTTCTGATTTAAGTCCTTTAGCCTCGCTGACAAACTTACGAATTTTGTCGCTTTATGATAATCAAATTGAGGATTTAAGTCCGCTTAAGCTGTTAACTAATTTAAGAACTTTAGTATTATTTGAAAATAAGATTTCTAATCTATCTCCATTAGAAAACTTGATTAACCTTGAATCTTTAACGCTATTTGAAAATCAAATATCAGATATTAGTCCGCTTAGCTCGTTAGTTAATCTACGTGATTTAATACTTGGAAACAATCCAATTTCAGATATTAGTTTTTTGAGTAAACTAACCAATTTAAAGTCTTTGTCGTTATTTAACACACGAGTTGCGGATATTAAATCCATCAGCGCGATCGCCCCACTAACTCAACTCGATCTCTATAACACTCGCGTAACGGATGTTAGCCCCCTAAAAACGCTGCCCAACTTGAAAGAGTTAGATTTACGAAGAACACCTTTGGTCAAGCGAGTTTGCCCGATCAAACCGATATCTGGGTGTCGTTTGTAGTGAAAGACATCGTTTGATTCGCATTTAGGAATGGCATGGAGCCTATCAAGATGCAAAATCGAGGATGGTGCAGTAGCACGTTAAAGTCAGCATCAATCTTTGCGATCGCTTTATATAATGTTGGACTTATTTTTAAGGCTTGATAGAGATAGTATAATGCGGTTTCTAAATCGCCTAATAAAGCATAGCAGCGGGCTTGGTTGTACCAGGCATCTGGATGATTGGGTTTGATTTGCAGGCTTTGATCAAAGTTTGCGATCGCATCTTCATATCGCCCTAGTTTCTTTAATACCATGCCGCGATAATTTAAAGCGTAATAACACTTGGAATTAAGTGCCAGCGTTTTATCTAAACTTGCCAATGCTGCATATTGATAGCCTAAATTTGCAAGTACCTTACTCCGGTGATACCACGCTTTGTAATTTTCTGGTGTAACTTCAATGACCCGATTGAAACTGGTGAGGGCTTCTTCGTAGCGATGCAAAAAAGTTAGAGCATTTCCTCGGTTGTACCAGGCTTGGGCATTTTGGGGAGTGAGCTTAATTGTTTTGTTGAAGCTGATTATAGATTCTTCGTAGCACTTTAAACTGGCGAACGCGATCGCCTGTCCATGCCATGCCAGCGCGTAATCTGGATTGATTTTGATCGCCTGGTCAAAATTAGCGATCGCTTCACGATAGTGACCTAAATGTTCTAAAGCATAGCCACGATAAGTCCAGACTTCGTAAAGATCAGGCTGGTTCGCTAAAAGCGCATCATAGCGAGTAATAGCACCCTCTAAAGAATTTGAACGGTGAACTTGATGCGGATTGTTATGCCGATCTTCAGAGTATTGATCTCGCCCCATAAAGCACCCATCGCCGTAATATATTTCCCTAGAGTTGGCAAACTTCGCCATAAACTATCTGAAGATTGTGCAAAGAAGGGGGAAGGAGGGAGTTTTAAGTTCTAAGTTTTGAGTTCTAAGTTTTGAGTTTTAAGTTGTGAGAAAAAGGAAATCAACCTATCAAATTAAAACTGACAGCCTATTAGGTCGTTGCTGGACGGTTGATCAACTGCCGCGATCGCTTCGGGTTGCGCTTTACACCTCATTGCAGCGGTCATCCACTTTGAACTTGCCCTTTCTGCTCGATTCACGCAAGAGTTCTATTGCTGAGCCATTGAGCTGAATGTCGCACGACAAACGCTTCAATCGCTCGATAACCCACCCATCCACTCAGTGTTGCTATCAGCACTAAGAGCGGAATGACCCCCAACGGGTATTGTGATTGAGTACGGTAGTCTTGAATTTGCTTGAGAGCATCAATCAGGTTCAGGGTTGACGCAGCCAGAAAGTGCATAACTCATTCTCATGGGTCTGCCGCTGATGAATTACCCCTGCCTTACTAAGGGGAGGTGCTGAAGGCGGTGGGGTAACTGTGTAGCAATCATGATTTAAATCGGTATTCCCTACTTTTCGGTCAACGTCCAAGAGCCATCCCAGTCGTCCTGCGGCGGCTCTTGCAGACATTTTTGGCAGCGCTCCAAGTGCAAACTGGCAGCCTTGTTCTGCTTATCTAGGCTTAAAACCTGACCAAACTCCGCCATTGCCATCGGAAAATCTCGATTTTTAAAATAATCCCGACCTTTGTGATAGTGGTCAATCAAGCGCTGACGTTCGTCTGAGATGGGATCGTCATGGTAGCCAATCAGTTCATACACTTCAACGGGCTGGTCTTTTCCCTTAACCCGAATGTAGTCTAGTTCCCGCGCCCGAATGCGACTGGCGCAAGGTTTGTAAGTATTGCCGCTGATGATGATATCAGTGCCGTAAATTTTGCTAGCGCTTTCTAGGCGAGATCCTAAGTTAACCCCATCCCCGATCGCGGTAAACTCCATGCGTTTACTAGAGCCAATGTTACCGCTAATGACCGTATCGGAGTTGATCCCAATGCCGATGCGAATGATGTCTTGATTCTTTGCAGTGCGTTTCAGGTTGAAGTCTACAAGCCGCTGCCGCATTTCTAGGGCAGATTGAACCGCCATCCACTCGTGGTCGTTTAGGGGCAACGGTGAACCAAATACCGCCATGATGCAATCACCAATGTATTTATCCAGGGTGCCTTTAAAGTTAAAAACAGCCTCTACCATGGACTCAAAGTACTCATTGAGCATTTCCACCACTTGTTCTGCTTTCAGGTTTTCGGTGAGGTTGGTGTAGCTACGAATGTCGGAAAACAGCACGGAAACAGCTTTGCGATCGCCGCCCATTTTGGCAGCATCAGGATTTTCTAATAGCTGCTCAGCCAATTCTTGCGTCATGTAGCGATACATAGTGCTTTTGAGCCGCTTTTCATCGCTGATATCTTCCATAACCACCAAAATGCCAGAGGCTTTAGAGCGATCTTTGGCATCCGTGATGGTGTTAATCGATAGGTTAATGCTGTGTTCTTCCGTCGAGTCACCTGCACACTCCAGGGTTTGATCAGGATAGTACTGCTCGCGGCTCCTTTCGTCTTTCGCTGCCAATGCGTTGTCAGTCCACTTGTCAAAGTCGCCCTTTTTCAAGCGAACCAGTTCTTGAATGTGGTGTCCTTCCAAAGCATGATCTTCGCTTAAGCCCAGCAGATCCTTAGCGCTTTCGTTCGCAGCAAGAATGTTGCCGTTTTTGTCGGTAGAAATGACTCCATTGGAGAGCGATCGCAAAATGTCTTTTTGCATTTGCTCTTGTTGCTTCACCGTTTCAAACAGTTTGGCATTTTGCAACGCCACACCCGCTTGAATGTTAAAGGCTTGCATGAACTCTTGATCGCTTTGGTTAAAGCTAGCCTTCCAGCGATCGGGCGCTTCTGGATAGTTCACCGGATCATAGTCAGGGTAGTCACCCTGTTTAAGTTTGTTGATCAATTGAGTCACGCCAATCAACGCACCATCGGCGTTAAAAACAGGCATACACAACATACTGCATGTGCGATAGCCTGTTTTGCGATCGGTGTCTTTCGAGGTTTGAGAGTTGGGATGATTGTACAAATCAAACGGGATCGACAGCGGTTCGCCGGTGGTGGCGACTTGCCCAGCAAACCCAGCATCTCCAGGAATCCGCAGTTCTTTCAGTTCACCGCCGATGGGCACCTTTGTCCAAAGTTGTTGGCGCTCTTCGTCAATCAGCCATAGGGTGCTGCGATCGGCTTGCATCAGTTCTTTTGCCTGATACATGACATTTTTTAATGTCTCTTCTAGATCCAAGCTGCCTTTGCTGAGCGATTTCACGGCATTCATCAGGGCTGATGCGGCTCGTTGTCGCTGAGTGGCGCGGTAGAAGGAACGAGAGGCTTCAATAATCAGCCGAATCGAGGGGGCGAATTCTTCAAAAACTCGCTCATCATCATCGATAAAACCTTGGCGATCAATTTTTTCTTCTAGAGTGCCGTGAAAATCGTAGTCTGGTTTGAGCTTGTTAAGCAATTGCACCACTGCGACCAACTTGCCATCTTCATTTAAGAGCGGCAACGCCAGCATTGTGTAGGTACGGTAGTGATTTTTTTGATCAAATTTTTTGGCAGCTTCAGAGCGAGGATCATCATAAAAATCGTAGTCAATTTTGACTTTTTCTTTGCTGGTTGCTACTTCTCCCGCGATGCCTACGTTGGCAGGAATTCGCAATTCCAAATTGTTGCCTTGCTCATCTTTGGCAACGATCGCCCAAAGCTCATGTTTCTCTTCATCTAGCAAAAATATGGTGGTGCGATCGGCGTTCAGCAATTCTCCCGTTTTGAGGGTGATAGACCGCAGCATGTCATCCAAAATGGCATCAAAGCCCTGGGCATCCATCAGATTGTCTAGCAGCGAGAGCGTATTGCTCATCACCTCTAACTTTTGATGCACTCCACTGACTGCTTCTTTAAAGCCATCTTTTGTGAGGGGAGCGAGGTAGGCTCCAAAGCTTCCTTGCCGAGTCGCTAAAGCCCCTGCTTGAGGTTGAGCAGACTGCCCATTTTGAGGCGGCTCTGGGCGAGTTACCGATTCAGCGATCGCAGCCGCATCAATTGTCTTACTGGTTGGGTCAGCAACGATTTGCAAATTTTCCCCAACGATGTTTTCTGCTTCAAGGGTCACCGCCGCCGCTTCGATCGCCAAATCTTGAACGCTATCCTGATAGTTTTTCTTCGATAGATGCTGGGGTGAAGTGGTCATAATTCAGCCGAAGGGATTGAATATTAGAACATTGCAACGAATAGATTATGGGGCTGCGATCGCCAACAGGTGCTTGAGTCGATCCAGATAGTTTACTTTAACTGTGTTTGCAAAATATTAGCTAAGTAGCCTTGCCTAAAAATTTTGACATGCTGCATCCGAAAAGAGATATCTTTTCTTAGCACTTTGTTTGCCCACCTTAATTAAGTCTGAGCAATGGCTCCTTTGTCAGCATTGCTCTACACCAACGGGAACAGAAACTTCTTAAGCATTGCTGAATCTATGTATGGAATATTTAGGGACAATCCCTTGTGGTTGCCCTCTATCTCCGTCAGGGTAGGCACAAGAACTACCCATACAGTTAAAAATCATCCTTTCGTTCAGCAACGCCACTTCTTGCTTATCTTGACAAAATTTTTTCTGGCTGTATTCACACAAACAGGTGTTAGATTTCAAGCTTCAGTGTGAGCTTTCGCCGAATCCAGGAAGCCTCGCTGGACTCCTGAGTGCTCAAGTTGAACGATGCCGGGACAGAGCTGATGCAGGCGCAGCGCATCTATCACAAAGACGATAAACATTTTTTCGAGCTATTTGGTCGGCTCACTAGGCTCACTAGGCTCTTGAGGGTTGTTAGCATTCGCAAATAGGTTTAATGTGAGAGCCAGTTCTTGGGTCAAGCTTTGAATATCTAGGCTAATTTGATCCCGCTGTTGCTTCAACATCACAACACTTTTTTCTAAATTTTTCCGTTCATTCCGTTCATTTTCCAACTCTGTTTTCAGAGAAATCACACTCTCAATCTGCTGATCCCGGATGAAGGTGACGAGGTAATCGTGAACGATTTGGTAGCGATCGGCGGGGGAGTCGGGAATCAGAAAAATCAGACCAGAGCCGACCAGCACTTCTAATACCAGGTCGAGATCAGTCAGCCGAGTGATCATGCCCAAATCAATTAAGTCTGCTTCTAAATCATCGCGGCTTTTGAGCAGACGAGTCTCTTTTTCATTCGTGAGCAAAAATAGGACAATCCGGGCGAGTTCTTCGTTTTCAGAGCCGCAATCTTTAACCACATCTTCGAGCGATCGCTGCACTAATTTTTCCTTGGGTCCCTTCTGCCGATACTTTTCCAGCGTATTAATATCTTCCGTTTGCAGTTGGGCACCCACCACCTGAAGTTCAATTGGGCGCACTTCACCTACTTCACCCGCTAAATCTTTAACCAACGCATCAATCAGGTCGTCTGGTAGATAAAACTGGGCATTGCGCGTCAAATTTTTGATGACCATTTTGGCATTCTCTGGAGTAAAGTCTCCCAAGGGATAGAGAATTTCCTTAGAAAGAATGTCGTTATCAATGATTTCCAGATTAGTCAGACGCTGAAACTCCAGCAAGTAATGCAGGTAGTCCTCCCGCAAAGACAGCACTACTTTGACAAACGGTAAATTGAGACAATCCCGTAGAAATCGATAAAAGGGGAGACGAGACTGGATGGTTTCATAGGCAAAAAAGAATTCTTCAAACTGGTCAAAGATCAAAACGGGCAGACGAAGATTTTTGCCAGTTAAGAAAGAGAGCCGAGAGAGCAAGTCTGTGGGGACGGGATCGGCTGTGGCTGTTTGGCTGTCAACTGCCTGCTGATACGCAAGAATTTTTTCTAACGTGACCTGCCAATCGGTGTAGATATCTAAAAGAATGGGGATTGTTACCCGTCCTTCGATCGCGTAGTCCGTCAATGTGGGGATCACTCCAGCCTGAACGATGGAACTTTTGCCCACTCCCGAATTTCCATGAATCACAACCAGCTTGTTCTTGGCATAGTTAAGCCGATCGATGATTTGTTTGACATCCTGCTGACGACCCGATGCAGAAATTTCTTGAGCTAACAGCAACTTCTGATCAATTTGCGGCGGCAACGGAAAAGGGGCGATCGCTTGATATTGTTGGGGCTGCAAGCGCAACGCTCCCACAAAGGCGCGATAGCCATACTGATGTTCCATCAGCCTGCGGGCTTGGCGAGTCCGAAACGCCAACAGATAGTCTCCTTTCGCGAAATAGTAGTGGCGCAGTTTCCGCAGAATCTGAATGTATAGCGGAGGGTTGCTTTCAGGATGACTGCGATCGCGAGCCGTTTCCAGGTAATAAATGGCAGCGTCTAAATTGCCTAGTTCTTTTTCGGATTGGGCAAGCAAAAATAAATACCAGCCTGAGTGATAACGATGCGCCAAAGTCAAGCTTTGTTCCACATGAGGATCGGCAGGATGTCCATCAGTTTGAAGCTCCACTTCTACTGTTTCCAAAATTTCTAAGGCTGCGAGTACTTGATCTTTAGCGACTTGCCAATCTGCCCGTTCCAGCGATACTTCTGCCAAAAAACCGTAGTCTCGCGCCAACCGGACGGGATCTTTATAAAGCTTGTGCAAAATCAGTCCTTGTTTTGCCACTTCTGCCAACGCATCCCATCGCTTCAGCTTTTGCAGCGTTTCTGCTTGAGCAATGATGAATCGGGCAACCAAATCTTGGCGGTTTTCTTCCGCAAACAACAGCAGGCTCCGGCGAAAGTAGTCGTGTGCCTGCTCACAGGCATTGTAATAAACCGAACGTTGGAGCACAGCATAGTAGCGCCACCACCACCCTAAATAGAAGAGCAGACAGGCAGCCCGTTCGGGGTAAGGAATGGGGAGGAGGGCATGGGGAGTATGAGGAGTGGGAGATGGCGGATTATGGGCAGGAATGCGGGAGAGCCAAAAGTTGAGGCTGCGTTCATAAAGGATACGAGCAGTTTCCATTTCACTGCGGGCATGGGCATCTTGCCCTAGCAGAAAATCTAGGCTGGCTTGCAGATCTAGCGGAATGGAAAAGTTGCTGGCGTTCAGATCGGCGATCGCGCATCTTAATTCGCTTTGGCGCAGCAGATTATTCGGCGAATTGAGCTTCCAATTCGCTAGAAACGATTCGTCACCTAGATCTAAAATCGAGCTAAAGAGGCGATTGGCATGGATTTTGAGCGATCGCACCAGTTCAGAAATCGGCATTTCAAACCCAATTTCCGCCATTCCTGCCCAACTGTAGAGATCCAAGGCAAGAGACTTCAATTTACGTAGTACATCATCATTCACCCACAGCACAATCGGAAACGAAAACTGCTTGCGGAGTTGATTACGAACTAAATTCGTTGCCGTTAGCACTTCGTCAATCTCAATCAAAGATTCCAACCCAAACAGCATTAGACACTGGGGAGTTTTGAGTTTTGAGTTTTGAGTTTTGAGTTTTGAGTTTTGTTCGCGTAGCCTCTCCTTAGGAGATATTTTAAGTTTTGGGATCTCGTGTCTTGCCGCTTCTTCCTCACTTTGGGCGATCGCTGCCTGGATCGTGGTGTACAAAGTTTTTGCGGTTTCGGGTAAGTGGAGCGTAGCAATAGAGAGATCAGATTGTTGCTGTAACTGATAAGCAACGCGATCGCGCAGTTGCATGTAGTTGCAGCGCACCACAATCAGAGCAAATTGGTCTTTTGATAAAGAAATTGCCCGATTCAGCGTCTTCAACGCCTGCTGATTTTTTGCCTCAATCGCTTGATCTTGTATCGGGTCAGGTTTCATCGACATCCCTACCGTGTTATGAATTCGCCGCTAGCCAATCTTGATACCGCTTCGTCTCCGTCAAAATTGGATTGATGCCAAACCAGCCGCCTTGAGAATCGTAATACTCAAACACAAACATGCTGCGAAGCAAAGTCTGGTATTCTGTTTCTCCTTTAACGCTTTGATTTTTAACCACCTGAAAAATCAAGTTCCATTCATCGTCATCGATCGCCCGTGCTAGTCCATCTCGTCGCTCTCGGATGACTTGCTCAATAATGGCTTGTGAAAAGGGCGGATCGCTTTGCTGAATGCAGTTCCAAACTAAACCGAGTAGATTTCGCACATGCCCACCGCTAACCAAGCAGAGGCGATCGATCAGGTCTAAACTCTCGAAGATTTGGGGCAAATAATCCAGCCGCTGGGCGATCGCAACCTTGGGAAATGCCCGTGCCAAAATCATATGCCTCAGCAAGTTAACGCCATTCTCGTCTTGACCGCCATTGCGGTTTTTCACGGGCACCATCGGCAGCACTTTGGGCGAAATGCCACCGCCCATTCGTTGCTTCAGGGTTTCGTTTTCATTGGAAAACACTAGCCCTAAGGGAATGGTATATACGACATGGCAGTTGAGCCGGGAGAGTTGATCGCCACGATCGATAAATAAATATTCGGGTTGAGTGCGTCCGGTTTGCAGTTGGCGAGCATCGACGCGATCGAGGTTATCAATAATCACCACCAGTCCTTTTTTGCCGCGCCGCTTTAACTCTGCGATCGCGTTGCCAAACAGTTCTTCGTTGAGAGATTTCAAAATGCCGTTCGTGCGTGGCTCCATATATTGCCGCAGTTGGCTACGCAGTTTGGGGCTATCTTTGGTCTTAGCCGTCACTTTGCTGATGCCAACGGAAAATTCCACTCCCGTAATATCGATCGGGGTTTGCAAAATCTCACCCACTTCCGCAAACAGATTAATAAAATAATTAGGCTTGATGCGAATTTGGTTGGCTTCTAGCTTTTCGCTGACCTGATGGGCGATCGCCAGCAAAATATCTGTCACATCCACATCCGACATATCTAGGTCTTCACTAGACTCGAAGTAGACCACAAAAAAATCTTGCGCTTCCAACTCTGCTTTCAGCCGCAGTAATTCAGTCGATTTGCCACAGCCCACATGCCCTGTAAAGAGTTGACAGGTGCGTTCCTGAGGCAGCAGGTCAATAGTCCGGCGGAGTTCTTGAATCAGGTTGGTGCCCCGCACGGTTGAAAAATCAATGTAGTATCTGCGATCGTCTGGGTTTGAATAAGCCAAGGTATGGCTAGGGTTACAAGCTTTGAAAAATTGGGCAACATCTAAAGACATGAGGAAATGGGGAGTGGGGGGCAGTAAGAAAAGTTTTGAGTTTTGAGTTTTGAGTTTTGAGTGTGATGGATAAATTCTGAGTTGGGAGCGGCTTTTACTCAAAATTTAGCATTGAGAACTCAAATTTTCCTCCCTCGCTGTGTATCCTTGTTTTTTGCCCTGTCTGTTTCAGTCTGCCTAAATTTGCCGTAAAGTCGATCGCCTTCTGATGGCAAATGTCACAAAAATTGATAGGGTTGTAGCCGACTACCTGGAGGAAATTGAGCTAATGTCTGACGCGATCGCACAGTGGGTGACTGAGACGATGAGTTCAATGGGGTACTTGGGTATTGGGCTACTCATGTTTCTAGAAAATCTGTTTCCACCCATTCCATCCGAGCTAATTATGCCACTCGCAGGGTTTACGGTCTCCCAAGGCAAAATGGAATTTATTCCAGCCGTCGCTGCTGGAGTGATTGGGACTGTTATAGGTGCATATCCCTGGTATTACGCTGGGCGATCGATTAGCGAGGCACGGATCAAAGTGCTTGCCGATCGATATGGCAAATGGCTAACGCTGTCAGGAAAAGACATTGATAAAGCCAACGAGTGGTTCAATCGACATGGCAACATGGCAGTCTTTCTATGCCGCTTGGTGCCTGGAGTACGGACGTTGATCTCCATCCCGGCTGGTTTGAACGCAATGCCGTTGATTCCATTCACAATTTATTCCACGATTGGTACTACTCTATGGGTGACTCTGCTGACCTTTTTAGGTTTCTATTTAGGCAAAAACTATGAAAATGTTGATCAATGGTTAGCACCTGTATCAAAGCTTGTGCTGTTTGGCTTATTGGGGCTATTCGTATTTTGGATTTGGAAGCGAAAAAAATCTCAGTCCTCTCGTAACTAACAACTTATGGGAGCGTTATCCCTAGCGCCAGTAAAAATAGGTGCCTTCGTGCGATCGCGTTTTGAGATTTTGGTTGATCTCGTGGGCACTGTTGAGTAGGCACTTTGCCCAAGGATTCGCGTCTACGTTAATTGATGGGCTAGAAAAGGTTTCAATCCAGTTGAATCTTGATCACGGGCTGAGTTCTTAAAGGATGCTAGTTCATGCACTTTGACCTGATAGAAACCATCAAACATCTTGGAGCCGTCGGGGGATTGTTTGCCATCTGGGCAATCATCTTTGCTGAATCGGGTTTGCTGATTGGCTTTTTTTTGCCTGGAGATAGCCTGCTGTTTGCGGCTGGTTTTTTGGCATCCCAGAATTTGTTCAATATTTATCTCTTAATTGCGGGCGCTTTTATCTGTGCCGTTCTGGGAGATAATGTTGGCTATGCGACTGGGCATAAGTTTGGTCGGCGCTTGTTTCAACGGGAAGACTCTCGATTTTTTCACAAAAAGCACTTGGTTTCCGCCCAAAACTTTTATGATAAGCATGGAAGAAAGACCATTGTTTTAGCCCGGTTTATGCCTGTTGTCCGAACTTTTGCGCCGATTGTAGCAGGTATCGGTAAGATGAATTATCGTGTTTTTTTTGCTTACAACCTAATCGGTGGATTAATTTGGACAGTTGGCGTTACATTACTGGGATATTTTCTAGGACAGTTGATTCCTGATGTAGATAAGTATTTATTACCGATTATTCTGGTGATTGTCATCGTTTCAATCGCTCCATCCATTTTCCATTTTTATCAAGAAAGTAAATCTAGCAAACGTTGAACGCTCGCGATCGCTACTGGCAACTTCTTACTTACATCCGCCCCCAGAAAACAATCATCATCCAAGCTCTTCTTTGCACGTTGGTGTTCACGGCAATGTGGCCGGTTCTAGCGTGGTTAGCAGGTGAGATGGCAAAACCGATTGCTCTGGGGCAAGTTGCCGCAATTGCAAGGCTTTCTGGAATTGCTGCTTTAGCATTTTTGGTGCAGAAAATTGCCCAATACGGGCAAGACACCTTAATGGCAAAAGCGGCTTTAGCAATTGTCTTTCAGTTACGCACTCAGGTTTATTCCCATCTTCAACGGCTGAGCCTCAGCTACTTTGAAACTGCCCAAAGTGGCGATCTTGCCTATCGGATGACCGAAGACATTGATCGCATAGGCGAAGTTGTTAACAAAGCTTTTCATCAATTTTTGCCGAGTGTTTTACAGCTAATTGTGGTGCTGGGATACATGATTTACCTCAACTGGCAACTCACCATCACCATTTTGATCATTGCGCCAGTCATGGCAATTTTGATTACCTGGTTTGGGGAACGCATCCGCAAGCTGTCTTACCGGAGTCAAGGTAACGTTTCTAATCTCTCGGCACTATTGGTGGAAGTGTTTAGCGGAATGCGCTTAGTGCAAGCCTTTGCCGCCGAAGATTATATGCTGGGGCGGTTTAGTCGGGAGGCGGAACAGAATCGCATTGCCCGTTACAAAACCGAAAAGCTAAAGGCAATTCAAGCGCCTGTGGTAGGTTCTTTAGAAGCCTTCGCCCTGCTGTTTTTGCTCTTATTTGGGGGCTGGCAAGTTTCGACTCAAAATATTACTGGCAGCAATTTTGTCAGCTATCTGGCAGCCGTAATTATGCTGATCGATCCGATCGCTCTAGTCACTGGCAACTACAACGAGTTCAAACAAGGGGAAGCTTCTATCGATCGCGTGTTTGAACTGCTCTCCATGCAGCCCACAGTGATAGAAAAACCTGGTGCCGCCCTGTTGCCGCCTGTGACGGGCAAAGTGGAGTATCGCAATGTCGGGTTTGCCTATAAATCTGAGCAGCCGGTACTGAAGCAGCTTAACTTGTTAGCGCTACCCGGAGAGGCGATCGCCCT
>Ga0209490_10001531_pt1 | contig 22190 bp, 19 predicted proteins | sample MAT06_FD_187209 | JGI IMG/M metagenome (GOLD analysis project Ga0209490, IMG submission 187209) | Freshwater microbial communities from Lake Fryxell liftoff mats and glacier meltwater in Antarctica - MAT-06 (SPAdes) (version 2) | ecosystem: Environmental > Aquatic > Freshwater > Ice > Liftoff... | reverse complement strand
CTGACCGCCGTTGGCTACAACGATCTCCCGCTATGGCGGCAGGCATTACTGACCATCTCTGGTCAATTCGTGACGTACTCATGACTGTTTCTGTACCTGCCAACTGTGTTTAGGGAGACTGCCAAATCCTGTCTTTTTTCATGGCACGCTGGCAGATGGAACCCACTTTCCAACTGGTACGCAAGCATCTGGGTGTTGAAACGCAGCGCCAGTGGTCTGACAAAGCCATTGCACGAACAACACCCATTGTGATGGGCTTATTCTCTTTTGTTACCGTCCTGGCTCACGATTTATTCACTCGCTTTGGAATACCAGTCCATTCAACACGTTGGTATTCCAAAACCTTGCCGACTTTTTCTGATGCGCTGGCGCTTGTTCGAACTCATTTGTGGACATATTTGACTTTTCACACATCTCATCGAAATTAGTGCGAGATACCCCTGCCTTCAGGCGTGGGGTCGAACCAAAGGTTCGCGGTAAGCGCTCTCTCCTTTTGTATAGGTGTAGCCGTCTGATTTGTGAAGTGGGGTGCAGTGTTTGTAGCTGATGCCCTGCACGGTGTGCATGTGGGTGGTGATGTTGAAACTGCCTGAACTTCGCACCGCCACCCGCCCACTATAGGTGCCAATTTTCTTTCCAGCAGGAAGAACAGCTTTCACCCTGTCGCCTGTCTGGAAACCCTTGACAATGCGACTTTGTTTCGCGCCTGTACGTGGAAACCCATACTTATCCGTGCGGCACATCTGTCGCGACTGTCGCCCTGTGGCCTTAATCAGCAGTGGCGTGTGAGCGGACGAAACAAAGACATACGCCCCGCTTTCACCTACACAAGCTGCATCTAACCAGTGCATCTTGGGATAGCCTTGCGAAGCGCAGTTGAACTTGGTGCGTCCGCCCGTGCCAATCTCCAACGGAATACCCGCCTCAGCGAACACACCGTACAGCTTCCAGCGCGAGGCATTCACCACAGCGGCATCTTTCAGAGGCGCTTTGGCTTTGCGCTGAATGTCGGGATGTCCAAACTTAGCCGCTGTCATGCTGCCTTTTTTCTGGTTACAGTCGTGGCAGGCTAAGGTGAGGTTGCTCACACGGTTTGACCCGCCCCGCGATTTAGGATTGATATGTTCGACTTCCAGCGGTGTATCTTTTGCGCCGCAGTAAGCACATTTGCGCTTCCACTTTTCCAGCAAGTATTCGCGCACTTCATAGCCCATCAATTCGCCCTGTTGGTATTCTACGCCGCTGATTTCAGGATTTTGCATCGCCTGCATGTCGAACTTGACCAGTTCCAGACTGACAGAGGCCAACGGTATAAGTTGCCCTAATCTATTTGCCCAAGTGGTGATGTTGTCTACACGACTCTGAATAGAGGGTGCAAGCCAACCCTCAGCACGGCGGCGACACTCAAACCGCGCTGGACGATAGCGGGTATGCCGCGCTCTGCGACCCCGCCGCAATGAGCGCCGCGATTCGAGCGCGTCTTTGATCTGCTGTCCGCGATGGGTCAACTCTGCTGCCCAAATTAATCGTTTACCTCGTTTGAAATCTGCGACCAGCGCCATTCCGGTAGTCTTGCTGCCCGGATCAACTTTGAAGGCGATAGGCTGCACATCGCCGCCGTCCCGTTCTTTCAGGATGATCGTAAGCGGATATTGGCGATAAACCGCCGCTTTCCCTTTGTCCAGTAGTTCCCGCGCCCGCGCCGGATGGCAGGGCATAAGGGGTTGTTTGTTGCTATCTAGTACAAATACACGTTGCATGATGTGAAAGTTACCTTTCGTTTCTCGGATTGCTCCGGTAAAGTCTTCCTCGACAATGTTATGCGATGGTTTTTACAACCCGAAGGTTGCTTGTACCCGACACTGGTTTAGACCCTCAACCTGTTTAATCGTATACCGCAGAGTTCGGGGCTGGAACGTCACCCCGAAGTGCCTATGTATTCACCGCTAACTTAGTTCCCCGAAGGGAACTAAGTCTGGTCAGCACGGCTTGCATTTCGGCAAACTAAGTTTGCACCAAGCCCCTAGCTTTAGCTATGGGGTCGCTGACTCTGAACATGATATGGTAAAAATCCCTCGTATCTTTTTTGATCGCTTGGCTTATGCCGCTTGATGTGCAAAGTCCAGCTTAGAGGCTATTTGAAAAGTCAGGTTTGAGCTTTCACTATTGCAACCTTATTCATCCAGGAAAACCTGCACGGTGCCACGTATCCCGACACCAACAGACTCACCTACCGCGTAATCCGCTTCCGCAGTGCTGCGGACAACAAGAGGCGTTCCATCGACAAGGCGGATGCCGATGCGCTGGTCGTGTCCATAGAATTCGCGCCATGCGATGCTGGCGTGGGCCTGCGAATTCTGGGCATTGAGTTGAAGCCATTCAGGACGTATGAGTATCGTGACTGAACCATACGCTGAGTTATCCAGCGGCAAGCGCCCTAAAATACATTCTACAGTTTCACCATGAGCGACACCGGGGAGAAAATTGGATTCACCCACGAATGCGGCTACCTCTGGTGTTGCCGGGTGATGGTAAAGGCGTTGCGGCGTTGCCACCTGTGCGACACGTCCAGATAACATGACCGCCACTTCATCGGCAAGGCTGAGGGCTTCTTCCTGATCGTGAGTGACGAACACACAGGTGATACCAGCCTGTTTGAGAATGGAACGGACTTCGACACGCATCTGCCCGCGCAGTGCAACATCCAGATTAGAGAACGGCTCATCTAGCAGCAGAATATCGGGTTGAGGGGCGAGTGCACGTGCGAGTGCAATGCGTTGCTGCTGTCCGCCGGAAAGCTCGTAGGTCATCCGTTCACCAACATCGGGTAAGGCGACCAACTTGAGCATTTCCATTACACGCCCCAGTTTTTCGCCTTTGCTGCCTTTCAACCCGAAGGCAATGTTATCTGCTACGGACAGATGCGGAAACAACGCGTACTCTTGAAAAACCATCCCCACGCGCCGTTCTTCGGCCGGGATACGCACTGCTGCTGAGGCGACCACCTGTCCATTGATGGCAACCGTGCCGCTATCAGGAAATTCAAAACCTGCAATCAGGCGCAGCGTCGTGGTTTTGCCACAACCGCTTGGACCTAGAAGCGCCATGATCTGCCCGGCACGCACTGACAGACTCACATCCCGAAGCACTGGCGTGTTGGGATATGATTTCGAGAGATGTACAATTTCCAGTGGGTTCATCACAGGGGAAACCAATTCACTCAGCGCCACGCCCTATCTATGCTTTTCCTGCCGCAGAATAATGAAAAGTGACAGCGCAGATACCCCGATGAGCATCAGTGCCGGACCGCCCAGTCTGGACATCTGTACCTGTGCGTGTGCCGTCCAGATTTCCGTCGGAAGCGTTTCAAAGCCCGTCGGCGCGAGCAGCAGCGTCGTTGGGAGTTCCTTCATCGTGCTTAGGAACACCAGCGCCATGCCAGCGAGGATGCCCGTACGCGCCAGCGGCACGATAATCCGCAGCGTCACCTGCCAAGGGCGTAAACCGAGGCTCCGGCCGATTTCCTCAAAACGCGGGTTGATTTGAGTCAGCGCGCTCGACGTTGCACCAATGCTCAGAGGCAAGAAGCGCGTGCTGTAGCCGAGGACGAGCATGGGCAGCGTTTGGTAAAGCGCGGGCAGGTAATTGGCAGTGAAGAAGACGAGTGCCAGCGCCACCACCAGCCCCGGCAGCGCATTACCGAGATAGGTAAACTGCACCATCCAACGGTTGAGACGGGTGGCTGCCCGCGCTGAGAGCAGCGCTGGCGGCAATGCCAACACAGCGACGACGATGGCGGTCATCCCTCCCACGCTGATCGTGTTAAGGGTGGGTTGCAGCAGTTCAACAGATTTTTCGCCTGCACCCCGCAGGAACCAGAAAGTGAGTACGGCTACCGGAGTCAGCACACCAACGATCATTAACATCCCACAAAACAGCAACGCCGGAGTACGCCATTTGCCCAGCGGTACGGGGGACATTTGCCGCTGACAGCCAACCCCGATGCGGTAGTTATGACGCTTGTTGGCGACGCGGCGTTCCAGCGCAATCAATCCAATTGTAACAACTACCAGCACCAATGAAAGAATTGCGGCACGGTGGCGGTCAAACGAACTAGTGTATTGCAGGTAAATGACGCGGGTAAAAGCATCGTATCTCATCAACGATACTGCGCCGAAGTCGCTTAAGGTATAGAGCGCGGTCAGCAGCATCCCGGATGCCAGCGCTGGACGAAGCTGCGGCAGCGTTACACGTAGAAACACTCGCCAACGGCTGAGTCCGAGGCTGCGTGCCGATTCCTCAAGCGCAGGATCCATGTTGAGCAAAGCTGCTCGTACTGGCAGGACGATGTATGGATACGTAAACAGGGTAATCGCCAGAAATGCGCCCCAGAAACCGTAAATGGACGGAAGTTCAGTGATACCCAACGGTTCAAGCAGCGATTGCAGCAGTCCACGCGGACCAAAAGCAGCAATGTACATCATCGCGCCAATGTAGGACGGGATGACGAGTGTCAGCAGACCACCAACCAACCAGACTCGTCGCAGAGGTAAATCCGTGCGCGCCGTGAGCCAAGCGAAAGGGACACCAATCAGCGCGGCGGCGACCACGACAGCGGCGGTCAAAACCAGACTGTTTATGATGATAGTGAATGTGCGCTCGTTGAACAGGTAACTAAGTCCCTCCTGCCCTGCACCAAGCGCCCGCACGACCAGATAGACCAATGGCAGCGACACCAGCGCAACAATCAACACGGTCATCGTTTGGAGTATGGATGGCAGTCGGAAGGGAATACGCACCGGAAACGCCAGCATCATACGGAGTGTAGTATTGCGAAATGTCTGCGTAATCTGCATTCAAAATCCTATCTTACGGGTAGTGCGCTTGCTCAATAATCAACTGATCTCAAGGATGCCTTGCCCCTCTTCATCAAGAGAGGGGCTAAGATAGCAGACACACTTACGGGAGCGCTCCGGTTTCGCTCAAGAGTTCGAGCGTCGCCTCCAAATCGCTTAAATCACTTAGGTCAAGCGTAGGGACTCCGATCTCGGCAAGCGGGCGAAGTTCAACACTCGGCTCGATACCTTCTACCAACGGATATTCGTAAGTTTCTGCCGCGAAGTATTCCTGTGCCGAATTGCCGAGCAAGTATAAGATTAAGCGCTGCGCGAGTCCCGGTTGGTCACTTGTATTGACCACGCCCGCGCCAGCGACATTCACCATCGCGCCGGGATCGCCCCCAGAGAAGAAGTAATTCGCCGCCGGGACATCCGGGTTATCGGACAAAAATCCATACAGATAATAATGATTCACCACACCGACTTGCACTTCGCCATCAATCACCGCTTGTACAACAGCGGTATTATTCTCGTAAGCCACGCTTCCGTTAGCAACCATCGCTTGCAACCATGCGCGCACTGTATCATCACCCAACAGCAAGCGCATCGCTGTCACCTGTGCTTGGAATGAGCCGTTGGTGGGGGACCAACCGACGCGCCCTGCCCATTCTGGGTTCGCTAGGTCGAGGATTGAAGCAGGCAGGTCTTCCTCCGTCAGCGCTTCGGTATTATAAACTAGCACGCGGGCACGTCCAGAGAGACCCACCCATAGACCGTCATCCGAGCGGAATTCAGCAGGGACGCGCGCCAGGATGTCCGAGGGTAGCGGCATCAAACGACCTTCCTGCGCCAACGCACCAAGCGCACCTGCATCCTGGGCAATATAAACATCGGCAGGACTGTTATCGCCTTCTTCCAAAATCACAACAGCCATCTCTGCGGTGTTGCCATAGCGCACTTCTACTTGTACCCCTGTTTCGTTGGTAAACTGATGCAAAATCGGGGCAATCAAATCTTCACTTCGTCCAGAGTAGACGGTCAATGTTTCGCCACTTAAGGGAACTTGAGCAACATCCTGCGCTGAGACTGGCAGTGTCAAAGCGGTCAGCAATATTAAGACCGCGTAACGTGCAAAACGCATTTGGGAATCTCCTGTAAAAATAGATGTGACGAACTGAGTTCGGCGCTGAACTATGCCTCATTTTGCCAGCCTTCACAGTGAATTTCTACGCTTGTGGTTAAATTCTCAAATCCGATGGGCGTAAACTCTGATTAAACCGTAGTATGATGAGAAGCCTTCAGTGATAGCAAATCGAACATGCGGGCGGTTAAACCTGATTTTGCTGTAAGTGCCATCACTATAAAACGCCCATTCACTCAAGCGTTCTACATAGAGTATAGAAGAACCCGCAATTTTACCCAGCACTTGTCAAAATTGACGGTCAAGACCAACTTGTCTCTTAGGTTTTCCTCCACTGAATCGGGGCAAGCTCAAACCGCCAGCCACTGAAAAGCGGCAGAAATCACCTATGCAAATGTACATTTTCTACCATTGATATCGCTGGTCTGGGCTGCGGTATCCATGTTGGTCCATCGATGTAGGGGATATCGTTTTCCCATAGCAGGCGATCGATCCGCATTAGCCGATCTGTCATCGCCGCGTCCCATGCGTGATATACAATATACTCAGTGCCATTTGCGCCTTCGACAAAGGAATTATGACCAGGGCCAATGACTTTACCCGGTAAAGAACGCATCAGTGGGCCGTTTAATTGAGCCGGACTGTGATATGGCCCTAGTGGATAATCGGCGACAACATATGCCACGCCATAATTGTCGTGTTCCCAAGCACCACCGCTGTAAAAGCAGTAATAACGCCCGTTGTGGATTCGTAAGGCTGCCCCTTCGATGGTGTGCCAGTCGTAGATTGCGCCATACATTGGACGCTGTGCCTGGAAAAGCTGCCAATCGGCGTGAGGACGCACGACAACTTGTGGTTGCCTTGCCAACGTAACCATATCAACCATCCTATCAACGACAATGCCTGTCCCAACCCGATAATCGCCTTCCAGAGTCAAAAAATCCCGCGCATAAAACAGATACCACTGTCCATCAGCATCACAAAAAGGATGCGCGTCAATCGTGAAAGGGTCATTGGGAGCCAAAATCAGGCCGCAATCGGTGAATGGGCCGGTTGGCTGCGTGCTGGTGGCGACGCGTAGTTGATGATCGTGCCCATTGATGCCGCTGGCAGAGTAATACAGATAAAACACACCGTCATGAAGTGCCACTTCCGGTGCCCAAAATGCCTCTGCGCCGGGCAGGGGAGCCAATGCCCAACCACACCGTTCCCAATGCGTCAAATCAATCGAACGCAGCAGTGGAAATTGTTCGCCCGCTGCCGATGCAGGGCCAGTGCCATAGGCATAATAATGCCCGTTATGGCGCAGAACAAATGGATCAGCCATGTAATCGGGATAGACCGGGTTCGTGTAGGTGGAAGATGATGACATAATGCCTCAATAGTGGTGCTGATTTGCCGCCGAAAAATATAGCGCACTTGCGCCGGAATGCACAATATTGACAAAACTTTGGATCGTTATATAATGCAGGAAAATTACATTGATGCAGCTTTATATGTTGCACTTACTTTAGAATGACTATTCCTTATCGAATATGATGGCTTTTGTGATCATTTTCGCAAAGTGAAACAGTAAAACCTGCTTAATATTACATTTTAGTGAAAAATCGTTATGACGCAAGAACCATTAGATCATTTAGAGACTGTTTCGCTTTCGGGGCGTGTCCTCACGATTAATTTGAGCCACGACTCGGAAGAAGTTGAGCAGATTCTTAAAGGGTTGGCTTCCGATAAGCGCATCGAGATTTTGCGCTATCTTGCCGGGCATAGTGGCAGCGTTAACGAAATCGCCGAAGCGCTGGATTTGCCCGCTTCTACCGCCACCATGCACATTAATCTGCTGGAAAAAGCTGGCCTCATCCGCACTGAACTCAAACCTGCCAGTCGCGGCTTACAAAAAATTTGCTTCCGGCTGTATGACCAGATTGTGATGGCGCTGCCCGGCGGCGAACGTCCCTCTGAAAATACGGTGGATATTTCCATGCCTATTGGCGCTTATGTCGATTGTCGCGTTACGCCCACCTGCGGCCTAGCCAGTGAGACGGGCATTATCGGGCATTTTGACGACCCCGATACATTCTATGACCCAGAACGCTTTCGCGCCCAACTGCTGTGGTTCAAACAGGGCTACGTTGAATATCGTTTTCCCAACCGCCTTCCTGCCAACGCCGAGCTGGAAAGCATCCAGATCAGCCTTGAGTTGTGTTCAGAGGCTCCCCTGAATAACGAAGATTGGCCTTCAGACATCACGTTATGGATGAATGAGACGGAAATCGGCACTTGGACGAGTCCCCGCGATTTCGGCGGCGAACATGGCAACCTCACGCCTGACTGGTGGGAGGAATGGAACTCGCAGTACGGCCTTCTTAAAATGTGGAAAGTTACGCCGGAGGGCGCTTATGTCGATGGCATTCGCGTCTCTGCCGTCACTGTTGACGCGCTCAACATTGGCAGCGGCGGCTTTATTTCGGTACGCATCGGCATTAAAGACAATGCCGTGAGGATTGGCGGGATTAACATCTTTGGTCGGCATTTTGGAAATTACCCGCAGGATATTGTGATGCGTATGCGGTTTCGTCCAGTTAATCACCATCCATGAAGGAGAAGCCTATTTTTTGACGCTGAAAAGAACAATCAATGATTGATAAATGCTTATTTAAAGGAGAAAAGTCAAAATGTTCAAATGTACCCTCGTTTTAGTTCTTGTCGTACTGCTCGCACTGATTGCTGCCCCTACCATCGCTCAGGATGCGGCTGAACTTCCTGCCGATTGTGGCAGCGTGAGTCTTGAATACTGGAACCCATTTACCGGACCTGACGGCCCATTCATGGGTGAGCTTGTCAACGCCTTCAATGACTCCCAAGATAACATTGACGTGACGATGACCACCCAGAGCGAATATTACACCCAACTTAGTACTGCCGCCGCCTCTGGTTCTTTGCCTGACGTTGCTATTGTTCATGCTGACCAAATCGCAACACAGGTCTACCGTAATGTCCTGCGCCCCATCGACGCTGTTGTCGAAGAAACTGGGATTAACGGTGACGATTTCCCCGAAGCCGTATGGAATGCGGGCGAAGTGAATGGCTCACGTTATTCTATTCCGCTTGATATTCATCCGATGACGATGTTTGTGAATATGGACTTGCTCACAGAAGCGGGTATTGATGCAGCACCCACTACCCCTGAAGAATTTGCCGCCGCCGCAGCCGCGCTGACCAGTGGCGACAACAACGGTTTCATGCTAACAACCGGCTTCCCGATTAGCCAGATTTTCGAAATGCTGCTGTTTCAATTTGGCGGCACATCCTTTAATGAAGATGGTACAGAAGCCGCTTGGAACAGCGAAGCCGGTGTGCTAGCAGCACAATGGCTTTTGGATGCACAGGCTAGCTATTCGCAGCCTAATCTGGAAGTGGATGCTGAGCTAAATTCCTTCAAAGGCGGAACTGTTGGCATGATCTGGAACGGCATCTGGCAGACCACTAATGTCACAGGTGAAGGCGTTTTCTTTAATGGCGTTGCGACATCTGTACCCCAAGTTGGTACTCAGATGGCAGTGTGGGCAGGTTCGCATCAATTAACCTTGCCAACCCAAGCCGATGAAGACCCATGCCGTGACACCGCAGCAGGCATTTTTATCCGCTATTTGCTCGACAACTCCATCACCTGGGCGCAAGCGGGTCAGCTTCCTGCCAATAACGTTGTTCGTGAAAGTGAAGCATTTGCGGAAGTTCATCCTCAGGTTGATATTGCGGCTGGTTCGGCGGACTATGTATTCTTCCCACCCTCCGTTCCCGGCATCACCGATGCGTATGGTCCGTTGGGTGAAGCCATCAGTGCTTTGCTCTCTGGTAATGCAACCGATATACAGGCCGAGCTAGACAATGCAGCAGAACGCGCTAACCAGATTCTTGAACAAAATCGGGAAACATACGGCGACGCACCCCAAGGCTAATTTCGTAAAGTAGCCAACAACGGTTGAAGTCACTGGATTTCAACCGTTGCCTCGCTTTATAAAAGTAAAGTTTTTGTATCTTATAAATGCAGGCGAAAGGGAGAATCATGACGGTCAGCACAAAAGAAATAGCTGCTGCGATGCCTGTACAAGGCCGAAAGGTTCGCTTTGATTGGGTGCCTTATTTATTTATTTTGCCGCACTTCCTCTTTTTTGTCGTTTTTGCCGCCTTTCCTTTCTTCTTAGGTCTCTTTATCAGCTTTTTTGAGTATGATATTTTACGACCTGAAGCGACCCAATTTGTCGGTCTTAAAAATTATCTCAGTCTGTTTACACGCGGCACAGTTGAATTTCCGGTTTTTTGGAACGCGCTGATTAACACGATTGAATTTGTGCTGATGAGTGTGCCTTTTCTCGTGATTATCCCGTTGTTTCTGGCCCTACTGCTGAATACCAATCTGTCGGGGAAAAATGTCTATCGTGCGATTTACTTTGCCCCTTGGGTTATGTCATCGGCAGTTATTGGCTTGCTTGGTTTCTGGATTTTCCAAAGTCAGGGCGGCTTGTTGAATTATTACCTAAAAGATTTAGGGATTGATACGCCGCGCTGGCTGTCGTCTATGCCCTGGGCGTGGGTTTCGATCTTAATCGTTACTGTGTGGTGGACGAGCGGCTTCAATATGATTATCATTTTGGCTGCTTTACAGAATATCCCGGCAACGCTGTATGAGGCAGCCTCGATTGACGGGGCATCGTGGTGGCAGCGTTTCCGTTACGTCACTATCCCTCAGTTACGCCCCGTATTGGTGTTTATAGTTATCATCACAATCATCGCCTCATTTAATCTTTTTGCTCAACCTTTATTTATGACCAACGGCGGACCGGCACAATCCGGCGGCGGCGGTTCGACAGAGCCGATTATGCTGCGAATCTATAACGAAGGCTTCGTGCGTAACCGGATGGGCAGCGGTGCGGCAATGTCGTTTGTCGTCGCTTTGATTATGATTTTTGTTTCATATTTTAACTTCCGCCTTTTTAGAACACGCGAATAGATGAGGGGATGATCGCATGACCACTATAAATGAACCAAACGTTGTTCAGCGTGTATCCCGCGATTGGCAGCAGAGCCATCGCTTCCAGCGAATCATCCTCTACGCAGTGCTGACCGCAATTGCCCTGCTAGTCATCTTGCCTTTGCTGTGGATGCTTTCAACATCTTTAAAACCCAAATCGGAATGGTTCCTGCCTCAAATTTACTGGATTCCGAGAACGTTTACGTGGAATAATTACCAAAAAATTCTGGATAATGACAGTCTGCCAATTGCGCGCTGGTTTTTTAACAGCATTTTTGTCTCTTCAACGGTCACTGTGTTGATTCTGATTATTGATTCAACAGCGGCCTATGCATATGCCCGTATGGAATTTAAGGGAAAGCGTATGCTGTTTGGGCTTTTGCTGGCGACCCTTTTTCTGCCCGGCATTATGTTCCTTGTGCCTAATTTCCTGACCGTTACAAAACTAGGACTGCTCAATAATTATGCCGGGGTAATCGTGCCGGGACTTGCTGGCGTATTCGGCGTTTTCTTTATGCGGCAGTTCTTTGAATCGCTGCCTAAAGAGCTGGAAGAAGCCGCCTATATCGACGGTGCGACCCGTGTGGAGACATTTTTGTACATCGCCCTGCCTCTGGCAAAACCAGCCTTAGCAACGCTTGGCATTATCACATTTCTCGCTTCATGGAATGATTTTCTGTGGCCTCTGCTGGTGCTTAAAGATCGGGAACTGCTCACGCTTCCTCCCGGTTTGCGGACGCTGCAAGGCGCTTATACATCTGAGTATGGTCAGATGATGGCTGGTGCGGTAATTACATCTATTCCGGTGCTTTTCCTTTATATCCTCTTGCAGCGTTATATCGTGGAAAGCGTTCAGACGACAGGACTGAAAGGCTAGATTATGAAACTTCTGCGGCGGTACTCTCCGCGTACTTCATTTGCATTTCTTTTAATCGCTTTAATTCTGTTAGGGATTAATGTGTCTGCACAATCTACAGATCTCATGCTGCAAAACCCGGTTATCAATGCCAATTTCCCCGATCCGTTTATTTTGAAGGTCGAGGATACGTATTACGCTTATTCGACGAACTCTAACAGCCGTAATGTGCCAGTTGCCACTTCAACCGATCTCGTCAATTGGGATATGGGTCGCGATGCGCTGCCCTCACTGCCCAGTTGGGCGAACTTGAGGGGTGGCTATGTATGGGCACCGGAAGTGCTGCGGATAGGCGAACAATATTTGCTGTATTTCACCGCCCGCGACAAAACTTCTGATCTACAGTGCATTGGTCTGGCAATCAGTGATGCCCCCGAAGGGCCATTTCGAGATCACAGCGATACGCCGTTCATCTGTCAGTCAGATGAGGGCGGTTCAATTGATGCCAGTCCTTTCCGTGACGAGGACGGTAAGCTTTACCTGTATTGGAAGAACGACGGCAACTGCTGCATGATGGCAACCTATCTCTATGCACAAGAGCTTACGCCAGATGGAACGGGTTTGGTGGGCGAACCCGTCCGGCTGATTCGCAATGACCAACCCTGGCAAGGCCCGGTTGTTGAAGCACCTACCATGTGGCGGCGAGGTGATCAGTATTATCTCTTTTACTCCGGCAATGTCTATGCGGGTGAAGCGTATGCAATCGGCTATGCGGTTTGTGAAACCCCGCTTGGTCCCTGCGAAGATGCTGAAGAAAGTCCTATTCTTTCAAGCGATATGGAAAGCCAGCCGCTCATCGTTGGGCCAGGACATCAAACGATTTTAATGGATGAAGCTGGAGAAACCTGGCTCATTTACCATGTGTGGCAAGTGACCAGCGGCGGCTCCTTGACGAACAACCGCCAGGTGTGGATGGATCGTCTGGTGTGGATTGATGATCGTCCCAGGGTAGAGGGGCCGACTCGTGATCCGCAGCCTGCGCCTGTGACACAAGGACAATAGGGCAATTCAATCGCCTGATTCCTCAGCCGTATCTCGCGATAGTAGGAATAATTTCGGCTGAGGTCTTATTTTAACGCTGAAAAAAGGAACGATTGATGGACACGCCCCGCCCTGAATATCCCCGTCCGCAGTTTGAGCGTGCAGAATGGTTGAACCTCAATGGTGAATGGCGCTTTGACTTTGATGATGCCAACACAGGCTTAAACGAGCGGTGGTACACACATCATACATTTGGTCGCAAGATTGTTGTTCCGTTTGCTTTTCAAGCGCCCCTAAGCGGCATTGGCGAAATCGACTTTCATAATGTCGTCTGGTATGAGCGCGACTTTGATCTGTCGGAAGCATGGACGGGAAAAAGCGTGTTACTGCATTTTGGCGCGGTTGATTATCGGGCGTGGGTATGGGTGAATGGCATATTCGTCACACTACATGAGGGCGGTCATGTGCCGTTTCAGGCCGATATCACCCATGCACTGCAATCCGGCAGCAACCGCATTACGGTACGTGTTGAGGATAATTCGACAGATTTAGAACAGCCACGCGGCAAACAGTATTGGGAGCGCGAATCAAAATCCATTTTTTATACGCGCACCACTGGAATCTGGCAGACGGTATGGCTGGAGCCAGTCTATGAAACCTATATAGATCATTTCAAAATTACCCCTGATATTGATACTGGACAGGTGCAGCTTCAATTTGTATTAGGTGGTTTTTCGCCCAATGTGAAGATTGAGGCGCAAATTGCGTTTAATGGCACCGTTATTACATCATACACGCATGATGCGGGAGCAGGACGCTCGTTCACAGCGATTTCACTTGGCACAGCGGAAAACATTCACCTTTGGAGTCCAGAAAAACCATCGCTTTATGATCTTACACTGCGCCTTTCTCGTGACAATGATACGCTGGATGAGGTCAAAAGCTACTTTGGGATGAGGAAAATTTCGATTGAAAACAGCAAAGTGCTGCTGAATAATCAACCGTACTATATGCGTCTGGTTCTCGATCAAGGCTATCATCCCGACGGCCTACTGACGTTCCCATCCGATGAAGCGCTCAAACGTGACGCGGAATTAACCAAAGCGATGGGCTTTAATGGGGTACGCAAGCATCAAAAAGTGGAAGAGCCGCGTTATCTCTATTGGGCAGACCACCTCGGATTACTTGTTTGGGGTGAAATGGCGAACAGCTATCGTTATTCTGAATCATCCGTAGAGCGTATTACCCATGAATGGCAGGAGGCTATTCAACGCGACTTTAACCATCCATCGATTGTCGCTTGGGTGCCGATCAACGAAAGCTGGGGCGTACCGAATTTGAAAACCGATCCGCGCCAGATCGATCATCTATTGGCACTGTATTATCTGGTGCGCTCGATTGACCCGACGCGGCTGGTGATTTCCAATGACGGATGGGAACATGCCAAAACTGACCTGCTAACTATTCATGATTACGAAGGCAAAAAGGATATTCTGCGGGAGCGGTACGGTACGCTGGAAAGTATCTTACAAGCGCGTCCAGCAGATCGTGATCTATATGTATCTGGTCATGCTTATTGCGGCGAACCCATTTTAGTGACGGAATTCGGCGGCATCGGCTATCAAAAGGACATGCAGCAAGGATGGGGTTATACAACTGCGGGCGATGATGAAGATTTTATCTATCGCTATCAGGCTGTCATCACTGCTATCTTAGAGTCGCCGTTGGTACAAGGCTTTTGTTATACCCAATTGACTGATGTAGAACAAGAAATCAATGGCCTATTGACGTATGATCGACAGCCGAAAGTAGATTTAACGATTATCAATAAGATTACTGCTAGGCAATAATGATGTCTATGGATTTTCACCCAAAAGCCATCGAACCAACCAATTGAGTTAAGGCACAAGACGACAGCTCATGGCGACGAAGTACAGCTAAATATCGGCTTTATATCCATCTCATATGCACCAACTATATCACGCCAGCGTGGGCCACCAAAAACATCTTCGCCGAATGATAAATGATATTTAAAATCATCTTTTTCCATAATCCAGGGGGCGCACAGGCAGCACCCATTCAAATTATATTGTTCAAGCATAACTTCTTCAAGCACTTTGGATAGGGCGTAGCATCCGGCGTAAGCTGAGTGTTTTTGTTGCTTGGTAACAGGAACAGGATGGGGATAATGGAAATGCCCAATACCTGCATCGCCGTCGATTAAAATGAATTGCTCAAAAGTGTCGCTGGTGCGCGCAGCTTCTAACAGCCAGAACAACCCTTTCACGGCGACATCCATAATCTGAGATGGGGTTTCTTTGCAAGTCGCCAGATGTATCACATGGATTACACCCTCCATCGCTTTCTGGGCGGTTTCCTGATGCTCAATTGAGCCTTGCATCATCTCCAGACGCTCTCTGGTTTCAAGCTTCCGACCTTGCCTGTCGCGCCAGTTAATAAAATTCGTTTTGTAGGCACCCTAACTCTCCCACCGCAAAGCCCTACTGTGCTGTCCACCCACCGTCAACCAGTAAAATTGTCCCTGTTACAAGTTCCGCCGCAGGGGAAGCGAGATAAATGACCGCACCCGCTACGTCTGTCGTAGTGCCGACCCGTCCTATGGGTAGGCGGGATAACACATCAGCAGCAAATTCAGGCGTATCCAGCCGCTCGGCAGTTCCAGGGGTACGAATAAATGTCGGCGCAACGGCATTCACTGTAATGTTATGCGCTGCCCATTCCAGCGCAAGCACTTTCGTAAGCTGGTTAACGCCGCCTTTGCCTGTGGAGTAGACCACATGGCGCAAGATGCCGACTTGCCCAGCCTGTGAACTCATATTGATGATGCGACCATAGCCCTGGGCGATCATCTGTTTGCCAGCCGCCTGACACATAAAGAACATGCCTTTGAGGTTAACATCCATCATCTCGTCCCAGTCAGCCTCGGTAACATCCACAGCATCATGGTTATACCCAAGCCCTGCGTTATTGATGAGGATGTCGATCCGACCAAAGTGCTGGATGGTTTCATCCACAGCCTGACGTATTGAGTCTAAACTACGCATATCCAGTACGACGGCGTGGGACTGACCGCCTTCGGAATCGATCTCGTTAACTAAGGTGTTAAGCGCTGGCTGGTTACGCGCACCGACAACCACTTTTGCGCCAGAATGGGCGACGGCTTTCGCCAGATCGTAGCCAATCCCTTTACTTGCGCCTGTAATCAGGGCGACTCGTCCTTTTAGATCAAAGCTGGGATAGTTCAAAATAACCTTCCTAAGTATTAGTAAAAATGAATAAAAATTTTAAGTGCGATCTCGGACGCCTCGCCCCGAAAAGATGATATTAATGACTAACGCGATCATGAGGACAATCCCTGTAATGAAGTCTTTTGTCAGGGGATCAATAGTTGGAATATTATCCAATCCATTGCGAAGTGTTCCATAGATGAGCAAACCCACGACTGTAGTGACCCCAAAAAGTTGGACACAAAAGTGCCTACGTTTATTTTAGCATAGGTTCTGTTGGTCGAGCCAACCAGTTTGCTACAAATTCAAGACGGTGCTAACGTGAAAATGATAAATGCTATCGATAGAAGCCTGCATTTCTGAATCAAAACAAGCATACACTTTTTATGGTTGAAACAGAGGAGAAAGTAGAGGGTCGCAGCAAGCCAGAACGGTTCTGGACTTATGGAATCAGCAGCATCCATTCACCCGAATTCACACCGACACCAGTTTAGTTCAATACAGGCGTTGGGGTATCTGGTTTGGTTTTGCTTTAATCTCGCTTGGTTTCACTAGGGTACCTACGATAAAGAAACGCGAAAATCCCTTTCGCCAGAACGGTTCTGTACCTGCCAAGCCTGCTGGCTTTGTGGATGCCGGTCAGACTTACCGCACCGTCCGGCTGGATGCCAGCACCAGTGAACTCATGCAGACTGCCGCTGCATCCTTTACGGTAGCATGGAGCATCGGCGATGGCACTATTGTGGCTGCTGGTGCTGGCAATATATGGGTGTCAGTTCGCTTCCCCGCTGCGACGACCTTCCGCTGGATTAAACTGACCGTGACCGACAATCTGGGCGCAGTCGGCTACCGCTGGTTCCCCATCTGGGTTCACGACGCGACCCACATGCCGCTGACTGAATTCAGAGTGACCGAAGATCAGCGCGGCGACGGGCGCGAGATGGGGTTTGAGTTCTTCGGGATAGATACCGATGTCTCGCCCGATGTGCTGCCCAGTGAAAGCATGATCTGTTATTGGGAAGTCCCTTACTTTGGCGGTCAGGCTATCCCAGATTACTACATCGACCAGTATGTCGGCTGGATTCTCTCCGACAACCGCAGCTACAAATCCACCCAGACGGGATATGCCATCAAGACCGGTGGCTTGAAATCGTTCCTTGAGCAGTTTGAGGGTTTCGCGCAGGTCTACGAGAACAGCGCCTCCCCTACTCGCTGGTATCAAATGAGCGACATCACTTTCGACAAGGTGGTCTATCTGACGCTGCATTGGTTCACGACAGCCATTCATCTCTGCAACCTGTACAAGTCGGATTTAGATTACCCGTCGAAGAAGAGAGCATCCCCAAGGGCAATCCGTATCAGCAGATCACCAGCTACGCCGAATCATTCTCGGTGAACGTGGGCTTTGACAGCACGAACAGTCTATGGCTGGTGCCGGAGATGTCTTACCTCGAACCCGCAGACCGTCCAGCGCGTGAAACGATTGTGGATGTGCAGCCAGGAGATTGGGAATGGGAGTCGCCGCTGACAGTCGATGTGGAGAACCAGCCCAAAGTCGGCTTAGTCCGTGCCACCGGATCGACTTTTAACGGCACCATCAGTACGGCCTATGCCGCCAAAGCGCGCAATCCGTCGTATAAGGTGCGCGTCGATTTTGGCACCGAGGTCGGCGAGCGCTGGAGCAGCGCGCGCTCACCAACTATACGCCCAAAGAATTGATCGGGCGTCAGGTGATCGTCGTCGTCAACTTCGCGCCGACGAGACCGGCGGTCTCGGGCGGCAAGCTGTTCTGAGTAAACCCAGAAAAAAACGCCGCCAGTATAACGCTGGCAGCATTTTTTTCTAACGAGCACAGCTTACGCTTGGGGCATCAGCACCTTGTCGATGGCGTGGATCACGCCATTCGAGGCCATGATGTCGGCAACGATGACGTGGGCGTCGTTGATGGACACCTTGTCGCCTTCGACCTTGACGTGGATATCGCTACCTTGCACGGTCTTGTGATGGTCAGCGCTGATCACCACCGAGGCGGGCGCGTTGGCCGCAACGACATGATAGGTTAGCACGGATGTAAGACGGGGGATGTCAGCCAGCAGGCTTTCAACCGTGCCTGCGGGCAGAGCCGCAAAGGCATCGTTGGTCGGCGCGAACACGGTGAAAGGTCCCGTGCCGCTGAGCGTGTCCACCAAACCGGCTGCGGTCACGGCTGTGACCAAGGTCGAGAAACGTGGGTCGCCTGCTGCAATTTCTACAATGGTTGCCATGTCATTATCCTTTTGTTGATGAAATTAAATTTTGTCATGCAGCTCTCATCATACAGGATCGACATGAGTAAGTGTGAAGCTCAGCGAGCAAATATAATGAGTGTTGTAATAAGAATTTTTAATTTGATTGCCTGCACCAAGAGGAATTGTGCGGTGATATTCATGTGCCATACGCTGGAAATGCTGATGAGAGCGTTATCTATCATGGTGCGGTCATTGCAAGTGTGATGCAGCTTTGGCGCGTTCAGGGGACGACCAAGACCAACATCAGCCCAACCTTCGGCGGTGTGTCCTACGGTCCTTACAAGCCCGACCAGATCAAGACCTCGCTGGCGAACCGCAATTACTTTGTGTTCGTGGGAATTAACTTCGATGGTTCATTGTGCGGAGTCTGGGCTTCACAGGATGCAGGGAATACCCTAAGATTGTGACCCCAACCGCTGATTCGGAGCGCTGTCAGCGACCCCATAGCTAAAGCTAGGGGCTTGTAGAAATACAAGCCATGCTGACCAGACTTAGTTCCCTTCGGGGAACTCCGTTAGCGGTGAATAAATAGGCACTTCAGGGTGACGTTCCAGCCCCGAACTCTGCGGTACACGATTAAACAGGTTGAGGGTCTAAACCAGTGTCGTGTACACAAAACCACCGCATAACATTGTCGAGGAAGACTTTACCCCGCGCAAGCGGAGCAGGCTTTGAGGGAGAGCCAGCAGGTAACTGCAAATCTCCCTTTCCCTTCGGGGATACTCGTCCGCACCTATTTGCCCTATTTTCCACGCCATAACATTTCTCTTATTCTATTTTCGCCTGTTATTGGACAGCTTTAGCAGCCGGATGAACGTTTCTCAGGCAACGAGTTTCCGGTTGATCTGCGTCTGCTCGAGCAGCTTGCGGTGCGCGTCGAGTCGGGGTTGATCGTGCGTATCGAAGAAGGCCGCTACAACGCCGATGGCATTCCGCAGTGGTTCCCCAGTGGGACGATTAATCTCACACCTTATGTCCCCGCGATTGCCAATCAACATAGCTGGTGTTTGGTCGGGATAACAAACGCCGGAACGGTTCTGGCTCAGAACGGATGCTTGTTGTTACTGCGTATCGCCAACCTTTTTGGATTCGAAGGCAAATTGTCCCTGTGGATAAAAACCTGCTTGGCACGGTGCAGTCCGATCCTCAGATTGGTATGATTAAGCCATTTCCGGTAGGCATACAGAATTTTGTTTGGCTTTTTGCGCTGCTGCACTCCTGAAAATTCAGACTCAACCAACTGCATTGCACGACGAATAGTGGCGAAATCATCAGCCGTTAATGCTTTCCTCGGTGTGTCAGGATCGTCGCCAGTTTTTGAAGGAGGCGCATTTTCACCTTGCGCCTTCCCCGTCTTGATCGTTTTGGGATCAATCTTGTTCAATTCAGCAACGTCAGCGGCAATGAGCGCTAAAAACTCCTCCTCCGAGGTAGCAAAATCAGAGTCGCTAACGCTCGCAAAGGGCAGTCTCAAAAAAATCAATACTTCTTTATAAGGTGGTGTGACAAAACGTGATTTAATTCCATTTTCCATCGAAATCAGGCGATAGGTATTCGGCTGCTGGCGTGCATACCACACTTCGCGCCCGGCCTGCAATTCGCGCTCGGCAATCTCCTTATACGGCGGGTAATGCCAGTTTCCGGCTTCTAAATGTGCCGACTTATGCGCGATCACGCTTTCGGCCTGCTGTACTTGCCAGCGTTTAAATGTGGCTTCCCGGCTGATCGTCGTGTCTCGCTTTATATCTCGCTGGATCGTGCGGCGGCAGACTCCAGCGTTATCCGCTAACCGGTCGTTGGCTAACGGTTTACCCTTGCTGGTAGCGATACGAGGTCGCGTAATTGTCGCGTGTCGGTAGGTGCGGCGGCTGGCTAAATCGGCGCGTTTGACATGAATCTTACCTATGATCTGCACGTCAAGCGCGGCAGCTATCTCCGTTTCTGTCGGTACGGTTAACAGTAAAGCCCGGCGGCCTCGCTTGCTGGGTGTGCTTTGTGCTGTGCATCCACAAAGTACTGTGAGCATTTTTAAAGCGTGGTCAACGCTGCGGCGGCTGATTCCGGCGCTGGCTGCTTGGCTAATGAGCGCCTGCCGGGTGATTTCGGTGATTCCATTAATGTAAGCAAAATCCACTACACGCGCGGCGTGGCTGCCTGCTACCGGGTCGCGCTGGATGAGGGCTTGTCGGGTAGAGCTGTGCAATCCGGGACGGCGTGGCTGCTGCTTGGGCAGGTAGTGTTTTATATCAATGCCGAAAGCACGATAGGCAAACTTGACAATCCCCATCGTCTCGCCTGCAAAGTCGTTGTAACCAAGTGTTATCCGATTAAAGCCTGCGCTGGCGTGAGTATCTTCGCGGAGTGGACTTCTAAAATTTATCCATCCCTTATCATTCCAGGGGGTGCTACTTTCAATTTGCTCGATCCGCTGAAGCACATCATTCACATAGGCAGATGGAAAATTATGGCCTGTGTAGGTGTGATTCGTGTTGCTGCCCTCACGGCGCGATGCTTTTGGGGTTGGTGTTTCAGGTTGTGGGTTTTGCGCCTTAATCCACTCAAGAATCTTTGAAACATCGCTCACCCGGCGGATAGGCCGTTCAAGGTAAACGCTGTACGCCTGACCAGTTTTGGGGTGTATCGAGACTGGGGCAACACATTGCTGCCCGTCGGATTTTAATTCGATGTTCCCTAGGGGCGTTCCCATCGCCTTTGTGGTTTCTGGCAGGTCGTCAACTTTAAGGTAAACATGAGCGCCGTTACCACTGCCTGTAGCAACCGTAAAGGTGTCGGCTTCCATTGGGAACTGCTCACAAAAGGCGTGATACCCTGCCTATCCATCGAAATCTATAGGAATAAGATTGCCTGAATTTGCGCCCGCCACAATGCCAACATTACACCCTAGAGGCCAAATGTCGATGGCGGCATCCGTTGGTATAGAGGTTTTTTGCCATCCGCTGCGGATCGGTTTTTGCCGTTTAAAGGAATTACGACAAGTCCGAGCGCTGCATAATACTTGGCAAGCGGATGCAAGTCGATCATGAGGCGGCCTTCACTGCCTTCTGGATTGCCAGGGGCAAGCTGCGGAGGGTGAGCAGCGCCACCCACAGACCGCTGACAAGGCCGGTGACAATACCAAGGGCGGCATATTGTGTTGTGCCGAACCACCCTTTTACCGCCTGCTCTGATGCAAGATGGGTTTGAAAGCGTTCCCATGACACAGAGGCCGCTTTGGGACGCGCAGGATCATGATCGCTGCGTAGTGGGATCACCGACCAACCGAGACTTAGGTAGTGGGTCGCGGCAGTAAATAAAGTTAAAGGCTGGGCGATCTGTTCCGGTGTTTGCAAAACTCAACCTATTCCTACCGGAAATAGGCGTTGCGTTCACCGAGAGATTTCGCTATTATGGGTCTCAATAACGAAATCACGCGGTGGCAGCAAACAAAAACTGCTCCGGTAGGCTCTAGGAAAAGCTCTCACGTTGCTTGTCGGCTGGTGGAGAGCTTTTCTGATTCTATGGATTAATGCTTAATATATCTCTTTGACATGGGTCTTTAATCTCTGTTTTTACTGAAAATGCTTCGGTTGCTCAAAAAAAATTGACCCAATTTTCTAGGTCGTCTGGGATTTTCTAATCAAAAAAGGCATCACCCCCGACCCTTGCTGGTGGTGACGCCCTCGTTAGCTGTGCTATACTATGGGAGTCAGCGCCCGGGTGAGGGTGCTAAAATCTCTCGCTCGGTC
>Ga0209490_10001522_pt1 | contig 22292 bp, 18 predicted proteins | sample MAT06_FD_187209 | JGI IMG/M metagenome (GOLD analysis project Ga0209490, IMG submission 187209) | Freshwater microbial communities from Lake Fryxell liftoff mats and glacier meltwater in Antarctica - MAT-06 (SPAdes) (version 2) | ecosystem: Environmental > Aquatic > Freshwater > Ice > Liftoff... | reverse complement strand
TTAAAAGCCGTGCACAGTTCAGCACCTTTGAATTGGCCGGAAAGAATACGGAGGGCATGGCCATTATGCAAGACGCTTCGTTCGACTGGGGTAAACTTTCTCTATCAGGAAGATATGTGTTGTTTGTTATGCGAAGCTTCGTATAACATAATTTATGCGAATTAAAATCTTATGGTAAGTAGTTATTGACTATCGTCAAAATTCCGTCAAATTACAATTAATTGCATAAATGTACTTCTCATAATATTTCAACATTAACCGGACTTCTTTTAAGCCGAGTAAGTTTTATTTAATTTTTTGCGATGGTCGCGAGAAAATTAAGATTAGAGTCGCGAGAGAAGTTCCCAGTCCGCCTAGCATCATTGCTTATCAAAACTAAAGTGAGTCAAGTCAATTTTGTTTAACCAGACTTAACCCAAGTTGAGTACAACTCATTAAATCAGTTGATTAGGTTTGCGCAAAACCAGCCAGAATGGCTCGCGTGGAAATGGCTTCCCTACTTCCTACAAAAGTAAGCACGAAAGTTTTCAAACATTGTCTAAATACAACCATTTGAATAGATTATGAGGAAGACCATCAGAATCACCAATCTACTCACTATTATAAGCTGCGGACTTCTGAGAGCGCAGACACAAATTGATTACCCTCATTAAAAATGTTCTGAGACATTGAACAACACTTCCAACAATAGTGAAATACTCGAACGATGCTACTTGCTGACTTATAACAATGCTTCCATCGAACCAGATCAAAATAGAAATGGATTTAAAGAAGGTTCTTGAAGCACTAAGTCAAAAACAAGAATAATAATTAGGAGTGCTGAATATTTGAAAGGAGGACGCAGGGGTAAATATGAACTATTTCACCTAAATACGAAGCTAAAATTGAAAGCAAATTTTATGGACGGGTTGCAAGATGGGCTTTGATAGTATTTTGAAGAGAGCGAAAAAAAAAGTTAAGACTTGATACTTCAAAGTGGGTCAATAAGTTGAGACATGAACAATCTTTGTTATACAAAACTTATAATAAATAATATTTGATTGGCGCCCAATAAACCATGACATTCTTATTCAATTTAAATTCAAATCCAACGCATAAAATTCTGCTCCCCTAAAAACTTTGATTGCCGCCAAAATGAACACAGGGTTGGGGACGCGTCACATCATTGAAAAAATGCCGAATTGGCGTTCTACACAAAATACGGATTTTATCTTTTGATCTCTTCTGTTTGATAACTATCAGAACTTCTTTAACCACGATATTAAGCCGTCATTCTTAATCCATGCGGCCTCCGAATTAGGATTTAAATTTGAGTATGACTTTTCGAGGGCAGCACGTTTTTGACTCGAGTCAGCTTTGGCATAAATTTCAGTGGTTAATACAGAAGAATGCCCCAAAATATCCCTTATATAAACAATATTCATCCCTTGAGCTAGTAAATGCATTGCTCTGGAATGCCGTAGCCAATGGCAGCTAATTTGGTCTGTCGGGGATAATTCTCCCCCCGCCTTACTCATTCGATAATACTTTTTTAATATATAGTTTACACCCTTTGGAGTGAATTTTTCTCCTCGTCGATTAAAGAACAGCGGAGCACAATTTTTAGACGGATCATCTAGTTTATTGTCCTTTATGTAGTTTTTTAGATTGTGAACTTGGGATTTTAAAAGGGGAACTAGACGCGCCTTGTTCCCCTTGCCAATTATTTTTACAATCGGATTTGTATCAAGTCTAAACATAGCGGGAGTCAAATCAACTACCTCTTGAACTCTTGCAGCTGAGTCATACATCAATGAAAGTAAAGTCAAGTCGCGTCTGCCTGCATTTGTATTCGTATCTATTTGCGCAAAAAGAAGTTTAATCTGTGCTTCTGATAAATAATCAATACTCTCCTTAAATGACTTTTTATTTTTAATTGATAATATTCGTTGCGTTTCATATAAGTGATCAATGTCTATATATTTTAGATATTTATAAAATGTGCGTATCGCAGCCAATCGAAGGTTCCTTGTCGAATCACTATTTTTTCTCTCTGATTGCAACCAATCTAGAAAATCGATTATCATTTCTCGATTAATATTTCCTAGTGTGAGTTTCTCGATTTTTAACTGTTTCACTTTTTCAATCCATCCAATGAGCAACAGAAACGTATCTCTGTATGAAGATATCGTATTGCTGCGCATCCCTCTCTCAGAAGTTAGGTACTTGGTCATAAAATCGGTGAGGTATTTCGAAAAATAAGTTGTTTTCATATTAATATTTTGGGGTATAGACCGTCAAAAGCGGTATCTAAATCTTTAGTAATTTGCGGATATAGATTAGAGGTTAGGCGCACATACCCATTTGTCGCCGCAATTGATTGATGTCCAAGATAAGTTGATAATATTGGTAAGGAGGCGTAAAGATCAAATCCATTTTTAATCATTTTGATCATAGCGAAAACAGCGAAAGTATGTCTTAGATCATGAATACGGGGTCCATGCCCTCGTCCAAGCAATGGTATATTAGCCTTAATGAGAGCGTCTCTAAAAATTTCCTTCATGGCTTTTCCACATCTTTCACCATTTGGTTTCAAAAAAAATAAGTCATCCCTTCGCCTCTCCCTGAATGAAGCATCTCTATGTTTTCTATATTCTCGTAGTAAAGATGAAAGAGATTCCGCTATGGGTATAGTTCGTTGCTTGTAATTTTTACAGTCTTTGATAATCAAGTAACTCTCATCTAGATTCACCTCTTGATCTTTCAGTTCAAGCGCTTCACTATACCGAATTCCAGTACAATACAACACCCTAAAAAAAATTGGTGCAGAAAATATATTTGAATTCCCATTAGTGCGTGAGTATCTACTGTCCAAGATTTTAAACAAAGAATTAATCTGATCGACGGAATATATATATGGAGTGAAAGTGCTTACCTCATAGGCTGGAACTTTAGGTATAAATGAGGGAATTCCTAAATCAACCAGATATGATGAAAATTCAGAAAGACACCTCACTCGAATGGACCTATTTCTACTAGATTCATGCAGTTTCTGTAGGTACCACTTATCAGAAAATTCCCTCGTTATTCCCATGGAAGTCTCACGACTATCAAATGCAAAACGGTCTATCCTGGCCAGATACCCGATAAAACTCATATGACGTAAACCCAATTTAGTTTTTTGAGCAATAAACTCATTAATGTGAGTCGCGTACACACTCGAGAATTCTTTAGGCATAACGAAATCCTCTTTTCTGATTATAAAACCCTTCAGGAACAGACGGTGCATCAATAACGCACTCCCTAAGCGAGTTCAGGTCGATACGAAGATAAACTTTCGTACTTTCACAACTTTGGTGACCAAGCGTGTCCTTAATTAGTGGAAGACCTATCCTATTCTCCAACATTCTAAGCGCCGCACTATGGCGAAGACTGTGCGCGCCATGTCGTTTACCTTTGATATCAATACCAGAACTCGTCATTACCCTCTGGACTATAGTTGATACAACAGTTCCACTTTCAAAATATCCATAAGGATACCGACACACTAGAAACAAATGTTGCTGATCAGATTTTTGCCGACCGAATTTTAAATAGTCTATAATAGCATTGCCTACATCAGCCAACAATGGCAGTACAAGAGGTCTTTGCGTTTTAACTTGGGTAAGCTCAATAGTATTTTTTTCCCAACAAAGATGTTGAAACTTTAATGCTGCGATGTCGGAGGCTCGTAGCCCGAATCGTACAGCAAGTAGGATTATAGCGTAATTCCTTTTACCAATCGGGCTTGATCGATCGATAGTTGAAATCATCTTTTCAATCTCAGCCTCTGAATATGTTGCTGGCAATTTTGGTTGCGCAATTATCTTGTAGCGAGGTACCTTTAGTGAGAGGTCGGTTTCTAAGATATTTCTCTCGTAAACAAATTTTAGGAATTTTCTTAAGCTACTAAATATAAAGTGCCTATAGGAAACCGTTTTTAAATCCAAATCCTTAAAAAAATCCAACAAGGTTAATAATCGGACGCTGGTTGCTGAAGCGATATTTTTCCTTTGACAAAATAGATAAAAAATTGAAATACCTTTAGTGTAACCAAATATCACTATTGGCGAACATCGTTCCTGAACTTCCAAATCTTTAATAAAACTCTCAATAGTTTCCCCTAAACTGCCGATAAACTTAATCGATTTACGATTAGTATGACCCTTTAAAGTAATTTTTCCGTACAATTTCAATTCGGAAAAAAAGTTGATGCTTCTTAAAATAATGAAATCGTACTTTGAAAATCTACTGGGTTCTTTGTCTTTTAATAGGCATTTAATAATTTGCTCTTCGACGCCTTTGTCATAAATATCTACCCCTCCTTCATTTAAATAAATTAGGATTTTCATCCAACAACATTTGTGATTCAAGATCGTGCTTTCTCCAAGAGATTGTGATCTTAAACAATTAAGGCCATTTTCGATTAACGCGATGTTCTCGTCAATAAAAATATTGCGCGGCGTTGAATTCGCTACTCTAGAAAAATAGAACTTCCAGTGCAGAGGAAACTTTCTAATTGTAGATTCACTAGGCTTAATATTTTCTGATGTGTCTGATTTTTTCATAAAATTAGTTATGTTTGGAATATTTGCTTTTGCTAATCGACTCTAATATTTAATTTGGTGATTAAATGAGTGAGACGGGTATTCATAGATAATAAAGATATGTGATGACCTCGATAACTTTAAGCAAGTTCACTGGCGTCCATAAATGAAGAAGCCGCCGCACTATGACTAAGCTTTTGCGAGCCGCAGGCCGTAAAAGTGCTTTTAATTCTAGATCTCCTAATTGTAGTTTGGACTATCGTTGACACTACACGTTCATTTACAAAATGACCATAAGGAGCCTTTTCCACAAGAAAAACATATTGTTCCTCGGATTTTTGGCGACCGAATTTTAAATAACTGATGATTGCATTGCCTACATCAGCCAACAATGGTAGTACAACCGGTCTTTGTGTTTCAAATTCAGTAAACTCAATAGTATTTTTCTCCCAATTCAAATGTTCAAGCTTTAGCGCTACGATGTCGGAAGCTCTCAATCCGAGTCTCACAGCAAGTAGAATGATAGCGTAATTCCTTTTGCCCAATGGGCTTGATTGTTCAATAGTTGAAAGCATCTTTTCAATTTCCTCTTTCGAATAAACCGACGGCAATTTTATTTGTTTGATTATAATGTATGCAGGAACACTTAGTGAATGGTCAGTTTCTATTATTCCCCTCTCCCAAATGAATTTTAGGAATTTTCTTAAACTACCTATTGCTAGATACTTGGAGCGTGATATCTCTAAATCTATTTCCTTACGAAACTCCAACAAGGTCAGCAATTGGATGTCACTTGCTGCCACGATATTTTTTATTTGGCAGAATCGATAAAAAAACGCAATACCTCTGGTGTGACATTGTACTCCTTGTGCAGAAATTAGTTGCTGACTTTTTAAATCTTCAATGAAACTCAGTATATCCCGCCCTAAGCTTTTGCCAATTTCATATATTCCAATATACCTTCTGACCTTCGATACTATTTTCCCAAAGAGTTTAAGTTCAGAAAAAAAAGTGATAGAATTAAAAATACAGGTTTCGTATTCCGATAATTTGGAAAGATTAGTTGCTCTTGATATGTGTCTAGTAAGTTGGTCTTCTACGCTTCTGTCATAAAAGTTTATTTCATTTTCATACAAATAAATTATAATTCTCCGCCAAATGTTTCTATGATATTTTATGGTTGATTCTTGATATAATAATTGACATCTTAAATATTCGGCTCCTTTTCCAATCAACGCGATGTTCTCGTTAAGCAAAATATTATTCGGAGTCGATTTACTTGCTCTTGCGACAAAAGTGTCCCAGTTTATTTTTACAAACCTATTAACTTTTGGTTCCTTAAGTTTTGTTGTCTCTGTCGTGCTTAAATTTTCCATAATGGTAATTCTGCTTGATGTATTGATTTTTGATATTCCACTTTGACATCCACGAATGCCAATTATGATGTATCCACTAGGGATTCATAGTTATTCAAGGCAAAAAAAATTGATGAACTGTGTTTGGTGCTAAATAGCGGATTTAAAACGCTATATGACTTTTTAGATAAAGCTACCTGCCCTAAAGACGAAACAAAAAAATGCGGGAGATGTAGTAAGGGATTGCACTGCCAATTCGATAAAAACATCTTCCAAAGTGTTTAATAGTTTGGACGCAATTGGCTATGGGCGCGTCAAAAACCACATTTGGAATGGCCACATAGGTAAACAGATTTCCGGAGCATTGCAAAAAAACCGGCAAAAAAATGGTGAAAAATGGCAAAAAATAGCAAAATGCAAATTTATGCAACTTCAATTTGCATATCTTTGCAAACTATGGCAGACTCAAAGGACGTATCAGAAAAGGAATTAAGCAGTCTGGCTCAAGAACTAAGGGTGGTACGACTAACATCCAATTTAACAATGGAACAGTTTTCTACCATTCTTGGAATCAATAGGAACTACGTGAGTGACTATGAAAAAGGAAAAAAGGAAATTCCTTTAGGTGTTTGGACGAACCTTCAGAATTTCAAAAATGAAAAAGAACTTGAGAAAACTGGCACATACAGAAACACCGAGTCGACACATGAACAATTACTTAGAATGACAAGTAAACTTTTGTCAAGGTTTACCTATCCAGAATTAAGGAAAATAGCTGATCTATTGCATTCAAAAATAGAGGACATAATAAATAAGGACGCAACAGAATTGAAAAGATATAAAAGGCTCGGACCACTTCAAGAACAAAACCCCAAATATCTGTAGACTATTGGGTCTGTAAACTATACTGTGTTAGTAGATAATTGTAGTAATCATATCTGACGTTACAATGTGGGCAACTCACCACAAGTGATCGTGTATTCATGGTATAAAATTTGGTTGGTGAGTTGTCCATCATTTCGATATCAAATGCATTCACGGCCCCAAGTTTATTCGTCCCTCAAGCCAACTGGCCGTACTGCGATTTGCCTGAAAGGAACTAATCCAAAGCCTCCTTCCTGATCTGTTATAAATTAAATTATTCTTTTTCTTCATTTACTAGCGATTCCGTGGTACTTGAACACTTTATTTCGCTTATTAGTGATCATGATTTTTCGTTATGCTTAGTAATTCATTTCGCCAAAAATCTGACCATTCATTCAGGACTTTTATATTCAGTCATTTATTTAAAAATACTAAATAATGGTCGTGAACTAACTTTTACTGATCACACCCTCACGAAATGAAGTGGTCAAGGGGAGAGAAATCTCCAGTCAAATCAAGTAGACGTTAAAATTCCATTGCGTTCTTGAAATTTCTACGCAGATAGGTAATGGAGATTTCCCTACCTCGACCACCTCAAAACAAATCACAAATACATACCTCGGCAAAGCTGTAATTTAAAAAAGATAGACTTTCAAAAAACTAGCCAAAAATAAAAAAATTGGAACTTTTATGAGGGTAATTTCCCAACTGTGAATGTAAACTGTCATCTATCATTAGAAATCCCAGGCGGTCGACAAAAGCTATATCATCAGACTAAGAAGGTTCTAAATTTTAATGGTCTACAACCAGCGGTGGCATAATTATACCACCCTACGTGTCTATTTTATGACTTGTTTGTCAGCCATGAACACAAAGGCAAGACAAAAGTTCGCAAAATCGCTTGGGAAGAAGATCAGAGAGGTTAGGCTCGAGCGCGGCTACAGCTTAAAACATTTTGAGGCAAAACAATACTCAATCGATCGGCACGCACTTTCAAAGATCGAATTGGGCAAGACGGTGCCAAGTGTATATACCCTTTATAAAATAGCTGCGGTGCTTCAAGTGCCGCTGGGCAACTTACTGCCTAATTCTGATTGATTATCCTCTTGATAAGGAGTCATAAATTTAATAGTATTCGGCTCTACGAGCTCCACCCTCCCATTGGATAACTCCACCAAGGCAAACGTCTTAGTAAGGTAAGAACCGTTCTCGTTGTAAAAGGGTTCGCGGCACCATCTATGGAAGAAGCCCTTGTTCACCGCACCCTGCAATACAGTCACTTGCCTTAATTCATCGCTCGGTTTTCTCATTACAAAAACTTAAAGGTGGTATAAATATACAACCATTTTTCGCTCTTACACAACTAGATTTTAAATGTTTGGCCGCTAAACGACAAGTAACTGGGAAGAACGGGATGTATGAAAGCTTGCCGCTTTGAAAAATGGATCGCCAAGGTCACTAAAAATGCTGCTGGAGAGATAACCCAAATTGAACTGAGGCTAGTTGAGTGCTAATTCGGAAATTGTATTCTGATTGGCGGCCTTTTCGAATTCTCCGATTTTGATTTATTCAGTTCATATCACTTATCAGCACACGAATGAACCCTAGGGATTAACTCTCTGATCAGCGACATTTTCAGTAAACAAAACATCATCTTTTATAATGTCCATAACATTGATCGTGGGTAAAATAAATTCATTGAATCGTGTACCCTCCGTTTTCGTGTGCAATACACCACGGGCAGTGCCTACCGTTATCATTCCCAAATGCGTCATGAATCCTTTTGGTATTACGGTTGTGACATCATCTCGAAGAAAATCCTTCCAAGAGTGTGGCGCGATCAAGAAATGGTTGGATACTTCCACCTTCAGAAACGGAATACCTTTTTGCTCGAATTGGAATTGACAAATAACCACAACCAGGCGGCTATTCCTGTCGCTCAGAAACCGAATGTTCGTGTTTAAGTTAATCGCAGCTTCTTTCTGAAATGCTTCCTCAATAAAAGCAAACTGTTCCGTTGAAACTTTTACAATTGAGAACTCGACAATGTCTTTTCTGCTCTCCATCACGCTTGCATTTTGTATTCCAATACCTGTTCTTTTGCATATTGCTGAACAGCCTTAAGCCCTACGCAACCCTGCCCAGATGCCTTTTCAAAAAATTCTTTTCTGTAGTGTTCACTCACTTCATACGCTTGCTCGAAATCATACTCTATGGCTGCAGAAGTTGTTTTGTTTTCATTTGAAACCTCTGTATCCATTAGCGCACGGAGTTTTAAACCCAGGGCACGACTAAGTTTGCCAATGGTTTCCAGCGAAAGGTTGTTCTCCTGACCCTTTACTATTTTGTTTATAAACTGTGGAGATACTTTCATTTTCTCAGCCAGTTCTTTCTGAGTCATTTTTTTTGCCTTCAATGTATCCAACACGCGCACAGCAATATCAAATGAGAGTGATAGCCACTCTTCATTTTCTTCACGCCACCTGGCTTCTTCCTGCCATGTTGACTTCTGGCTGGAAATAATTTTATTAAGTTTCTCAAGATTGCTCATGACCTTCACAGTTATATTACTAATTCACTAAGTCCTTCAATATCGGCAATGCCTTGTTCACGCAGGTAGTCTCTGCACCTGTCAAGCTTACTAAGCTCAAGGCGGGTATGCTCCCGATCTTGCATGGCATCAGTAAGTTTGATTGCTCCACCAGTAACTACATATACATTAGCTTGTAATTTAATGGCATAGATGCGCAGCCAACTAAGTTGGTTATCTCCTTTTGCTTTTGAGCGAGTACGTTCAATTGGTTCTGTTGGTTTGAGAGGTGCAAAGACTGAATCCAAGTTATTGTGCGAGCCAGCTGCCAGTTGTTGAAGTCTTTGCTCTAATCGCCTGGCTTCGTCACGTGTGCGTCTTATGGCAGTTTGAAGCGTGATTTCTCCAAAGAAACCACTTTGTAAATCTTCGATGTGTTTGGTAAAGAAAGTGTACAAGAATTCAGGATCCTGCCATTGGCGAAAGAGCCTGGCAAATTCATCGGGTTGATCTGTACCATAGCGGAAGGAGGTTAATTGGTCTGCAAAGATACTGACAATTTCCATTAAATCAACTTATAGGTTTACTTTTAAAGCGCTTACTTTCAGTTAATTAACAATATTTTACCAAATATTTCCCCTTTTTACTCGATGTCTTAAATGAAAATCTGAATAGTTCATCCAACTTTGCTACTATTGAATTTGCCATTAGGTTAACTACTTTTTGCGACTCAGAGACTCCATCCTATTCTATTCAAAGTCCCTTTGTTCACTTCACAATACAGAAAAATCATTTTAACACAAGCGATTGAAAACTACCTTGCCATTCTGATTTGAAGAAGAAAAAACCAACATTAACCAGAACTGGGATCAAAGGAAAAAGATAGTCTCCAAACTTGTCAAACTTAATACTGAACAATATGAACTTTCTAAAAATAAACAGGCGTGACAAACTAATTTCATAGTCTACATAAAACTGCTCCTGGTCATCTTTTCCCTCACGGCCGCTTGCGCAAAAGCCAGCAGACAGATTTAAGCGAGTTAGTGGCCAACCAGCTTGTCTCGTAATATTAAGTTGAATATATCGGAAGAATCTATCATTTGTTTCAATTGCGTATTTCAAGCGCTCTGACTTTTCAATGAACTCCTTTCTATACCTTTCAAAATTGTGTTTCTGTTTAACACCTTCTCCAGACATTAGGAAGTATTGCAAAAAGTCACTCCAAAAACCACCGTTAAAATTGAGCTTGGTTAAAAAACGCCAAACAAAATAAACGTAGCCAACAACTAAGGCTGTGTATAGCTTATAAGCATCGAGATCAAGTTTAATACCAAGAAAATTAAATGAATTCAATTGAGCATTGGTGTATGCAAGAATTAAAATAAGAACACTGAGAATATTAAGGTTCTTTCGTACAACTTGAAAATCATGATCTTCCATTTCCATAATCATTCTTGGGTGTCAAATAAATTTAACTCTGGCGCAAGTCTTGTGCGTAGTTAAGTGGGTGGCTGACTTGTGCCTCACGCGAAACTCTGTTTTATACTTGCTGCTCATTTTGAATGCAAGGTACGTGAAACGCACAAGTCATGCACATCCCACGCCATTGCTTGAAACTTGCGCCAGACTGATGAACACCTGAGACGGCTGAAATGATTTCCTTTCATTTTAGTATCCCCAAATCTCCTAGGATATCCTTTTTAAACTTACTTAATGGCCTCTTATGAAAATTCTTTGAATCGTATTCTGTGCCAAATAGTAGTCTAAATACTTCTTTGAATGATAATTTATTTTTGGGGAAAAATCGAATTATCTCATTAATATACGCATCTGAATAGGTGTCTCGGATTTTGAGTAGATCGGCTAATTCATCAATGTGCGTATTGTACATTAAGTCAACATTCAATTTTTTCATAGTATCCCTAGCCTTGGTTGACTTCTTTCTAATTTCAGTTATGGTGATTCCATAGTTCTTAAGCTTATGGTCAAAAAAGAATACAAATTTCAAATCATCAGTTTGGGTTTTGTCAATGTATGGATGAACATGATGTTTGATATCAAGCTCTATGTCACTTTTAGCTGAACTATTACATGTATAACAACTTGGAATGAGATTAAAAAAAGAAATTGAAAGCAAAGGACTTTTTGATTTTGGATACCAGTGATCGAATTGTGGCCTCATTACCTTTTTGCCGCCCATGGTGACCATTGTGGTTGTGTAAATCCTATTACAATAAGAGCACGATCGCATGTCAAGGTTTTGAGCCAATTTATACGCATTGTAATCGGTACCAAGCTCACGAGCAACAAACCAATCGTAGTCAAATATTTTCTCAATATCAAAGATAAGGTTATGTATCATCGTGAATTTTGGATTTTTCTTCTCCTTAGGTTTAGCTGTAAAAAACAAACTCAAATTTGAAAGCTCTTTACTACTTAAAATATTGTTGAAACACTCACTATTTATTTTTGGAAGTTGAGATGGAGAGCCCCCAAGAATTCTTTGAATATTTTGGCTATTCAAAAACTTAATTAGCCGATTAAATATGACGCGTGAAGATTTAGGTTTGTGTGCCTCAGTGCCGGAACAAATTTGACAAACAGGATTAGAACAATCTTTACCTGTTAACTTCTTCCTAATTCTACAACCCCAAAATTTTACGTGCTCTTTACGAGCATTTTTAAGTGATTCGGTATGAGAATCTATATAAAGCATATTAGTCCATTTTAATATTTAACCCCGCCTGCTCCGCAATTTTTCTAATTCGTTCCTTCGCCACACCAGTTTTATACTCAGACGGAAAAGCGCGATCGAGCATTTCTTGCATTTTGCTTTTAATTACAGGTTCTCCAATTAGTGCAATTAATTTTTTACAATATTCCAGTTCCTTAATATTGCTATCAGCCTTTTTCCTTTTCAATCCATCAAAATCCTCAAGTGCTTCAATTTTATTGCTCAGATACTCAATTTGTTCTTCAATCTTCTTTTTTGCCCATTCGCCCATTGTACCCTCTTCCATTAGGAAGTCATTCGCTAATAACTCATGAATGTTTGCTCCAAAAGTTTGGCTGTCTCCGTCTCTTTTTAATGGAGCTCCCTTTTCTAGTCTCAAAACATGGTTATCAGGTATATCAGACAAAATGTAAGGAGAGTGAGTAAGGAATGTAATATTTAAACCTCGTATTTGATCTAAATTCCTTGAGCTCACTTTAGAAATATAGTCAAGCAAATCAGAAATGTATCTCCGCTGCCACTCCGGATGATAATACAGCTCAATCTCATCAAATATAATATTTATGCAATCGTAACTAGTATAGATTTTTCCTGATCTTGCTTTTCGACTCTCCACTGAATTTAAGTTTATCAAATGATAAACAATTGAACTGATACTGTGAATCCTTTGCTTTTCACCTGAAGATAGGAACTCAAAATCACCGGCATTTTGAAGAATAATATCGGATTTAAAATAGGATGGCGGGGCCATCATGTAGGTATTCACTTCAAACTTTTCCCTTCTCTGAATCTGCACAATTTGTCTTGAAAGAGCATCAACACTTAGTGAGATACTCTTTTTCACATTGATCACTCGCTGTCCGAATATTTTGCCATAGTGTTTAAGATATAAAATTGCTCCCTTGATTTTAAAAGTTATATGACTATCACTTTGTTTAATTGCCATTAGAAATCCCGCTACATCAGTAACGCTATTACCTTCCCTAAAGGCTTCAAATTGGCGATACCTTGATATTTTTTCAAGCTTCCGATAGATGTAAGAAATACTGATTGCAACGAAATAATTAAAGTCCAAATCTCGCTTCAATATTCTCACTCTAAACACCTTCCAAAGTCCCACTGTGATCTGACTCGACATACCCTGCGGCAAAGGTTCGCTGTATTGATAGGGAGCAAAAGTCAAATTAATGTGTGTAGCAATTTTTCCATTTGATAAATTCCGAAGGCTATTCGCCTCCTTACCTTTCACCACTGGCTCAAGAATATTAGCTTGAAGTCGCCTCCTTAGAAGATGATTCTCCTTATTTATATTAATATCACCCTTGTCCCTTAATGGATTAAGAACAATAGGAGTTTGATAGCCATCGTTTTTATGAAAGAGCGGATATATCCATTGTCCTATTTCCAAGGAATTCAAGGCATAATGGGAGTAGTTGATAACTATTGAATAAAAGAAATCACCGAGATCATAAATGTTTGTTATTCTTGAAGACTTAACTAACGGTGTGATGTTTTTTCCGTTTATCTCATAATATCGTTTTGTGATTTTTCCCTTAGAAAAATTTAACGACACATACTTATTCTGTGCAGTTGTGTAGAATAATTCAAAATCAATACTGTTTATTGGCTTGCAAATCTTTTCATTTTCATCGACAAGTAAATTAGCAAGGCACCCTATGTTGTAATTAGCAAGAAACATCAATTCCATTAATGTACTCTTACCCGATCCATTTGATCCAACAATTGCATTGACATTGATTGTTAGTCTTTTGTTGTCAATTGTGTATAAGTCAATTTCGTTATCATCATTAAAGATGATTCTACTAAAATTATGCCTTGGATATTCATACTGACCATAGAATGAATAAAGCGTGTTTGGTTTTAGAACTTTCAAAAAATTATATTTCAGTTTTCTGTTTTTCCTTTCCTTTCCGGTCCGGATTGCCAATATTCTAAAATTATCCATGCTTTCTTTATTAACTAAAATAGGACTGCGCTTAGTATGAATTCCGATTACCCAACATGCTCTACTATTGAATTTGCCATTAGGTTAACTACTTTTTGCGACTCACCAATTCCTTCTTTCAAACGATCACACAATGCAAACAATTGATCAACCTTAGCAACAATACGATGTTGTTCGTTTAACGGAGGCAACGATATAATAAGCTCTTCCCATTTGCCACGATTTATTATTGGTGTCGCTGACCCTGTTGACTGTTCGATTAATTGTAATTGAAAATGTTTAGAATTCATTGCATTGAACAGGTACTGTGTACTTATTAACAATGGACTTATACAATTCAATTGCTGATTAAACGCAACCTTTGAATTTACAATCGCTGATTTGCCAATTGATCCACCAATACAAACCATGAAGATGTCTCCCGCATTAGCAATCTCACTATACAAGCATCCTTTTTTAGTAAGTGATTTATCAGATCCTGTGATCATGCCTGACTGAGTAATTTGACCGGGGCCAATGAATGGAATTTCACCACCAAAATACTCTCCCACATTTGTACTTGGTGTCTTTCCTGTGCTGCCAATCCCTGTATTACCTAACCTCACCAGTTCCCACCCGTTTGGAATCCTAAAAGGTTTTTCCGCATCGGTAATTTCAGATAAAGGCTTTTGCCTTTTTACTTTTTCTTCTTCAATCAAACTCTCTTTCTCCTCTGCAATCTTTTCCAACAACACACTCGCAGGTTCATCCTTCGGATCTTGCGGAACGAGTTTGCCCATGACTGCCAACTGTAATATGGTTTGTTTGAGTTGATCAATGCTATCTTCGGTTGTAAATAAGTCATCGAAGTGTTGTGCTAACCTGCTCCATGCTGTTTGAAATTCTTTGGCATCTGCTGCTCTAGTAAGTGTTCCAAGTAGGGTTTCCACCAAGAGTTGATGCAATTTCAGATGATTGGTTTCTTGCTGTTCAAGATCATCGCACAAAGCCATTAACTCATTTACTTTGGCAACGATGCGGTTCTGTTCTAAAAGAGGAGGAAGCGCTAAAACTATCGAATTCATTTTAGCTTGATTCATTTTAGGCTGCGCTGTCCCAGTAATGTAGGGCTCAAGCGTTATCGCATTTATATGAAGGCAGATGTATAAAAGCAAGTCTTCGGTTAGTCCATCAAGAACATGCGCATGATTGTTAACCCAATATTTTCCACGAGCAATAAAGGCAATAGCTGTAGACCTATTTATAAGGTTTGCCCCGTCTTCGCCAATAAGGAGTAGTGGCTTATCAAATAAATAATCGTCTATTTGGTCAATAACACCTGATGCTCCGTAATAATCGAACTGGCCTTTTCTTGTGCTCCTTTCATCCACAGAGATTGGCTCCCGTTCAGCATCGCGATTAAATACAGTATCACCAAACCTAACGAACTCCCAACCTCTAGGTAAAGGAAATGCTTTTTCTTCTTCACTGATTAACGGTAATGAATTTTGCTTTCCAATCTTCCCTTCCTTAACTAAACGTTCTTTTTCATCAGCAATTTTTTTAATTAAGATATTTGCTGGTTCATCAGATTGATCTTGCTTAACTAATTTCCCCCTTATAGCAAGTTCAAGAATCAATTCACGTAATCGCGCAATACCTTCTAAACTAATATTGTCAACGTTCTTAATCCTTAATCTTGATTTAATGCCTTGTGCGTCCATCCAGATGTCGAAGCTGTTAATGATCTTATCCTTCATATCATTTGCTTCCTTTACTCTTCAATGCTTCTGATAAAACAGCTTTGAGTTGCTCTCTAAGCCTAGCTATCTTTTCTTGCTCTGCTCTATATGAAGCAAGAAGAACTTCCGGGTCATGGCTTACTCGCTCTCTTTCATGCGGATTGCCGATGTCAAGATTGTAATTCCTTTTTACAATTTCTTCTATTGAAACTTTCCATGCATATTCATTTTCTACACGGGCAGCAAAATCATCCTTCTCTTTTCCCCACCAATCCATTTCGGTTTGAAACTCTTCAAAGCGCATGGGTCTGGTTTTGTTGTAGCTCGTTACACCTTCGGGATAGGGATGTTCGTAATACCAAATGTTCTTCGTAGGTTTTCCTTTGGTGAAGAAAAGGATGTTGGTCTTTATTCCAGTGTAAGGATTAAACACTCCGTTAGGAAGTCTAATAATAGTATGAAGATTACATTCTGTTAAAAGTTTCTCTTTCAACCGCGTCTTCATGCCTTCACCAAACAAGAAGCCATCGGGTAGTACAACGGCTGCTCTTCCGTCTTGCCGTAACAAATGCGTGATCAATAATAAAAACAGGTCTGCGGTTTCACGCGTGCGGAAGGTGCTCGGAAAGTTATTTTCAATACCATCTTCTTCCATGCCACCAAAAGGAGGATTGGTAACAATCACATCTACGCGATCAGTATTAGTGTAATCACGCAAGGGCCGGCTCAAGGTATTATCGTGTTTAATATTTACCGGAATATCAATGCCATGCAAAATCATGTTGGTGGTGCATAGCATGTACGGCAAAGACTTCTTCTCAACTCCGTAAATAGATTCTTTTAATATTTCCTCATCAGCTGTTGACTTCACAAACTTTTTTCGTTTGTAGTCAATTACGTTGCTCAGAAATCCTCCGGTGCCACAGGCAGGATCAAGTACTTTTTCTTTCAGTTTAGGATTGATGCGATCTACAATAAACTCGGTTACGGCACGAGGTGTATAAAATTCACCTGCGTTGCCTGCGCTTTGCAGATCTTTCAAAAGCTGCTCGTAAATGCTACCGAAAGTTTGTCGGTCGTCTTTCGAGTTGAAGTTGATTTCATTGATCTTATTGATCACCTGTCGTATCAGCGTGCCGGACTTCATGTAGTTGTAGGCATCTTCAAATACGTTGGCAATTACTTTCGCGCGCGCGCCTTGTGGCCCGGTAATCTTCAGCTTATCCTTTAGCGTAGGGAACAGTTGCAAGTTCACAAAGTCGGATAGCTCTTCTCCTGTCATGCCTTCTGTATCAGCCGCCCAATTTCGCCAACGCAAATGTTTTGGAATGGGAGATTTATAACCATCCTCCATTAATTCTATTTCGCTTTCCCGATCGTCATAGATTTTTAAAAAGAACATCCACACCAATTGACTCATGCGCTGTGCATCGCCATCCACTCCTACATCCTTACGCATCAAATCTTGAATGGACTTGATCACTCCTGAAACATTACTCATGCTGTTTTTTCTGATTTATATAGTTCCCTCTCCAGTTCCAGAAGCGCCTTATCATATTTGACCTTTCCTCCAAAGACATCATTTATTATTTCCACCGGTGTTCCCATTTCGGTGAAGGGCTGGAGTTGAAGCACTCTTGGGTTCTCAATAGACACTACTCCCTTGTCGGCGTATTTTTCAAGCAAGGCTTCTAAAACCTTTCTTGCCTGGTCACCATACTTGGTAAAATAATTTCTCTTTTTCACGTTGTTGGCTCTTTCCTTTCGCGTGAGCGGTGGCTGCCCATACGCTACATGGCAGATTAAGTCAAACTCGCTATAATCCTGTCCTACTATTTCACCGAGGTTTTCTAAAATAACACCATGCTCTTCCAGTGAGTCAATAATCACTCGTTTCTTTTCTGCTGAATTCCAATTGGCAAGAAAGTCATCAAGCGATGCGTATTCGGAGTTGATTTGCTTTTTAGAAAAATCACGATACGATTCGGTGACGAGCCTTCCATCATTTCCAATATACTCCACACGCTCTGATACAATAGTTACCTCAACATTATTGAGAACGTACTTCCTCACAACTTCGCCATCTATAACTATTTCTCCACTTCCATCACCATCGTCATCACCTTCAGGTATTGGTGGCACCGGAGGATCATCACTGCCAGGCTCATAAATCACCACAGGCTCTCCATCAAAAGCAGGATCTTTGAAAAGCTCCGTAGCTCTTTTAAAATCCATGATGGTGAAGAAAAACTTATTGAATTCCTCCGATATCCGCGTGCCCCTGCCAATGATCTGTTTAAAAGTGGTCATTGAGCCAATCGTTTTATCGAGCACGATTAGTTTACACGTCTTGGCATCTACTCCCGTTGTCATTAACTCTGATGTGGTAGCGATAACCGGAAACTTACTTTCGGGATCGATGAAATTATCTAACTCCGCTTTTCCTTCAACGCTATCGCCCGTGATGCGCATCACGTAACGATGATTGTCGGTTGCAATTTTTCCCGCGGCATTCACAATGGCTTTCCGCATCCGCTCGGCATGATCAATGTCTTCGCAGAAAATAATAGTCTTGGAGTATGGATCAGTAGCATTCAGGTATTGCATGACTCTTTTGGCCACAAGTTTCGTTCTTTGATTCAGAACTAAAATGCGTTCCATATCAGTCTGATTATACGTTCTTTCTTCTATCGGATTGCCCAAGTCATCGACCATTCCTGGTTCTGGTGTCCATCCCTCTAAATCTCTGTCAATGTTTATTCGGATAACTTTATAGGGTGCGAGAAACCCGTCTTCAATTCCTGTTTTGAGCGTATAGGTATAAACAGGTTCACCGAAGTAGGTGATGTTGGATGCATACTTGGTCTCCTTAGGCGTTGCAGTCATGCCAACCTGTACGGCATCAGAAAAGTAATCGAGAATTTCGCGCCATGAAGCATCTTCTGCCGCACTTCCTCTGTGGCACTCATCAATTACAATTAAGTCAAAGAAATCGCGCGATACATTTTTAAATATTTTATCGGCTTCATCTGGCCCGGTGATGGCTTGATATAAGCCTAATTGAATTTCATAGGAAGGATCAATTTTACGATTCCTGATCTTGGTCATTACAGAACCAAAAGGTTTGAAATCATTGATCAAGGTTTGATCGGCCAGAATATTTCTATCAACCAAAAACAGAATTCGTTTTGCTCTCCGCGCTCTCCAGAGGCGCCAGATAATTTGAAAAGTAGTATAGGTTTTACCTGTACCTGTAGCCATCACAAGCAGGATACGCTTTTGTCCGCGAGCTACTGCCTCAATTGTTCGATTGATGGCATCCGTTTGGTAGTAGCGTGGTTCTTTTCCAGAGCCATCATCGTGATACGGTTGAAGAACAAGTTCTTCTTCAACAATTCCATGTTTCTTTTTATATCTCTTCCAGATTACATCTGGTGAAGGAAAGGCTGTCAATGGAAATTCTGTTTCAATATCTTCCCCCGTTTCGGGGACATCGTTATGTGATGCGAAGCCATCTCCGTTAGAACTGAACGCACTGGGTATTTCGAGGATGGAAGCGTAGCCGATGGCTTGCTGCAAGCCGTGGCTTATAGTTTTGCCATTGTCTTTGGCCTCAACTACTGCAATGGGCACTCCTAGTTCTTTGTGCAAAACATAATCGGCAAACTTCTTCTTCTTTTTATTACGAGCAGACATTTCGCCCCGTACTATAATGGGGCCGGGTGTTAATGTTACTTCTCTTCGTACTTGGGTGTACTGATCCCAGCCCGCTTTAATAATAGCAGGTGTGATGTAGAGATCACAGATATCTATTTCAGAGAGTTCCTTTTTGTTTAGGTTTTCCAAACTTAAAATGTCAGTTATTTCACAATACGTTCTAAGGTAAAGACTTAACCTTTAATTAGCAATATAAGCCATATTGGCCTAATTCAGCTTCTTTTGTCTTTTGAAGAATTTTGGAAAGAGATAGGTTAAATATTTTCCGTAGCCGGGAGTTCCAGTGACAGACCATCTTCTTTATTTACTGGCATTCAAGTCCCCCAATTCATCATTTAGAGTATGTTTGTTGTATCTTTTAAGTAATAGATTGAGATCAAATCAGACATCCTTCACTGTCCAGGCTATTTAAACCGGAACTCAAATTAGATAATACTGAACTCCATTCTCATCAATTGTTCATTTACCTGTGAGCGACCAACGCTTGTAGTAACCATGTCAATCGGTTTACGGTTTCCCAAGACTGGGACATTTGTGTTGAGCCAATTAAAAAAGCTTTGCTCATCGTTATCAAATACTACCAGGCCATTTTGATAAATTTCGGCAAGCTGAATTTGATGACTTGAATCCATAAAAAGAATTCTAAATATTTATTTGATAAAAATATGAGCTATTCTAATAAAAATCAACTTATTTATTTTGCTGAATAGTTGGTTCTATATATACCTGGAGACTCGCCAGTGATTGAACACACTAACTCGTTTATCAGTGATCACAATTTTTTTCGATGCTAAATAATTCATTTTGCGAAAACTTGACCATTGCGGACTCTGATATTCAGTTATTTATATTAGAATCCTACAAATTGTCGAGAGCCAACTTTCACTGATCACACGGGCACAAAATGAAATGATCAAGGGTAGAGAACCATCCAGCTAGGTAAAAAACCTAAAAATCAGAGTTCAGCTTGTAAAATAATATACAAATTTTAATTCCTCAGAAAAGGCAGATCAGTTCATTTTCGTCTTGTGCTGACCACCATTGGGCAAATCTGATGGATTGATTAAAACAATTTTTGCGTATGCACAGCTATTTTTTACTTTTAGGCCATATTCCCAAATAAACTGTTTTTCAATTAGTTACGACAAATTGGTCATTTCATCTTTTTTGGCAGAAAGATCATGTCACGTTGAATATGTTATCGTTATACTAATCTAGAAAGTAATTATTTATACAGTTCTACTTATGGATTACGGGCCTACTACTATTTAGTGGTATATTGATCATTCGTAAATAATATGAGTTGGGAAAAAACACGACATCGAGACTACAAGTGCCCCTGCAGGCAAAGCACCTATTCTGTAACCATCTTAACCGATGATTGGAATCAAAGTGATGAGCGTTGGACTATGAATTGTATGACCTGTAAAAAGAACTATGCGATTCATTCATTCTGGGAAAACGATTCGGGCCTAAGTTTTGAAGTTAAGTACTGGATAAAGAAAGAAATTCTGACCTCGTTGGAAGACAATGAAAATCATCATAAAAACCTGATGGATGGCGCAATGGAATATGCAAAAAAACGCTACTTGAATCAATGGCTTGGCGTGTTCCAAAACATTAGATCGAAGAAACAGATTTGGGATGTGCTAGGAAGTCTATTTTCAAATCAACCTAGTTTATCGGCATTTTATACACATGTCAAAAACGAGGGCATTGATGCATACCTTACAAGGGAATTTAATTTCCAAAACTTGGAGAACTTACTATTACATCTCAAGGTAGAAGATTCTAATATGATTGAGCAATTATTTAAGGCAAAGAACCAACAGAGTGAAGTCTTGCAAATCAAGAAAACACTTATCAAAAATCGATTTAGGTAAATTCATACACTCACAACATGAGCCTATGCCTCACATAACAAAAGAACAAGTAGCTGATTGGGCCGATGAGTTGGCCGACATAGCCATTTCTCTTAAAACACAATTCATTGGTGCTTTACCATCTGATCATGCAAAATTTCTTTTTGGTATGCTTGATAGACAGCCAGTACTCCTGAATGATATCGCTCGCCTTTTGAGGGCCAACCACATTCGTAATTTACCTTCTTCGCTTATTCTTTTCAGATGCCTGTTAGATGACTTTGTTTTCCTCGTCAGGTATACTTTATACAATTTTGATTCAGAGATTATTGACAAACAAGTTGCCTCATCATTACGCGAAGAACGTTGGTTATATAAACAATCACGAGATATCAATAATACTTTCTTTAATGGAGAGGAAGAAGGCTTAGCGACCGATACTTATTACCAATCAAAAGTTGATGAGATAAATAATGATTGCACCTATGACAAATTCTTTACCGATGCCACTAAAACCCATTTCAAATCCGCTCCAAAAACAGGAAATTTTTTGAACAGATAACAAACTCGGATTTCAACGAATATCAAAAAGAGGTGGCCTTGGCCAATGCTCATTCAATCTCACTTTGGCAATTGTATTCGAAGTATGTCCATTACTCCATGTTTACATTTCGTTTGATAGGTGCTGGAATAGACGTAAAACGGATCGAGGTAGACCAATTACAAGAAGCCCTATCCTACTCCTATAAATCTTTTGTGATGCTTTCTGCAGCCCTGAATGATGCCGGGATGCCAAACACACTAAACGACCCAAATCATTTTGCTACAAGAATTCATGTCCCTAATAATTAAATCTGGCAGATGTCATTCAGAATTTGTTTCACGCTTACGCGCTAATTCATCCTGATAGGTTTTCAGCAGCAATTCGTTGAGATTTTTAAACTTCTCAAGCTGCAGGATTCTCTTTTCCAAGCGATC
>Ga0209490_10001521_pt1 | contig 22299 bp, 19 predicted proteins | sample MAT06_FD_187209 | JGI IMG/M metagenome (GOLD analysis project Ga0209490, IMG submission 187209) | Freshwater microbial communities from Lake Fryxell liftoff mats and glacier meltwater in Antarctica - MAT-06 (SPAdes) (version 2) | ecosystem: Environmental > Aquatic > Freshwater > Ice > Liftoff... | reverse complement strand
TAATCAACATGATTTCTAAAAAATGGATAGTAAATATGGCTAATCTCCTTGAAGCTAAAACCAACCATACCATGCCTGATGACAACAATTATGGCTACTGTTATCAATGGAATGAGAATAAACCAAGTATATTTCTTGATTTCCTTTAAGTCTTTTAAAATTAGACCGGACAGAAAATAAAATACCACAACATACCAAATCTTAGCAAGAAAGAACTTTATCGAAACAAGCTGATTGTATGAGTTGATGCATGAAATGCCGATCCATACCACATGACCCAGCAACAGCAAAGAGATGGGGTGCAAAAAGAATCGACTGCTCATAGTCCGCATTTGTTGTAAAACATAAGCGAAATAGATGAACATCAAATAAACGGTCAGTGGCTCAGCGGGTAAATCAGTGGAAAAACCATTCTCAAAACTGGTCTCAGTGCTCAACGGTATCGTAGCCAGTAAAATATAGAATGGTATTTTTATGTTGAGAATGGTGGCATAGGTAAATATCCAGGCAAATGGAATACCCAATATCCAGCTTTTCTCCAACCAAATACTGGCGGCTAAGCTGAGCAAAAAGAGTCCAGCAGTAAACCACCAAAGCCCGGAAGCTTGTGATTTAGAGTGTTTTTGAAAAATGCTCGCCTCAGGCATTCAGTAGTTCCTTCCAATTAACATTGCGGTAATTATCTAGCAGCAAAGCAGTTATTGTGCCCAATAGCAAAGCAGCCAAGATACTCGCTATAACAATAAGTGAGCGTCGAGGTCTGGATTTAACAATTGGCACTTGACCTGTTTCAATTAAAATCAATGAAGTAATATCTGCTTCAAGGGTGTTTTGTAATTGGTTGAATCGCTCAAGGTCATAACTCAACCTGTTTCTAGCTTGCAGGTGCAATTGTTGTAATATTTCAACTTTGGATACACCATTGTTGAATTTGGCTAGGGTGAAGCTTGACGGACTTCTTAGATCAGTCAACATGTTTATTTCATCTTCAAGACCACGAATATTGGCTTTCAGGTTCATGATGGTATCTGTGTTGGGGGAAGATAGTTCTTGATAGATTTTCAATCGACCTTTGTTTCCAGTCAAGCTTGTTTCTTTTTTGGCAATAGTCGTTCCCATCAATTCACTCTGCGCTTCAATATTGTAGATCCCAAATCTTTTTCTGCTCATTATTAAACTATCGTCCAATTGATTCAATTCCTTTTGTTTTTCCAACATACTGGTTTGATAAGATCTGAGCACGTTCATCTGATTTTTGCGGATTAGATTCAAGGCAACATCATTTATCCTTTTGCGAGCGGCATTGACCATTGTAGCAGCAAGCTTAGGACTTTTGTCTTCGACTGTCAGCTGAATGGCATCGAATTTTGTTTTTTGCACCGTATAAAGTTTACCGAGATGTTCCATAATTTTGAAAGATGCATTTTGAGCAGTGCTATCAATATCATAATGTTTCATAAGGTTGAAGCTATCAATCAAAAAATCTTTTAATTCATGGCTTTCGGCAATCGTTAACATCCTATCAATATCTGCGTCACCACCATAGTATTCCATTGCCTTAGTTGTACCACCAAATATCATTTCTGGTTTTGCCAGATCAGTACTTGCTGCGTAGAAGGTAGTAGTGGAGCTGTAGTAGTTGGGTAGAAATAAAGACACAATGATACTGATGGCAGCAGCAAGAACTGTAAGACGAAGGATAGGTGCCTTCCATCTGTACAAAATAGCAATGATGCTGATCAGGTTTTCATTTTTTTCCATTTGAGCAATATTAGTTCTTCAGCAGTTGAAGAATATTTTTTTAAGATGTAGGTTTCATAAAATTTTGGTACACTGCGAGGAAGCTTCTTACGGAAACTACTTTGGTCAGAATACCTAAAAGCAACACAAAAATAAAACTAGTAATCAGTCCAGACAGTGAATTTTCATAAAATAATGAATTTAATAACCAAACGCCTACAATGGCTAAGGTAAGATAAAGCAAACATTGCTTCACCATTACTTTGTACTCAGGCCATTTTATGTCTTTAATAGCAAAAACAGTCTGAATGCAAAAAACGGCCATATTACTAATTACTGAAACAATGCATACACCAAATAAGCCGTAGGTTTGTACAATTACCACGTTGGTCAGCACACTGAATACAGTCACCAAGCCATAGAGCTTCCAAAGTTTCTGCACTTTTCCCCCAGCAGTCAAATAAGTGCCAGACACATAAGTCATTGTCATAAAAACAAACGACCAAACAAGTATGCTCAGTGCCCAAGCCCACTCTTTAGAAGGATTATGGTACAGAATTGACATGATGAATTGGCTGTTAAAGCAAATTGGGATTGCAGCAACAAGCACAAACCACCACAACAAACGAAATGAAGTGTCAAAAAGCCCGATTTTCTCTAAGTGCTTTTTCTCTAGTGATGCAAACATTGGCAACAATAATCCTGCGGCCAAGAATCCCAACATATTCATTGCATCAATCAATCTATAGGCAGCCGCATAAATTCCCGCTTGATGAGAACCATCAGTTAAAAATCTTTCAAGGACGATGGAATCTGCCCTTTGATACAATAACATACACAATATGACTAAAGCAAATCCACTGCTAGATTTTAACACTTGAAAAGCTTCTGATACTTTTGGTCTAACCATTCTCATCAAAGGGAGATTGAAAGCGGACCAAAGACATAAAATCAATAAAAGAAAAAGCGAGCCACACAATTGCCATGTTGCAAAAAGTGAGGTATCAAAGCTTTGAATTTTGTGCAAAAGAAAATATATACCAAAAACAGAGATAAGCAGAAACTTATCAAGAATAGAGAAAAACACGTCGGTTTTATATTGACCAAAACCTGAAACATTGCTCCGCAACAACAAAACCCAACTTGAAACCAATTGCCAAAGTATAATGGTCAGGAACAAAGGAAAGAAGGCTGCCTTGTATCTAAGACTCCAAAAAATGGTCAACAGCAGCGTCATGTATATCAAGGAAGAGAAAAGCTTTGCCAAGACAACCTTTGGAAAAAGTGTGTTAAAGTGCGCATTATCGTTGGCAATAGTCTTGTGATACCAAGTTTGAACACCAAAATCCACAGCAAGTGAGAGGATCATGCAATAAGAGAAAAAAGTAAAATAGAGTCCATATTCACTGGTAGCTGAATGGTTCTGCACAGAGCGATCTACCCAAAAGATGAAAATTGGTTTTATCAGAACATTTGCTCCCAATAACAAGATCAGATTGCTAACAAAGGATTTTTTCAAATCGTTCAGTTGAATTAAACCATTATGTATCGTTTGCCAGGAATATTCTTAATCAAGCCACTAAACTCCAATTGCAGTAATATTGAAGCGGTTTCACTTGGAGTAGTTCCCATATAACCAGCTATTTGGTCAACGCTCAACTCAGCATGTTTCCTGATTAAATCCAATGCCTTTTGTTCAATTGGTGACAAATCCACAAATAAGGCTGTCTGAATTTCCTTGGTTTGATCCAAAAGTGGCCACATCATTTGCTCAACAACATCCTGTCCTGATTCAGTCAAATAGGCTTTTGTGCGTTTGATCAATGTATTACAGCCTTGCGAATAGACATCCTGAGGTCTGCCCGGATATGCGAACAAATCTTTGTTGTAGCCAAATGCCATGTCAGCTGTTATCATCGATCCACCAGATGCGGCAGTTTCAACGATGACCAAAGCGTCTGACATTCCAGCAATGATTCGATTTCGCATAGGAAAACGCTCTTTGTCAGGTATGGTTTTTGACGGAAACTCAGAGATCATAGCTCCATTCAACATCAATTTCTTTTCTATTGGCTTATGAGCCGCTGGGTACAGCGTATCCAAACCATGAGCCACAATACCCAAGTTGGTCATATTGATGTCACAGGCCTTTTTATGCGCAGTGATATCAATACCAAAGGCCATTCCACTCACGATAGTCACATTATATTTGTTCAGGTATTCTACCAAAGCTTCACAGTTGGCAATACCAATCGGAGTTTGATTGCGGGTTCCAACTATACCTACTGTTCGGCTTGGATTGAGATCCGCATTGCCTTTGACAAACAATAAGGCAGGAGCATCGTTGATGTGATTGAGCCTCTTAGGGTATTCCTCATCTAGGTAAAAATATGCTCGTACATCATTCTTTTTCATGAAAACAAGCTCTTGTTCAGCTCGATCAAGAATAGCGGTCTCGGTAACAATTTTGGCAATTGATGGCCCAACTCCCGGAATACTTTCTAGGGTCTTCTTGTTGGCTTGAAATATTTCAATGACACCACCACAATAGCTGACCAAATTACGCACAGTTACCGGACCAATATTTGGCATTAGATTGAGAGCAACTTTGTATAAAAGATCTTTGGACATAAAATCTATCGGGTCAATTGGTCGAAATAAGCGGAACTGATTAGAGCTGCATGGATTGGCTCAATGTATGAACTCAATCAAATTTTCTCTTGAAGAACCAGCTATTATCGCTGAAACTAAAGGCAAAATGTAATCGGGCATATTTTTCTTGAATCAAATTGGAGTTACCAAACTGACCCAGTTCCACTGCCCAATGGACGTACGAAACCTGACCCCTTGATAATTTGATGGGCAATCCGGCACCAAATGTTATTCCTAAATCTGTTAGGGTATTCCCGTTCAAAACCCTCGGATCTTGTTGAAAATAAACACCAAAACGGTAACGAATTTTCTTAAAGTAGTATTTGTAGTCATCAGGATTTGGGCAATATTCAAGCCCAGCAGCAAATCTCAAAAGATTGGAAAATCGTACGATAGAAGTATCGGGTTTGGCATCGTTCCTGTAGCTTTCCCAGTTAGAATAGCTGGCATCCAAACCCCACTTCAAGTTTTTGGAAGGGTAATGCATAATACCTAACACTAATTCTGCTGGCAATCTTCCTGATCCATCAAGACCAAAAGCTGGTGAAATAGCGAAGGTATCAATGGTATTATTGGTACTACTAATGAGGTCAAGATTGATACGGGAATACAAAAATGACTTGTTGGTCCTAAAAGATTGGGTACCGTGTCCTGTCAATCCAAAACTCAACTTTGGTCTAAAAGCCTGAGGTTCTTTTTTGTCAATTTTTGTCAGATAATGATCATACAGAGCACCAATTTGCCAGGAAAATCCATTCAAACTGTACTCGTCCTTGGTTGAGGTAATATAACTGTCTGCCAAGTCAGTAAATCTAACTTGTTTCCTAGCTTCAAAATTGCCAATCAACCAGCCAATAGAGGCACCAACTGACCAATTATTGCGTTGAAGTGCACCAGCCAACTGAACTTTGTGTGCAGCGCCCTTTCCTGTAAACTCATTGGTGAAACTATCAACTCCCGGAGCAAATCCAACGGACTTAACGTCGTAGTTGACACTATTAACAGGTGTAAGATTGATACCTAATGCGTAATGATTGACAGAAGGTTTTTTCTGCAATGCCTCACTCAGAGGATTCTTAAGTGGAAATGCTAAAGACAGGTAACTTAAATTGCCACTCCATTGCTTTGCAGTTTGTCCCCCTGCCTCCTGGCTTTTATGTTTTACAAATATGCCACCTTCGTACACCGTGGATTTTAGGTACCCAAGCGATGCAGGATTTTCGAAATTTGTATTATTTTGATCAGAGTAGGTGGCCCTTAAGCCACCCATACCCATTGAGGGCACACGCTGGTTGATGGCAAAGTCTCCAAGCCCAAATCTTGAGTAAGGCGAATTATCGGAAGTTTGTCCCAACAACAACCCACACTGAAGAATAAGGCTACATATTATTACTTGCTTCATAGTCTATATTGTATTTCAAAACTGCAGCCAATCCTAATAATACTAAGTCAGGCTCTAGATGAAAATTGGATTCGAGGTGCAAAGATAGAAATCTTGCGTCCCCACCGGTCAATATAACGGACAAATCATCAGAACGCGCCTTGTACAAGGAAACAAAATGCCGAATTTCACCAATAACGCCTTGAATTGTTCCCGTCATCATGGAATTTGCTGTATTCAACCCTGCAATATCGTAATTATCAACCAAGTCCAATTGGGGCAATCTCGATGTGAAATGGTGCATTGCTCGGAGTCGCATTCGCAATCCTGGGCTGATGCTGCCGCCCTTGTATTCGCCGGACTCATTGATGAAATCATACTTAATGCAAGTACCAATATCTACAACCAGCGTATTTCGTTTTGGGAACAAATGCCAGGCACCCAGTATTCCAGCAAGTCGATCCTTGCCTAATTTGTCTGGCTGTTGATAGTGGTTTGTAATAGGAAGTGGGGTTTTTTCACTCAACAAAAAGCTTGCAATTGGCGATTCCCACTTTATTGAAAACCCGTCAATAACCGTTGCCACGATTACATGACGAACTTCTTTTTCAAGCGAATAAGAATGAATTTCCTTTTCCTGTTCTTTGGTCCAATACCTTACTTCTTGAAGTTGAGTTTGGTTAAATAGTCCGGTTTTGACTCTGGTGTTTCCCGCATCAATGGTTAGCCACATTCAAATCAATGTTTAAAGTGACGGATACCAGTGAGGTACATCGACATATCATTATGTTCACAATAATTGATGCTGTCTTGGTCTTTAATGGACCCGCCTGGATGCACCACATATTTCACGCCTACTTTTGAAGCTATTTCGACGCAATCCGGAAAAGGAAAAAAAGCATCAGAAGCCATAGCAGCTCCAGCCAACTCAAAACCAAAGGTTTTGGCTTTCAATATCGCCTGTTTTAGGGCATCTACCCTAGATGTTTGTCCACAGCCCATTCCAACCAGTGTTTTGTTTTTCACCAAAGCGATGGTATTGGATTTTAAGTGCTTAACACACTTGTTGGCAAAGATTAAATCTTTCATTGCCTCAGGAGAAACGTCGGGAGAAGTCACTTTTTTCCATGTTTCAGTGTCGTGTTGATGCAAGTCAGCATCATGTTCAATCACACCGTTGAGGATATTCCTAAACATTTTGGTCTGTGGGGTGAAATTTTTATAGCTGAGTAAAATTCTGTTCTTTTTTTGCTTGAGTATATTGAGCGCTGCTTCTTCAAATTCAGGGACAAGCAATACTTCATAAAATAGCTTATCAATCTCTAATGCGGTTGCTACATCCATTGGCTTATTGCATACCAAAATTCCCCCAAAAGCAGAGATCGAATCACAACTTAAGGCAGCGTTCCACGCCTCAAACAGCTTTGATCTTGTTGCAACGCCACATGAATTGGTGTGCTTGATAATGACAAAAGTAGGATCGTCATTTATGAATTCTTGGATAAGTTGCATAGCAGCCTCTATATCCATCAAGTTATTGTAACTCAATTCTTTGCCAGCGTGTCTGGTGAAAATTTGATCCAAATCACCGTAATAATTGGCTTTCTGGTGTGGATTTTCGCCATACCTTAGAGGGGTAGCTGGGCCAATGTGAACATTAAAAGCGGATTTGCCATTGAAGTACTCGTGAATAGCTGTATCGTATATGGAGGTAACTCCAAAAGCTTGGGTAGCTAAATATTTCCGCTCGTCAAGTGATGTAACTCCTTCCTGCTGATTCAATATTTCAAACAGCCTGTTGTATTGATTTTTCGAAGGGATTATAACAACGTCACGGTAGTTTTTAGCTGCAGCTCTTATAAGTGAAATTCCACCAATATCTATCTTTTCTATGATTGTGTATTCATCATCAGTGGCGGACACAGTGTCTTGAAATGGATAAAGATCAACTACAACCAAATCTATTTCAGCCAAATTGTATTCACCCAATTGCAGCAAATGTTCCTTTTCACGGATAGCAAGAATACCTCCAAAAATTGCAGGATGCAAGGTCTTGACACGACCATCCAGAATTGATGGGAAGCCCGTAAGTGATTCCACAGGGGTAACTGGAATTCCTAAAGATTTGATAAAACTTTCAGTGCCACCTGTTGTTATGATTTCGATATCGAGGCGATGAAGCTCTTCGACTATTTGTTGTAAACCTGATTTATCAAATACAGAAACAAGGGCAGACTTGATCTTATTGTGTCTTAATTCACTCATAATCAATAATGAATATCAAATTTTATACTAGATTGTGCAACAAAGGTACTTAACAGATTGGTCAAAATGGCTTAAATTAAGCGAAACAAAGCGGTAAATGATGTAACGAAAAGAATAAAGATTGTACCTTTACGTTTCTATTCTTATATTTTTCCTTAAGTTCAAAGGTCCTATCAAGTAGGCTAAAATTGATTTTTCATGAAAGTAATTGGCAAACAGAATCCTTCATTTGACCTCGGTTCATTAGGCATCAATGCCACCCAAAATGTTTATGTAAATTTAACAGGGGGAGAATTGGTCCAACATTCATTGGATAAAAAAATGGGAGAATTGGCAGACTCAGGCGCCCTGGTAATAAAAACAGGCGAATTTACTGGAAGATCTCCAAAGGACAAATTCTGCGTTCAAGATGAAACAACCATCAACGAAGTAAATTGGGGTAATTTTAATATTCCTATTTCTCCTGAAGCATTCAATAAGCTTTATACAAAAGTAGCCAACTACTTATCTGGGACGGAACTATATGTGCGAGATGCATATGCGTGTGCTGATCCCAACTTCCGAGTCAATATAAAGGCAATTACAGAGTATCCTTGGTCTAACCAGTTTGCCAACAATATGTTTTTGCGACCTACAAGTGAGGAAATCAATTCATTTGTTCACGAATGGACCATATTGTGTGCACCAGGATTTCGTGCTAATCCTTCTGTAGATGGTACGAGACAGCATAATTTTTCAATTATCAACTTCACAAAGAAAGTTATCCTTATTGGGGGTTCGGGTTATACTGGGGAAATCAAAAAAGGGATATTCACTGTTTTGAATTTTGAACTGCCGGTTTATAAGGGTGTTTTTCCTATGCATTGTTCTTCTAATGTAGGGGATAAGGGCGACACGGCAATATTTTTTGGTTTATCAGGTACAGGTAAAACGACGCTTTCTGCCGATCCAAATCGCCAATTGATCGGAGATGATGAGCACGGTTGGTCTGACAATGGGGTATTCAACTTTGAAGGAGGTTGTTATGCCAAATGTATTGATTTGTCAGAAGCAAAAGAACCAGATATTTACAAGGCTATCAAGCCAGGTGCAATATTGGAGAACATTGTCTTTCAGCCGGGTACAAACATTCCTAACTACGAGGATAGCACGATAACTGAAAACACTCGGGTTTCCTATCCAATAGAGCATATTACCAATATCAGAGTCCCATCCACTGGAGGTCATCCCACCAATATTTTCTTTCTGACTTGTGACGCGAATGGAGTGTTGCCTCCAATTTCCAAATTATCACCTGGGCAGGCCATGTATCATTTTATCTCAGGCTACACGGCTAAAGTAGCTGGAACAGAAGCCGGAATTACAGAGCCCACAAGGACATTTAGCGCTTGTTTTGGTGCGCCTTTCTTGCCACTACACCCTGCCAGATATGCTTCTATGCTTGGATCAAGAATGAAAGAGCATAAAGTCAATGTATGGTTGATCAATACAGGATGGACGGCTGGTCCATATGGTGAAGGTCACAGAATCTCTTTATCCTTCACCCGTGCTATGATCAATGCCGCGCTGAATGGCATGCTTGATGATGTCGCTTATGAAAAGCATGAAGTTTTTGGCCTCATGATGCCAACATCATGTGCCGGAGTGCCTGCTGGAATATTGAACCCAATCAATACTTGGGCCGACAAGGAAGCATACACCCAGAAAGCCAATAGCCTAGCAAGAGCGTTTAACGAGAATTTCACCAATTTTGCCGACCAAGCAAATGAAGAAATTCTTAATGCTGCTCCTCGTGAAACATCAATGGCTTAATTATGCCATTACCTTTTATATCCGAATCAGTGATTGATGAAGTATTGGATCTGCTCGATACCGATAAAGACCTCTATGAGAAGGAATTTGATTATTTGACTACTGAGCAGCTAGGTTTGGCTCAGTATCTGATAGATGAAGAGTTCAACAGCCTTACCTCTGACGAAAGAGAAGGTCTTATCTTTTTGACAGTGGTAATTATCGCATCTATCCATAGAGCGACTGGAGGAGTCCCAACACTTACATTAGATGATTTGGAAAAATCAGAAGATGAAAACTGGTCCAAAGTGGAACATCTACCTGCTAATCAGGTCAGTCAGCGATTTGATTTGCTATTTCAAGATTATCAACAAGAGGATTTGCTGGCCTTTATTGAAGATTCATTGGTCGTCGAAGATGGTTCGTTCGTTACCAAAGAAGGCAAGGAGCCAATGTTTATTGTCATGAAAAGCGTTATTGATGCATTTCACGATAATGCAGAATAAAAATTAGTCTTCGTATATTACCTTATGCAAGAAGCGCAATCCTAAAGTAACTTCAAGTGCAATATTTGAAATTCTTCTCTCAGGAATTGATGTCAACGGCCCGCCCGGTACAAAAGGATTTATAACATTTTGGATAGGAGGCTGAAAATACTGTCGTGAAAAGTCGGGATTAACCGTAAACTCAAGAGTACCACTAAAAAGATCTGTAAAGGGAAACTCCCATCCACCGCCAATTGTCACGCCATAGTTCCAAGGCTGAACGAATTGATCTGATGGAAATGAACCAAAGAAGGAATTGTTCAAGTCTTTGAACTCCTCAAAATTGGTGCTTACTGTATAATCTCCTCTTACGCCAAACAGATAATAGGCGAAGGAATTGCCTACAGGATATTTTTTCTTAAAACCAAGAACAAGACTCAAGTTGTTGAATTCATATTCAACCTTTTGAGGCCGCCAAGACACATTATTACCTTGCGGATCTGTATAAATTACGGTCTGCCTTGGGATATTGGCTGCGCCTTTGGTATGGTACCCGAATTGAGCAAATACGGAGCCGCCGGGATCATCCGATTCAATGTAACCGATGATTGGAGCTTTCAGAAGTGGGTCATTTCCGAATCCGTCAAATCGCTGCAAAGAGGCAGTCAAACCACTTTTAATGCCAAAGGCAAAGGACTGAGCATAGATGTCAGCAGAAACGGAAATCAAAATTCCTAGTAGGATTAAATGTTTTTTCATCTTATTTGCAATATACGGCCTATCTGAATATTATTGTCTGCAAGTTGATTCAATTGTTTTAACTTATCAACTGTGGTGCCAAATTTTTTGGAAATATTATACAAAGTATCGCCAACTCCAACGGTGTACATTACGGGATCTGCCTTTGGATAAGGTGGCTTAACACCATCTGTGGTTATAGGTGACTGAACAATTGGTTCTGCTTTTATGATTTCTATGGTTTGCCCTGATTGGGCTGGAGGCTTTGAAGTAGATTGAGGAGTAATTTCAAAATTGAAAGTTTCTTCATTGCCAGAGGGTGTGGATATGGATTCCTGAGTAGGAGAAACTTCGATGAGGACTGGCACTTCTTTAGCAATTGGTTTTTCTATAGGCGTATCTTTTATAGGCCTAGGTTCTGAATCGGGTGAAATGCTTGGCTTTTCAATTGGTATTGCAATAGGTTTAGAGGCTATTTTCAATTTAGCTGTTTCTTTTCTTTTTCCTCTTAAATAAAGGTATTGTCCTGTGGCTGGTTCTTCATACGCAGTCAAGCCATTTCTTTCACGCAATTTATTTTCTTGAACACCATATCTTTGTGAAAGTCCAAAAACGGTTTCATTGGGAGCAAGCAAGTGCTGTTTTTTTGTTCCCCAAAAGCTTTTCTTCTTAGTTTGCAAATAGACCAGATCATCTTTTACAAGCATATATGTAGCCGACGAAAACCAGGGATTGTATTTTAAGATACTTTTAATGGGCAATCGAGCTCTTGTACAGAATTCGTCAACGTTCATGGTCTCAGTGATCATAGCCGCTCGCACTTGGTTGATGCGCAAAGGTGTGAAGCCTTTAGAAGCTGTCTGGGTGCTTATCGTCTTTATTGGTTCAACAGGTATTTTGTTTTCAGGAAGGGGTTTATCAGGGCGAATGACCACCGTTCCTTGATTAGAATTGGAATCATATTTATAGAGTTGGTACAATTCAATAATTCGAATCAAATCTTTAGCATAGCTGTCACTAGTGGCATATCCGGCTTGCTTCAAGCCATACGCCCATCCTTTATAATCACTGGAGGCAAGGTTAAAAAGTGACTGATAGGGTCCATTCGGTCTGCGGAGAAATTCAGAATGATCTTGATATGATTCTTCAGGGGAATTGTATTTACGAAAGCAACTTTTCTTCTTAAAGAACAACAACCTGCGTTCATCATCTTTTCTCCCAAAGGTATTTCCCTGCCAAGAAGAACCGCATTTGATTCCAAAGTGGTTATTTGCTTTGGTGGCAAGTACACTTGTACCTGATCCAGACTCCAGCAATGCTTGGCCTAAAGTGATGGATGCAGGAATGCCAGTTCGTTTCATTTCATTAATTGCCATAGTATTATACCTATCTAGATAAGCATAGGCTGAAGGATATTGAGCAGATGCTTTGATACCCAATAAGCACAAAAGTGCTGGAAGTAAGTTCCATGATAAAGTTTTATTGAAGACGAGGATTAAAGACATTGGCTTATATTTGTATTTTATTTTGTGCTATAATGAGAATCGGAACCCTTTTATTGCTTTTTGTATTCAGTATTATTGCTTGTAACAACAAGCAACAAATCGTTCCGAAATCGGTGGCAAGTGATAATGATCCATATATCATTGAGAATCTGAGTGAAAACAACGAGCAGCAGTATTACGTTTGGCTACCAATCCTCAAAGTTAGAACATTGCCTAAGACTGATGCACCATTAATAGCTAAAATTAAAAAAGGTGACTTGGTAAATTATTTGGGCATAAAAACTCAAGCCAAGGATAATATCAATATTGAGGGGAAGGTATTTGAGGATCATTGGATGAAAATAAAACTCAAAAATGGTATTGAAGGTTGGGTATTCGGTGGTGGAATCAATATGAAAGACTTAAGAGAAGATCTTAATCCTCTTCCTTTTGATGATTGTTTTATCCTACTCAAGGACAAGGTTTATGCAGATTTCGACAAGTGCATGTACCAAGTAAGCCGTCAGCAAATCAAACAAGATGTAAGCCAGGTTAGCGTGAGCAATGGAAGGTTGCGATTGAAAATCAGTGATGGCTCAATCTGTACGTTTGCTACAGAAGGGAATCCTGATGGACCTCTTTACAATTATTGTTATTTTGATAAGAATATCAATTATTACGTTTTGTCTTCAAAACAAGGCTCGGGCTCCGATTTCTTAGTTGTAAATGCTTCAACTGGAAAAAACCTCAGAACATGGGGATTTCCTAAATCTAGCCCCGACAAAAAGGCAATTGTCTCCGTGAATGCAGATTTTCGAAAAGTAGGAAACCCAAATGGCATTCAAATAATATCCATTGAAGGAAAAAGTCTAGTGGTGGCTTGGGAGCGTGAAATTGAAGGTTTTGAACCTTATCTTCCAAGGTGGCTCGATAATAATACAATTGGAGTTTCGCTGCGGCCTTTGGATATGGGCAGGAGAACCGCTGATGTTTTTGCTTTAGTCAAAAGGCAAGGAAAGGGTTCTTGGAAAATCGAATACTAAAAAAGAAGGCCGCAGCTTTACAGATGACGACCTTCGGATATTAGTATGAAAAAACAGTACACTATATAATAGACGCTTGAAATCAGCAAGCTACTACAATGGGCTCTCATTTTATGAAAAAATTAACATAAGAGCACTTAGTAACACCATTAAGGGTTGATTTTTAATAAAAAATTAATGGGGTGTTGGTATTTTCACTGGTGGCGCTAGTAAATCCAAACAAAACGACTTGAAAGTAACACAAGATGCAAGCAGCTCATTATTAACAAATTAGCATTATTGTTAACTATTATTGTTAACAGAAGACTTGAGCTCAGGAAGCGCCTATTTGTAATGTGTTGATTAATAGTAACTTATAATTAATTACTTTTCAAACTCTGTTAATGTTTTGTGACAGAGATAAATGAAAGAATATTATTTGTACATTTGCACATCTTTTCAGAGAAAACTAAATCGTCGCCTATGCGAGAACTACTGAAAGCATTATTTCTTTTTATCCTGTGCTTGCTGTTTCAAGTAAACATTGAAGCCAATACAAATAATCAAAATGATTTTTTGACTGGGGGTGAAGAGAATCCTGTTTATACCAATGAAGACCTAAAAAATCGAGTTTCGAATCTTGATATTCCCTTTGAGGGCAAATATTCACCGTACGTCAAGGAGAAAATAGAAGAATACGTCCAGACTTACCGCAGGAGAACTTCCAGAATTCTTGGCCTTTCCTCAATTTATTTTCCAATCATAGAACAATATTTGAAAGCCAACGGACTACCTGAAGCTTTAAAATATTTGCCGGTAATTGAAACAGATCTAAATCCTAAAGCCGTATCTCCCGATGGAGCGGTAGGTATTTGGCAGTTTATGCCTGCTACAGCAGAAATGTACGGACTAACTTTCAATAAAGAGGTTGACGAAAGATGTGACATTCACAAGTCAACAGATGCTGCTGCAAAATTTTTGAAAAAGCTTTATGATATTTATGGCGATTGGGCTTTGGTCCTCGCCGCATACAATGCTGGTCCTCGGCGTATCAATTCAGCAATGAAGCGAGCACACAGCACACGATTTTATGATATTGCAAAATATCTGCCCGAACAAACCAGAAAATATGTTCCAGCTTTTATTGCCGTTGCCTATGCAATGCAATATTTTCCAATGCACAATATTATTGCAGATAATCCCGATCTGGACTTGCAGTTGACCAAGGAACTCAAAGTGTTTAGAGAATTGAGCTTTGATGAAATAAGCATGGTAACTGGCCTGACATTAGAGCAACTCCGAATTTTGAATCCGCAGTGTAACAAAGATATATTGCCAGCAAATATGGACGGTGAATTCTTGATACTTCCTAAAAGGATTATTGGGTCATTTAACGATTATGTAAATTTACCTGATGCCAGAAAGTCGGAGTTCTTGAAGACTTTAACAATGATGCAGATGGAGGGAAGTATAAGCAACACAACCTATTATTATAAGACCAGTTATACCACCGAAAAGACTGATGACCTTGAATCCGTAGCCAATCTTTTTACAGTAAGTACGCACACTTTAAAGGTGTGGAATAATATTACAGATGCCACCTTGGAACCAGCAACAGAAATAGTTATTTTTCTTCCGAAGAAAGTTGAAACAAAATTGGTCGAAACTCCCAATTTGAAAAAGCTTAAAAGGACTAAGCTGGCTAATATCACCTTAAGTTCTATTGATAATAGTCAAAAAGAGCCACTTTCCTATTCTCCGAAATTGTATTCTGATGTTCCATATATCTTCTATACGCTAAATGCTGAAGAAAGTCTTTTGGAAGTGGCAATTAAGTATGGAGTAACGCTTGAGTATTTGATGAAAACCAATCAAATCAATACAAAGAATACCCCTTTACCCGGTACATTATTGAAAATTCGAGAGCTGGAACTAATAAGGCCCTGATAAAATCAGAGCCCTAAACCACTAAACACATTTTAATAATAACCTTATCCTTCTATTTCGATGGTTTTTTTCAATCTCGAGGTTTCGGATTTTTTGATTTGTATTTCTAGTACACCATCTGTATATTTTGCAGAAATAAGTTCTTTATCGGCATTTTCTGGCAGGTTAAAACTTCTTTCGAATTTTTCATAGCTGAATTCTCTCCTTTTAAAAGCTTTATTCTCATTAGCTTCTGATAGCGTTTTCTCAGCCGAAACGCTCAGCCTTTTATTGTCAACTGCAATTTTAAAATCAACTTTTTGGTATCCAGGAGCTGCAACGGATATGGCGTAGCTGTCGTCTCTTTCTACGATATTCACAGCAGGTTGATTGATGATCGAGTCATTACCTAAAATATCTGATACTCTAGGGTTCATAGCTGAACCTAAAAATTCGTTAACTAAAATCTTCATTGGAAGCTTGTTGGGTGTTATTGCATTCATTATTTTTAATTTTTAAAGTTGGACAAAGGATTTTAGAGAATAGCAATTTCTTTTTTGACAGGAAGGGCTTTCTCTCTTAGAGTAAGTGTGATTTGAAGGATTCCATTCTCTTGTTTTGCTTGAATGCTGTTCACATCAATATCCTCTGAGAGCAAGAAAGCTCTTTCGAAATCTTTCACGCTGAATTCCTGATGACTTTTTGTTTCGCTTTCTTCAGGGGAAGGAACCGTGGCCTTTACTATTAACTTGTCAGCCTCCAAATGAATGTTGATTTGTTCTTTTTTGTAGCCAGCTACATTGAAGTTGAGATAGTATGCTTTATCATCTTTCAAGATATTGACTAATGGTTGTGCATTTTGTTGCGCTAGGTGCCTCAAACTAGGAGCAGTTTGACTCCATAAATGATCCAAAATATGCTTAACTTCGTCATTAAAAGCAATAGGCTTGATTCTTTGAGTGAAAGGTCGAAATGTTACTGAAGACATGTTTTATAGTTTTTTAGTTGTTAATAATATTCCGATTTCTTAGATCAATTGCCATTCCAAAGCTAATTTTGAACTCAAACTGTCTGTTTCTTAAAATTATAGATGACAAATTGGCGCTTATTGCGCCCCAAATATGACACAATGGCTGATATTGGATTTTCAAATGACTTGTTTAGAGATAAAGTTGTGCTTGTTACTGGTGGTGGAACCGGAATTGGGTTCAAAACTGCAGAGTTGTTGCTCATCTGTAATGCAAAGGTGATAATCTGCGGTCGTAAAAAGGAGAAGCTAGAACGTGCAGAAGAATCCCTTAGAAAGCTGGGTGAAATCTCTCATTTCGTAGCCGATATACGTGAATCTGAACAGTTGGAACAATTGGCGGATTATATTCAAGCAAAGTACACACAATTGGATATTTTGATCAATAATGCCGGAGGCCAATTTCCCACAACCGCTGAAGATCTGAATGAGAAGGGTTGGAAAGCAGTAATAAATAATAATCTACATGGTACATGGCTTACAACGCACACTATGGCTACCCGATTTTTTATTCCTCAACAAGCGGGTGTAATTACTACCATTATTGTTAATCACTTCAGGGGCGTTCCGGGTATGGTACATACCGGTGCAGCACGCGCAGGTATTGATAATTTTACGAAGACACTGGCGGTAGAATGGGCCAATAAAAATATCAGGTTAAACTGTATTGCTCCTGGTATTATTCAATCATCAGGATTGGAAAATTATCCGCCTGAGCTGACTCAAGGAATTGCAAACAAAATACCTACCAAAAGATTGGGAACAACCACAGAAGTTGCAAATGCAATTCTATTTATCTCAAGCACCTTGGCATCCTACATAACTGGTGAAACACTCTATGTTGATGGTGGTTCAAGGCTTTGGGGTGATTTTTGGGAGATCGAATAGAGGATTAATTCTTTATCCAGACCACTTTATCTTCCAGCGGAAGCCTCTGACTGGTCAATTGAATTTCTTTCCTGTAGCCCAGATATATTAATCCCAAGCAACGTTGGTTTTCTGACAGGTTCATAAAATTAGCTGCATTTCTAATTGATGCGGGCGTGCTTAAATAAGCTCCTAAGCCGGATATTTCACAACTTAGCAGGATATTTTGTATAGCCATGGCTAAGGCCATTATTTCTTCCTCTTCTGGAACTCTATTTTCTGTATCCTTATTTAGAATTGCCGCAATAACTGCGCCTGACAAGCTGGGCTTTGATTTGGTTTTCTCATATTTTTTCACAGAAAAAGCAGCTTCGTTCGTCATTTCCTTGTATCCTTCAGCCAAGAAATTGCCAAGGCTAGTCAATCCCTGATCTTTGTAGACCAAAAATTTCCAAGGCTGGGTGAGTCTGTGATTGGGAGCCCAGATGGCATTTTCAAGAAATGATTCAATGATTTGATCAGGAATTTCTTTCTGAATGTACATTTCTGGAAATACGGATCTCCTTCCCTTTATGAGAGCACTTAATTCTTGCAAATTCATGAAAAACTAGTTAAAACTTACCTTACTTACAAAGCGCTTACCCGTTTTGGTATTCGAAATGCTTACAACATAAAGCCCTGAAGCTAAATTTCCTTTTTCCAAAGTAATCATAGAATTATTTTCTGATTCCATGGTACTTACCAATAGTCCCTGCAAGGTATAGACGGTAACTGACCAATTAGCAGCTTCTGGCATATTGAAATTGGTGCTAAAACTACTTGGATTTGGAACCGCCAAAATTATTGACGATATTGATTCATTGGATGTAGAGCTGCTGTTCTCGCAAACGATATCTTCTAGTTTCAATGTAGAATTCACACTAAATTCAGTCAGATAACTGCTGAATTTAGGATCTGAATAAATATCAGTATGTCCTCCACCTGGCACGGTTACTAAATAATTTTCGATTCCTACCTCCATACAACGGTCATTGAGCAATTTAGATCCTTCTATGTAAAGAAGTCCGTTGGCGATGCCACTTGTGTAAGGAACAGTTGCGTCTGCATTGCCGTGATAGCTCATGATTGGACTTGACTTTTCATCAATCCAATTTGCATTATAAAGACCGCCTGATAGATTGACAACCGCCGCAACATTTGGAGAATAAGTAAGCATAAGGGAATCACCAGTATTACCATCAATACCACCATTTTTATCAACAGCAGTCTGAATGAATGAGTTAAGGGTGTCAGTTGATTCTAAATTGGCAGCATGAAGTGCTGCTATGGCTCCAGCCGATACACCACCAATAATAATTTTACTCGGGTTGATTCTATAGGCATTGTTTAAGTCGGCGTCTTTTTTGAAATAGCGAACAGCTCCTTTCATGTCGCTTACTGCTTGAACAACAACGTTCAGAACTTGATCCCCAGTTGGGAAGCCCAAAACAAAGAGTGGCCAAAGCCTGTAATCAATTGTAGCAGTCACATATCCTTTTTTTGCATAAGCTATGCAGTAGCTGGCCATATCAGAACGTTGACCAACAATAAAACTTCCGCCAAATGCCCAAATAATAACTGGTCGATCTTCAGCTATGTCACCATCTGGAGTATAAATATCCATATAAAGCTTCTGATTCAGACCCTGTACATTTTTATTTGTTGCGTATTGAATTGTAGTTTTGGTAACAGTTGGGAACTGATCCAGTATATATCTGCTTCCATCGCAAGAACCTGCAGTTTGAGCGAAAGATTGAGCTGAAACCAATAAAATGGTTAAGAGGGTGTAGAGTTTATTCATCGCAAAAGTTTATTTTTTTATAAAGTTACAAAATCCAACGCAATCCTAGATATCCCGTCCCATATTTTGTTGACTTTGGATCAAATCCAGCCAAAACATTATCAGTGCCACCAGCCAATTCAATGAGCCAAAATCTGAAGCTACAATGCAGCCCTATGTTGGCAGGGGCCGAAGGTATATAGGTATAGTTAGTAGCCAAGCGTATAGCTTTGATAGGTTGAAAACTAATTCCAGCAGTAAAGGATGTGAATGAAGCATCATTAATTGAGGAATATTGCATGCCTGCCATCCCTATTAGTTTACTGCTGATGGCATATTGTGCATGGAAATTTGCATGAAAAGGCAGGCGAATAGAGAAATTCCGATTGCTCTCATCAAACTTTAACAGATCACCCAATGAATCGATGGTACTGGCCAAGCTCAAAGAATCTCCAGTGATAAAATTACCAATGTCAATGCCATCATAATTAATAATTTTGTTGGAGCGATAATTTTTAGCGTTCGTGTTGAAATTGATTTGACCCAAGCCACGAATAGAACCTCCAATACTCGTTTTGCTATTCAGATTGTAATTGGCTGCAAAATCTAGGCTGTATCCAGTATTACTTTTAAAAAGACCATCAAAACTCAATCTGGATATGAAGTTTGATTCACCGAGGCTATCTGGATTGATCAAATTGCTTGAGTTCAATTCATAATTGGTAGTCAACCTTAGTTGATAGAATTCTGGATTGGTATAGAGCAATACGTCATTATTTTTGGTTTGTGCACCAGCTGCAGCACTTAACCAATTGAAACGTCCAGTCAGTTTGAGCTTGCCGAAATCATATCCCAGCCCAAATCCAAAGCTATTGTAGGCCATTCCTGTAAATTGAGGTCCTACCTGGACTTCCTTATCAATGTATTGACTATTACCAAGGAACAGCAATCCAAAGAGATCTTTTGGATAGTTAAGAACATTAAATGCGGTTAGACTATGCTGAAATCCCACACCCAGTTTACCCAATCTAAATCCTATTCCCAAGGTTTTGAACTCAGTGTCCAACCACAAATCATTGTTGGCATCAAGCTGTGAAAAGGCATTTTTTGCATCAATTTCCAGCGCTGAATTATTTTCGCTTTTTATAAAATCGCCATAGGAAAAAGCCGAATGATAAGCACTTAAGTTATAATGCCCCGTTATCAAAGTGATTTTCTTTTCTGGCAAAATATCTGAAATCATAGAATTTCCGACTGCATTAAGTCCAGAATTAACCTGATAAAAAGGAGCTTGTGCATTGCCCATCAGGAAGCAAGTCAAGAGTATAGCTGAAAGAGTAATTTTCATGAAATGGTAATTATAGTTTAGATTTAAGCTTGGTTACTACTCCCATTTTGACTTCAATTCCTTGGTTAGCCTTTATGGTTACTGGTGTAAGTCCTTTATTGGAGGTAGATATTGATCCAGCAACAAGAATTTTTTTAGTATTTTGTATTCTGCTTAATTGTTCTGTTGATATCGGTATGTATTGTTCAAATTTCGTTTTACCGATACTGTTGCCTAAAGCGTCAATTGGAGCGGCCTTTACGACAGGTTTTGTATCATTGAATAAGGAATCCAACGTGTTTCCATCACTTCCTATAAAATACAATTGAAGGTCTAAATCTATGGGCATCGAACTTTCTGTTATCAATTTGAAGACAGGATCTTTGAAGTCCTCCAATTTCCCAAAATCCACTTGAAATTCATCCGTTATTGTGAAGTTTTTTGCTCTACCAACCATTGGTAATTCTACCGCAACATTCACTACAAAGAAACTACTGTCGGTCATGAAGCCAATAATATCTGTATTGCTGTCAGGGTTGGCAATTGCATTGATTTGATAGTCCAAATAAATGGGGTTTGCGTTGATAATATCACCTATGTTGCTGTTTAATTTATTGAATTTGAACGGAGTAATTACCGTTGTTCCTACGCTGTTGATGTCCGGGTATTCAAAGTCAAATCCATTGGTAACAAAGGGGCTTTCCAAATCAAACAGTTGTCCATTTTTTCCTCTGAATTGTGCAACTACAACTTGGGACCTGGTAGGAAAACCAAAGGAACTTCGTACAGTAACAGTTACTTTGGGATCCTCAAAGTTTACTTCACCACCTAAGAGGTTTTTATAAATTTCAAGTTCAATCGTATCTCGTTTTATTGGAAAAACTTCGTATCCAAAGAACCCTTCTACATAAGAAAATTGCAAATTGGTAGCCAACATTCCAAATTCGGACAAGGTATCACGATTGCCATCAGCCTTAATGGCTTCGTAACGGATATTCAATGTATCTTTTGGTGTGTCTATAGTCCATCCTGCAATATCATTGATGAGCAAGGTTTCATTTACGGGAACTGTGCCGTTATAATTGACAAAACGTTTCAAGACATAAGCTTTCCCATTTTTCTGAAGTTCAGGAATGGTAATGGTCAATGTAACATCCTGAGCATGATAACTTTTAAACAGAAATGAAAGATTACCTGTGGTTAATTTAGCTTTTCGGAGCTTAATATTATTGGCAAATTTAACAGGAACGGAATAAAAAGTATCGGTCAACAATGCAGGAATTGGAGGGATCTGGCTGTAAATTTCTTTACTGGTCCTTGACACAAGGTCACCCGAATAAATAAAGGTCATATTGCCGTTTTCATCAATCTTCAGGGAAGAACTATCTGCCGTTCTTTGTATAATGTCCTCCAAGTCAAGTTTGCCATAAAATAGAGGAAAAGCAAATTCTGCATCACTTTGAACGTCAAGATTATCTAAGTCTTTGTTACAACTGAACAATAAAAGTGAGAAGAAAAAGAATAAGATTTGATATTTCATATTAAATTTTTAAAGTGTAACTGACTCTCCCAAGGAAGGAATTTGGATGTTTTTAAATCCAGCGTTTAGAAGAAACTCTTTGTAAGATTTTTGTGGAATTGGTTCACCGTGTACAAGAAACATGGTTTTTAAATTAGGTATTTGATTTTTCATAAAATCCAACATTTCATTCTTATCTCCATGCGCACTAAAGGATTCCAATATTTCAATTTTTGCGCGGACCTGTTTGATTTCC
>Ga0209490_10001515_pt1 | contig 22329 bp, 16 predicted proteins | sample MAT06_FD_187209 | JGI IMG/M metagenome (GOLD analysis project Ga0209490, IMG submission 187209) | Freshwater microbial communities from Lake Fryxell liftoff mats and glacier meltwater in Antarctica - MAT-06 (SPAdes) (version 2) | ecosystem: Environmental > Aquatic > Freshwater > Ice > Liftoff... | reverse complement strand
CGAAAAGCGAAGCGAAACCGCTGAGTAAACAAAGGTCAGCAGAAAACCCACTGCTATCACCGATCGTAAGGACCAGGCTGAGCCACGACCCCGCTCGCACAGTTTGGCAAGTCCAAGAGCAAGCAATAAATTCAGCAAGGGTATGGCAGGAAACATGTGGCGGCCGAGCACTCGCCAATGCATGGCAAACCCGGAAAATACCACGATCGCAATCGGCATCATACCAAGCGCAATTAAACTTATCAGGAATCTAGTTCCAAGAATTCTCCTTGCTTCGCGAATCCCCAGGGCCAGCGGCGATAAGACAAGCACGAAGCCCAGCGCAAGCCACCCCCAGTAGGGAGTTAGTGACGAAACCCCAACTTCGCGCAATTCCAGTCGGCCCGGTCCTATGCCTGACATGCCAAGTAGTTCGTAGGCGTTGAATACCAGTGTTTTGGGTGTGGTGGATGCGATTCTCGATCCGCCGCCCCCTTGAAGCAGACTGTTCAGATAATAAATCGTCAGCAAGCCGTTGATGATGACAAACACACCGACCAGCAACAGCGTTGAACGTCGCGTCAGATAATGCCAGTCCAACCGTCGATGATGGAAGTGGACGATGTATATAAGTGCAGCGGCTACCCAGAATGCGCCAAGCAAGCTTGCTCCGAACAATAGGATGCCGCCAACAGCAAATATAACTGGGGCAATCGGACTGACACGACTGCCAGTTGCTGCTGCGGCGTTGATATGCAGCAAGTAAGCGAGGATCATTTGCGCGCCTGCATACATCATGATGTAGGGTCGCAGTTCGTTTGCGTACTGCCATACCATCGGATGCAAGGCGCTCAGAGTCAAGAAAGCATATCCGAATGGCCTGGGGTAGGACCGTAATGCCCAGAACAGGCAGGTCTGGCCCAACACGAACAGTGGCAAATTAGAAAGCCTAAAACCGAATTCGCTTACCGAAAATAGATGACCCCAGACATAACTATAGATGAAGTGCAAGGGAGTCTGCGATCCGTAGGGGGCAAGGAGTGCTTCAAACAACTGCCCAACTGATTCCAGCGATGCGAAGTAGACATTCCAGAGCTCGTCGATCCAGAGGCTCTCGCCGCTAATCGCCAACAACATGATGCCAACCTGAAGTGCTACAAACGATCCCACGGCCCACTTTGGGGTAGGGAGTCTTGGGTTATTGCTGGCCATTGGGTAAAGTCATGTTTTGGAGAAGATCGGCATGCACTAATAGCACCTAGCCGTTGAAAGCAGAAACCACGGGACGTTTTAGAAGCCGCCCTACCTGAGAGCGCAATTACTGTCCCCGTGAAGGGGTAGGAAGCCCCTGAAGGGCGGGGCCAGGAAATGCCTGGCTCCCGGTTGATCTGTTTTACGAAACAATCTACCGATCTCAACCCAATAAAGGCTTTGCGCATCAGAGTACTGGTTCTTGCCGGTCGAGCTATTTCGTAGGAAATCTCGAACGCCTCAGGCGAACTCGACTTCTCATTTGATACCCGTCAGTACATTGATTCGTTCATGATGTCAAGCGACTGAGGAGCAGGTAATCACGATGCCCGTGTATGGGATCCGCAATGGGTCCAAGTCGATGTTCGTATGCACGAACGGAAAGCTCTGCGCACAAAGTGCAACGTAGCTATCCACAGTCCGGATGTTTCGACCCCGGTCCTTGCTAACTATGAACCCTGCCGCTCTGGACTGTTCAGCCGTAAATAGAGGATCGAGTAGAAACAGCGCTCCGTCAGGCGCAAGAAGGCCTTTGGTGGTACGGAGCAAGGACAGTACCTCTGGATCATCCAGATGGTGCACCAACCCGAACGCGAGAGCGACGTCGAAGGTCTGTAACCCAAGCGGATCGTCACCGACCGAGCGACATTCAAAGGTCGCCCGTCGGCCCTGAAAAGTCTTCCTCGCTGCGGTGATATAGGATTGATTACGATCGAACCCATGATACTCAATATTTTCAGGCAGATAGTGGAGTACATCGCAAGTACCGCATCCAATATCTATTATCCTCGCTCCCGGTTTGAGGTTGGGCCTGATGAAGTTTTCTATTACGCGTCGACGCCAAGCGTACGCTCCCACCAAATGCTGAAATAGATCATATATCAGCGGGAACGCTAAAATATGCCGCAAGCCCGTACGAATTTCTGCCATTTCAGTTCTTTAACTTATCTACACCGGAAGAAAAAACAAAGACTCTGCTGCAAAAATACATGATCACGATATAAGTTGCAATCGCGATGCCCTGGGAGACCCAGGGACGCAAACCGAACAGCTTGATTGATACCTGCAGGGCGCCGATATTGCATAGAAAACTAACCAGAAACGCAATCAGGTAGCGAAAACTCTCCGGACCTGACCGGCCCTTGGACTTGAAGACAAACGTTTTTCCAATCAAGAATGCGATTGTCAGCGCCAATGCATATCCCATGGCGTTGGCCATAATGGGCGAATATCCGATACCCAGGAATAGGAAGATTGAACCCAAACCGACGACGGTATTGACGATGCCGGCCAGTGAGTATTTCAGTATATATAAGAACTCTTTCTTCCAATTTAACATGATCTGTATGCATTCATCATATTCGTCGGCGTTACCTGGCTTGCCGGACCGTCTGAGGCACCAACGGACCTACGAGTTTGGACGCCAGAAGAGCAGTGCCAGTGGCGTCGAATGACGGCCACTTGCGCTCAAACGGCTCATTGAGAAGGCGAATTCATTCGCAACATTTTGATCAGTAAAGAAGGATCACCGATTCACGTGAAAGTCAGTGGCAGAGAGCCGCCGTCAGGTCAAAAGATTGGCTGAATCCCATCATGGCGCGATGAAGTACGACGGTGCGACGTGGCCCCACAAAAGCGCGCACCGCGGAACGGGCCAGCATCACTTGCGCGCGGCCACGAAATACTGCGCGCCCAGCGGCAGCCAACGCAAGCTCTGTTCCAGAGGACGCAAGCGCGCCAGTGCAGCCGGAAAAAAGACTCTGTAGTCGCGCCGATACCGCTGTAAGCCTGCCTGATCGCAAGTGCGCTGCAGCGTCGCTGCCGTCAACAAAACCGCGTTCTCGTCGAATGGGCAAGTACGAACCGCGCGCACCGTCAAGGGGTTGAAGGGGTTGTGCTCATAGATCATCAGCAAGCCGCCCGGCTTCAAGACGCGGCGCAATTCGATCAAGGTCTGCGGATGCAGATCGTGAGGGATGTGATGAAAGACGCAGCAGGCGAAGGCACCGTCGACGGAGTCGTCGGCGAGCGGCAGCTTGCCGCCCGGCATCCAGGCGTACTCCTCGCTGCCGGCATGCGACTGCTTGGCCAGTTCCAGGCTCTCAGCCGAGACGTCGGCGCACACGAGCCTGGCCTGTGGAACATGCTGGCGAAAGGGCACCACCGAGCCGCCGACCCCGCTGCCGAAGTCCAGGTAGCGGCCATCCAAGGGCAGCCCGGCATCGATGAGCAAGGCCTTGAAGTCGCGCATCTTGTAGTCGGCAAAGTAGGCCGGCTCCTCGCCGCTGATGGCGATGTTGGTCTCGTGCAGCTGACGATAGGTCGCGGCATGGCGATCGAATTCGGCGTCACTCATGGCATGAATTCTCCGTAAGGCAAGGTGCAGTGAAGCCAGGATCGTCGACGCGCCGCAGCCGGCCATCACGGCATCGCCGTTGTGCTTGCGCTGCGAGGCCCCACGCAGAGCCGGATCCGCCCAGCACGAGCACCGAGGCGTGGTCAACCGTCTTCACGCCCATGCACCCAGAAGACGCTCGTAGTCCTGGAGGATTTCGTCCCAGGTAAATTGCTCGCGGTGGCGCGGGAGGCCGGCCGCCTTCAGTCGGTCCACCAAGGCGGTGTCCGCGAGCAAGCCACTGATCTTTGCCGCGCAGTCATCCTCGCCACAAAAATACAGCGCGCCATCGCCGGACACCCAGCGGTTGAATGGGTTGTCGTGGGCCAGGATCGCGTTCCCCGCCCCCAGCGCCTCGACCAGGGATGGATTGGTGCCGCCGACCTGGTGACCATGCAGATAGAAGCGCGCAAAGAATCGCAGCGCCTGGACCGTGGCCTTGTCGTAGATGGCGCCTGCAAACAGCACTTCGTCCGAGGCCGCGGCGATCACCGCCTGCTGATAGGCGTGGCCGCTGTCGCACCGGCCCAGCACCACCAGGCGCGCACCGCGAGGCTGTCGCGACCAGGCCCGCACGACCTCGATGAGGGAGTTCTCGGGTTCCGCGCGGGCGATCAGGATGGCGTAGGAACCCGGCTTCAGGCCGTGGGCCGCCAGGCACGCCGGGTCTGCGGCGAGCAGTGCGTCCGAGCCATAGGCAATCGTGCTGATCTTGTCGGCAGACACCCGTGTTCGCAGATGGCTCTGGATCTCCGGGTGGTCAGCGATCAGATGGTTGCCGAGCCAGCACCCAGCCCAATCGTTGAGCCAGAACCAGGCCTTGGCGATGGGCCCCCACTTCTGGCGCCGCCACTCGACGCCGTCCATGTTGATGACGTTGCGCACGCCGCGCAGGCGGTACAAAGCGCAGAAGACGGCGGTGTTGTAGCCCAGTGTCAGCACCAACGCCTTGTCACGCGACGCATGCAGCGTCGATAACCAGTCGAACAGAATCGTGCCGGCCACTCCGGCCACACGCACGGGCATGCGCACGCGGTGAACGCCTCGCCATGTGTCCTCGAACACCGCACCGGGCCCGTCCTCCTGGCAGTAGACGGTGACGTCCCAGCCGTGCGCCACCAGATACAAGGCCAGATGTTCGGCAAAGGTCTCGAAACCGCCGTGCGCGGCGGGTATGCCCCGCGTGCCGAGGATCCTGAGTTTCCTGGGGAACGGCATCGCGCCAGACGTGGTCACGAAGCCGCCCGCGCCAGGTCTGCGGTCCGCATGGCGGTGCGGTAACACTCGGCGGTGAGCCTGCCGATGTCCTCCCAACCGTACTGCGCCTGCATCAACGCCAGGCCCTGAGCAGCCACACGCTGCATGCCGGCCCGGTCGGACAGAACGGCTCGAATCCGAATGGCCAGATCGCCGGCATCTTCCGAGCGAAAGAGATAGCCCGTGACTTCGTCGTCGACCACTTCCTTCATGCCGTCCAGGTCCGACGCCAGCACGGGCTTGCCGTAGCTCATCGCCATCAGGATGACGCCACTTTGGTAGATCCGCCGGTAGGGCAGCACCACCAGATCGGCAGCGGCGTAATAGGCCGCGACCTCGTTGTCTTCGATATAGCGAATGTGGGCGACACAGTGCGCCGACAGCTCGAGGCTGTCGATCTGCGCTTGGTACTTGGTGAAGTCTTGCCCCGCCAACTTGCCGGCCATCAGCAGCACCACCTCGGGCACGGTCTCCTTGACCTGGGACAGTGCCTGCAGCAACAGGTCCAGGCCTTTGACTTCCTTGATCTGCCCGAAGAACAGCAGCACCTGGGCGTCGCGGGGCAGGTTCAGCTTGTCCCTGGCACTTTCGGTGGCCGGCAGGGGCTCGATGTGGGCCAGGTAGTTGCCGTGCGGGATGACGTGGATCTTGTTGCTGCACATTCCCAGCACCCGCACCAGCTCGCGCTGGCTGACCAGGTTGTGGGCGATGACACCGTCGGCCAGGCCGTAGACCCAGGACTTGATGCTCGACCACTCGCCCCTGAACGCCTCGACGTCGTGTGCGGTGATGACCACCCGCATCAGCAGCAGCCTGGCCAGCGCGACGTTGAACAGCTCGAGCGCGCCCACTTGAAAGACATGGAAGTGGGCCAGCCTGTGGCCGGCGATGCGCGCGCCGACGAGGGCGTGCAGAGTCCCGACCAAGAACCGCAAGCCACGCCGCCACGCCGGATCGTCGCCGAAGATCCTGCGGTACACGCGCGCCACGCCAAAGGGCATGCCGGGGTCCAAGGCGGTCTTGTCGCAGGTGTACAGGGTGGGCTCGATACCGGCCGTCTTCAGTGCCAGGCACAAGGCGAAGTCGTAGTAGTTCATGCCGCCGTGGCCACCCACGGGTTCGATGATCGCAACGGCCCCCGTCCAGGCCTTGGCTTGCATCGTCATGTTGTGTGTCGCCTGGACGCGCCCGCGTGGCGGTCTGCAGCCGCGACGATGGCGGCCATGAAGGCCTGCTGAAATGCCGGCATGGAAAATTCTTTTTGGACCAGCGCCTGGTGGGCATCGAGCAACTCGGGCTCGCTGGAGGTCGCCACCTGCACCATGCGCGCCGCCAACGCGTATGCGTCACCACTCGGAAACAGCCAGTGTTCAGGCAGGGTGTCGGCCATGCCGTCAACCGCGGAAGCAATCACGGGGCAGCGCAAGTGCATGGCTTCGAGCATGACCAACGGCACCCCTTCGAAGCGCGAAGGGATCAGCAGCACGTCGATGGCTGCGTACACGGCGGACAGATCGTCCGCCCAGGGCGCGAACACGACGGCGTCCTGCACGCCCTGTGCTTGCGCGCAGGCCTTCAGGTTCGTGAGGTCCGGCCCGTCGCCGACGACGAGCAGCTTGAGACTGCCGACCTGCCGGCGCGCCAGGGCCAGGGCCTGCACGGCAAGGTCCTGCCGCTTCTGCCAGAACTCGACGCGCGCGACCACGGCCATCACCGTGTCAGCGCTGGCCAGGCCGAGTTGCTGGCGCGCGGTGTCGCGGTCGGCGCATCGATACGCGCCGGTGTCGATGGCGACGGGCACCAGGCTCACCGGCTGTTGCAGCCCCCGGTGCCGAAGGTAGTCCGCCATGCGCTGGCCGGTGGTGACAAAGGTGTCTGGCGAGCGGAAGTAGAGCCGGTTCAGCCGTTCGCGCAGGGCTGCCTTGATACGCGACGCCGAGAACAGACTCTCGGGATGGGTCATGGGGATGTAGCTGATGGTCGGCAGTGCCGCTGCCTTGGCCGCCAACAAGCCTGCGCTGCCAGAAGCGATGCCGCCTTGCGCCACCACGACGACGTCGGGCGCAAAGGCTGTCATGACCCCGGCCATGGCCCGGATGGCGCGACCCGACAGCCGTGTTCTCAAGACCTGCCGTGGCTGCGAGGCGTAGTCCTGGGGCAAGGCCTTGAAGCCGGTATACCGGGCCGCCAGATCGCCGATCTGCCGTGACAGGCGTGCATTGCCGCGGAAGAAGATGAAGCCCACTTCCACGTCGGCTTGCGCGACCAGGTGCCGCACCCCGGCCATCGTCATCAGCTCATGGCCACCGAATGCGACTGCGTCGTTGTAGAAAAGGACTCTCAAGGGATGGGCCATGGCGTCACGGCTGCTTCGCCATCTGACGGCGGCCCGGCTGTAGGGCCTGTGGGATCGGCAGCATCAGGATGCCGAGCCGGGACCAGGCAAAGTAAACGCGCCACAGGTTGCACACGGCTGTGCCGATGGCGTTGGCCGCCGCCGCGCCCAACACTCCCCACATAGGCACCAGTGCGAAACACAGCGCAATGGTCATGACCGCGCCCGCCACGGCGATGCGGCCCTCGATGCCGTGGTACCCGCTCATGTTCAGGAGGTAGCCGACCGGGCCCGTGGCGGCGTTCACGAACTGGCCGAGGCTCAGCACGATCAGGACCGGTGCACCGGCCACGAACTGCGCCCCGAACAGCGACAGGATGGGCTCGGGCAGCAGGATGAAGACCAGCAGCAGCGGCACTGTCGCGACCGTGGTCAGGATCGTCGAACGCACCGCCAGCGTGGCGACACCCTGCGCGTCACCGGCGGCGTGCAGCGCGGCGAATCGGGGTGCCGCCACGGAGCTGGTGGCCAGCAACAGGAAGCGGGTCAACAAGGCGGTACGGGCTGCAGCCGCGTAGATGCCGACCTCGGCGCTGCTGACGAACAGGCCCAGGATCAACACATCCGAGAACGTCATCAGTACATCGGCCATGGCCGCGCCGTACATCGGCATCGCCGTGCCCAGAAGCTGGCCGAGCCGGAGTGGTTGGGTGGGCGCCGCGTTGGCGCGCGGGACGCTGAGGCGCCAGAACAGATACGCCGCGACAACGGTCACGAGGGTGCCGACCAGATAGACGCCCGAGGCCATCCGGGCATCCGTGATCTCCCGTGCGAACACAAACAGCAGCAGCAGGTTGACGCCAGGCAGGGCGACGCCAGGAATGAACGACGACAGCGCCTGGTGCTGCCCCGCCTTGAGCAGTTCGGCATACAGGCTCAAGAGGCTGAACGGCACCAGCGACAGACTCATGATCCGAAGCGGGCTTGCGAGCGCCGCGTCGCCATAGAGCGTGACCGCGATCCAGTCTGCCGCCACGAAGGTGCATGTCGCGACGATGCCGCAACACAGCAAGGCGGTGCCGATGCCGAGGCGGTGCACGGCGGCGACGCGCCCCCAGTCCTTGTCCGCGCAACTGGTGGCGCCAAACTTCAACATCGCGGCGTCCATGCCCACGCGGCCGACCACGCTGGCGATCAGGATGAACGTCAACGCCAGGTGATAGAGACCCAGCCCGGTGGCGCCCAGGGTCCGCGCCAGTGCCACGTTGAAGGCAAACCCCAGCCCCGCACCCAGGATCCGCAGGAGCAAAACTGTTCCGCTGCGCAGGACCAGTTCACCCCACGGCGAGGCCTGAATCCGGCACTGCAACCGACGCGCCAGGCTCGGGGTGTCCGTCGGCCTAGACACGATCGGCGCTTCGTATGACGTGATGGCCCGTCGCGGCGGCGTAGCTTGCGGGCACTGTGTTCTCGGTGCCTGTTGTCGCGGGCAGGCTCGCACTTCTCCTCAACACGGTGGCGAGACCGAGCAGCACACCCAGGTAGGCGATGCTGGCGTCGCGCATGAAGTGCGGCTCAGTGACCGAGGCCAGCAATAGCCCGACGATGCCGGCGCCGATGGCGGCGTGAACGCCGCGCCGCTCGGCATCGGTTTCGTTGCGGGCACCGTGCCATGACCACTTCAAGACCACCAGCAGGCACCACAGGAACAGCGACAGGGCCGGCACACCCAGCTTGGAGACCATGTAGAGATAGCCGCTGTGGATGTAGCGGACTTGTTCCTGGAACGTGTCGGATAGGGCGGGTCGGCGATAGGCGGCGCCCAAGCCGACACCGAGGACCGGGCTGGCGACGATCAGGGGTGTCACTTCGGCGACCTCGTAGTAGCGCCATGCCGCCGAGGAGCCGCTCTCGATTTCTCTCTCGACACTGGTGACCCGAACCACCAGCGCGTCCAACATCGCGGGCTTCACCGCGATGAGCGTGCAGAACGCCAGAGACAGCCCGACCATCGACCAGATCAGCATCGGTCCGCTCTTGCGCAGGCCCAGCAGGGCGACGACGACACCCACCGCGAGCAAGGTCATCCCCCAGGTCGTGCGGCCGAAGGTCAACAGGATCGCAATCGCGAAGGCCGCTGACAACAGCAGGAAGGTGATGACCCTGACTTTCTTCAGGGCGTACCACGCCGCCACCATGCACAGCGCGAAGACGATGAGGTTGATGCCCTGGGTGCTGGAGCTGGTGGCGCCATACGCCTTGACGCCAAACGTTTCGGCGGTGAACAGGCGGCCCGCGTCGCCGAAGACGCGAACTTGAAAGATGCCTTGCACCACCTGGCCGACCGAAAACAACAGCCCCAGCACCAGCAGACCCACGATGAAGCGGTGAACGCGTTCCCGGCGGGTCAGAACCGCCACTACCAGGGGCAACAGCAAGAGGTACATCAGATGGCGGCCCTCGCCAAGGACGTCCTTCAGCGCGACGCCCTGGAAGAAGTGCGCGTAGACCACCGACACCGGCACGAGCAGCAGGAAGGCAGTGAACGGGATCCAGAGCTTCCATTCGCTGGGATGGAAATCCTTCGACAAGCTGCTGCCGCCGGCCACGACGATGGCGACCACCGCGAAGAGCGCCATATCCATCGCGCGCAAGGGCGACAACGCGGGCAGGAAGTTTTCGTCGACGATGCCCGAGGCCAGGGCCAGCACGGCAAGCACGCCGTATTCGATCCGCCATGCCACCAGCGCGAAAAACAGCGGTACCGTCGTCGCGGCAATGATGAACCAGTAGGGCAGGACCGACACCATCAGACCGGCCACCACGGCCACGAAGGCCAGGCCGCATCCGAACAAGATCTGGGACTTTCGCGTCGGCCCGAAGACCGGAGCAGCCGGCGCGCGAAGCAAGGTGTCGAACAGGGTCAGGATAAAGGCCATCACGGCCCGCCCGGCAGTGAACCGAACACCCGGTCCAGCGACTTGGCGTCCATGGTGCGCGTCAGGTCTTCGATGAAACGCGCGTGCAGGGCATTCGCGCGGTCCATGTCGGCGTCGAAGCTGGACACGCGCACCAACATGCCGTCGGCGATCACGCCGCGCAGGCCGAAGCGCATCTGCGCCAGTTTCTGGCCAATACCGGTCGTCACCACGCGGTCGCCGACGGCCACCCAGTAGGTGATGGGTTCGAGGCGCGGCCCGAACTTGGCCATCAGCTGGCGCACCGGGATCTGCCGCGGCCCCACCTGCAGCGTGGCTGCCCGATTCGCCGTGATCTCGAAGCCCTGCGCCGGATAGCACACTTCAGGCAGGTGTGCGCTTGCGCCGTCGGACTGGTCGCCGCCGTAGGCCACCGTCAGCATGATCAACTCGCCGCTGGCATTGGTGTAGCTGCGGGTGAGCACCTGGTTGTAGATGGCGTCGAGCGCCGCTTGTACATCGGGCGATGTCAGCATCACGGCCTGGGAGGTGGCGATGTGCCATTCGCCGAACGCCGCCGGAAAGAGGCTTTCGAGTTTCGGCTGGCCGATCTCGTCAGCCAGGTGCCGCGTGGGTCGGCCCAGCGTCGCCACTGCCGACCCCAGCAGCATCAGCAGCGCCACCGACAGCGCACGCCAGCGAAGCCCGCTCATCGTCCGCGCTGGCTCTTGCCGGTGAAGGCGACCCGGAGCAGCCCGTCGGTGCCAATCATCAGACCCAAGCCCACCATGAACAGCACCATGCCGGCAAAGCTGTGGATGAAGCCCTGGCCAGCCTCGTCGCCGAAGTGATAAGTCACGAGGACGAGGATGATGACGCGCACGATGTTGGCGGCGAAGGCGATCGGGATGATCAGCACCGCCAGCACCGCGTTGCGAAACGCGTGGGTGTAGTTCATCAGGTTCATGTACAACAGGCCCAGCGCCTCCAGCGTGAACATGCTGTTCAGGCCGGCGCAGGCATCGGCCACGAGCAACTGGTACGGGCCCACGGTCAACAGCACGCCCGAGCGGGCCACCGGGTATCCCAGGCGAAAGAGCAGTTCAGCCGCCACCGCAGACACAGCGGACTTCAGCGGCGCCGTGATGCTCGCGACCAACGAGCCCGGCAGCGGCACCATGAACAGCAGGAAGAAGAGCGGAAACCAGACCAGCCGCAAGGCCCGGCGCCCCGGAAAGAGAAGCACCAGCGCGACCAGGGCCACGATCTGCGAGAGCACCTCGAAGAACAGGATGAATTGCGACCTGCCCAAGGCATAAAGCAGCACGGCGATCAGCAGCAGCGGCACGCCGGTCACAAAGTCGGGCGCGGCCGGCAGGGCAGCCAGCGCGTGCCGCTTCGTGTACAGGAGGTACAGGCTCAGGGCCAGGATCAACGGGCCGTGGCCCTGCTCTTCGGATGTCCACACATTACGGGCCAGCGACACGTACGTCGGCAGGTACATGGCCGCGAAGCCGAACAGCAGCAGGCCGGCCACCACCCAGTCGACGCCGGGCGGCAGGATCGCCGGGCGCTCGACCTTGGTTCTGGCGGGACGGCTTGGCGGCATGACAGCCACTTCAGTGCGCGTTGACGACCACGCCAACGATTCGGGCCTGGTTCTGCGACACCCTGGCCACCAGGTCTTGCAGCGCCGCGGCGCGGGCTTCGTGCTGGCGTGCCAGAACGAGCGCCGCACCGCAGCGCGCCGAGACCACCGTGCCATCGCGGCCATCGGCGGCCGCCGGCGTATCGACGATGACGTGGTCGAACTCGCCAACCAGTTGCCGCATCAACAGACCGAACTCCGGGCATTCGAGCAGTTCCAGCGGGTTGGGCGGTGCGATCCCGACGGGCAGCACGAACAGGCTGGGAACACCCGCCACCGGCTGGATGGCGCGGGCGTCCGGGCGGCCCGACAGCAGCCCCGACAGCCCGCTGCGATTCTCGAGACGGAAAATCTGGTGCTGGCGCGGCCCCCGCATATCGGCGTCCACCAGCAAGGTGCGGCTTCCCGGGAGTTGCGCCAGCGACACCGCGAGATTCGCGGCGCAGTAACTCTTGCCGTCGCGGCCGTCGGGGCTGACAACGGCCAGGGCGCGCCGCGGTTCGTCGTTGGCCCACAGCCGCATCATCACCTCGCTGCGAAGCGACCGGAAGACCTCGGCCTGCGCCGAGAAGGGCTGGTGCAGCGCCACCAGTTCCGGTGCCAGGCTGCGCTCGGCTTCCGGCGTGTAGGGGTAGCGGAACTGTTGTGACAGTGCCGCCAGGACGTCATCGCGGGTCACGAAGTCGAGCGCAACCGCGGCGTCTCCGAAGCGCACCTGGTGCTCGCTTTGGTAGGCGAGGATGCGTTGCAGCTGGTCGGTAGACAACTGGCGCTGCGCCGCGATGATCGTGCCGATCGAGCGGTCGCCCGCGGTCACGGTGGTGCCGTCGGCCGCCAGCACTTCCACCGAGCCCACAGCGGGCGGGTCGCCGTCCTGGAACGCGTTCATCGGCCCGGTCAGTGGCGCCATCAGCCGTTGCTGCATCGGCGAAGGCGGCTTGCGGCCTCGACCTGTGCCAACACTCGACAGTACGGCGATGACCGGAAGGCCGACGAAGGCGACGATATCGCCGCTGCTGCGGGCGCGGCGGTCACGGAGTTCGAGCAGCCAGGGCGCGCTCACCGCCAGCAGCGCGCCGACCAGAACGGCGAGCGCGGTGTTGAGCAGGATCTTCGGTGATGAGGGGTCGTTCGGCGCCGTGGCCGGGGTCAGCAGATTCACGTTGCTCTGCGTGCTCTGGCTCTCGAGGCTGGACTGGTTGAGCCGGGCGAAGATGGTGTCGTAGGCGCGCTGGGCGTTCTCGACGTCGCGCTGGATGACGGCCCCTTCGTCGCGGACAGCCTTCATGCGCAGCACCTTCCCGCGCTGGGCTTCCAGCTCGGCGCGGATCTGGCGTTCGCGCTGGCGGTTGATGCTGTTGCTGACGGTCACTCCGCTGGTCACGCTGCGGGTTTCGGCGGCGATCCTGGCTCGCAATTCGTCGATGCTGGCTCGCGCCTGGGACACCTGCGGATGCGCGTTGCCCAGGCGACTGCCGAGCTCTTGAAGGTTGGCTTCAGCGCGGCTGACATCAGCCTTGAGCGCACCGATCACGGGATTGTTGAGCACCTCCTGGATGCGGTCGCCCTGCGCCGAGGTGGCCTGCGCCTGGCGGCTCGTGGATTCAGCCGTGAGGGCTTGCAAGGCCAGGACCTGGGAAGACAACTCGCTGAGCTTGAGGTTTTCGACGTCCAGACGCTCGTCGTTGGCGATGATGCCGTTGCCCTGCTGGTAGCTGGACAGGCGGCCCTGCGCTTTCTCGAGCGTTTCGCGGGCTTCCTTGGCGCGCATGTCGAAGAAGGCCGAGTACTGGCGTGCCGGGTCGACGCGCAGTTCGAGAACGGTCTCCAGATAGGCCTGCACGAAGGCGTTGGCCATGGCCGCCGCGAAGCGCGGGTCGGCGGCCCTGTAGGTGATGGTGATCACGCTGCTCTCACGCGACGGCAGCACGTTCAACTGGCGGCGAAACAGCTCCACCATCCAGAGCTCGATGCTGCCCTGGCCGTCCGTCGCATCCATCCACTGCTGACGGACGCTGGGGTTGTCGGCCAGCTTGAGCGTGCGCAGGGCGCGCAGCGCCACGCGCTCGCTGGTGATCACGTCGACCTGGGTTGCCATCAGTGCCAGGGGCGGGACGCTGCCGTAAAGGCCGGCCGTGAGCGGATCGGACTTGAAGTCCACAACCACCGAGGCCGCGGCGGTGTAGGTCTTCGGCAGCAACAGGCTGACCGCCACCGCCGTGCCCACCACCAGCGTGAAGATGATCAGTGCAAGCCACTTGCGCGCTCGCATCACTGAAATAAATCGCGCAAAAGTCATCGAGTTCCTCGATCTGGTCGCGTCCGGCCGGCTGGCGTCGAAGAGGCCGCCGGAAGAACGGCGGTGGGGCGAACAGTGCTCGAACGTGCGCCTGTATCGGCAAAGGCCATCGCGCTCAAAGGCAGCGGGGCGGCGGCGGGTGCATCGGGCGCGGTGCGCTTGCACGCGCCCCCGGCTTATCGCCAAAAGGCGCAGGAGACAGACCTGGAGACATTTGTTGACGCGATGGGACTATCCGGAACAGGGGAGTGTCGAATGTAACCACAGGCGCTAAAGCAGAATCATTTTTGCAGCCGCTGCCCCATGCCTGAAAGCGCCGAGCGGCGTGAAATTGGCGCGATTTCTGCCGAACCCGTGCCGATCTCATCAGGTAAACACCGGCTGCCGCCAACCCCGACCCCCGAGATCGGGGGCCTGCGCGGAGCCGGGATCGTGCCTTGATCGATCGGCCTACACCCGTTCGTCCGCTCGACAGCAGGCCAGTTGCCGCCACACCGGCGCCAGGGCAGGCAGGTGCCCAGGCCGATGGCATCCCGCTGCGCCGCCCGGAGCGGTTATGCGCACTGACTCGATCGCAATCAAGAACTCGGCCTTCGTTGAAGTGCCAATTTCCTTGAACGCGCGTTCATGTCGACGGGAAGAAATTCCTCTTGGTTGGTATCGGCGTGGATGTTTGCAAACGATGGCGTGATTCAACGCAAATGGTTCCGACCAGAATCCGGAGCGCTCAGTTGCAATCACGCGGCATGCCGTCGGATGCCGTGATCGACCAAGCGCAGGCGCCAATCCTGGGGTCTCGCTGATCAGGCGTCAGATGGCCCGCAGCCGTGGCGCGGCAGCGCGCTTGTTCTTGCTGAAGCCCTTGTCGATCAGCAACTTGATCGTCTTCGCGTTCGCGGATCTGGCGACTGCCGCTACCGTCGCCGGTGCAGGTTCGATTTCGGCATCCCAGCCTTCATATTCCCGGAAGGCGTGGTAGCTCCAGTTCCAGCCTTCCGCTTCGAACAACTCGATCACGTCGGTGAGATAGTTCGCCACCGAATCGCCAGGTGCCCATCGAATGATGCTGAATTCGCCGACGAAGATCGGGACGGCATACCTTCTGGAAAATGCCCTGACCGGCTCCATTTCCTTGGAGAGACTTGCTCTTGAGGCTGCTACGCCGGGATAGCTGAGCGCCAGGGTGTGGTTGTACAAACCTTGGTGCGTCAGTTCATGCGGCGAATAGAAGTGAAAGCTGTAGACGATTCGATCGAAGGGCAGGGGCGTCAGATTCGAGAAACCGTGCGGCAACCCCCAGGGCGAGGGTTCGAAAATGATGACGCTGCCCGCGTCCTCGTTGCGAATCGCCTGGACGATCTTCACGGCGAATTCGCGCCAGTAGTCGATGTTCGGTCCTGATGGTGGAGATCGATCGCGCGGCATTACCGGCTCGTTGATCAGGTCGTAGCCGGCGATGACGGGGTTGCCCTTGAATCTGGCCGCAATGCTCGACCAGAGGTTGACGATGCTCTGCTGCAGTTCCGGTCTGTCCCAGTAAATGGACTGCTCACCCCAAGGCACCGCAGTCAGCGTCACGACGACCTTGAATCCGAATTTGCGGCCCATGTTCACCGCGGTCTGAAGATACTGCCACTCGCTGGCCGCCATCTCGTAGCCGCCATTGGCAGCGACACGCGCTTCGACACCGATTCGAACCAGATTGGCGCCGTATGCGGCAAGGTCCGAGTAGTCCTTTTCAGCGAGTGCCGGTTTCCGCAGGCCAGCCAAATTGAATCCACGCAGGCCGGAACCCTTGTCCAGGTCCCCCGGCAGCCGCGCGCTTGCGACCGCGGCCTCGGGCTCCGAGCGCGCCTCGGGAACGCCGTCGCTGCTGCCGCCGCCGCAGGCGGCCGCGACGAGGCAAGCCGAAGCGGTGGCCAGGCCGGCAAGAAAGCGTTGGAATCTGAAGTTGGTGGTGGGCATGGCTGAGCTGTTCCGGCTCGAGTGGCTGCATTCGGCAGTGTTGGCCTTGTATCGGCCGAGCGCCGAGCCGCTGGAGCCGGATCGTGTAAGCGCCTGCAGCGGCGCTGGCCGCGCAGGGTTCTGCGCGTGTCAAGCGACATCAGGAACTGACCCCCGTCACCAGCATCTCACCTGGCCGGTCTCGCGCGTGAGGGGACAAGGAGGCAGTTGCCAGCAGGTAGGCGCCCGATACCGCGATTGCGACGCAATGTGGAGAGGACGCCAATCGCCCGGTCCGGTCGCCTGGCGGCACGGCGACGCCAGGACAAGCCATCCGTCGACCGCAGAAGTCAGCTCACCGCGGCTGCAGCGAGGGCGACCGGTATGATGGCTTCGAGTAGCGCGCCCGCGCCCGGACGCGACGCGACCGACATGCTGCCCTTGAGTTGCTCGATCCGGAATCGCATGCCGGCTATGCCGTGCGCGGCCGATTTGGGCCCGCTCGGATCGAACCCGATGCCGTCGTCTTCGATCTCCACCCGAACCAGCGTCGGCTCGCTCTTTACCGAAACGCGGACTCGCGTTGCCTTGGCGTACTTGCACACATTGTTCAGTGCCTCCTGAACCAGGCGGTAGATCGCCAACTGGCCATCCTCCGTCAGCCGGACCTCGTCGAACTCGATCTGGATCACGATGTCCAGGCGCGTTCCCACGTCTGCGCACAGGTTCGCAAGACTGATCGTCAGTCCGAGTGTTGCGAGCGACGAGGGCCGCAGGTCTTCGACAATCCGGCGCTTCAACGCAATGCCTTTGTCCAGATGCTGGTTCACCTCTTCGAGGCGAGCGGCTATCGCCGGGTCTTCGAACAGCTTGCTGCGCAGACGAGCGAGGTTCAACTTTGCGGCCGTCAGCAAGGCGCCAAGTTCATCGTGCAACTCGCGCGCAAGGTGCGCCTTCTCGTCCTCGCGGGCGATGATTAGATAGGCGGCAAGCTCGCTCAATTCGGCGGTTCGGTCGCGCACAGCCTGTACCAGCAGCCGGTTATGACATTCCAGATTTCGGTACAGCATCCGCACTTCCAGCATGTTGCGGATGCGCGTCTTGACCTCGACCAGGTCGAACGGCTTGCTGATGAAGTCTTTGGCGCCCGCCTGCAAGGCGCGCAGCTTGTGGCCCGGCTCGGCCGTGAGCACGATGACGGGCACGTAGCTCTCGTAACCGTTGGTTCGCAGGCCCTCCATCACGGCGAAGCCATCCATGACGGGCATCTGCAGGTCGAGCAAGATCAGGTCGTAGCCGTTGCGGCGGTGCAGACCGCACACCTCCGATGGATTCATGGTGGACGTGACCTGTGAGTAGCCCGCCTCGGTCAGCAGGCGGCTCAGGAGCCGCACGTTGGCGGGCTGATCGTCGACGATCAAGATGTTGGCGGCGAGGATGTCCAGTTCGAGTGTCATCAAGTGGTCTGCTCGCGGCTGGCGACCTCGGACCTTGCTCTTGCGCAATCGAGAGCGAGCTCCAGCGTGCCCATGAATTCGTCGACCTTGATCGGTTTGGTTAGGTAGCGGAAGAAGCCTGCCTCCAGCCCCCTCTCGATGTCTCTGGGCACCGCGTTGGCGCTGATCGCAATCACGGGAATGTGAGCAGTGGACGCGTTAGCGGCGAGGATCTTGAGCGCCGCGACGCCGTTGATGCCGGGCAGGTTGATGTCCATTAGGATGACCTCGGGCATGGCGGCATGCGCCATCTCGATACCCTGCCGGCCGTCCTTCGCACTGATCAGACGGATGTCGGGCCGGCGCGCCAGGATGCGCGTAATGAGCATCAGGTTGGCCGGGTTGTCTTCGACGCAAAGAACGATGCGCTGTGGCGCGGCGCCTGCGGCGCCGGCGGGCGGAGCCGGGACCGCAGGACTCGTCCCCAAGTGCGCCTCGATGGCGTCGGCTGCGTTCAACTCGACCCAGAACACGCTGCCGATACCGACCGTGCTCTCCACGCCAATCGAGCCCCCCATCAACTCAGCCAGTTGCTTGCTGACGACCAGTCCGATACCGGTGCCTTCTTCCAAGCCGTCTTCCTGGCCAAGGCGGTTGAAGGGCTGGAACAACTGTGCGAGCTTGTCCGGCGCCAAGCCTTCGCCAGTGTCCTGAAAACTCACGCGAATGCGCTCGCCCGGGCAAGCGCGGCAAATCACCTCGACCGACCCGCCGACCCGGTTGTACTTGATCGCATTCGACAGCAGGTTGACGAAGATCTGCTTGACGCGTGTGCGATCCGCGCTGACGAACAAGGGATGTTCCGGCTTGGGGAAGCCGACCCGAATGCCGCTCTTGCGCGCCTGGGGTTCGATCATCGCCTGGCAATCGCTCAAGACTTCGTCGAGCGAGATGGGCTCGGGCGACAACGACAGCTTGCCCGATTCGATCTGCGCGAGATCGAGAATCTCGTTGATCAACTCCAGCAGGTACCAGCCCGCCTGAAGGATCTGGTCGATGCTGTCCTTCTGGCCAGGTGTGGGCAGCGGCAAACCGGAATCCATCAACTGCGCGAAACCGAGGATGGCGTTGAGCGGCGAACGGAGCTCGTGGCTCATGCTGGACAGGAAGTCCGATTTCGCGCGGTTGGCACGTTCGGCCTCGACCTTGGCGCCTTGAAGTTCGAGATTCGTTTCACGCAAGACCTGATCCAGCCGTTGCCGCTCGGCCTCGACCTGCTTGCGCGCCGTGTTGTCGGTGCCGATCAGCAGATAGCCGATGATCGCGTTCTGCGCGTCGCGCAGCGCGGTGACGGACACCACGGCCGGGAAGCGGCTTCCATCCCTGCGGATATAGGTCAGCTCGTAGATGTCCTCGATGCCGCGCGAGGCTTTGAACACCAGGGCCTCGAAGCCGGGCGTGATGGGCGTGCCGAGCTCGATGCTCAGCGCCTTAGCGCGCGCGATCACTTCTTGCGGATCGGAAATCTCGGCCGGCGTGATCTTGTTCATCACCTCGCCAGCGGTATAGCCCAGCATGCGCTCGGCGCCGACGTTGAAAATCTGGATCACGCCCTTGGCGTCGGTCGCAATGCTGGAGAAGTTGGCACTGTTAAAGATCGCGCTTTGCAGGGCGCCGGCTTTCAGCAGGGCCTCCTCGGCCTGCTTGCGCGCCGTGTTGTCGGTGCCGATCAGCAGATAGCCGATGATCGCGTTGTGCGCGTCACGCAGCGCAGTGACGGACACCACGGCCGGGAAGCGGCTGCTGTCCTTACGGATGTAGGTCAGCTCGTAGATGTCCTCGATGCCGCGCGAGGCCTTGAACACAAGGGCCTCGAAGCCCGGCGCGATCGCAGTCCCAAGTTCAATGCTGAGCGCCGTGGCGCGCGCGATAACCTCCTGCGGATCGGAAATATCCGCCGGCGTGATCTTGTTCATCACCTCGGCGGCGGTGTAGCCCAGCATGCGCTCAGCGCCGACGTTGAAGATCTGGATCACGCCGTTCGCGTCGGTCGCGATGCTCGAGAAGTTGGCGCTGTTGAAGATCGCGCTTTGCAGGGCGCCGGCTTTCAACAGGGCTTCCTCGGCCTGCTTGCGGTCAGTGATGTCGCGGGCGGCGGCAAACACGCCCAGGACCTTGCCACGCACGTCCTTGTAGACCGTGGCGTTGTAGAGCACGTCGGTGAGACGACCGTCCTGGTGCAGGATGGTGAGCGGATAGTCGGTAACGAAGCCCCTGGCGAAGACCTGCTGGTAGCCCTCGCGCGCCTTCTCGGGCTCGGTGAAGTAGTTGGAGAAGTCCGTGCCGATCAGCTTCTCGCGCGCCACCCCGGTGACCGTGACCGAGCCCTCGTTCACGTCCGTGATCTTGCCCTCGGGGCTGATGGTGACGAGCGGGTCGAGGCTGGCCTCGAGCAGGCTTCGCGCGTACCGATAGGCCTGCGTGCTCGCGGTATTGTCGGTACCGATCAAGAGATAGCCGATGACCGCGCCGTCGGGGTTGCGCAGGGCCGTGACGGACACCACCGCCGGGAAGCGGCTGCCATCCTTTCTGACCTTGGTGAGCTCGTAGGTGTCTTCGATGCCACGCAAGGCGCGGAACGAAATCGCCTCGAAGCCCGGCGCAATTTCGGTTCCGAATTCGAGGCTGAGCACCGCGGCGCGCGCGATCAATTCCTGCGCATCGTGAAGATCGACCGGTGTGAGCTTGTTCACCACCTCGGCAGCGGTGTAGCCCAGCAGGCGCTCGGCGCCGACGTTGAAAATCTGGATGACGCCATCGGCGTCGGTCGCAATGCTGGAGAAGTTGGCGCTGTTGAAGATCGCCGTCTGCAGGGCGGCGGTGTTGAACAAGTTCAACTGACGCTCAGCCTCTTGCGAGCGCGCCGGCTCGTCGATGACGACGAGCGGGGTTTCGTGTGGGCCTGTCGTTGACATGGCGCGCTTTCAGGGGTGACGCGGGGCGAGCCCGGGGACGCGGCGCAGGCCCTCTGGCCCCTCGAAGTATCGCTCCTAATTGCCAAGCCATCTGCAACGCGCACTTCTGAACACGGACCAAGGCCCATCGGCGCGTTCCGGGAATCGAACGCCTAGCTGGCGTGGCACAGACCGCGAGCAGAGCACGAGCCCCGATCACTCAATCCGGCTTCACTTCATCGGCGCCGGCACATAGTTCATGGGACCCAGCTCGGCCTCCTGCAGCATCAGCGCCTTGTCTTCATCGCTTGGCTCGACCGGGCGCTGCTTGAGGATCGGCGTTGCCACCTCGCCTGGGCGAAGCGCCGTCGCGCGCATGCCGTTGACGCCGGCGCGTCAGGTGCCAGCCGGCGAACGAGGCGATGTTGATCACCGCGCCTTCGCGCCGCGCCTGCATGCCCAACACCGCGAGCATGCAATTGGTCGTGCCGTCTAGGTCTATGTCGACGACCTTGTCGAAGGTCTCGCCGTCGGCCTCGGCCCAGTAACGCGTGCGGAAGTTCACGCCTGGGCGGTTGACGAGGATGTCGACGGCGCCGTGCTCGGCCTGGATCGCCCGCGCGACGCCATCTACGGCTGCCCGGTTGGCGACATCGAGCGCCTTCGCGCTGATCGCGCCAGCGGTCTCCCCGATCTGTTGGTTCGGAGCGATCGAACACCTCAGCCCAGCGCTGGGCCATGACCCGTGGCAGCGCGGATGCAGGGTAACGCTCATGCCCGCTGCAAGCCGAGGCGACCGGGCTGCACCTGCCATCGTGGCCCACCCCCGCGCCAAGATGGTGCAGGCCGTCGTTCATCGACGGACACGGTCGCTGTGCCCACATCCTTGGGGTGCAAATGGATGGCGCTGAAGTCGACGAACTCGGCGCTCGGCACTCCCGGCGCGGTCAGACGTTTCCGATCGCGCGCCAAGCCGCCGGTCCGTACGTTCCCTGCATAGGCGCTGTCGCCATGGCGCGCCAGGTGACAAGCGCAGGCGGTATCGGGCCAGTTGCGTGAGATCACCTCGATGAATGGGTCGCCAAAGGCGAACACGACGTTGTCGATGCCGAGCTCGGCCACACCGGGGTCGCGAAACGGGTGTACCAGTCGAAACAGAGCCGCCGCGTCGTCGCGGCCATATTGCAGGTCCTGCGCGGCAAAGACGATCTGGCGGATTCGCATGACGCAGTCCGTTCGTAGCGGTCAGATGTGGCACTGGCTCTACGACGCCCGAGTCCGAGATTCATGACCCGGTACCGGCATACGAAGACCCTTCGGGTGACAGCCACCGGTCATGCGGCACCGAGGTCCGCGCTTCGACGTTCGTTCAGTGCGCGCTGGCGCCTTGACACCGCCACGCAGGGCCGCCCTTCGATGACAGGTTTGCGGCTCTCAGATTCACCAGCCTGATGACAGGTGTGGGTCGGGTCGAGCCGCCTACGCCGAGCGGGAGCGGTCGGTCTCGATGGCGCTACAGCGAACGGTAACTCTCGCGCGCAGCGGCGTACTAGCAGGCCCGGCCAGTTCCGGCCGTTCGCGAAAGGACGCAATCGGCTGGTCCGGTCGCTTCTTCGCCACGGCTCGGGGCATCACCATCACCCCCGCAGCCGGCACAAACCCCTGGCGGGCACGGCACGCGACATCGGCGGGCCCGACACGCGGCACACCCCAACATCACGCCACGCGGATCAACTTCTTGTTGACGAACTCCTGGATGCCCGCGGCCGAGAGTTCACGGCCGTACCCCGAGTTCTTGACGCCACCAAACGGCAGGTCGGGCAGCGACACGGCGGCCGAGTTGATGAACACCATGCCGGTGTCGATGCGGCGCGCCACGCGGCGGCCGCGCTCGGCGTCTTGGGTGAACACCG
>Ga0209490_10001513_pt1 | contig 22344 bp, 19 predicted proteins | sample MAT06_FD_187209 | JGI IMG/M metagenome (GOLD analysis project Ga0209490, IMG submission 187209) | Freshwater microbial communities from Lake Fryxell liftoff mats and glacier meltwater in Antarctica - MAT-06 (SPAdes) (version 2) | ecosystem: Environmental > Aquatic > Freshwater > Ice > Liftoff... | reverse complement strand
ACGGCGAGCGAGCTGAAAAGACGGCACCCGCGCACTCCTGCTTCCGCCCCGCGGCCTCATCATTCGCCTCATCGCGGCTATCCCTCCGTCGCGCTTTCATCTGGTGTGCTATTTCGGCGTCCTCTCAAGCCACTCCAAGTTCCGTTCCGAAGTCGTCCCTAAGCCGCCACAGGATTCTTCTGCTTTCAAGCCCCCTCCGGCCTCGGGCGACCAGCTTGAGTTCCCCAAGCTAAACGGTGGACCCATGCGCTGGCTCGAAGCTGCCAGCACCGAACAAGCTGCCACCTCGCTGCTCGCCAAGCTTGGGCTTGCTCCTCAACCTCCTCCCACGCAACCACCGGTTTTGTTCGGGAAGCTCCGGCTCAAGTTCTGTTGAGGGTCTGAAGCCCGGCTCTTGTTGCCCTTGGGGGTGCTGCTCCCTTTGTTGGAAGTGAGCACCTCAGTGCGGAGAGCTATTTGCGAGCGCGTGAAGTGAGATTTTGAGCTCCGCATAGGGTCGCCGTGACTGCTCCTTGAGTCTCGGTGACGCGGTGAGCTGGGTTCAGAGTGCCATTGGCTAGGTGGCCTGCTCTTGTCTCTGCTCGTCCTTCCGCCTGATTTGCACTTCGATTATCTTATGCTCCGGGGGTTCTCCCCCTCACCATACGATCAGGCGTTTTTTCGAAGCGAAAAGCTGGCATGGCACTGACCAAGCGACGTGTATTTTCGGGAGCGTGTTTGCGTCCTCCACAAGGTAACCTACGTTTGTTATCTGGATGGGACCGCAAGCGAGCAACCAACTTATGAAATCCTGCATCGTCTCGGTGCTGCTGAAGCCCGCCAAGGATCTTGCTGGGGTGTGGACAGCGCACTGTCTACAGCTGGACATTGTGACTCAGGGCGAGGGGTTTGACGGTGCGTTGAACTCTATTCGCGAGGCGCTCCATCTTGTCGTTGATGACGACCTCAACTGCGGGCTTGACCCCCTGGAGCGGCCCAGCGCACCGAAGGAGTATTGGGATGAGTTTTCTGAAATTATGCGAGGCGGCGTTTCGCTCGACTCAATCGACGACCTAGGGAAGGTAACGGCTGTCGTCACGCAGCTCAGGATAACGCGGGACCTTCACCCAGCTCTTGACGCTGAGTCTATCGACTATGAAACACTGCCCGCACCTTGGGTGATTGCCCAATTACAGGGCGGCGGGCTGCGTTCTCAGCATTGTTAGTCTCGTGCCGGCTCGCCTCACTGATATCGCCACGCTCCTGCTCAGTTATGGCGTGGCGCTTGAGGAGCCGAGTAAGGGCTCGCACTGGAAGCTCAAACGGCAAGCATACCGCGTCTACACGATCCCAGCACACAACGGACGCCGGAGCGAGATTGGGGACGTATACATTCGTGCCATGTGTCGCCACTTTGATATCGACGTCAAAGAGTTCTACACGAAGCTCCGCAGCTGAAACGTACAGCAGGCTGCCGAGGTCCCACTGCCACACAGCGTGGTTTCGGCCTCTCGGTTGTATGAATCAAGACTCGCTACTTGGGATCGGTCGATGGCCACGACCGTCGCCAGCTGGAGCGCCTTTGCAGGTATATCACGCGCCCTCCGCTTGCTCAGGACCGCCTCGAGCTCCGCCCCGACGGCAAGCTCGAGCTCACTCTCAAGAGCGTTTGAAAAGACGGCACCCGCGCACTCCTGCTCGAGCCCTGCGACTTCATCATCCGCCTCATCGCGGCCATCCCACCTCCGCGCTTTCATCTGGTGCGCTATTTTGGTGTCCTCTCAAGCCACTCCAAGTTTGGCTCAGAAGTTGTCCCTAAGCCGCCACAGGATTCTGCCGCTTTCAAGCCGCCTCCGGCTTCGGGCGACTAGCTTAAGTTCCCCAACGCCAACCCCCAAACTGACGACGCTCGCCCTTCCCGTAAACGCTGGGCCTGGCTGTTGGCTCATGTGTTCCAGGCAGATCTTGATACTTGTGTCCGCTGCGGCGGCCCCATGCGCTGGCTCGAAGCCGCCACCACCGAACAAGCTGCAACCGCCCTGCTCGCCAAGCTTGGGCTTGCTCCTCAGCCTCCTCCCACGCCACCACGGGTTTCGTTCGGGCAGCTCCGGCTCAAGTTCTGTTGAGGGTCTGAAGCCCGGCTCTTGAGCTCCACATGGGATCGCCTTGAGCTTCGGTGACGTGGTGAGCTGGGTTCAGAGCGTCAGCGGCCAGATTGCCTGCTCTGGCTTCTGCTCCCCCTTTCGACCGATTTCGCAGTTCGATTGTCTTATGCTCCTCACCGCCCAAGAATCTTGCAGTGATGCCAGTGGCTCCCGATTCCTTGCTCACCACACGTGAGCGTTTCTCGGCGCATTCTTCAGATGCGGCGTGCAGTGGCTGCCCACGCTCATCGATCCAGCTGGTTTTCGCATGGAAAACTACGACCGCACCGGCAAGTACCGCACGACGAAAAATGGAAAGCCTGTCGACGCGAAGGGCAACTTCACGAGCACGTTGGATATCGACGGACCGTTCGAAGGTGGTAAGGCTCTCGCCGAGAAGATCGCGGGTAGCCTGGAGGCCAAGCAGTGCCTAACGCTGCAGGCCTACCGTTGGGCTGTTGGGAGCATCGCCTTTGCAACTCACGAGGACAATTGCCCGTCATCACCGATATGATTACAATGCGGTGAATACCATGCTGATTCACCTTGATCACGGCGTTATTGAACTTCACTTGTCGGCAACAACGTTACTCACGTATACGCTAAATGATGGAGCTGTAGTGCGCCTTGCGCCACCATGTTTTCCGCTGGCTGGTGCGAAAGAGTCTCAGTCTTTACCCGAGAGCGAATGTCGCTCAGTCACTCAGGGAGTGGCTGGTGCCGTCTCCGATCTCCAATGCCATGCCGAGCCACGTCATCTGGCTAACGGCACTACCGAAATTGCCTACGGTGGGCCATTGATGGCGATGCCGAATGTGCTTTTCACGGTGGTGCTGCGCTATGCCCCTGATGATCCGGTGGTGCGCTTTCATTATCGCCTGACGGGTGCAGGGGTGTGGCCGGCCGTGTGTGATCAGTCCACATTGCACTATGTCCATGCCGATGTGATGACACTGCCCGATGTGCGCGTCATTGAGCTGTCGGCGTTCAATGAACTGACGCACAGCCATCTGCCGGCAGAGCGTGAACTCGTCACCAACGACACGGCGATGGGGCCGTTGATTGTCGCCAGTGATGGTCGGCGCAGCGTGATGTTGGGTTATGAGCACGGCTCGGCGGCGATGGATCCGTTTTTGCAGTTTACGTTATCCGCTACGAAGCAGCTCGGCTTGCAGGCCGTAAAGGGCAATGTCGCCGCGGGCGACGCCTTACCGTGGACTTCGGTGTGGTTGCAGGTGGCGCATCTAGCAGCGCCGCCGGTGGGCATGGCGCAGGCTTATCGGCGCTTTGTCTTGGATCACCTCGCGCTGTTGCCCGCCACACGTGAACCACTGATTTTCTACAATTCATGGAATCACCAAGAACGCGTGAAAGAGCGCACCGGCAGTTGTCTTGGCGAGATGAACGAAGCGCGGATGTTGGCCGAAATCGATGTCGCCGCGCGCATGGGGATCGAGGTGTTTGTGGTTGATACCGGGTGGTTTTCCAGCACCGGCGATTGGCAGGTTTCATCGGAGCGTTTCCCACGCGGCCTGGCGCCCCTGCGCGAACGCCTCACGGCGCACAGCATGCGCCTGGGCTTGTGGTTTGGCCCCCAGCATGTGGCAGTTGCGTCACCGCAACATCATACGCACGCCGATTGCTTGATGAGTATGCATGGCGAGGAAGGTGGCAGTTGGCCAGTGTGGGAAACTGCCCTCAGTCAAAATCTGTGCCTTGCGACGCGCTGGTGCGATGCCTTTGCGGATGAGTTGATCCGCTGCGCACACGAACACGGCGTCGATTATTTCAAATGGGATGCGATCAGCCAATACGGTTGCGATGCCGCCAATCATGGGCATGGGTCGGCCAACCTCAGTGCAGTTGAGCGCGCTGATCGTCACGCCTTTTTGTTGCCGTTATTACTAGTGCGCATCGTCGAACGTCTGGCGGCCGCCTGTCCGCAGGCGATTGTTGATTTTGATGTCACCGAAAACGGCCGAGCTTTCGGTTTGGCATTCATCACCGTTGGCAAGTATTTCCTGGTCAACAACGGCCCTTATTTTGCCAATTATGATTTGCAGCCAACGCGTGACACCAACGTCAATCTGTTTTTCCAGCCCGGCGAAGCGCGCGGATGGATTCTGCGCCAAACATTGGCATTTGATGCGTGGATCCCGGCGATTGTGACTTTGTGTCATTACCTGCCCGATGATCCGCCGCCAGCTGCCGCGCAGTGGCTACGGCCACACGGCTTTGCCGACAGTCTTGAGGTGAATCTTGCAGCGCTGCTCTTGGGGCATAACGGCATCTGGGGTGATCTACTGGCAGTCAGCGCTCTCGGTGTGCAGCGCATCGCCACGGTGTTGCGACATTATCGCTCCGTGCGCCACGCCGTCACGCGGGCGTATCCCCGCGTGGTGGGCCGCCCAGGCGGCAGCCCTGAAATCCACGAAAAGTTGCACGATGGAAGGGGGCTCATCGCCATTTTTGCCACTCTTCCAGGCACCTGGCAGCACACCACGGCGCACCCTGTGTCATCCCATTGGTGGAGCGCTCCGGCAACCGCCGGCAACGTGGAGGTGATTTGCTTGGTCGATGGCCGAGCGCGACTGACGGCGGTATTCAAACGTCCGGGAGCGCACCTCGTGCTGTTTGGTGCATGACATCTGACATGGCAAGCGTTTCTGGCGATTGTCGATAGGCATGTTGGCGGCCTGTCTGCGTATTCCGACCCACCCGATCAGCCGTTCTGGGCGCACCCGATCGCAAATCGGAGCGAAGCGATGGCTGACTTGTCAGGCGGCGCGCAATATACCTGAAGCCATAGCAGGCGGCGAGGCCGGGCTCATCGGAATAGAGCTTAGGTGGGTCGTCGTGTTGCATCGCTCGGTCGAGGGAGTGGCCATGGGCTCGGAGGATTTTCTCGGATAGCTCGGGCGGTGGGATTACGCATGATCTTTTGGGGAAAGCCGGAAGAACTGCTCGGATGGCCCGGCTACTCTTACACGACACTGCACCAGCCGCTCGTATGGTCAGGCAGCGCCTCACTGGTGCGTGCACCTGTACCGCCTGAAGTCCGAGGCGTTAATCTCCACGCTCGTCAATGCGTCGACAGCCGTGACCGTCGCTAGCTGGAGCCGGAGTGGACGAGTGCAGCACGCTGCACGAGTCAACGGAGGACCACGGTCGGCGAGCCCCTGCGAGCCGAAGCGCCGAAGGCGCTAGTGAGCGCCTCTGCAGGTATATTACGCGCCATCCGCTTGCTCAGGACCGCCTTGAGCTCCGCCCCGACGGCAAGCTCGTGCTCACTCTCAAGAGCTTCTGGAAAGACGGCATCCGCGCGATCCTGCTCGAGCCCCGCCACCTCATCATCCGCCTCATCGCGGCAATCCCACCTCCGCGCTTTCATCTCGCGCGCTATTTGGGTGCCCTCTCAAGCCACTCCAAGTTGCGCTCCGAAGTCGTCCCTAAGCCGCCACAGGATTCTGCCGCTTTCAAGCCGCCCCCGGCGTCCGGAGGCCAGCTTGAGTTCCCCAAGCTCAACGCCCAACCTGACGATGCTCGCCCTTCCCGTAAGCGTTGGGCATGGCTGCTGGCTCATGTGTTCCGGGCAGATCTCGATACTTGCTCCTCAACCTCCTCCCACGCAACCACCGGTTTTGTTCGGGAAGCTCCGGCTCAAGTTCTGTTGAGGGTCTGAAGCCCGGCTCTTGTTGCCCTTGGGGGTGCTGCTCCCTTTGCTGGAAGTGAGCACCTCAGGGCGGAGATCTGTTTGCGCGTGCGTGAAGCGGGATTCTGAGCTCCGCTTTGCGTCGGAATACGCAGCCGAAAGATCCGCACTTCCGCGCGGGCCCGTGCCGCCTTCCGGCGTCGAGGGAGGCGTCGCTCATCGCGGGATGATACCACGGCCTTCGACCGGGAAACCCACCCGATGCTGCCAAATGGGTCCGTGACGGGCCCTACGTTGCGCCAAGGCGCGCAGGTACAGCGGATCGTCAGCGTGCTCGCGGCGGAGGTCGGGTTCTATCGCGAGCGGACGGCGGCTCGCTTCTGCTCGATCGTGGCGATGGTTCCACGAGCTCGACCGGGACCGCTTCCTGCTATACTTCGGCTTGATTCGCGCGGAGCTCAGCGAAGCCACCAGAAAGGCATTCCCCATGCTCGGCGAGGTTGGCACGCAACCTCAGGACGGACAGGGAATGACACACTGTTCGGATGCACGATGTTGCCGGTCACGCGAGCGACAGCGCTCACACCGAGTATTAGCACCTCCTGGACGAGTTGATCGATCTCACCACTCCTTGAGCTTCGGTGACGTGATGAGCTGGGTTCAGAGCGTCGCAGGCTAGCTGGCCTGCTCTTGCTTCTGCTCTCACTAACCTCCCTAGGCCTTGAGCTATCACGCATCGAACATCAACCCAGCGCTCTTCCTCAGCAAGCAGATGCGAACACCCAACAAGTATCCTCGCGCTCCGGGTGAGCCCAAACGCCGCCCGCTTTGAGCGAGCGGGAACGGCATCCTATCCGGTGCTGCGTCTGAAGGTTGTGCGACTCAACCCGAGCTAACCGCCCGCGTCAAAGGCGCCGAAGGTGGAGTTGCGACTTCTTAGGGTTGCGGTCCCGACGAAGCTAAGTCAGCCTTCCAGCCTATGAAACACGACTCCGCGCGGTTGGTTTCCGGGCTCGGCGCTTTCGCGCTTCTCACCGCTTCGGCGCCGCCGGCTTTCGCCTGTGGGGCCTGCGAGTGCGCGCAGGTCTCGGAATTGGTATCCTTGGTTCGCGGTGTGCCACTCAATCTTGATCTGATGTTGTGGGCGCATTCTGGTGAGCTGATGCCGCCACGCCTGGAGCGCGTTTCGGACCAGAGTTTGATAGCAACGGCTGAACGTATGGGGGCCGCCTCTGGGCTCTGGAGGCTAAAGCCGACGGCAGAGCTAGCTCCGAATACGGAGTATCGAATCATGCGAACGGCCGGTGCCGTGTCGCAATTCACCACCGGCACTTCGCGCGATGAGTCGGCGCCCACGTTCGAAGGCGTTAGCACGTCGCCCGGTGGGAACGGCGCACTCTGTTCGCCTTCGGTGGGGGCTGGGCTCACGCTATCTGGCGTTGCCGATGCGGGGGACAACCCAATTTGGGTGGAGTTCGAAGTGCAGTTGCCCCAAGGCGCAACCAACATTTTCTCGAACTACGTCTATGGGAACTCCTTGCGACTCGGTCAAACAACGATGGGTTGCTTTGGCAGCAATGAGCTCGCGGGAATTACGGCCGGACAATCCTATTCGACCCGTGTTCGGGTGCACGATGTTGCCGGTCACGCGAGCGACTGGCGGACGGTTTTTGTGAGCATGGCCGCTGACGTTCCCGGAGGTTGCGGTGGGATGGATTTGGCGCCCCCACAAGGGGGCGCGAGTGGCGGAGCGGCGACTGGATTACCAGCAGCGGCCAGTGCCGGCACTTCTACGGTGTTACCTGCCGACGGCGCCTCACCTGCGGGGGCAAGCGAGGCGTCTTGTTCGATGAAGTTGGCGGAACGTGGCAACGGTGGGTTTGGCGTTTGGGGAGTGCTCGGCACGGCGCTGTGGGCGCTGTTCTCGCGACGCGCACGCGATAGAGTCTAAACTCCCACGCCTCGCGTTCGCCCCCCAACGCTGCCGCTGCAATGGCAACCGAACGCCGCCGAATTTTATCGGCACTTGGGGTGTGATCGGCGAAGTGTGCTAAACACAGGAAGATGGATGCGATCGAAGAAGCGGCACTAGGGGACGACCTAAGTACCCCGGCTCAGGTCAAGCTTCTGCAAACCATCGAGCTCATGGCTACAGGCTTTCGTCTCAAGAGGGCTGTTTTAAGGCACCGTTTCCCCGACGCCACCGAAGGAGAGATTGAGAAGGCCTTCATCGACTGGCTTGGGGGCGAAGATGACGACTGATGATGTGTTCCGGGCGCTGCGCCAGATCGTTACTCACTTGCGAGCGGCGGGCGGAGAGTTTGCGTTGGTCGGTGGGATTGCCGTCTCTGTGCGCGGGGAAGTTCGCTTCACACGTGACGTTGATGTGGCCGTTGCGGTGGAGGATGATCACGCAGCGGAGCGCTTGGTGCGCTTTCTGAGTAGCGTTGGGTATGTGCCGCTGGCGACGGTCGAACAAGATGCGGTTGGCCGTCTCTCGACGGTGCGTTTGCGTTCATCCAGTGGAGTTACGGTGGACTTGCTGTTTGCGTCGTGCGGTATCGAGCAAGAGGTCGTAGCCCGAGCAACCGGCGTGGAGTTACCGGATGTTGGATTGGTGCCGGTTGCGGAGCCCGAGGAGCTTCTCGCGATGAAGATCCTTTCCATGACTGACCGGCGGCTTCAGGATCGCATTGACGCGGATCGTCTCATCAGCCGCAACCCCAACCTTGACCTGATTCGGGTTCGTGCGAATTTGTCACTCATTGAATCGCGTGGCTTTCACCGAGAGCAAGATCTGCAAAGTAAGCTCGACCAAGTCTTGGCAAAGTGAGGCAGGGCGCTAAAAAAGACCTACTAGAACGTCGAATGAGAAGTAAGCATGCTTACTTTCTGAATAGTCAGCGCGAGGGTGCTTGCGCCAGAGATCGGTGTTCTCCGTCCGTTTTAGCTTTGCGAAACTCGGCTGGCGTTCCGCCGGTCGCCTTCTTGAACGCTGCGCTCTAGCTTGCGTGCGTCGAGGCCAATTTTCGCCTCCCTCAACGAGTTCGTTCCAGATCAGGGCACCGCGCTGCCGTCGAAATACGTTTTCGCCTTCGCGATGCTCGAAACCCCGATGACTGAGCCAATGCGGCGACCGTCGAAATCGTCGACTGCGACATGGATGCCGCCCCAGATGCGAGATTGACCCGCTTGATCGGCAGCGTCGAAATAGGTGGCCCATTCTAGCGTGACAGGTGCTGACGGGCCCTGTTCAAAGTAGAGGTAACCGGGAGTGCTCGAGAATGTGCCCAAACCGCCCGGAAAATAGGGGGAACCGGTGAGCTCAGCGAGTACGGTAGCAGCGGCGCGGCTGAATGTGCTGTGCCCTGAAACGTAGCCAGGAAAGGCGGGCGTGACGAACGTGCGGCGTTGATAGGGCAGCCACTCGCTCGCGCGGAGCCAGCCCACGCCACCGACTTCATTCTTTCTGTCGCCGGGCTCACCACGCCACGAACGCACGGCGATTTCTCCAACGTAACGTCGAAGCCCTGAGTGACGTTGGCCAGACGCCGAGCTTTCAGCGCTGATAACCTCGATCAAGTTGCCGACGAGTGGCAGACCTTGTGGAGAATACGCCGCTGCGTTGGGGTCCGTGCTTTGACCCTTTTGGCCCATGTAGCGAATGAGGGTGATGGGGCGGGAGCAGAGGTATTTGCGTTTTAGCTCCCAGGCGGCAATCGCGGCGTCGTGCGCCGCTCCGTTCAGTGCCAAATAGATGTGGACATCCCACGCGAGCGGGTCCAACACAGCTCCGCTGCCGAAGAGCTGGCGCTTCAACTCTGGACTATCGGCAACGCTGTTCGCGATGGTATTCCAGTGCCCAGGCGGGGTTTCTGAGCTTGGTCCATCCGCCCAAAATTCGGCCAACACGCGCCCAAAATCGCTCCTTCGTGCTTTGTTCGGCGCGTATGCGGCGCGGGTGACGGCGTTTTCCGTGTAGCCGTGGCCGTCGTTGGTTCCGAGCGGATTGTTGCCAAAGGCTGCCGGGGAGATATCGATGAGCGTGGGGTCTTCGACGTCGAGTTCTGACGAACGTCGGATCACGTCGACCACTTGAGCGGTGAGCTCCGAATCGAGCGCTGTTGGCGGCTTGCCGATATCCAGGTACGCCGCGTCGGGCGTTGTACGCACCAGCGAAAAAGGTGAAACCTTGCCCCATTGCCCGCCGATGTAGCCTTGCGCCCCGGCATCCGAGGGGATCCCATTCTGGGTTTCAGCTTTGGCGAGAACTAACCGTTGCCAGAGCAGTGGGTTTTCGGCTTTGCTGCCGGGCTGATCCAGCACGAGATTCCGAGAATCAGGCGCAAAAGCCTCCGGATCGGCGTAATTGGCGGCTTCATTGGCGCCATCTGCAGCGTAAGCCTCAATGATGGCTTTGCCAATTCGATTCCCGAGTGCACGTGGCGTGGCCCCTTCCGTCACCGTATCTGCCGCGTCGAACCCAAGCTTGCCCATGAAGGCATCGAAGCACGCTTGGGAATCCCCACCGCCAGCAGCCTTGGCATAGCGTTGGCTGAGCACCCGATAGGCTGCGTAGGAAATCGCTTCGGTGCGCGCCCGATCCACATCGGTCGCCGTCTGCCGCTCACGGCTGAGATAACCCTTGGCTTGGGTATCGTAGGCGCTCCAGGCATCCCAAAACGCGATCGAGGTATGGAATAGATTGCGGGCGTGCACACCGGGGCGCGGCACATCGCGCCGAATCGCATTCAGCAGCTGCTCGTTCCAACGGCGAGCGATCGAGCCTTGAGGATGCGGATCGATGGCCGCGTCCGGGCAGCTTGGCAGCAGAGCCGGAGGCTTGGGGACCACGAATTCAGCCACACCTGGGGAACTGGAGAGCGCCAGCCCCTGATCCAGCTCTGGGGTCAGCACATCGCCACCCACCGCCCAGACACCGCCGCTCGGATCCACCCACACGGCGTGGAGCGATTCAGCGGCTTTAAAATCCAAACCAGGGTTAACTGCTGTATACGCCCCTTGCACCCCACGAAAAATGCTCCCACCAGCACCCACGGCCCAGGTGACGCCGCCAGGAGTCACGTGAACACCCTGTAAGAGCGGTGCGGAAGTGGGTGTGTGATCTTCCAGCGCTGGGCCAGCGCTTTCGAGGATCTTGCCACCTCCGATGCCTCCCACGATCGCTACATGTTCTCCGCTGCCGTGCACCGTGAACAAGATCTCTTGTCCACCGGATTGCACTAGTGTGAAACCGTCGCTGGCGTTGCCTCGCAGTACGACTCCGTGCGCACCCACGATCCAAACGTCGTTGGGCGACGCCACCCAAACTTTGAAAAGCCCTGGGGTGTCGTGATGTTCGTCGGCGGGCAGATCCGACGGGATGGCGACATCGCTGACCGTCGTGCCGTCGTAATGCCAAATGAAGCCGTTTTTGCCAGCAATCGCGCCCACTGCGTACACATCGTTGGGGGTTTGGGCCGAGATGCCGAACACGGTGTGCTTGCCGAGGCCAGGCGTGCGGAGGCGTGTGAAATTCCCGTCTTCGTAACGCAGGAACAGCGACTCGGAACCACCCAGGAACACGGGCCCTGCTTGGGTGGCATGCACCCACCACAGATCTCCGCTCACACCGGTGGCGCGTCGCTCCCACGCGCTGCCATCCCAATGCAGAACTAAGGGGCCTTTCCCATCGTCAGCTCCGGCCATCCATACGTCGCGAGCGGTCGTGCCGTGCACGCTGAGCAAGGCCGCAGCTTCGCTGTGAGCTACCCATGCAAATGGGGTTGATTCGGCGGCGGGCTTCGACTCGCTCTTGCAGCCGAAGGTGAGCAGTGCGGTTAGCGTTAGGGAAAGGGTGGAGAGGTGCCAGAGGTTTCGCATGGCTATTTTCGTCGCCGATCGTGATGGGGGCAGGGCGCCCGTTGAAGGCTGCGGGTTACAGAGCTGCCGTGCTCAGCACGACTTCCCGAGCATTCTCCGCACTCTGCCCCGCCTCATTTCTGACCCTGACACGTAACAGCACGTGCAGGCCGTTTCTTTCTTCGCTGGGTAGGGTGATGCCGCTGGCATGCACCAGATAGGGGACAAGATCGCAAACGTCGGTATCGGTACAAAAGAGGAGCTGAGGCCGTGCCGGCGCTGGCTCTTGCACCACGACGCCCGTTGTTAGGTTGGTGAGCGAAGCAGAGACAAAGGCGCGGCTGCCAAAGCCGCTGCAGCGCGCCGCAATCAGCAGATGCGTGCCGCCCTGGCCGAATGTCTGTAAGCCGAGCTCAGCACCCTCGTTGAGTGGGGCGAAATCAAGCCCATCTGAGCCTGCGGGGGTCCCGATTTGCACCGCGACGTTACTGGGCGTGACGGGCGAGGGTACTGCGGGCGCCGGAGCTTCTGAGCAACCGAACGCACAGATGGCGCTCGTGAGAATGACTAGGGTGGCGCGCATTCGGGGACATCTGAGCAGGTTTCGTGCCGCCATGATCTCACGCTGCTTGAATGCGGCAAATCACCAAAAATGTACCTGCAGCGGAGCCTGTTCTGATGCTGGCATCGGCTTTGCACAGTTCTCTGGCAAATGGTTCCCAACGCTCCAACCTGTGCCAATCTGTGCCAATTCCGGCCGGATCACGCAGGGCATGTCGCGGTGCTGGTGGGGGAGCCTGGTTTGAAAGGGTAGCGGTTATGAAGCACACATTTATACGATGGTTGATTTCAGGCGTCCTCGCCTCGGGAGCGCTGAGTGGGGTGAGGCCCGCGGCAGCCTGCGGCGGATTCTTTTGTTCGCAGGCGCAGCCGGTGAATCAGGCAGCTGAGCGCATCATTTTTGCGAAGAACAACGATGGCACCGTCACGGCGGTGATCGAGATCCAATATCAAGGGCCTGCGAAGAATTTTTCTTGGCTCTTGCCCATTTCCTCGGTGCCCAAGGACAATCAGATAGCCGTTGCGTCCAACGTTGCCTTCCAACGCTTGCAGGCGGCGACCAATCCTCAGTACAACTTAACGACGCGCGTTGAGGGGCAATGCGATGAGGACCGTTCCTTCAGTCCCAATTCTGGTGTGCTTTCTGGTTCAGCCGGAACCGGCGGTGCTTCCGCGGGACCCCAGCCTTCGGCCACGGGCGTTACCGTTGAGGCTGCCGGCATTGTTGGGGCCTTCCAGTGGACGGTGATCTCGCTCGAAGCCAGCCTCCCCAATCCGGCGGATTCAGCGGTAAAATGGCTGCGGGAACAGGGGTACGATGTGCCTCCCGGCGCCCCGGGCTTGCTCGGGCCGTACCTCGCCGATGGCATGTATCTGCTCGCGCTGCGGCTAGTGAAGGGGGCGGACGCCGGTTCGATTCGGCCACTGGTGCTCACGTATCAAGCGACCAAGCCGATGATCCCCATCAAGCTCACGGCCGTAGCAGCCAACGAGAACATGGGCGTGCTCACCTGGGTACTGGGCGAATCGCAAGCGATCCCCCAGAATTATTACGGCCTTGAGCTGAACGAGGCACGCATCAATTGGTTCAACGCAGCGAGCAACTACAATGATGTCGTCACGGCGGCCGCCAACGATGCGGGCGGGCAGGGATTCGTCACCGAGTACGCGCAGCCTTCTGCGAACTTGAAGGACGTAGTTTGGTCGGCTGGTGAGGAGAGCAGTTGGCAGGATTTCAGAAAGCAGTCGTTCATTGCGCCCAATGATCTGTTCTTGGCAGCCCGTGACCGCTTCGGCTTTATGGATGGATTCTGGGATGTGGTGGCTAAATACGCCACGTCTCCGTCAGGTGCCCCAACGGACTGGCTTCGCAATTGTTATCCCTGCCAAGCTTCGCTCGATCCCGCGCAGTTTTTGGCGCGAATTGACGCGGATGTGATCCAGCCCGTCCGTTTGGTTCAACAGCTCATCGACGCACATCCACAGGTAACGCGTCTCTATACGACCCTCTCAGCAGCCGAGATGACGGTCGATCCGCTGTTCGCCTTCAACGCCGATCTGGCGCCCGTGAACAATATCCACACCGCCGAGCGCATTATTGAGTGTGCTCCCGGATTCTATCAAAACGAGGCCCCTTGGCGCATTGAGCTTCCCAAAGGCGGGGTCGTGCGCGGCGGGCCGGCGCAGATCGGTACTTGGCCGGATTTCATCAGCACCGGTCCTGCGAACCGACGGATTTTGCGCCAAGCAGAATCGGGTTCTGGGAAGATGTTGGAGGACAACACGAGTCAGATCGTTGCGGCCGTTGCGAGCTACAGCGCTGCTCTTCCGAAACCCGAGCCGCGTGCGCCCGTTTCTGGCGGAACCGGTGGAACTGGTGGAACGAGTAGCATGACTGGTGGAGGCCAACCGGTGGCGGCGGGCGCTTCAACGGGCTCAGGCGGGAGTAGCGGCGTCGAAGGTTACAACGACTCGGTGCCGAGCAATGGCTGCTCAGCTTCTGGGACGCGCGGCGCCGGAGGCTTCGGTCTTTCGCTGTTCTTGGGCCTGGCTTTGGCGTTGCGCTGGCGGAGAACAGCATCGGAAAAGCTCTAGCTTTCTAAGGTGCACGGGGATGCTATGAGAGTCCCCGTGGAACCTAGTTTTTCGCCCGAAGAGCTGACAGAGCTGACGGCACGCGCCAAGCAGCAAATCCGAAAGCGTATGGGGGCGCTACGCAAGGCTTACCCGGAAGCGGCCATGCTCAAACGCAGTGAGCTGATTGTCGAACAGATCATCGCTCTGCCGGCTTACCTCAAGGCTCACAGTGTGGCGATTTTTTTGCCCATGGTCGGTAAACGCGAGGTGGACCTGCGAGGCCTGGATGCGCACGCGCGAGCTAACAACAAGCGAATGGCCTATCCGTTCTTGCGCCCAAACGGCGAGGCACTGCAAACGGGCTTTGCCTGCGCGGAGCGAATCGATGATTTGACCGATCTCGGCCAGGGGTTCTGGGAGCCAAAAGCTGATGCTCCTGCGCTCAAATCGGGTGAGTTGGATCTGATCGTGGTGCCGGCACTCGCCGTGACGGGCAGTGGGCATCGATTGGGCTATGGAAGCGGTTTTTACGACGTGACGCTGCCAGAATTCTGCCCGCCCGCCCGGAGTGTGGTGGTGGCCTATGATTTTCAGTTGCTGATGGAGATCCCAGTCACGGCAGAGGACGCCGCGTGCGATTACGTGGTCACAGACAGACGCGTGATTGAGGTGACGGCCCGATGAGAGGCTAAGCGGGCTTCTTCTGGCACGGCTCGCACACCCCATAAAGCTCGTGTTTGTGTTCCTGGACTAGGAAGTGATAGCGCAAGGCGACCCGCTCCTGGAGTTGTTCTATCAAGGGTTCTTCGAATTCTGTGATGCTGCCGCAGGCTAAGCAGATCAGGTGATCGTGATGGGTATTGGCATCGCCCAGCTCATAGCGCGTGAAGCCATCGCCGAACTTGTGTTCGTGGGCCACGCCGCTTTCGGTGAGCATCTTCATCGTCCGATAAACGGTGGCGTAACCCACTCTCGGATCTTCAGAGCGCACCCGCAGTAGGAGATCATCAATGGACATGTGTTCGGTGGAATCAAAGAACGCATCAATGATGGCGCGCCGCTGCTCGGTGGAGCGCAGGCCTCGATCGGCCATGTACTGATCCAGATCGCCGCGCAGGCGTTCCGCGTCGGTCTTGCCGGCTGCATTCAGAGGGACCCCTCGCTTCACACTTGACATATTCCCCGCGGGTTACGTTACGTCAAGTCTGGCGCTTGCCTCCTGATCCAGCGGCATAGATCTTGAGTGTTTTTGGGCTGAGCAGTCGGGGCGGCTGCCGCCCCGACTGCTCAGCGGGGTGGGCATCAACCAGCGCCAAAATTGCAGAATTATTCGAGGGTGGAAGTGCGAAAGCGCAGCACAGCAACCGAAGCAGCGACTAGCCCCACGAGCGGCGCCAGCACCAGAGACACCAGACCAAGCCCGGAAGCGACGGCTACCAACATGGCTGGTGCGTAGCTCGTTATGATCGCGACGCGTGCTAGCGCTCGCGAACGGTGCGCAATCCGGACTGCAAGTGCGGCGTCGCGAACGTCATCGGAGGCCAGCTGCACGCTCCACTCCGCCGTCCCCGACCCGGCCGAGCCGAGTGCGATGGACACCTGCGCCGCGCTCAAACAGGCGTCATCCACGGGGCTGTTGCCCACGACTGCGACCGTTGCCCCCGCATCGGCCAACCGATGGATGGCTTCGCTGGCATCGAGCGGCAGAAGCTCAGGGCGAATATGTTCGATGTCGAGTGTCCGCCCCAGGGCTTCACAGGTATCCCGGGAGTCCGCCGACAAAAGGACAGGCTCGACACCCACGTCGAGCAAGTGCTGAACGGCGGCGCGAGCTCCTGGCCGCAAGCCATCCTGAAGACCCACCGCCCCCACGAGGTGCTGACTCTGGGCCACCAAGAGCACACTCCGCCCCATGGCCTCCATTTCGGAAATGCGAGCTTCAGCAAACGCGATGCTGATCCTTTCTCGCAACATCAGAGCGCGGGTGCCCACCAAGAGGGGTTCCCCGCCGGATGCCACCGCAGTGACACCGAGCCCGGGAACGAGCGTCGGCACTCGCACGGCGTTCGGGCGGATGCCTCGCGCACGAGCCGCGCGCAGTACAGCGTGGGCCACCGGATCGGTGAAGGTGGCTTGGGCACCAGCGAGCAGGGCCAACACGTGCTCCGGCTTGTGTGCGCCGAAGGCTTCGATATTCGCCACTTCGGGTTCGCCCAAGAGCAGCGTGCCGCGGGCGCAGAAGACCGCTGAGGTTACGCTGGAGGCGCGATCGAATGCCACGGGACTCCGGAACGCAATGCCATTGTTCAGCGCAAGAAAAACACTCCGACTCACGCAGAGCGCCGCAATTTCAAGCGCCACTACGTTCGACATGGCGGCGAACGCAGCGGTCGAAAAGAGCGCGATCACGATCAGATCGGGTGTGGAAGCGAAAGCAACAACAGCGGCCAGAGCGGCCGCGATCGGAGCACCCCGCTCACCTGTCAGGCGTCCAATGCGTGAAATAGCGCAGCGCAGATCGGCGCGTCGCCTCGGATCCGAGGTGAGACGCAGCCAGGCGCGATCATCCGCCGCCCAAGCCACGATCGCCCGAATCTGCCCCTCGAGCAGTTCCGCGCCCGCGACGAGCGTGTCTCCCTTTTTGCACTCGATCGAGTGTTGAGCGTTGAGCCAAGGTCGCACGCGGCCCGCGCCTGCAACGACGGTGATATCCGCTGGTAGCGTTTGCCCAGCTTGCAATAAGATTTCTTCGCCTGGCCTAAGATCCAAGGCTGGAACGGGCGTGATTATGTCGCCGGTAACCCGTTGTGCTTCAACGTTGAGGCACGCTGCTAAGCGCAGGCGCTCGGCGCTCAATTTGCGTCGCACCTGCCCGATCAGCCAGATCGAAGCCGTTTGCGCCACGATGATCGTCCCGGCTAAGTTCAGCGCGGTTGCCGTCAGCGGATGATCAAGGAGCCTAGCAACGCTAGCGGTTACCACCGACGCCGCCGGCGCACCGAGCGCAATCAGTGGGTGGGGTTCCAACAAATCTCGGTCCCGCAGCAAATACTGCGCCGCCAGAGCTCCGAAACCCGCAACGGCCAGAAGAACGCGCGCAGTATCCAAGGGGCCAGACTTTCCAGCCAGCAGCAGGATAATCGCGAGGCAGCCACCGAGCGCCGCGAATGCCGAGAGCAGATTTGAAATGTCGGTTCCTTCTGGAACAACGGGCAACACGCTGCGGCGATGCTGCGTATCCAGACCTTCATGGACACCGCCATTCGAAACATCGAATTCGGCGGCATCGCTTCCAGCGAATTCGACTTCGTGCCTGCCCTCAAGCTCGAATGGGTCACCGACACCGTGGGGAGAGGGCGGCGGCCGAGAGCTGCGTTGGCGACTCTTAGGCTGGGCGGGGGAACCATGGGTTCGGAAGCGGGCCTCGCACTCTGCGCTGCAGAAGTAGCGAAAACGATTGCTGAAGTGAGCGACGCGCTCCGCGCGCAGTGGATCCACCTGGCCACCGCAGCCGGCGCAATCGACGGCGATCGAGTGAGGGCCGGCAGGACGGCTCCCGGCCACCCTCGAAGCTTCAGGCATTGACCTCAAGCGCCCAAAGCAATGCCGCCTTGGAAGTATGCAAGCGAGCCTCGGCCTGGTCCCAGACGAAGCTGCGCGGCCCCTCCAGCACATCCGCATCGATCTCTTCGCCGCGATGTGCCGGAAGGCAATGGAGCACCATCACGTTCCTGTCGGCCAAACTAATGAGCTTTTGCGTGACGCGCATGCCGGCGAAAGCGCGTAGCCGTTGCTCCTGCTCTCCTTCGTGCCCCATGCTGGTGAAGACATCGGTGCTGATGACGTGCGCACCCGCGACGGCAAGCGCTGGCTCCCGAACCACTTCGACATCAGCGCCGCGTTCGCGCGCTTGACTGAGCCATGCCGGATCCGGATCGTAACCTTCAGGGCAGGCCAATCTCAGGCGCAACCGCAAGAGCCCAGCCGCCTCGATCCAAGAATTGGCCATGTTGTTCCCGTCGCCGATCCACGCGTAGCTCAAGCCTTCCAGCTTGCCGTGCACGCGGCGAACCGTCTGCAGATCGGCCAAGAGCTGCATCGGATGGCTTGCATCGGTGAGCGCGTTCAGCACGGGAATGCTGCTAAATTCGGCCATTTCACGCAGCCGCGCTTCGGAAGAGGTGCGGAAGGTGATGGCGTGTACCATGCGTGAGAGGACCCGCGCCGTGTCGGCGATGGGCTCTCCGCGGCCGAGCTGTGACGATAGGTTGCTGACGAACACGGGATGCCCGCCGAGCTCCGCCACTGCCACTTCGAGGGACATGCGCGTGCGCGTGGAAGCCTTCTCAAAGAGCAGCGCTACCGATTTACCACGCAACGGCTGCACCTCGTCGGGCTGGGCACGACCCTTCTGCCAACGGTCGGCAGTATCCAGGATCGCGGAGAGCCCGGCACTGCCGAGGTCGCTCAGATTCAGCAGGTGTCGAGTCATGCCAAAGCTCCAATCACCTGTTCGATTTTGCCCATGCCCTCATCCAGCAGCGCTTCGCTGATGATGAGTGGAGGTGAGAATCGAAGCGCCCGATCCCCAGCCGCGGTGAGCAAGACTCCGACATCTTTGAGCGGGCCGAGGACCTGGCGCGCTTCGTAGCCCTCGCGGAGCACCAAGGCTTGCAGAAGCCCACGGCCGCGCACCTGTTCGACCTGCTTCGGGTGACGCTCAGCGATGGCCTGTAGGCCTTGCGTGAGGTGCTGACCGAGGACTGCTGCGCGCTCCATGAGCTTGTCTTCGGTGAGCGCATCGAGCACCGCGAGAGCTGCGGCAGAGGCTAGGGGATTGCCGCCAAAGGTGGAGCCATGCGTCCCCGCGGGCAGGGCCCCTTCGAAGGCCTTGGTGCACAGCATTGCCCCAATCGGCACGCCTCCACCGAGCGCTTTGGCCAGCGCTACCACATCGGGCCGGATGTCCTCGTGCTCACACGCCAAGAAACGCCCGCTCCGCCCCACGCCCGTCTGCACTTCGTCCAGGATGAGCAGAGAGCCAGCCTGCGTGGTGAGGGCGCGCAATTCCTTCAAGAACCCAGGAGGAGCCGGCAGCACGCCGCCTTCGCCCTGAATGGGCTCCACCAGGATGGCCGCCACATCATCGCCCATGGCCTCCCGAACCCGCGCCATGTCCCCGTACGGCACGTGAGTCACGCCGCCTATCGGACCAAAGCCTTCGCGATACTTAGCTTGGCCTGTTGCCGCGAGCGCTCCCAGGGTCCGCCCATGAAACGAATTTTCAAAAGCGATCACCCGATGTCGCTTCACTTCACCCGCTGCAAAGAAGTGCCGGCGAGCGAGCTTCAAACACGCTTCAATCGCTTCAGTCCCCGAGTTGCAGAAAAACGCGCGGTCCATCTTAGCGAGCGCACACAGCTTTTCAGCTAACAAAATGTTCGGCTCGTTATAAAAATAGTTCGAGAGATGGATGAGCTTGCCCGCTTGCTCAGCAATCGCGCGCACCAAGCGCGGATGCGCGTGCCCCAGCGTGCTCACAGCGATGCCGGCGTATAGATCCAGATAACGCTTGCCTGCCGCATCCCATAATTCAGCGCCATCGCCACGCACGAACACGAGCGGCGGCTGCCGGTAGTTTTGATAGAGATGCGCTTGCGCCGATTGAACTAAGGCTTCTTGGCTGTGTGACATCGCGAGGCCCAGTTTTTTGGGGTTAGAAGAGCCCCCTGCATAGCATTTTCTGCCCGGAGGGCTAGCCAAGGAATTCAGCCGGTGGTCGGCTCGCTGGGCTTCAGCGCGTGCGTGCCGTGAGGAGCTGGTTCGCCGCCTCGGTGAAGCCGGCGGCACGGGCGCCTAATGTCGTGTAGCGCGGTGCTTGAGTGAGAGTGCCCCGCAGATTTTGGACGCCGATCGTGGTGTGAAAGGCGGTGAAGCACGCCGCATCATTCTCGCTGTCCCCGATGAAAGCATAGGCATAGCGAGCCTCGGTGGGGTCGCGTTGTTTCAGGAGCTGAAGCAGGCGCAGTGTGCCAGATGCTTTGTCGTCACTTTCGTCGCTGAGGTGCAAGTGCACGCTGGAGCGGATGGCTTGCACGCCGGCATCACGGATGAAATTCATCATGGCGTTCACGCGTTCCGGGCTCACCTGTTCATGTTCGCCGATGTCAAACGTGAGATCGCTGACCCGAAAGCCAGCATCGTCAGTAGGTTTCAATTCTGGGAATTTAGCCAGCAGATCGGCCTTCACCAGCTCCAACTTTCGGGTTCGAGCCTGACGCTCAACCAGATCGAGCCTATCGAGCTGCTGAATCCTGTGACCCACTCGGTGAAACAGCACGGCGCCGTTTTCCGTGACCACGCCATCTACCGGCCACTGCATCGCGATCAAGCGCCCCCAGCCCGCGGGTCGTCCCGTCACGGCATAAAGCTCCAAGCCGCTTTCGCGCAGCCGATACAGCGCTGAAAACGCCGACTCGACGATCTGACCTTCCGTCAAGAAGGTGTCGTCCAGATCGAACAAAAGGCCCGACAGGCGCTGGGCCTCGCTGTGCGAAAGATCCTGGATGGGACGCATGGGCACCATCCTAGGCGTGCTAATCGAGTCGGGCAATCACGCTGGAGAGATACAGCCCCTCCGGGAACGCCGCTGGCACGGGATGATCGGCTCCCTGAAAGACGCGTTCGACAACGGTTGCCGTGCGGCCTGCATCTCGGGCACCGAGTGCCAAGCTGCGGGTGAGCGAGAAGAGATCGAGCGCGGCGGAGCAAGAGCTCAGAATCAATAGACCGTTCGGCGTGACAATCTCGCTGCAATCGCGCACGAGGCGCCGCATCAGCTTCTCCGCTGGTACGCGTGCTGAGCGATGAGGTGCGAGCTTCGGTGGATCACAGATCACCAGATCGAAGCGCTCTTTGCCGCGCATCTGGCGCACCAGCTCGTGCGCGTCGCCACAAACGGTCTCGATCGGCAAAGCGTGTCGATCACTGTGTTGGCGCAGCACCTCAAGCGCGGGCTCACTCGAATCGACGCTTAACACGCGAGCGGCACCGCCCCGTTTGGCGGCTAGCCCGATGGAGCCCACGTAGCTGAAGAGATCTAAGACTCTGCGCCCTTTGGCCAGGGCTTCCACCCGATCGCGAAGCGGGCGTTGATCCAGATAAAAGCCCGTCTTTTGCGCGAGCTCACCCGGGATCTCATACTCGAAGCCGCGTTCCGTGAAGCGCAGGCTGGCGCGCTCTTCGGGACCGACAAGAACTCCGCGTTTGGCCAGAAAGCCCTCAGCCTTCGCCGCAAAGGCTGAACTCTGTTCGATGATGGTGCGAAGCGGCAGAGCCGCTTGCAGGGCCTGGAGCACGAGTTCGCGCCGCGCGGCCATGCCAACCGTTCCAAACTGCACCACGGCCGTCTCCCCAAAAACATCCACGATCAGCCCTGGCAATTGATCACCTTCGCCGAACAACCAACGAAAGGCATTCGTTTCAGCGGAAGGCAGGCCGAAGGATTTTCTAAGTTCGAGTGCGCGTGTCAGGCGCGCCTGCAAGAATGCTGCGTCCAGGCTCTGCTCGGGATCGCGCGTGAAGAGGCGGACTCGCAGTGCAGAGCCAGGTGAAAACAGACCGCGCCCGAGCGGTTTACCTTCGCTATCCACGACCAACACCTCTGCGCCGGCGGCTGGCTGCGGCTCAATGGGCTGCATGGCCTGCGCAAACACCCAGGGGTGCCCCGCCCAAATTGGCTGAATGTGGCCTGTTTTGATTCGTATTTGCTGCACGGGTATTTCTAGTAGCTGGGCGTGCTTCGAAGCAACGCTGTTTCGGTGAGGGCCCTAAATGCGCGAATCCCCAACCAGCGAGTGGTCAGGGATTCGGGCTCAGGCAGCTGTGGTTAAACAGGCTGCTTGCTTGATTTACTATTACTGAACGAGGTCCTTGAGAGCCTTCAGTGCGGTTGCGCGCACTTTCTTGCTCGCGGGCTTCGCGGGAATGGTGATGGGCTCCTTGGTGAAAGGATTGATGCCCTGACGCTCTTTCGTTGCCGGCTTCTTGACAACGCGGAGCTTCACCAGA
>Ga0209490_10001508_pt1 | contig 22383 bp, 16 predicted proteins | sample MAT06_FD_187209 | JGI IMG/M metagenome (GOLD analysis project Ga0209490, IMG submission 187209) | Freshwater microbial communities from Lake Fryxell liftoff mats and glacier meltwater in Antarctica - MAT-06 (SPAdes) (version 2) | ecosystem: Environmental > Aquatic > Freshwater > Ice > Liftoff... | reverse complement strand
TTGCGCGTGCCCAAGTCCTCGCTCACAACGATTCCGCACGTCACGAGCATCGCCGGGCTGCACAGGTCCGGGTTCGTGCAACATGTGCCATGGCTGCTTCGTCCGCTCACACGAAGGATTACGCAGGCGCTCGGATTCACCAACGCGCACTTTGCTCGCGCTGACGCACACTGCGGCGGCGGAGAAGTCGACACGGGACACGACAGCACCCATCCGCTGGACTGCACCATTCCGATCTTCCTGGATGGTGCGGGCGTCCATGCCCAGGAGATTCAACGCGACCTGTCGCTGCTCGATGTGCCCGCGACCGTGCTCTGGGCAATGGGGCTGCCCATCCCGGAGCAGTATACCGGCGTGCCGATCTGCGATGCGTTCACCGCGCCGACACACGTGAACCACGCCGCCACGGCCGCATGACATCGGTGCTGATTGCCTACTCCGATACGGGCGGCGGTCATCGGTCGGCCGCCATCGCACTTGAGGAGGCCTTGAGGTTGGAACGGCCTGACGTGGCCACGACATTGATCGATCCGTTTGCGGCGTGCCCCCGCTGGCCATTTCGAAGTCTGAGCAGCATGTATCCGCATCTGATCGACTCTGCCGCGTGGCTCTGGCATGCGGGCTTCACGCTGACGAACACGCCCCACCGCACGGCATTGTGTCAGAAACTCGCATGGCCTGCGTTGCGCGCCACGTTTCGCGCGATCGCTGCTGCACATACGCCGGACGTTGTCGTCTCAACGCATCCGTTGCTGACGGAATCATTGCGTCGGGCCTTTCCGACCATACCGATCGTTGTCGTGGTGACGGATTTGATCTCCGGCCATGCGTCGTGGTACAACCGGCGCGTCGAGTTCACGGTTGTCCCGACCCTCAAGGCGCGCGAACGCGCGATCGCAGCGCGACTGGACGGGACGCGCGTCGCGACGCTCGGGTTGCCCGTATCAAAGCGCTTCGTTGTCGGATCGTCAGAGAAGTCTGCGTTGCGGAAGCCACTTGGCTGGCGGCAGGACAGGCCGACCGTGCTGCTCGCCGGAGGCGCTGAAGGGATGGGCGCCCTTGAAACGCTGGCCGACGCGATTGACAGAGCGCAGTTGCCGTGCGATCTCGCCGTCATCGCCGGACGCAACACGCAGCTGGCGATGCGTTTGCGCAAACGCGAGTGGCAGAACACCGTGCATGTGTACGACTTCGTGCACAATCTTCCTGAGATGATGCGCGCGGGAGCGGCCGTGGTGACGAAAGCTGGACCGGGCACGATCAGCGAATCATGCGCGAGCGGATGCCCTATGGTGCTCTACGGCGCAATTCCAGGTCAGGAAACGGGGAATGTCGCATTCGTGACCGATGGTGGCGCGGGTGTCTGGGCTCCGTCGCCACTCGCTGTCACGAACGCGCTTCGCAACTGGCTGGTCGGCGACGACGCATCAGCGGCACTCCGCCGCGCGTCGACGGCCGCGCGGCAATTGGCCCGGCCGGACGCTGCGCGAGACATTGCCCTTCGCGTCTTGATGACGGTGTCCTCGCCAAGACCGCGCGTTGACGCGAATGCCGCATCGTCGAAGCCAAGGCCCAGCGTCGTGCTGCGCAGCGCGGTTGCCTAGCGCGGTTGCCTGGCGCGGTTTCGTTTGGCGGTCGCGTTGTGCAATCGCAGGTGACAATCAGGGCCTGCGGAGCGTCGGCGGGTGAGCCCGATCAGGGTATGATCAGCGGCAAACGTTTGTCTGGCAGCTTGTCCGTAATCGCCGGAAGCCGACCGTTCATCGCGGTATTGAACGCCTTGAGATCTTTCTCCATCAACGACGCAAAATCACGCTTCGCCTGTGACAGGTCGCGCTCCAGCTCGCCGAGGGTGGTGAGTGTGGCCGTGGTCGGCCGGAAGTCTGCGCCGCCCGCCACATCACCTGCGCCCGTGCCAATTTCGCCAGCGAGCCAGATCAGGTTGAGATACACCTTGTACTGCTCGACAAACCATTTGTCGTCGCTGTGCAAGTCAGTTTTCGACACCAACTGGAGCTCGACCTTGAGCATCTTCTCATCCAACTCGGCGAGCGCGGCCTTGGCCGCCGCGTCGGCGATGTCCGATTTGCGATGATCTTCGATCTGTTTGCGCATGATCTCCAGGCGGTTCACGATATCGGACGTACTCGTTAATGCGTCGCGCACGCGAGTCTGCGCCGCGGTGGAGAGCAGCAGGTCTGCTTCGGTAGACGCGATCTTCGCATCCTTGATCACGCGGAACGACTTGGTGTAGGGCACACTGTCGAGCTTGAGCCGCACCGAATACTGACCGGGCGAGGCGAGCGGACCAATACGCTGTGGTCCTTGAATGCCCCAGTGGTTTATGGGTCGCGTTGCGGTCTTCCTGAAGCGAGGCTCGTCCCAGATGCGTGGATTGTCCGGCGGCGTGGTGCGCAACTCAACCTGCTTGGGACCGTCATAGCGCAGATCCCAGGTGAGTCGGTTGACGCCTGCCCGGGCAACTGTTTTGACACTGCGCACCACCGTGCCCGCTGCATCGAGGATGTCGAAGGTGAGCGTGTCTTTCGGTGCGCTCTTGAGGCTGTAGGTGAAGTCGGCGGATCCGTTCCGCGCGAGTCGCACGCCGTCGCGTGGCTCGTACAGAAAGACGGGCGCGTCGGCCACGACCTTGTCCGCTTGCTCCATCATCGTAATGTCGCGCAGCACATACAGCCCACGCCCATAAGTCGACACCACCACATCGTGCGTCAACTTCGGAATCACGATCCACGTCACCGGTGATGCCGGCAGTCCCGCTTTTACCGCCGTCCACGTCGCGCCGTCGTTCATCGAGTGGTACAGCGCATTCCCTGTGCCGGCGAACAACATTCCCTTGCGATTGGGGTTTTCGGCGATCGACATCGCGTACGACAACGGATGATCCTGTGGCAGACCGTCGCTGATGCGCGACCAGCTCTTTCCCATGTCTGACGTCTTGTAGATGTACGGCTTGCGATCATCCATCATGTGCATATCCACGACGACATACGCGGTCGCAGCATCAAAGCGCGACGGTTCGATCTTGCGAACGGTGCCCCACGTCGGCATCCCGCTCACGTTCTTCGTCAGGTCGCTCCATTTGCCACCTCCGTCGGTGGTGAGCCACAATTTTCCGTCGTTGGTGCCGGCCCAGATCATGCCCTTCCTGATTTCCGACGGCGCGATGGCGAACACGACTTCCCCGTAGAACTGGCCGAGGTTGTCGCCGATGATGCCGCCAGAGCTCACGATGCGAGACGTGTCGTTCGTGGAGAGATCCGGGCTGATGACTTTCCAGTCTTGTCCGGCATTCGAGGTTTTGAAAATCACCTGGCAGCCGTAGTACACCGTGTTTGGATCGAACGGGTCGATCGCCAGGGGTGCGGTCCAGTGGCAGCGGTACTTGAGTTTGTCAGGCTCAGAGTCCAGGGTGTGTCGCCACGGACTCACGGAACGCGCTTGATTGGACTTCGCGTCGTAGCGCGTAACCTTGTTGCCGTAGCAGGTTGCCCACACGATGTCCGGGTTGCCGGGCGTAGGCAGCGTGAAGCCTGATTCGCATCCGCCCAGCGTTTGCGTCCACGCACCATTCGCGCCGCCTCCTCCCCCGAATCCCCCGCCCCCGCCCGCGCCTTGTCCGCCGCGCCCGCCAGCGACGGCAACGGCGCCGGGCAACACGACGTTCGCAATCTGCGCTGGTTGATTATTGGGGCCGCGCGACGTCGATGCATCCTGACGGTTGCCATAAATCCAGTACGGCATTTGATCGTCGACTGCGACGTGATACATCTGACCGATCGGCAGCGCGAATTGCGTAAACGATTGCCCATGGTTGCGCGTGATACCGGCGCCAGCGTCACCCGTCACGACCCAATGCGCCGGGTTTCGTGGATCCATCCAGATATCGTGACAATCGCCGCATCCACCACCGACAAGTGGAAAGGTCAAACCGCCATCGAGCGAACGATGGAAACTGCTGTTCGTGACCAGCACCTCGAGATCGTTTTCCGGATTGACCGCGACGCGGATGTAGTAGCCCGCCCTGCCAATGAGTGCACGATCCCAGCTCACCACCTTCCATTTCTCGCCGCCGTCGTCCGAACGCCAGAGCGATCCCTGATCCGGCGTCTGGATCAGCGCATACACTCGCTTCGAGTTCGAGGGTGCGACCGCGACGTCGATCTTTCCCACCGGAGACCTGGGCAGGCCCTCGTCCAGAATGCGTGACCACGTGCTCCCGCTGTCGCGCGATACATACACGCCGCTCCCCGCGCCACCACCGAACATCGCCCACGTGTGCATCACGACTTCCCATGTTCCCGCGAACAAGACTTTGGGATCGCTCGCGTCAATGGCAATGCCGGAGCATCCCGTGTTTTCGTTCACGAACAACACACGGTCCCACGTCGTGCCACCGTCGCGCGTGCGATACACGCCGCGCTCCTGTTGCGGACCGGTCGCGCGACCGAGCGCACAGACGAACACCATGTTCGCGTTCGTCGGATGCACAATGATCTTGCCGATACGGCCCACCTCCTTCAATCCCATGTTGGTCCACGTCGCACCGGCGTCGATCGACTTGTACACGCCGTCGCCCATGACATCCGCGTCGCGGATGGCCCATCCCTCGCCGGTTCCAGCCCACACTGTACGCGGATTCGACGGCGCAACAGCAAGCGCACCGATCGCTTGCACCGGCTGGTCGTCGAAAACGGGGGTGAAGGTGCGCGCCCCGTCGGTGGTCTTCCAGATGCCGCCCGACGCCGCGCCCATGTAGTACGTAGTCGTGTCGCCGGGGATACCGGCCACGGCGGAGATCCGTCCGCCCGCCGCCGGACCTACGTACTGAAATCGGGGCGGCGGGACCGCTGGTCCTCGCTGGCTATCGGGTGGTGCGCCCCGCTGTGACTGCGCGTTGGTTGGGGCGATAAGCGAGACAAGCATGAGGATCAGGGCAATAACACAGCGACGCATCGAGTACTCGGGGGTTGGAGGTATGCACAGAGCGTAGCACCCAAGCCCCCTTCGCGTCCAGACGGATACGAGGCAGATTCGACCTGCCATCGCCTCACTCCACGTGACCCGGTGTCTGCCGGCTTCCCGCTATTCGAATCGCGCGCGACTGCGGCACGCACTGCGCACCGGGCACACGCCACATTTCGGCGCCCGCGCGCTGCAGACCAACGCACCGAGCTCCATCAGTGCCTGATTATGCGTCCACGTTTGTTTTCCGGTTCGCGGTAACAGCTGCTCGGCAATCGCCCACAGGGCTTTCAGTCCCGGTCCGCTCTTCGGTGCCAGCGCCGGTGCAAAGACGCGGTTCAGCACGCGCGCAACATTGGTGTCTACGAGCGCCGCTCGGCGCTCGTAAGCGAACGAGGCTACCGCGCCCGCCGTATAGGCACCGACGCCGGGCAGTTCGCGCAGGCGCGCCGGCTCAGCGGGAATAACCCCTGCCTGTTCGCTCGTAACGTGACGCGCCAGCTTGTGCAAGTTGCGCGCGCGGGCGTAATAGCCAAGTCCCTCCCATGCTTCCATCACGCGTTTCGGTCGCGCTGTCGCCAACGTGCTGAGGTCCGGGAATCGGTCCAAAAAACGCTGGTAGTAGTCCAGCACGCGGGAGACCTGCGTTTGCTGCAGCATCAGCTCAGAGACGAGCACACGATACGGATCACGCGTGGTGCGCCACGGCAGGTCGCGCGAGTGCTTTCGGAACCACGCGTGCAGCTTTCTTCGGAACGCGGCGGCCTCCGCGAGGTCTATTGCCGGCGAGCATACGTGGCTCGCTTTCGCGGTGCGCGATCGCGGTGTGGTGGCGGGTACTGACCGGGAAGAAGGCATCATGGGTCAGTATAGCCTCTCGCTGGCGTCCACCCCAGCGGGCCGAGGCTCAAGTGATGCTGACGGCGAGCCGATACCCTCCCTGAAAGGTCCGCTGGTGACGATCGACTCGTAGAAGAACGATGCACGCCCGCCATTTTCCACTGACCAGGCACCATGATGTCTTTTCCGTCCGCACGGACGTCGGGATTCACGCGGGAAATCCACGCGCAGATCGAGTTTGAGCGCATCAGCACGATCTATCGCTTGGCACCGTTGCCGCAGATCGGCGCCGTGGCGTTTGCGCTGGTGATTGCCTATGCTCTCTGGGGGCGCGTTGCCGATGCGTGGGTCATCGGTTGGCTCCTGCTGAAAATCTGTCTGGGTATCGTTCGCACGTTGGAGACGCGCCGGTTTGAGCATGATCCGCAGCGCGAGCAACGCATCGGCTCCTGGCAAGCCCGCTTCGAAGTGCTCGTCGTGGTGGACAACATGTGCTGGAGCGTCATTGCGCTCGTGTTTGTGCCTGCAACCCAGAACACCATGCTGGGGGCGCTGCTCTTCACCAGCGTCTTTTGTATCACGGCACTCGGCGTGTTCGTTCTGACGAGCAGCATGCGCGCTGCCGTGATCAATTTCGCGACAATGCTGCTGCCGATCATGGGTCGGGCCGTGTGGGATGGGACTGCGGAGGCCTGGGTGGTCTTGATGAGCACGCTGATCTACGGCATCGTGCTCACGCAGGAGAGCTGGCGCAGCAATCAGAGCTGGACCGAGATGACCCGGTTGCGACTGCAAAGTGACTCGGTGGCCGGCGAACGCGAGCAGGCGCGGCAGGTGGCGGTGGACGCCAGTTTGGCCAAGAGCCGTTTTTTGGCGAATATGAGCCATGAAATCCGCACGCCGATGAACGGGATTCTCGGCATGTCGGAATTACTGCAGAACACCAGGCTCGACGACGATCAGGCCCGTTACGCGCAGGCCATATCGACGGCTGCCCACGCGTTGCATGATCTCCTGGGCGACATCCTCGATCTATCCAAGATCGAGGAAGGGAAGGTGTCACTCGAGCGCGTCGACTTCGATCCGGCACAAGTCCTGATCGGCACCGCCGGCATCTACCGCGAACTCGGCGCTCAGCGCGGCACGGTGTTCGTCACGCACATTGATGTGGCGGCGCTTTCCCCTGTCAGTGGCGACCCCACGCGCCTGCGCCAGGTCGTGACCAATCTATTGGGCAATGCGCTGAAGTTTACCGAGGGAGGGACCGTCACGCTCAGCAGCGCCTGTGTGGATGGCCCTCCGGATGACGATCGCCGCTGGATACGTATTCGGGTGCAGGACACCGGAATCGGTATGTCGCCCGAACAGTTGGCGCAACTGTTTCAGCGTTTCAGTCAGGCCGATGCATCGACCACCCGCCGGTTCGGTGGCAGCGGTCTGGGGCTGGTCATCTGTAAGCACTTGGTCGAGTTGATGGGCGGCTCGATTCACGTGCGAAGTGAGGCGGGCAGTGGCAGCGAATTCTGGTTCGACATTCCTCTGCATGAAGCACTCGCACCGAAGGCTCTCGCCGCAGAAGCTGTTGCTGTCCCGGCGTTGGCCGCGGCCCCGGCGATGCCACGTAAAGCTCGCATTCTCGTAGCCGAGGACAACCCCGTGAATCAGCTGGTGGTCCGCGCGATGCTCGAACGCTTGGGCATGACGGTGTTGATGGTGGAAGACGGTGCTCGGGCCGTGTCGGCGGTGCAGTCGCAGCCGTTGGATCTGGTACTCATGGATTGCCAGATGCCAGTGATGGACGGCTATGAAGCGGCCACGACGATTCGTGCGTTGAGCGCAGACGTGGCGCGTATCCCGATCATCGCGCTCACGGCCAACGCCTTGTCAGAAGACCGTGAGCGTTGCGCCAACGCGGGGATGGACGACTATTTGGCGAAGCCCGTGACGGGCGCGGCGCTCGCCGATATGCTGGCGCGTCATTTGGGGGCACACCAGGTATGAGCACGTCTGTGCCCCTGCGGCGAACCTGCAATCGCCGTCGTGCGTCACGCCCGTTCCACACGCTCAAGGCGACGCTGGGCCATGATGAGTGGCATCACCGTGCACGCCACGCACACCGCGAGCGCCACCACAAACGGCAGCACCATCCGCGTAGGGTCAGTGGCCCAGCCAAAGTGATCGGCGACCACGTACCGTGCCGCGGGGCGGCCGGTCAGATACGCCACGACGCCAATGAGCGCGATTCCGCTCATCATGAACAACAACCCGCCAAACGATGTGGGGATTTGCGCCGCATTCTCGCTGTCGAACTGCGGATAGAAGGTGCCATACGCCAGCGCGAGCGCGGTGAGTGGAAAGACGAGGGCCGCAATCGCAGACAACGACACGATCTGCACAAACGGCAAGACGCCAAGCATCGCGTTAGTCACGCCCACGAGAATCAGCGCCAGCACGAAGAGTGGGAGCGCGCCAACCCAGTACTTGGCCCACAAGACATCGCGCATGGAGAGCGGACTTGACCGCAGCAACCACCAGGTGCGTCCCTCCAAACTGACACTCGGGAAGACAAACCGGGCAGCGATCGACGCCAGCACAAAGCCCGCCAGTGCCAGATTCAGGAACGGAATCACATTGCGCAGCAGCGTCGTCATACCGCTGCCGTTGAGTGGCAGGTAGCGCACATTGGCGACATACACCACGACGAGGACGCCGAGCATGATCAGCTGCGACCACTGTGTGCTGTCACGGGCAAATACCTTCAATTCTTTCAGTACGAGCTCACGCCGCGTCGGTCCAAGCATAAAGAAGCATCGGTCAAGCAGCGGGCGACGCGCCGAGACGCCCGCGCGGCGACTGGCGCCTTCCTGTGCCTGGCTGAAGCCCCGCGACCAGCCCCTGGCATGCAGCAAGCCACCCACCACCATCAGAAAACCGGCCGCACCCCAGAGTCGCATGAGTGGCTGCCAGACCGCTTCGCGATCAATCCAGCGCATGAGCGCCTCGCTCAACCACTCACTCGGCAGCCACGGCGACGTCGGCGTATCCAGCGAGGCGACGAACTGCATGAAGTTCTCGAACCCCTCCGGGCGCACCAGCTGTTCCGGTCGCGCGGCGCGAAACAGAATAATCAGGCCAGCGATGGCCAGTGCGGTGATCACACTCAGCAAGTCTCGCGTGCGGCGCGCCGGAAATACGTTCACCAACAACAGGGTCAACGCCGATCCAGCCGCTGCCGGAAATAACAAATAGGGAATCACCGCACCAACGGCCACGAACGCAAACCCGATGCCGGCATCGAACGCCGCACCATACGCCGCGATGATCGGGACCAGCAACAACGCGACCATCCAACTCGAGTGCAACGCCGTCTCCGCGAGACGCGCGCCATAAAGTGCCCACGGTGAAATCGGCGCCGCCGCCAACTGGTCCAGATCTTTTGCCAGAAAGAAGTTCGACAAGGCCGCGATGATATTCGACAGCAGCAAAATGCTGCCAAATGAAAGCAGGATCATGGAGAGCAGCTTGCCCGCCAGCAACGTGCCGATATCTTCAGCACTGCGGAAATAGCGCACCAACCGAAACGCTATGAGAAAGCTGGCCAGCCAGAAGGCGCCGCCCAATGCCGCGACGGTGAGCAAACGACGAAGGTCGCCGCGTTCCCGCTTCGCCATCCGATGGCCAGCCATCTGCCACTTTGGACGCAGCAGCCAGAGCGCACCGGGCGCGCGCGTGAGCGCGGCGTCCTCAGGCATCCAGCACCTCGACCAACTCGCGCGCCACCGTGTCGCCAGTGAGCCGCAGAAAGATCGCTTCGAGCGCGTCGTCGCCGCCCGTTGCACCGCGTAGCTCGGTCATCGTGCCGCAGGCCACCAGCTCCCCGCGCTGCATGATGCCAATGCGATCACACATATCCTCGGCGATCTCCAACGTATGCGTCGACATCATGACCGCGTGTCCGCGCCGCGTATATTCGCGAAACAGATCCTTCAGGATCTTTGAGGATTTCGGATCCAGTCCAACCATCGGTTCGTCCACCACGATGACCCGCGGTCGATGCACGAAGGCGCTGGCGATGATCAGCTTTTGTCGCATGCCGTGGCTGTAGCTCTCCACCAGCTCATCGCGCCATGACTCAAGATCGAACAGGGCCAGCAGCTCATGACCGCGGACATCGACCTCTTTACCTTGCTCACCATACAGGCCTGCGGTGAAACGCAGAAACTCCATTCCTGTCAGCTTCTCGTAGATGAACGGCCGGTCTGGAATGAAGCCCAGGGCTCGCTTGGCGCGAATGGGGTCCGCACGCAGGTCATGACCGGCAATGCGGACACTCCCCGCAGTAGGCTGCAGGATCCCTGCGATCATGCGCATCGTGGTGGTCTTTCCCGCCCCGTTGGGCCCGAGAAAGCCAAAGAGCTCACCGGCGGGCACCGTGAGGTCGAGCGAGCGAACGGCGGTGAAAGTGCCGTAGCGCTTACAGAGGGCGGAGATCTCGATCATACCGCTCTGACGACCACCGGCTATGAGACCGTCACGGCACAAGGACCATGGATATTGGTGCTGTGACAGTGTGGGTCCGTCGTGAAACAGTCGACGGTGGGGTTGTGCGCCCCTTGACCCGTTCTCAGCTTCCAGATCTATGCCAAAGAAGGTGCCAGTCAACACATCCAGGACATCCGGCGCGCCCATCGAGCAACCGGGTGACGCGCCCGGGAGCCATGCCGGAACCGGCAGTGTCGCTCTGAGCGACGCGCCGATGCTCCCCAACCGGGCGCCACAGACACGGTCTGACGCGCTGATCGTGCGCGGCGCGCGTGAACACAATCTGCGCAACATCAGCGTCACGATTCCGCGGGATAAGCTGACCGTGATCACGGGCTTGTCAGGTTCCGGGAAGTCGTCCCTCGCGTTCGACACGATCTACGCCGAGGGACAGCGTCGCTACGTCGAGTCACTCTCCGCCTACGCGCGGCAGTTTCTGGGGCTGATGGAAAAGCCCGACGTGGATGCGATCGAAGGGCTCTCGCCCGCCATTTCGATTGAGCAGAAATCCGCCGGCCACAACCCTCGCTCGACTGTTGGTACCGTCACTGAGATCTACGACTATCTGCGCCTGTTGTACGCGCGCGCCGGCACACCGCACTGTGCGAACTGCGGACGCCCCGTGCAACGTCAGACCCCGACGCAGATCGCCGAGCAGGTCTTGGCGTGGCCGGAGGGCACGAGGATCGAGATTCGCGCGCCGTTGGTGCAGGGCCGCAAGGGTGAGTTTCGTGACGTGTTCGAGAACGCGCGCAAGCAGGGCTTCGTGCGGGCGATCGTCGACGACGTGCTGATTGAATTGTCCGATCCGCCGGCGTTGAACAAGCGCGCCAATCATTCCATCTCGGTAGTTGTGGATCGCTTGATCGTGAAGTCGGACGACCGCGGTCGTTTGACGGACTCCGTCGAAACGGCGCTGCGATTGGCCGAAGGGCTCGCCGAAGTTGTCCGGTACGACAAAAGCGTGCCAACCACCGAGATGTTTTCCGAGCGCTTCGGCTGTCCCACCTGTGGCATCTCACTCCCCGACCTCGAACCTCGGCACTTTTCCTTCAACTCGCCATTCGGCGCGTGCGAGACGTGCAGCGGGCTTGGCACCACCCGCACCGTCAGCGACGGGCTCGTGCTTGGCGACCCCAGTCTCTCGATCCTCGAGGGTGTAGTGCTGCCGTGGGGCGAACCAGACGGCTACCTGCGGAAGGTCATTCTGCCGGGCTTGGCGAAGATGCTTGGCTTCGACATCAAAACCGCGTGGGAAGACTTGCCAGCGAAGGTGCGTCAGCAGCTGCTGCACGGTGTTCGCGAAACAACGCCCGGTGCGAAGACCGCTGCGAAGAAGGCGGCACCGCGCGCGACCAAGACGGCCAAGCCGACACCAAGTGCGAGTGCGTGGGAAGGCATCATCGCCAACGTGCAACGACGCTACGATGAGACCAGCTCCGAACCGGTGCGCGCGGAGTTGGAGGCGTTCATGGTGGCAGGCCCGTGTCCGGCCTGCCTCGGCAAACGACTCAAGCCCACATCGCTCGCCGTGACGGTGCACGGCAGCAACCTTGGTGACGTCGTGCAACTGAGCGTACTCGATGCGCTCGCCTTCTTTCAGTCTGTCCCCGTGCGCTCGCCGGGCCGTCCCGGCCTTGAGCCAGGAATCGCCGGTCCGATTCTCAAGGAGGTCAGCGAACGGCTGCGGTTTCTCGTAGACGTGGGCCTCGACTATCTCACGATCAATCGCAGCGCCGAATCATTATCTGGTGGCGAAGCGCAACGCATTCGTTTGGCGACGCAGATTGGATCGCGATTGGTTGGTGTGCTCTATATTCTGGACGAACCCAGCATTGGCTTGCACCAACGCGACAACGGACGACTGCTCGCCACGCTGCAACAGCTGCGCGATCTGGGGAACACCGTCATTGTGGTGGAGCACGACGAAGAAACCATTCGTGAAGCCGACTACGTCATCGACCTCGGGCCCGGCGCAGGAAAGCACGGCGGTGAGGTGATTGCCTCGGGCACCGTGCGAGACATCATGAAGGTGAAGGCGTCCATCACCGGTGCGTATCTCAAAGGCACGCGCTCTATTCCCGTGCCGACAACGCGCCGTCCGGTTGATCCGAAGCGCGTGATCAGCGTGCACGGGGCGCGTGAGAACAACCTGCGCAACGTGTCGGCCGACTTCCCCTTAGGTCTCTTCATCGCCGTCACCGGCGTGTCGGGGTCTGGCAAATCCACGCTGGTCACCGATATCCTGCAGCGTGCCCTCTCACGACATTTCTACCGCGCACGCGTGATTCCGGGCGTGCACGATCGCATTCGTGGTCTCGAGCACATCGACAAGATCATCGATATCGACCAGAGTCCGATCGGACGCACACCACGCTCCAACCCCGCCACGTACACCGGCATTTTCACGCCGATCCGTGAACTGTTCGCCGAACTCCCCGAGGCGAAGATTCGTGGATACGGCCCCGGACGGTTCTCTTTCAACGTGAAAGGCGGTCGCTGCGAAGCCTGCCAGGGCGATGGGTTGGTGAAAATCGAGATGCACTTCCTGCCCGACGTCTTCGTGCCGTGTGATGTCTGCAAGGGCAAACGCTTCAATCGCGAAACACTCGAAGTACGCTTCCGCGGCATGAGCATCGCGGACGTCCTGGACCTCACCGTCGAAGACAGCTGCGCCGTATTCGAGAATCAACCCCGCATCGCGCAGAAACTGGAAACGCTGCGCGATGTGGGGCTTGGCTATATCCATCTCGGGCAAAGCGCGACCACACTCTCCGGCGGCGAAGCTCAGCGTGTGAAACTCGCCACCGAGCTGTCCAAGCGCGACACCGGCCGCACCCTGTATATCCTCGACGAGCCAACGACGGGCCTCCACTTCGAAGACGTCCGCGTCTTGCTGGAAGTGCTGCACAAACTGGTAGACCGCGGCAACACTGTGCTGGTGATCGAGCACAATCTGGATGTGATCAAGACCGCCGACTGGATCGTGGACATGGGCCCCGAAGGCGGAGTCCGTGGCGGCACGATCGTGGCGCAGGGCACGCCGGAGCAGGTCGCGGAGGCGCCGGGGAGCTATACGGGAGGGTACTTGAAGGCGTTAGTCGGGAGTAGGAAGTATTGAGTACTGAGTACTGAAACGCAGTACTCAGTACTTTTCCCTGCAGTATTGAGTATTCTCACTGCAGTACGAACTACCTTCTACTGCAGTAAGAAGTTTACCTACTTCAGTTAAGAAGTACTCTATACTGCAGTAGCAAGTACTCAGTACTGAAGTAACAAGTACTCTATACTGCAGTAGCAAGTACTCAGTACTGAAGTAACAAGTACTCAGTACTGAAGTAACAAGTACTCAGTACTGAAGTAACAAGTACTCAGTACTGCAGTAGCAAGTACTCAGTACTGCAGTAAGAAGTACTTCCTACTGCAGGTCAGTACTCAGTACTCAGTACCCCCTACTCCCGACTATTCATGGTTTCCCTCCTCGACATCATCGGCCCCGTCATGGTTGGCCCGAGTTCAAGCCACACGGCGGGTGCCTGTCGGCTCGGCCTGCTGGCCCGATGTTTGGTGGGCGGGACTCCCGAGCGTGCCACCATCGAACTGCACGGCTCGTTCGCCCGCACCGGCGAAGGACATGGTACCGACAAAGCCATCGCTGGGGGTCTGATGGGCTTTCGCCCCGACGACGAGCGACTGCGCACGGCGCTCGACATCATCGAGCGGGAAGGGCTGCGCTACACCTTTGAAAAAACGACGCTCAGTAATGACGCGCATCCGAACAGCGTGCGCATCACTCTGGAGCGCGGCGATCGGCGCTCGCAGATGGTTGGTGCATCACTTGGTGCAGGGCGCGTGATGGTCACCGAAATCGACGGCTATCCGGTCGAAGTCTCCGGCAATCTGCACACCATCGTGCTGGTCGCCGAAGACGTGAAGGGATCGATCGCGCGCATCGCTGGTATTCTGGCCGAGGCCGATCTCAACATCGCGACGCTCAAGCTCACCCGCAAAGAACGTGGTGGTGACGCGTTCATGGTGATCGAAATCGACAACACTCCGCCCGAAGAAGTGCGCGATACCATTCGTGCGCTATCGTGGGTTCGCTGGGCCTTCCGTCTCGACAAAGTGAGCGCCTGATGTACAAGAGTCTTGCTGATGCCATTCGTGACGCCGAAGCGCGCGGTGTGCCCCTGTCGACCGTGGCTCTCGACGCCGAAGCGAAAGACCAGGGGCGGCCGGTTCAGGAAATTCGGGATGCCTTGCGGCGCGCACTCGTCGTGATGCGCGGGGCGGTTGAGCGCGGTATGGTTGGCGATCTGATGTCGAGCTCTGGCCTCGTGGGGGGCGATGCGGCCAAGCTGCGTACCGGACCCGATGGACCGCTTGCCGGCACGCCGTTTCGCGATATCCTGGCGCGCGCATTGGCGGTGCAAGAAGTGAATGCGGCGATGGGGGTCATTGTTGCCGCACCAACGGCTGGCGGCGCCGGCGTGTTGCCGGCCGTGCTCACGGGGCTCGCGGCAGCGCGCGGCATCGACGACGAACGGGTCATCGATGCGCTCGCAACCGCTGGCCTGATTGGCGCTGTTGTTGCCGAACGTGCATCGCTCTCTGGCGCAGAAGGGGGATGCCAAGCCGAAACCGGTGCGGCGGCAGGCATGGCTGCGGGCGCCGCAGTCGAGATGTTGGGTGGCTCGCCGCGGCAAGCAGGGCATGCCACCGCACTCGCACAACAAGGAACGCTCGGCCTGGTCTGTGATCCACTCGGTGGGCTGGTCGAATTGCCCTGCGTGTTTCGCAATGCTACGGGTGCCGCGATTGCCATGGCGGCGATTGAGATGGCCATGGCGGGAATCGAGTTCGCCATTCCGGCGGACGAAGTCATCGACACGATGGGTGAGATCGGTGCCGAGATGGATGTACGCTATCGCGAGACGGCCGGTGGTGGCCTCGCGGCAACGCCGACCGGACGACGACTTGCGCGGGAGCGCTTGTACGAGCTCAAACGCTCCGGTGGCTGATCGCGCGCAACGAGCGCCGCGCGGTACGCCACGGCGTCGATGCGCGTGCGCGATGACGCTCTGCATGACCGTCGTCGTCGCGGTGCTGATCGGCGGCTGCGCATCTGCAAACGTGGATACAGCGCAACAGAGCGTACCGCTCCTGCGTGAGGTTACTACACCCGGTCGTATCGAAGCGCTGGAACTCACCGAGGCGTCCGGGCTCGTGCAGTCGGCTCGCGACGGTACGGTGTTCTGGTCGCACGGAGACAGCGGCAACGAGCCACGGCTGTTCGCCTTCGACAGCGCCGGTCGATCACTGGGCACGGTGCCAGTGCTCGGCGCGAGCAATCGGGATTGGGAGGCACTCGCGGTTGGACCGTGTCTGCGTGGGCACTGTCTGTACATCGGTGATGTCGGTGACAATTATGCACGTCGCGATCATGTCACCATCTGGCGCATCGCCGAACCACAGCCCAACGACATGAGCTCCGAGCGTGCACAGGCGCTTAACATTGCGTATGTCGACGGCCCGCGCGACGTCGAGGCGATCTGGGTCGCACCCGACACTACACTCTTCCTGATTACCAAACGGCCAGACCGCGACAATGATCGTTGGCGCGCAGCGCGCGTCTACAGGGTGAAGGCCTCGGCGTGGCGCGACACGGGCGTCGTCACAGCTGAGATCGTCGATTCGCTCCCCATCGTGCCGTTGAAGGGCAAGGGCGGCGGGTGGATTACCGATGCCTCCCTCTCGCGCGCCGATGCGAGCGGCGACCGTCGCTTGGCGGTTCGCACCTACAACAGCGTGTACATTTTCGCCGTGGATCGATCCAGTGGGCGACCCGGCGCACTGCTTGGCCGGTGCTCCCTGAAATCGCTCCCGGAACAGGACAGCGGCGAAGGCGTGACCTGGCTCCCTGATGAGCGACTCTTGTTTGATCACGAAGGGGTGAGGGCCAGCCTCCACATAGGGCGGTGCCCGTAGTCAACGCTTTCCCTGTCGTCGCTGTGGCGATACAATTCGTCACACGTGTCGAAACGAATCGGTTAGCCCGCCGTATGGTGTTCCGTCCGCTTTTCCATTCCCGTCCACCGGTATTCATCATGGTTTCACGCGAAGACATCGAGGACTTCCTCGATCGCCTGGGTGCCGACGGCGCCACGCACCGCGAGATTGAAGCAGGGCTCTGGATTGTCCGTCCGGGTGGCGCGATCGATTTTGATGTCGTCGTCACGTACAACCCGCCGGTCGTCCTGATGCGCGTCAAAGTGATGCCGCTCCCCGCCGAAGCCGTTGAACTGGCCTCGCTCAGTCGCCGTCTGTTGGAGCTGAATGCGACCGATTTGCTGCACGGGTCGTATGGCATCGATCGCGAAGACATCGTGCTCACCGCTGCACTCGAGCTTGCGCATCTCGATTACGAAGAGTTTCTCGCGTCATACGAGAGCATGACCCTTTCGCTCACGTCACACCTGCGTGAGTTGGCCGCCTTCCGCGAGGTTCGCTAGTCCTATGGGCATCTTTGATCGCCTTTCGACGCTCATCAAGTCCAATCTGAATGACCTCATCTCCACGGCCGAAAATCCGGAGAAGATGCTCAATCAGATCATCGTGGACATGCGCAACCAGTTGGCCAAAGCCAAGCAACAGGTCGCAGCGTCTATCGCCGATGAGAAGAAACTGAAGGACCAGGCCGACGCAGAATTCCGCCTCGCTGACGATTGGGAGAAGCGCGCCATATTGGCGGTCAACGAAGGGCGCGACGATCTCGCCACACAGGCACTTCTTCGCGGACAGGAGCATCTTGATCACGGTCAGGCGCTTGCAGCGACGTGGGAAACGCATCGCTCGGAGACCGAGAAGCTCAAGCAGTCGCTGCGCGATCTGAACGACAAGATCGAAGAAGCCAAACGGAAGAAGAACCTGTTGCTGGCGCGTCAGCGTCGTGCCGAGGCCCAAGCACGTATCTCGCAGACGATGTCGGGGATGTCGGACAACTCGGCGTTCGATGCCTTTGCGCGCATGGAAGAGAAAATCAACACCAACGAGCGCCAGTTGCAGGCGGCACAGGAGATCGACGAGGAGTTCAGCGGCGATCGACTCGCTGGCCAATTCAAGCAACTTGAACGTTCGGCTGGTGGTGCGAACGCTGGGGCACAACTGCTGCAGCTCAAACAGCGCATGGGCATGCTCCCGGCCGGCGCGCCAACGGAGTCACGGCAGTTGGGTGCCGGTGAAACAGTGGCCGCCGACGTGCCGGCCGGCGCACCGGCGCAGTTGGCGGCTGGAGAGGTCGCGAAAACGGGTGAGGCGGAATTGCTCGCCGAATTCGATCGGTTAAAGGGCAAGCCCTGAGCATGCAACGGCGTTTCGTGATTCTCGCCGAGGGTGCCTTCGGGCCCCTGTCGTCGAAGACCGCGAACGCCTGCATTCGCTACGCCGCATCAGAAGTTGTTGCCGTGATCGACAGCACCTGCGCGGGCCAGACGGCTGTGCAGGTGCTGGGCTTTGGGGGCAGTATTCCGGTGGTTTCGACGTTCGCAGAGTCGCTTGCGTTGCAGCCCAAATCGTTGCTGATCGGGATCGCGCCCGCCGGTGGCCAATTCCCCGACGCGTGGCGCCCCGTGGTGAACAGTGCCCTGCGGGCGGGCCTCGATATCTGGAGCGGATTGCACACCATGCTTGGCGATGACGCCGAGTTTGCGGCGCTTGCTGCGCAGTCTGGCGCAAAGATCTTCGACTTACGTCGCGCTCCAGCAGATCTCGACGTGTCGTACGGGCGCGTGCAGGAGACCAACGCGACGGTCGTGCTCACGGTTGGTACCGATTGCAACATCGGCAAGATGACCGCACAGCTGCAATTGCGCGATACCGTGCGGCATATGGGCCATCGGGTCAACTTTGCCGCCACGGGACAAACAGGAATCTTGATTGAAGGTCGTGGCATCGGTGTCGATGCGGTCGTCGCGGATTTCATTGCTGGTGCGGCGGAGCGGCTCACGCTCGAAGCGGCGGCCGACGCCGACATCGTGTTGGTAGAAGGGCAGGGATCGTTACTCCATCCGGCGTACTCCGGCGTGACATTGGGGCTGATGCACGGGGCGCTCCCCCACGCGATGATTCTGTGCACGCAACCGTCGCGGACCACTATCCATCGCAATCCGTGGGTGCCTATCCCGTCGGTCGGCGACGTGATTCGACTGTACGAAACGGCGATGCAGTATTTGCGGGTCTCGCCGGTGATTGCGATCGCGATGAACACGTACGATCTGTCTGACGTCGAGGCGCGTGGAGCCATCGAACAGGTGCAGTTGGAAACCGGGCTGCCAGCGACTGATACGGTGCGGTACGATCCGGCGCCGATCGCGTCTGCGATCGACGCGTTTCACCGCACTCGCGTGGGGTCGCCACACCGCGAGTAGCGATTGCACCCGTCGCGACCTCGCCGGTCGCGAGATCCCGCGGCCTCGCAATGCGAAGAGTGGTCCTGCGTAGTTTCGGTGACGCACATTGCACCACGCGGTGACATCATGGTCCGTATGTCAACCGCGCCTCACGCCACGATATCGTACAGCACGCTGCGGGCCCAGCAACATACGCCAGCCGCATCACTCGTCTCGTCACCAACGGCGTCACCAGTCGTGCGCTCGGCTGCTGTCTTGCTCGCCGTCCAGGCGCTGTGCGAAGAGGTCCGCGCTGGTTTCGGCAGTGCCAGCTTTCGCATGCGGATGCTGGACAACGTGTCCTTGAACGTGCACGCTGGTGAGTTTGTTATGCTGCGCGGCGACCGGGCGAGTGGTGCGCACGCGTTACGTGCTGTCCTCGCGGGAACGCGAGCGGTCCGATCAGGAGTTCGAGTCGTTGCGGATGGGGTCGCGGTCCGTCACGCGACCGTGTCGTGGGACGCAGTGCGCGTGATGCTTGAGGCGTGGCATGCACCACGACGCTCGTTTGCGTCCGTCCCGCGCTCGGTGTTTGTACTTCGAGTGCGCCTCGCTGCACAGCATGAAACACCCGCTGCCTCGCAGGCTCAGCACACCAGCCTCGTTGCGCGTCGTTGGAGTGCGTGGGCGAAATCGCTGCGAGCGTGTCAGGGCAGCGTGGTGGTTCATGTGCCGTGGGCCGAGACGCTCGACGCATCCGAGCATGCGCCCAACGCGCCGGACGCGCCGGACGCGCCCAACACGCCGGACGCGCCCAACACGCCGGACGCGCCCAACACGCCGGACGCGCCCAACACGCGGTACGCACCCAACGCGCCGCATGCACCCAACACGCGGTACGCGGCGAAACGCACATCGCCGACCGTGCAGGAAAGCGCAGTCGGCGATGATCCATCGTATTGGGCGTCCTCTCAGTTCAACGTGGCGACCGTGAGAACGATTACGCTCGCCGGCGGTCGAATAATCAGCGCTGCCCCAGTGACGCCGCAGATGTTGACGGTCCAAGATAGCGCAGACGCGTCGCCGACCGCTTGTCATCGATGCTCCACAGCGTGGCCTGCGTCATGACGGTCCGACTCCGCCGATGCTGCTGCGCCGCCGGCTTGGTAAACGACGACTTCACGATCGGCGCTTCCGGTTGCATCGGTTCGATGGCCAGCGTGGAGGCTACGCTGGCAATCTTCACCAGCCCATCGACTTTGCCTTGGATGAAGACGCGGCCAACCACGGGAATGCCGTTGATGAGCGTCTGGCCGGTCACCGGATCCACGGGCCACGCCCTTGGGGCGGTGGACGCCGGTGCCATCGCCATGGCGGGCATCGCAAGGGCTGCATCCTGCATCATGACCACGGTCGCGCTGTCAGCAACCATGACGCGATTTTCCGGGGCCAATGGCTTGGTTGGTTGCATGTTGTTCACCACTGTGTCTTGCCCTGCCACCCGTGGAGCGTTAGGCATGCGGGCCGCCATGACGACTGCGCCAAGGGACGCGAAACCGACCAAAATCAGTGCGCGAGAAGCTAACGACGGACGATCCTGACGAGGCGACATGGTGAGGTCCGGTGGCAGAGTGTGAAGAGTAACGCGCGGAGCGAGCGAATATGGTACGGCAGGGTACCACCGCGGGGTCGACAGACCCCATACATTCCAGCGGTAAGCTACACTGAAAAAACTCCGTTCGCGATCCCGATGGTTCCCGTCGATTACCCTGCTCCGACTATGCCCGAGTTCCGCCTGTACAATACGCTCACGCGCCGCGTCGAGCCGTTCGCACCTGCCGATGGACAAACGGTGCGCATGTACACGTGTGGGCCAACGGTCTACAATCCGGCGCACCTGGGCAATTTTCGCACGTTCCTCTTCGAGGATCTGCTCCGACGCGCTATTCGGTTGGCCGGGTGGCAGGTGGAACAGGTCATGAATCTGACCGACGTCGACGACAAGATCATTCGAAAGGCGGCCGCGACGGGCCAGACGATCACCCAGGTGACCGAACCGTTCACGGCGCTCTTTCACCAGGATCGAAAGTACTTGCGCATCGAAGACGCCGAGCGGTATCCGGCGGCCACGACGCACATTCCGGAGATGATCGCGCTGGTTGAGCGGCTTGTCGCCAACGGTGTTGCGTACCTCGCCGAAGACGGGTCGGTGTACTTTGCGATCGATCGGTTTCCGGCGTACGGCCGCTTGTCGCAGCTCGACAAACGTGAACTGCGCACCGGCGCGCGCGTCGCGCAAGACGAGTACGCCAAGGAGAACGCGCAGGACTTCGCGCTCTGGAAAGCCGCCAAAGACGAAGACGAAGCCACCGGGGCTGCATGGGATTCCCCGTGGGGCCGCGGGCGCCCAGGGTGGCATCTCGAGTGCTCGGCGATGGCCATGAAATATCTTGGCGAAACGTTCGACCTGCATGCCGGCGGCATCGATCTGATCTTCCCGCACCACGAAGATGAGATCGCGCAGTCCGAAGCGGCAACGGGGAAGACCTTTGCGCGCTGCTGGTGCCACGGCGAGTTCCTGCTCACCGACGGTGCCAAGATGGCGAAGCGCATTGGCAACGTGGCCAATGTGGTGGAGATGCGCGAGCAGGGTATTTCCGGCACCGCCTATCGGCATTTCGTCTTCAGCGCCCACTATCGTCAGCAGCTCAATCTGGGCGACGACTCGCTGGAGCAGTCACGCACGGCGGTCCGTCGCATTGGCACATTCGCCGAACGACTGGACGCGGCAAGCGGCGGCACCGCCGCATTGGCCGACGCCGCTACGCGCGCGGAGGCCACGTTTGTGGAGGCGCTGTTTGATGATCTAAATGCGCCGAGGGCGATGGCGGCACTGTTCACCTTTATCACCGAAGCCAATCGCGAATTGGACATCGGCGGGGGTGACGCAGCGGCGCTGGAGCGGGCGCGAGCCGCGTTTCGGCTCATGGATGGCGTGCTTGATCTCGTGCCGGAGCAGACGCTGGCCGTCGATATCGCGGCGTGGGTGGAATCGAAGCTGGCCGACCGTCGGGCGGCGCGGGAGCACCGCGATTTCCAAGAGTCAGATGCGATTCGTGACGAATTGGTGGCTGCAGGGATCCTGATCGAGGATACGGCGCAGGGCACCAAGTGGCGGAAGGCATAAACCCGGCCGCGGCAAGCAGTGGAGACCAAGTGAAACTCATCTATGTTCATTTTTAACCGTTTTAGACGTATATCTGTTTAACCGGTTTAAAATGATATGCAATTGTGTATTTGCTGATTATAGTTCATAATTAACCTATAATAAGCAAGCGAGGTTCCATGGCACGCGTTGTCTCTTCCGTCCCGCGCCCGTACCTGCATCCCGCGCCGCTTGAAACGGCGACGCGCGGTGCGGTAGTGGCGAACGCCGCGGAGTTTGGCCAGGTCGTGCGCTGGGTGCGCGGCGAGCGGAAAGTGCCGTTGGAAGACGCGGCCGCGCGGTCAGGCGTGAGCCGCGATCTGCTCCGAGATCTGGAGCGGGCGTCGCGCGGTGTCAATCTGGTCCAAGCGTTTGACGTGCTCGCGAGTTTCGGCGTTGATGTCGTGTTGGTCCCACGCGACCGCA
>Ga0209490_10001506_pt1 | contig 22410 bp, 10 predicted proteins | sample MAT06_FD_187209 | JGI IMG/M metagenome (GOLD analysis project Ga0209490, IMG submission 187209) | Freshwater microbial communities from Lake Fryxell liftoff mats and glacier meltwater in Antarctica - MAT-06 (SPAdes) (version 2) | ecosystem: Environmental > Aquatic > Freshwater > Ice > Liftoff... | reverse complement strand
ACCATCATCACCCAAGCCCAGACCGGGATTATCAAGCCGCCGGTAGGCCACGCTGTGCCCCATGGTGATGCTGCCTGGCCCATGATCCGCCGGTCCATGTTGGCGCCGATCGGGCAGGCCGGTCACTGCTAATGTTTTTCCCTGCGCAGGGTGATCGGTCATTCCCGCCATTCCACGGTGGTCGGCATCGTCGGGCATAGCGGGCATAGCGGCCACCCCATCCATTTCCGCCATCCCCGCCATATCGTGGTCGCCCATGTCTGCCATCCCGGCGTGGCCACCAGCGCCGTGGAGCATGCCCATATCGGCCATCGTCAGCAGCGGGCGCAGGCGCCGTTCGGGGACCTCTGCTGCAACCGCCGACGTCGGGGCGAGGGTGGCGCGGGCGTAGCCGCTGCGATCCATCGCTTCAGCGAACAGGGTGACCGCACGATCCGGCGGCATCGTCACCAGCACATCGTAGGTTTCAGCGACCGCGATCCGCAATTCGTCGACCTCTACCGGGCGCACGTTTTGACCATCGGCCTGGACCACCGTCATCGGTAGTCCAGGAAGGCGAACATCGTAAAAGGTCATGGCCGAGGCGTTGACGATGCGCAGGCGAACGCGCAGGCCAGGCTCAGCCAAGATGTGGGGATTCTCGTCGGCCGTGCGGCCGTTAATGAGATAGGTATAGGTCGCCCCAGTGACATCCGCGATATCGCTTTCATCCATGCGCATCCGATTCCACGCGACGCGCGATGCCAGCACCCCGCCAAGGTCCATGCCCCGGATCTCCATCTCTTGACCGAGATTAGCGAGGGTCGGGCGCTGAAAGTTATAATACCCCTCCATGGTCTTGAGCTTGCGCATGACCGCGTGGGGGTCCTCGAAAGTCCAGTCGGAGAGAACTACCGTGCGCTCGACGTCGGCCGCAACCGGATCGGGGCCGGCCGGCACGACAATTAATTGGCCGTACAAACCCAGTTGCTCCTGCATGCCACTGTGGCTGTGATACCAGTAGGTCCCATTCTGACGCACGTGGAAGCGATAGGTGAAAGTCTCGCCGGCCGGAATGCCGGCGAAGCTGATTCCTGGCACGCCATCCATGGTGAAGGGCAGCAGGATCCCGTGCCAGTGGATCGAGGTCGATTCGCTCATCCGATTGTGGACGCGGATCACCGCTTCCTTGCCCTCGGTCATGCGGATCACCGGGCCAGGCACTGATCCATTGACGGTGATCGCGTTCCCGATGCCGCCGCCGATCCGCAGCGGGCGACGCTCCAGGACCAGATCAATCCCCCCTTCGCCGGTAGCGTCGAGCTCACTGGAATTCCCGGCGACCGGAGGAGCTCCGGATCGGGTCGTGCGCAAACCAGTACAACCAACCAGGGCTGCGAACGTCGCCGCGGACAAAAATCCGCGACGGCTCATCCGTACCCACTCGCTTAAATAGTCGCGATCAGAGTCCATAACGGAGTTTGTTCCTTATGGGCATGGAGTGGGAGGGAAATTGACGAACATCGCAATACGCTAGCGATGCTCTCGGTGTTCGCGGTGTTCGCGGTGTTCGCGGTGTTCGCGGAGCCGCCCCATCGTGCTCTCGAGAGCGCTCTTCAACTTGTCCGCCGCACCGGCGACAGCCTGACCCGAAGTCGCCGCCTCGCACGTCACCGCAATGGGCTGCCGCCCCTCAAGGCGGGCTTCCATGATGCACTTTTTATCATTTTGGCCATGTTTTCCGGCATTTTCGTCGGCGACATGAACTTCGACGCGCGTGATGTGCGCGCTAAAGTGGCTGAGCGTTTTGGCGACCGTAGCTTCTACGTGTGCCACGAATGCCTCGTGCCCTTCAATATGATGGCCGGTGTTGACTTGAACTTTCATGCGTCATGCTCCTTGTTGAGGTGAATTAGGTCAGATTCGATAGATTGCTGTCACGCCGGTATGCGTGGGTAGCTTCGTCACAGGGATGGCCCTGATCTCGCCAGCAGTCTTGGTAACCAGATCGCCCAGATCATCGTGCACGTCATGGGTCGTCCTGTTTGGTGGAAAAGGCACATGGAATGGCAGCAGTATCCATGCCAACACAGAGGTCAGTCCGATGCGACCACCACGCGAGCTTATCCCGATCGTGTAATGAGAGACTCGTCGTTTCTTTCGTCGGTTCTCAACACCTGAGAAAAAGTGTGCCCACCACCTGGATTCAGCTCACTGGAGCTTTCACAGGTGATGAACCATGCAAACGAACGGGTCCCATGCTCCGGGACCCTGCATTGTGCATGATCAACCACGCATCGGTGATGTCAGCGGCGCTGACGTTTATCACGCATCACCACCACATTTCACAACGGTCTAGCTCAGTTTCACCACCATCTTGCCGATGTTCTCGCCGCGAAAGAGTCCGGTAAAGGCACCAACCGCCTGGTCGATCCCCTCCACCACGGTCTCCATGTTCTTGATTCTTCCTGCGCGGTAATGCCCACCAACCTCGGCGTGAAATTCAGCTTGGCGATCCAGCCAATCCCCAACGATCATGCCCTGCATGGTTAATCGTTTGGTGGTGATGTTGAAAAGATTCGTCGGCCCAGGTCGCGGTTTGCCCTCGTTGTTGTAGCCAGAAATGCTGCCACACGCGATGATACGCCCGTTCTGACGCATGGCCGAGAGCGCTGCCTCAAGGGACTCGCCACCGACGTTGTCAAAATACACATCGATACCCTCAGGCGCTGCTTGATTCAGTTGCTCACCAATCTGTCCTGATTTGTAGTTGAAGGCGGCGTCATATCCGCATTCCGTGGTCAGGGCGGTGATCTTCCGCGCTGATCCGGCAGATCCAATCACCCGACAACCGCGGATTTTGGCCAGTTGTCCGACCACGTTGCCCACCGCACCGGCCGCGCCAGAGACGTAGATGACCTCACCGGTTTGGGGCTGTGCGAGACCTAAACCCACCCAGGCCGTCATGCCGGTCATGCCAAGGACGCCCAAATAGAGCGAGAGTGGTTGTACCGGATGTGCGATTGGTTGCAGATCCTGAGCCTGCGCAATGACATATTCACGCCAACCTGAACGGGAGGTCACCACATCACCGGCTTTAAATGCCTTGTCGCGCGATTCGATGACCTCACCCACCGCTCCGCCATCGAGTGGCTTGCCGACCTCAAACGCCGGAACGTAGGACTTGCCCGCATTCATGCGTCCGCGCATATAGGGATCCACTGACATGAAGCGGTTGCGAACCAACACCTCCTGGTCCTTGAGCGGCTCCAAGACGGTTTCGGCGAGAACAAAATTATCCGTAGTCGGGATGCCCGTGGGCCGTGAGGCAAGGCGTATTTCGCGGCTGGTAATGCTGGGCATGGATTATAGACCTTGTTGGTTGGCTGAGCTAGGGCAGAAAAAATTGATTTCCAGTTACTCGAACTGAGGTGTAAACCGCAGGCCGCTGTCACGGGAAATCGTTAAACAAGACCACGCGATAACGCGCCTTGCCGGCGCGCAGATGATCAAGGGCGTCATTCACCTTGGAGAGCGGGTACATCTCGACCATTGGGGCAATGTGATGCCGGGCTGAGAAGTTGATCATTTGCCCGGTGTTAAACGGGCTTCCCATCGGTGAGCCGGAGATCGCCTTTTGCCCACCGATGAGGGCGAATGCGGCGACCGGTATGGGCTCGGTCACTACCCCCACCAGATGCAGGCGTCCCTTTGGCGCCAAGCAGTTAATGATTGCATCCCACGGCAGCGTCGCATTGGCCGTACAAAGAATAAAATCCAGGGAACCGGCGATCGCCCGCATCTGGTCGGTATCGCTGGAGCTGACCACCTCGTGCGCGCCAAGCTGCAGCGCTTCGTCACGCTTGGAATCGTGCGAGGTAAAAGCCGTTACGTGACAGCCCCACTTGTTGAGAAACTGCAACGCCAGGTGGCCCAATCCGCCGATACCGATGACACCCACGCGATCGGTGGGCTGCACCGCGCACTCGACGATGGGATTAAACACGGTGATGCCGCCACAAAAAAGCGGCCCGGAGCTCTGCGCTTCCAGGTTCTCCGGAATCGGCACCGCCCACACCCAATGACAACGAACGCGATCCGCGAATCCGCCGTGCCGTTTGACGATGGTCGATTCCACCGTCTGACAAAGGTTGTGATTGCCGGACAGACATTGGGGACATGCCATGCAGCTTCCCGAACACCAACCCAAACCAACCCGCTGGCCGACCTGCACTCCCTTGGCCCCGCTACCGACCGCCACCACGCGCCCGACTACCTCGTGACCGGGGACCAGGGGATAGACTGTCATCCCCCATTCGTCATCGATCATGCTCAGATCGCTATGGCAGAGGCCGCAGTACTCGACCCCGATCTCCACCTGTTCATCAGCCAATGGACCAGGGTCGTACTCGAATGCTTGCAGTTTCCCGCCTTTGCTGGTTGCGGCATAGGCTTTGATGGGGGTGGTCATAGGTGGGTATCGATTCTGGTTCAGAGTTTTATCAGAGAGCGTGGGCGGGAATATCGACCCCCGAGGTGTGAGCCGTTGATTCAAACGAGCAGACCCTAGGTCGTCCGAGCAGGTGAAAAATGTACGGAGACTGCAAGCGCCATGCGTGCCAACACACTGTTCAGCGCGAATAGACTAAAGCGCGATTATGCGCCGCTCTCCTGCTTTTCACCCTCACTCCGAATTTTTCGCAGATAGAAGTACTCGAACCCAACGACGACAGCGATCGACACCAAGCTGATCACGACAATCAATGGATCAGAAAAGCCTTTAATGACCAGGAATGCTCCCAAGACCAGAACATCAAGGGCGATCGCTGTTCCAAGAATACCCCGGTTTGCGCCTACATCCCGGTGCAGATGGCGCAGGACACCCCAGTGAATGGTGATATCCATGACCAAGTAAAAGATCGCGCCGAGCGATGCGATGCGTGACAGGTCGAAAATAGCCGCAAGGACCGCGGCAATGACCACGGTATAGACCAGGGTATGTTGCTGAACCGTTCCGGGCATCCCGAAGTGACTATGCGGAATCAGTTTCATTTCGGTCAGCATCGCCAGCATGCGCGAGACGGCAAAGACGCTTGCCAGCAGGCCCGAAGCCGTGGCGACGATGGCAATGGCGACGGTGAACCACATCCCGTATGCACCCATCGCTGGTCGGGCAGCCTCCGCGAGCGCATAATCTTTTGCGGCAATGAGCTGATCGAGGGTCAGGCTTGATGCCACTGCGAAACAAACGGCGAGATAGACCACTAGGCAGATCACCAATGAGATGATGATGGCGCGACCGACATTCTTCTTCGGTTCCGCGACCTCATCCCCGGCATTGGTTATGGTGGTGAACCCTTTGAATGCGAGGATGGCCAGAGCGACACCGCCAACAAACGTCCCGAACGAAGGCGCACCACTCGGTGGAATAATACTGGTCTCTAAACTGATTCCAGAAACAGCGAGCGCTATCGCAGCGAACAGCAGCAAGCCGCCAATTTTGAGAACCGCGCTTATTTTGGATACGGTCGAGATGACGCGGTTTCCGGCGATATTTACGATAAATGCCAGCACGATAAGCCCGACGGCGAGTACCGGCACCCATACCCCAGCTGTATCTGACGGGAAGAGCTGCAAGGTGTAAGTACCGAACGTTCGGGCCACCAAGCTTTCACTGATGATCATCGAGAGCACCATGAGGAGCGCGGCGGCCCCGGTTACCGTGGTCTCGCCATAGGCCTTCTTGAGGATCATGGCGATGCCGCCAGCGGACGGGTAGGCGCTGGAAACCTTAATATAACTGTACGCGCTGAACCCACTGACGACGGCCGCGAGAATAAACGCGAGCGGAAATAGCCCACCGGCGAGCTCAGCGACCTGCCCAGTCAAGGCGAAGATACCCGCCCCGATCATCACCCCGGTGCCCATCGCGACGGTGCCCAACAGGCTGAGGCTACCCTTCGTATACGTGGTCGAATGGTCGTTCATGTCCCAGCCATTAGCGAAGCCACTCTTGGCGGCACCTTTGGTAGGTTGTTCGCGTTCTGCGAGTCCTACCCACCAGTGATGGGCTCATGCGTGTTGCTTTCGAAATTCAAGGGTAGCTCGCAGACGTTCGGTGCTCTAGCCGCAGCAGCCGCCAGACTTTGGTTCAAGCAATTTTCCAGGGGGCAGGGCGGCGAATTTCGTGCGACAGGCTTGTCCGCAAAAATAATACGTCTGCCCATCGCGCTCGGCGTGGATTGCGGTTGCCGTATTCACGGTCATGCCACAGATAGGGTCTTTGGTGGTGGTTGCGGCGGTCTGCATAATATTCTGCTTTCTCAAGGTCTGTTTACGGATAATCGGCGCTGGCGATCGCTGGCGCTGCTGGAGCCGCAGCTCAAGACGTGCCAACCCCTCCCTTCACTTCAAAATGCCTCCGTTGTCGCGAACGGTCCAGCAACTTGCGGACACAGAAAAGTCACGAACAGGGATTGCAGGACTCGTTACTAGCCATTTCTCCCGGCCCTCTAACTGCCTTATCATTCTTGCAACCCGTTCCATGGGCGCTTACTGGATGCAGGGGCGTCCCTGCATAATCAGGCGTCGCGTCCACTCACGCGATGCAGATTGCATGGTTTCAATTCAGGACATGCGCCGCGGTGCGGCTTGAACACCAGGAATAAATGAAGGAGTCCTAACCATTCCGATGATCGTGATCAGCGAAAGGTTGCTCTCCAGTAGTCCGGAGTAGTCCGGTCCAGCACATGCTGCTGGCCAAGCTCTTCATTTCTGGAGACGCCCAGGAGCGGCGTTGCAGTACCGACGTAAATCCACCTGGCACAAGCGGCACCGCCAAGACATTCCTGTCCAATGGCCTGATTCTGCAGAAAGTCGCTACGGTCCCAGCGATGGCCAAAGCCACACGAAATTTGACGCGCGGTCGAAGATAGCCTTAGCGATCGACGCGCAGCGCTTTGACTTCGGATCCGCTCTCCCACACCAGCATGACCGGCGATGCTTCGGGTGTCGAACGAGTAGCCAATTGCGGAAAACCACCACGACCAACCTCGGTTGGAACTTTATCGCCAATAGCCAATAGGATGCGATCGTTGTTCTGCCACGCGCGATACACTATCTCCCCCGCGATGACGATCGTACCATTCTTTCCAGTTCCGAGCTTGGTCTCTTGCTTGTCGCTGAGGGCACTGATGAACATGGTTCCCTCCCGCCGCCACACGGTCTGCACCATTTTTTCAGATATCGCTACTCCGCCGCCATCCATCGGACATGCGTTGAGATTCCAGGTTCCGCTCCCGAGCTTAGCGGGCTTGTTAAATGATTTTCCATCATTCTCCGACCAGCTCGCCCACATGTCCCGCGCTTCACCGAGATGATTGCGCCACATGACGGCAACCGCTCCGCTGGCATCTGCGGCGACCTGCGGCTGACAGCATTCGCAAACACCTTTGCCTGGGGCTTTATAAAAAGCGACATTCGGCGTCCACGTGGCGCCACCAGTGAGGGAGCGCGCCATCTCAACCTGGGTGACGCGATAACGAAGGTCGAGCCACACCGCCCAGATCGTTTCGCCTTTCCCAGCGGCAAGCGAAAACAGGCCTTCGGATGCTGATGTGTCCTTATCATTTATGGTAACCGGACCAACCCAGGTTTTTCCAAGATCGCGTGATTGCCAGGCGACCAAGTTGCCACTGCTCGCTTTAATACCAGCAACCACGATGGACTGCGCGGTCATTGCAACTTGCGGACCGCGACGCATGCCAACGGCAACTCGTGGACTGTCACCAACGCTGACGGGGGCGGCAAAGGTTTTTCCACTATCGGTAGAAACCGCGACCAGAATATTCTCCCCCTCTGCATACGCGATCGCGACCCGTTCACCTTGGACCGCAACCCGTGGTTGTTTTCCGGTGGTTGAAACGGTCATGGCCTCACTAGCAGCGAGCGTAATAACGAATCCCGCGAACAAGAGGGCGAGAAGGCGTGACAGGATTATGGCAGGCATGGTGAGTTCCAGATGAGAAAGACAATATGTGACTTGAAAACGGGCGAGATGAAAAGCCCAAATGAGCCTCAGTGATACTCGGCTGCTAGGCAGGCTCGGTCAAGACCGACAAGGAGGAGTTCCGTTTTAAGTCGTTTTCATGCCGAATAAGCGGCATGCCGGCATTAATACGGTCACCCATACACGGAAATGGCTGCAGGATGTAATCAATGGAGGCGGGCCCACTAGGTGCGCTTGCTACTCCACAAAGCGACGCAGCCAACGAGGACCGCACTAATCATCGCGAGCCAGGGCCAGGATCGGGTACGAGAAGGGTTGAGTGATAAAACCACGTCACCGATGCCGCTCCCACGCAGGACGAGGCCGCCTTCGGTTTCGCCGAGTAAATCGATGCCCAATAAAGCCCGATCGAGTTGCCCGCGTGGTCCGGCCGGCGCTTCGCCGTCGCCCAGGCGTCCGTCGCCTGCCAAGGTGAGGGCTGCTTCCCAGGGCCTAGCAGGAATGAGGATGAGCGTCGATGAAAGCTCCGATTGCATCGGCGCCCAACTCCGGGTGCTGGTTCCAATGGCCAATTTCATGCGTCCGCTACTGCGATTTCCAAATACCATGTTGTTGGATGCGTAATCTTTTTGCAGCGCACCGATGGCAGAATTGATTGACGCGGACTGTGCTTGCGAGCCCTGGGCCTCGGCTTGAGAGGCGTAATCGTGGAGTTCCAATTCAAGCGCTTTCAGATTGCCATTGCAGCGAATCAAGGCGCGGTCTTTGAGATCAGTTTGCCCGCGCAGACGATTCAATTCCTCTACCACGCGATCGGTGCGGTCTTGCTCCGATTCACCGCTGGTCGCCTCACGCAAACTTCCACTCATGCGGGCAAGCGACCATCCTGGTGGCGGAATCACCCGCCAGAGGGTTTGGACTATACGTAGCTCGGGGAAAATTGGTGAGCGCGGGATAAGACGCGGCATGTTTCCGTCTGAATCTTGGCGCCAGGTAAGTTCGATACGTCGAGCTGCTTCCCCCGCGCGCAGCGGGCGGACCGGTATCCAAATGACCTGATCGCCATCACGCCGACACGATACCGTACGACCGTCAACCCGGGTTTCCCATAAATCCAAACCTGGGGGCAGGTCAAGACGGAGGTGTTGGCGACTGCGATTCAACACGTGCCAGGTGCCGCGAGAACGAAGTTCGCCATCGGGCGCGACCGCCGATTGAATATCCACCAACGTCGCAATGCCATCCAGGCCACCGGTTAGGGCCAAGGCTTCGCGCCGTAAGGTGAGATTCCAGCTCGCCGCTTGCGCCAACCAGCGCCAGCGCACTTGCGTCGCATCGACGCCGGTGGGCAGCGGCAAAACCAGCGTATCGAGTGGTTCTAAGCCAGTAAGTTTTCGGCGAATAATGCCATACCCATCGTCTTCAACCAGCACCACTTGTTGGGTTCCAATGGCAATACCCTCTAAGCGAATGTTGTGCATGGTGACCTCGCCTTCATCGGTGAGGGGAATTTCGAGATCAAGATCCAGAGCAATGTCGCCGTGCACCGGGGTAGCAAAGGTGGCGGTCAGTCGACCGGTATCGTCAACCACCAAAGAACCATAATTGGGAAACTGCGCCCGAATGAGTCGCGCGCCATTCGGCAATTGAGCAATGACCTGGCTGAGGGCCCCCGATTCGGTTTGAATCAGGCAATGCACCGAGGCTTGCAAACGCCCAGCTTCTAAGACGACGTAATGGCTTACGCTTGCTCGCGTACGCAGTGGGCTCTCGTCAATGTGCAACTGAGCGAGAGGACCTTTTCGTCCATCCCAGGTTCCCCGCCAGGTGACGCCATCGGGGCAACCCAGGTTTTTCGCAATGCGCGCGGCGTCCGTATTGGCAAAATAATTATTACTGAGACGCAGTTGCGCAATACCGATATCACCAATGGCCCACATGGAATCGGTCACCGTCAGGCCAACAGGACGAAAATCCGGGAGTTGAAATTCATTCCCTATCGTCATGCGCTCACACGAGAAACCGAGCTTTATGGTGGTGTCGGCTACGAATCCGCCTGGGCGGCGAATGATGAAATGGCGCTGACCGTTCCCTACGCGCCAATGGGACATATCTGCATAATCATCGTCATCGTCGGTAGACGTTGCAACCAAGCGCCATGGTTCAGGAATAAGGAGGTCAATGACATCAATCTGACCTTGCCCACTGAGGCTCATTTCAGCCTGAATCTGTAAGGTCGTGTTATTGAGCACAATCGCAGCTCGGATGCGACTGCGGAGATCCGCTGGAATCGGCTGAACCCGCACGGCCACCGGCGTTTGTGCTGCATGCCACACCACCGCGCTGTCTTCCAAAACGCTGGGTTCATCGCGCGATAACCCAGGATCTTCCAGGAAACTCAATCGTTCAGCGCGAGTTTGGATCGATTCGACGCGCAGAATCGCCACCCGGCCATCGCTTCGACGGGCATCGGGTAATTGCAAGGCAATCGCCTGGGTTGTTTGCGACCGAGCTACGACACCCTGCAGGTGGATAGAATTGTCCCCACTGACGGGGCTGGACCAGTTCACCTGGACCTGCGTTTCCGTGGTCGACCAATCAGCCAGACCAGCACCTTCGACCGTGGTGATGGAGAGACCTGGCGGAATAGAAAAGGTCAAACTGCGCACAGAGGCGCCGCGCAATCCCGCCAGAATGTCCGCCGACCACTCGATCCGATCATCATGCAGGGTCAGGCGAACATTTTGATGCAAACTGGCCTGGAGAATATCAGGCAGTCGACCATCACGGCGGCGAAGACTCAATCGCGCCTGATCCCGCAACGGGAGCGATGTTATACTTTCCTGATTCTCGGGAGAAAGAGTACGCGGCAGAGGAAGATCATCGACCCGCCATTCCCAGTCCGGAATGACGGGCAGCTGAAGACTCCCACCGAGACCAGGTAAAGGCAGGACGGCGCTGCGTTCGTCGCCATTTTCGCGCATGGAAATACTCAAGGAGATAATGACCGTGGCCTGCGATTTGCCAGCCAGGCTCAAAACCACCGTATTCTTTTCGACAGACCACACGACCTTACCGGGCTGGGTAGCACCGAGCTCAGCGCTGCGAATAGTACGAACAGTTGCCCCGTGCAAAGGTAATCGGACTTGCTGCCACGCTTCTGTAAAGACCGCAATCGGCCAGTGCAGCTCGGCCTCTATGCTCGAATGATCAGCACTCAGGCTCAGGGTCCAATTACCGGGGCCGGTGGCAATGTCAGCGCTCGGATCAGCTGAAAGGGCTTCAGGATTGGACCGCTTCCACAGCTGGGTGAGCTGACCGCGGGTCAAGGCCACGCGAATATCCTGCGGCTGGCCCTCTGCGTTGAGATTTTTATAGCCCATAAAAACGGGCTCGGCGGCCACAACGAAGACCGCACAGGCAGCCCACACGATCAGCAAGACGAGACGCATCATGACACACGCTCCGAAGACGAAAGAGACGCCAAAATAAAGCGGCCTGCTGCACGGAGACAGACCATGCCCAGTATCGCAGGCAATAGCCACTCAGCACAGGCCAGAACTGGTCCCACACTCAACTGCAAGCCGTGCAACGCGGCGGCGCCCGCTAATGCGGAAATTCCGCCCGCCACGGCTGTACGGAAACGTTGACGCCAGACCAAGAGCGCAGCGAAAATACATGCAAGGCCCAGGCCTAAGCGATCGAATCGTCGCAAAGAATCAATCGTGACGAGCTTGAAAAAGAGATGGCTGTCTCCGCCCAAACGATGCCCTGACCACATATGCCCAATTAAGGTTAACTCCGGAACGGGCAGCGGTTCATCACTGGGGCTGGATGCGCTCAGTGGCGATAATTGTCGTGGATCTTGTTTATCGTGCGGTGTGATGATAATTGCTTGCTCGCCATCAATGCGGGCCACGGCTGGCTGCCACTGTCCCCACCAGGGTCGATACGCGGGTGCGGTTTCTGCGCGCAAGGGCATTATCTGGCTGCCAATGGCCGTGGTGGCGACCCAGCTGGGATCAAGCGCAAGCATCCACGATGTGCTGACCACAGGAATGTGATCAAAGAGCGGCAGGGGCATTTCCAGCACCGATCCCGGTGCTTTCTGGCGACAACGAATGACGACATCAACCCGGGTCCGACCTGGTAGAGGAAGAACAGCGCGGCCACCAACCGAACGAATAGCGGTGAATTTTCCATCAATAGACGCAGCGATGAGCTCGCTCCCGGCCGGTATATCTAATGGCAGACTGCTGCGTTGGGGTGCCGCAACCCGAAAAGCATAGCTGGTTTCAATACCCGACGGCAAGACCTGAGTGCGAACCCGCACATCATGAATAAAGCCTTCGGGTGGCTCCAGTAAATCGCGCCGAACCAGGGTGAACGAACCCGTTTCCTGACCACGTAAGCGCCAAACCGCCATCACCGGTTCTCCAGGCAAGGCCGAACTCCAGGCCGGAATATCATCCTCATCGCCCATTTCGGCGCCGGCGCCGGGATGATGGACCACATCCAGATCACCTGGGACTTGAATCACCACCATGGTCTTGAGGCGAATGACCTTATCACTTGCATCGGTTATACTGAGCTTGGGAATCGTAACCGCATCGCCTGCATGATGGATAAGCTGACCTTCTATACGCAAAATACGTCTTCCGCGCCACGGCTGGGCGGTAATCAGATGCAGGCGTTGCCCGACACGCTCCAGGGTCAAATCGGAATGCGAAAGATGTTCACTTTTTTCCTGAAAAGGAAAGTCGACCACAACATTGCCCAAATCGCCATCGCGGACATCCAAGCGAATATCGAGACGACCCCAGATATTGGGCGGTTTCCGATCATCCATGGGCTGTAAATACAGGACCGCTTCCGCTTCACAGGAGGCCGGGCGGGCCAAGGCAGTGATCTCAACGGCAAGCGGCTCCCCCTGCATGCGCAATTGCGCCCGCATTTCTTCTCTGGGCAGGGAAAGGTCATTGTCACCGCGCACATTCCGCCATGGAATGGGCGCAAATATATGCAGATCAATGCTGGGTGCGGAATACAGGACTAAGCCATGTTCGCGATGTCCGGCGTTTACCAACGACGGCAGGCTCAAGGCAAAAGGGCCCTGTTGTGCTTCGTGTTCATAGGTGAACTCGACATCCAGACTGGAATAAGCCGTAAATCCCTGGGCACAGGTCAGGGTCAGCATCTCTTGTTCTTGGCTCACCGTCACTTGGTCTGGTACCGAGCTGCTGACCACATTCCACCCGCTCGGACTATGGAGCGGCAGCGAGAATACCGTCTCATCACCGAATTCGATGTGGAAGGAGCTTATTAAACGCCAAACCTTTGGCCCCGCTGCACATTGATGACGGACCACTTCGCTGGTGGTCACGGTGGATTGCGACAGCACCCATTGCAAACCGAGGTCGAGGTGAGAGCCAAGCTCAGAACCAGGGCCAGGGACGCGATACGACGTGGCATCATCTAATTCAGTTTCAGTCGGGCGCCAGGAAGCTGGAATGGTCCAATCACGTCCGCTGGGATTACTCACCGTGATACGCCCCCCCTGCCAGTGGGCGCCCTGCACCTCGGGTAAAGCTATAATGGCTTGGCCGCCACAAAATCCGTCCAGGCTGAGGTCTTCGACCTTGGGATCGAGGTGAATTTCAGTAATACCATCAGCGCGGGTACGCACGGAGTGGACGCCTGCGCCTGGCGTGCTGGCAACCCAGGTTTCGGGGAAGCGCAGTTCCAGAATATCCGGAACCGCACCGCTGCGTCGATCAATATGGGCAGCCCAGCGCCAATTCAGCAGTGCTGCATGCGCATCGGGGACCATGATTTGCACCGCTTGTTGCAAGCCCCATAAAGCCTGAGTACCGGTGCTGGCACCTGGGCGCCAATGCAGGGTGACCTCGGATCCATGGCGTTGGGTCACGGTCCACCGGCGTTGGCCCAGCGCCACCAGGCCCGGACCCGAACATACCCCATCGCGCTCTGCACTGAATTCGATATCAAGTCCAATGGCCTCAGGAAGTGGTATCGTTGCACTTTCCTGATTAATTTTCGCACGATAGGAAAAGTGCACCTGTTGCCGCGTGGAAGCGGGAATGATGAGGTCGAGGCCCCCCTGCGCATTCGCGCTGGTCAATGCGGGCAGGCCCTGCTGATTGCAAAAGACCGGCGCGCTGAACGTGGTAGGCCTAGTGCGAAACAACAGACAGCGCATCGATTCTGCACTGGTGTTGACGATAATGCAGTCAGCAACTACCAGCACATAATCATCATACCATTGACCGCGGAGCTGAGCCGTTTCGATCCAGGCTCCATGCGGTCCCACGTCGGGTACCTTCGGGTTCAGATTCCCCTTATTGACCAGGTCCTGGTATTCCAGCAGGGGCAGGAACATCCATTCCTGATCTTTATCTAATTGCCGTAACAATTCGGGCATCGGCATCAGCATGGGCTGAGTTCGCTCTGGCTCGGCTGCCATAAGCAGGCCCAACGATAATGCACCGAAGATGACCGCGATTTTTCCCAACCAAGATAGGGAAGATCCGGGGCTGTGCACGGCGGCAATCATGGCGTCGGACCTGTGCTCTCAGGTTCCCCCTCTTTGCTCTCAGGTTCGCGAACGGTGCCTTCAGGTTCCACCTGCCAGGGGTCCATTTTTTGCACCGGGCGCGGGCGGCGAATTCGCTGAACAACAGCGATGCAGGCAAGAATCACCAGCATGCATCCCGCGCCAGCGCCCAGGGCGTACGCCAGGATCTGCCACGGTGCGGCAGTGCCGACCACAAGGGCAATGACCACGACGCAGCTTATGGAAAGCGCAATAATTTTCCAACGCAGCAGCCAGACAGTGACCAAGCTGATTATGGCAACCAGTAAAGCGGCCCCATCCAACCACGACCGGCGGCACCAATGGGCCGTAATGACGCCGCCATCACCCAAGCGGGCGAGCGTATACTGGGCACCATCCAACAGGACGGGGACGGTCAGACCATCGCGTTGCACCTGTCCATACACGGTTTGTTGACCCTGCTCAGGCGGCACCACGGCGTTGGTCAGACGCTCCCACAGACTCATGCTCGCGGTCGTCGGACTGAGTTCCCCAGCCCAGCTGGTAATAGCCAAATCTTCATTCAAGAAAAGTTGATATTCGACCCGCTCAACCGGCAACGGCGCTGACTCGGCATCACCGCGACTTGCCAGCTGGGGGAGCGGAATCTGGACGCTGCCAATGGCCGAAGGTTTGCCTCTGAGAACCCGTTGCTCGTACACAAAACCAATAATGCGGGTGGCCTGCTTTTGCTCACCCAGGGGAATAATGATCGCGCCATCAGCGCGGCGACTGGGACGAGCCGTGCGACCATCGACCGCGACTTCCAAGAGATCAGCCCCCTCTGCGAGTTGCAAAGCCAACCAGGGTCGACCATTACTGCGCACGGTTAATCGGCCTAACACCCGCAACATACCATCATCGCCCAGCGCCGCGGCGTAATGCGCCAACTGCACGGATCCATCGGCTAAGCGCACTAAGTCGTGGCGGGTAATCTCGAGCGCAATTTCAGCGGGTTTTCCACCGCGAAAGCCGGTGACGAGTCCTGCACCTTGAAAATGCGCAGGCACATCCGCAGCCGGAATGCGCTCCAAGCCAGTACTGCTAGCGGCGACATCCAGGGTGCCCTCGCGGGCAATGGCGACCAAGGTATCCAAGCGCGTGGCGCCCTCAGGTTGGATGACGGCAAGGGTGACTGCGCTGGGTTTTCCTGGCGCTAGTTCGGGCAAGGGATCACGAATCACCGCACTACAAACAAAGGCCCCGAGAATTGGAGTTTGAAAGCGAAGCTCCCACACCACTTGGCCATCGGCTTCTGCCTCGGCATCAGCGACGATGCGTTGATCGGCAAGGCCTTCGCCGCTAAATAGAAGACGATCTTTTAAGGCCAATGGGGCGCGAATACGTAAGGTGGGCAGCGGACTAAAACGAACATCGCCACGCCAGGTCACGGTTCGCTGGATGCCGGCATCAGCCAACACGACCCGTTCTTCTTGCCGTAACACTAATTCCCGCGCCCGTGGGGCTGCATGCAAACGTAAGCGCGGCTCTTCGTCATTGCGGGATAGCCACGAAAAAGCCAGGGCCAGCTCGTCGCTCGCCCCAACCGTGCGTAATTGTTGGGCGACGGGCGACGATCGGCGCATGGCTTCGGCATCCGCCCCGGTGAGCAGATTGCGATCGCTGGCGCTCAGGGCCCAACTGCGGGGTGCGGCAATGCCAAGCGAACCACGAACATGCCGCGCGCCAACTAATTCGACCACGCCAATATCCAGATCCGTGATCTTGGCCTGATGCGGAATAGATGGTGGAGCCCGAAATTGCACACTCAGCGAACCAGTCTGTATAAGCCGACTGCGCAAGGCGAGATCCAGTTGGCGATACCCATCGCTGGCAGGACCAGGGCGAATGTCGTCGACCGCCAAGCCATCCGTAGAAACAGTTTCCCACGATTCGGGTATTTTCAGACTCACCGTAAATATCCCGGCTTTGCGAACATCTAGATCAAGCTGGACGTTGATAGAATCTTCGTCGACAGAAAGATGGGTGAATTGGACCACGGAGGCGCGGATTTCGCTTTCAAGGCGAGTGACGGCGATGGTGCTGGGCGGCGGGTGAATAAGATGGCGAAAAGCCGTGGCTCCCTCGCCAAGATTCAGCTGACTGGGGTCCGTTTGCGCCAATTGTGGATGATTGACCACGGTTACGGCAAGTCCGTCTTCCCCATGAATTGCGATAGTGCCCAGACTCCGGGCGGCTCCATCTAACTCTGGCCAAACGATGTCGATATTTCTCGTGGAGCCAATGTCCTGGGCTTCCAGCAGCGTCTCGAGACGAATCGAGACTTGTCGACCGCCTTCAGCGCCTTGGTGCATGATTAAGGTCAGTCGGTTGCCGACGCGCTCCCAGGTCTGCAGATTTGCCACATCGACGGCAAGCACCTGGGCGTTGTCGGGTACAATAAATTCCAGTTCCTGCACCGGTCGCCGCAAAATCGAGACGTTAAAGGTCAGATCATAGCGCAAACTCCGTTCTCCCACAAACACCTTGGTAACGCTGTCGGAAAGAATAAGCGCCTCGCCAGCAATAGCGCGGGCCGGCGGCTGCCAGGTAATCGCAAGATCACTGCTCGCACCAATAACGGCTTGGACGTGGGTACTGCCCGCTGCGCGAGTCACCTGCACCGCCAGCGCAGGGGTCAGGCTGACGTCAACTTCGCCATCATCGATTTGCAGATCTAAGCGGCCTGCGGCGGCAGAGGGCGGGGTCAGCGCCAAGCTGCGACGGCCGGCGGCATCTTTTTGCACCGCAATAGCTAACTCAGCGGTGATCGGATAACGCCCAGGTTCGGGCAGGTATAAGGTAAGATTATCTGCTTTCCGTTCCAAAACGACCCGGGGGTCGGCCGCGGTAAATTGTGAAAACACCAGGGTTGCAGGGAGCTGAATACTGGACCAGCCCGCGGCCACGGCGATGGCGGTGCCCTCGAAACGCAGCGTTGCCACATCACCAGCGACATGGCCGGTCAAGGTAAATTCGGCAAGCACCGCAGCAACCGGAGGCGGCGGCAGTTTGTGAGGGTCGGTACCGGGATGCGCGGCATCCCATAATTTTACAAATTGTTCATACGGTAACATGACCCCATTGGCATCGATGGCGACCCCATCCGCCTGGTCGTAGGGCACATAGACGATCCCTGGCAGGGCGGACACGACTGGTTCAGCTGCCGTGAGAGCCGTGAGGCTCGAAACGGCCGAGAGAACTAGGATAAAAACAAAGGCAAAGGCAGTGCGCATGAAAACATCCTCAGCAGAAAGAGAGCAGACCAGGTAACGATCGTGTAAATTACGGTTCACCGGTCAGGGTATGGGCTTGTCGACTCATCGTCAGCAAGCGATTTCGAAACGGGGTCTCGGGCTGGGCTTGGAGATACGCTTCCAGCCCAGCATAGGTTGCCATACGTTGATTGGCCCACCAACTGCGAGCTAAAAGTTCCGCTAATTGGGCTGCGCTCGCTTGCAGGCGCAGGCGTGGGCTGGCGGTGTTGGTCAACAGACTGCCGGGCAGCGGACAATTTAATTCCTGCATCGCATCGACTCGGGTATCGCGGAAGCGAATTACCGCATTGCCTAAGGGGCCGCTGCCGCTTTCGGTGTAGATAACCTCGAACAGGGCAGTGACCTGGGTATCGTGGCCGATTTCACCGGCATCAACCAGATCATTGCGGAAATCGTCATTATCGAGGCGGCGTTGTTCGAATCCGATCAAGCGCGCATGGGAAATCCGTTCTGGATTCCAGTGCACTTGCAGCTTGGCGTCACGCGCCAAGATCGATAACCGTTCAGGCAATAAGCGATCGCGAAACAAGGCGCGCGCAGCGTCATCACTGCCAGCGTACACGTATTGGCCATCGCCCCGCGTAGCCAGCAGGTTCAAAGTGGCATCTTGGGAATGCGCGCCCCCGCAGCCCATGACCAATAAAGTGATGCCGCGTTGGCGTTGGGCTGCGATGCGCTCTAGAATAATCGCCGCCCCATCACCAGCGAGGGCAGCCCCATCGGTGGCCAGGAATACGCGCGATTCGATGCCAGGGGCAGCGTCTTCTGCAGCTATTTGATAGGCCAGCGAAAGACCCTCAATGGCATTGGTGCCACCAGCGGTCTCAATATGCTCTAGGGCGGCAAGAATGGTCTGGGTTTGGTTGCCAGGCGTTGCTGCCAGCACTAATTCAGCGCGATCCGCAAAGGCGACAATCGACACCCGATCATCGGCGGTGAGGTGCGGTACTAATTCGGCTAAACCAGCCCGAACGCGATCAATACCAGCGGCGCCCGCCATCGAACCACTGCGGTCAATAGCCAGAGTCACATATAACGGCCGACGTTCTCCCGGGCTGACCGTACGCGCGACGGCGCCCAGGCTGAGCAGCGCGGTGTGCTGGGCATGGGGACCGGCCGCAAATGGCGACGGACCCGCCTCGGCGTACAGTGCGAAAGCATCATTGCCGCTGGGGGCAGGATAATCGGTGGGACTGGCATTAATAAAATGTTCGGCGCTGATGCTGCTGGGCTGCACCCGTTCGCCGACGGCCAGGCGTTGTTCGCTGGCATCGAAGCTCGCGGTATCGGCAGTAATCGACACCGTCATTTGCGCGGTTTCAGCAATGACCTGAAAAGGAGTCGTGCCAAACGCATCTTGAAATTGTTCGGGATCGAGCCCAGCGTTATCAAGCGGATCAAGGGCTTGCTCGGCTTCGATCACATCCACGCGACCCGGACTTGGGCGAAATTGCAATCCACTGGCGCGAGCGATTTGCAGGATGGCTTGGCCTCTGGGAGCTCCGAAATCGACGTCGCCCAGGTCGACGTGGGGTTCGGTGAATTCGGATTCCGCTTCCTGGGCCGATTGCAGTTGTGCACTTGCTTGCATTTGGCTTTGATCCAACATCGCCAAGGCTTCGGAGACGCGGATACCATCTGACGATTCCTGCATAGCCATCTGCATGGATAGATTCTGCGATTGATTTGTCAGATCTATATCACCTGACCACCCGGCATAGGCGGGCCGTTCGGATTTATTATTCCGACGACGATTAACAGGGCTTGCGCTGACCTGTTCGACCGCTCGTTCGGCTAACTCGGCTGCCATTTTCCTGGCTGGTCGCGCCCGCAGGGCTTCTTGAATTTTGTGGACCGGCTTGGCGCTCTCTTTTCGCACTAGCTGCGCTGCCTCCACATATCCAGCCCGGTCCATAGTTGACGTGGTGACCACTGGGCTTTCAGCCCGGCCTCCTCGACTTACATCTTCTTCGCGAGAAATTTCATCAGCGGGAACGTCGAGCTCGGAAATTGGGGCAGGGCGACCATCACCACCATCAACTTCCGCTAGCTTCAAATTCAATTCATCCGATACAGCTTCACTGACCATTTTCCATTCATTCGTCACCCCACGAGTCTGTTTTTCACTCTCAACGCGTCCGTCACTGCCGCCAATAACGGCAAAGACACCATCCCCAGTGAAATTGGTTACCGAGCTGTCGCTCACTTCTTCACGCCCCTTGGGGTCTGGCACATCTAGGTCAGGCCCCTGCGCGATATTTTTTTTATCTATTCCATTTTTACTTAAGCCTTCCTTAGTTTGATCCGGTTTTTGGTCTAGCTCGTAACCATACCAGGAGTCCAGGTCACGTCGTTCTTTCCCATCCGTGGCAGGCTGATACCTCCCCGCATAATCAAGTTTACCCCTTTCCGATCCGGAAGTAGGTGGAAGCATGGTTATAGGTGCTGCCGGTACATCTCGCTGCCCAACAGAACTTTTTTGTCTGACCAGGGTCACCACTGGAATCAGCATTCCAAGCAACACAGCCACCAGCAAACAAGCTGCCGCTGCCTGCCAGGCACTTGGCCAATACGCTCGCTTTTTGGTAGTAAAGGCATCGAAAGCGTTGCCAATCACCTGACTGCGATGCGCTTGATCCAAGACCTGGGGCGCTGCGGGCAGATGCCGAGCCAAGGCTGCGGTCAATGCGAGAATCGCATCGCGACGTTCGCGTAAATCAGCCTCATTCTCTAAACGGTTTTCCACGGCTAGCGCCGCTTCGGCGGTCAGTTCACCATCCAGGAAAGCAAGTAAGAGCAGGTCATCGGTCATGATAAGAGCTCCGTGCGTAAGGCGGTGTTTTCACGCAGGCGCCCCAAAGCGCTGTGTAAAAGGACACCGACATGGGTGGCGGTTTTGTCCAAGCGCTCGGCAATAACTTGGTAGGAACAATTTTCTCGGTAACGCAGGTGAATAGCGGCGCGTTCCAAACTCGGCAAATTCGCTACAGCTTGCCACAACTGCGGCCCCAAATCCGCAGCGGAATCGCTTTGCATGGGTGCAGGCGTTTCAACCATATGCAGCGTGCGGTGTTCACGCTGCGGCCGGCGACGCAGCTGATCCAGGCAATAATTTCTGACCACGGTTGCGAGCCAACCCCCAACACTGTTGCGACCCTGGGCAGACGCGACCAGGTCCTTGGCCTGATGGCATAACTTTAAAAAGCCTTCTTGAACGGCGTCTTGGGCGGCATGCGCATCACCGAGCAGGGCATGCGCCGTGCGCAGGAGGTCGGTCTGGTGACGATCAATCAAGGTGGCAAAGGCACTCATGTCGCGGTTCCGGCAGCTACGATCCAAGAGGTCAACGTCGCTGGGCGACGCATCAGCACGGGGATCGGGGTTCACACCAGTCTCTACGCAGGATGGTCTCATATCTTAGTCGCAACTTTTCTAAGACCTGGGAAGGGCTTGGTATAGAGACGGTTTCAGGTTAAACGGGTTCCCGACTTTCTGTTCACCGCTATTCGGTTTCGATATCAGGGATGCGAGTCCATCTAGACCATCTTCTAAGGACTCGCCAATGCAGCGCTGCGAGCGGCGCAAAGCGATCTTGTATCAAGCTCACGACGGCGAAAATGCCATGGACGACACCAGAAGCAGGACGCAGGACGAAACCCCCTCCCACCCCCAGAAAGCAGCCGATGGATACCCAGCATCTCGCCAATTTCCTGCTCCTGGCCCAGGTCGGGAACATGACCCGGACTGCGCAGCGCCTGCATCTGACTCAGCCGGCGCTGTCGGGGCAGGTCGCACGGTTGGAACAGGATTTGGGCACGCCGCTGTTTCATCGCCAGGGACGGGGTCTGGTTCTGACCCGTGCCGGCGAGGAATTTCGTCGCCATGCCGTTGATATTGTGGCGCGATTGGACGCGGCGCGGGCGGCCTTGGGTACGGGCGGCGATCTTGCGGGTGGGGCTATTGCCCTGGGCGGCGGCGCCACCGCGACCACCTGTCTGCTGCCGACTTTGTTAGGGCGTTTTCATCGTGCGCATCCCGAGGTCCGTTTTTCCATTCGCGAGGCACCCTCACGCATTATTGCCGAAGCGGTGGTCGCGGGCGAAATTGATCTCGGCGTGGTAACCATGCCCTTGCCGGGCAGCGCGCTGGGCGGGCGTTTGGAGGTCACGCCGTGGGTGACCGACGAATTGGTCCTGCTGGTCCCTGCGCGGCATGCGTTGAGCAAGCAGACGCGCTTTCATTGGCGCGACCTGCACAACCAACCGTTGATCGCGTTCGAGAGCGGATCCGCGGTGCGCACTTTGCTTGACCGCGCCCTGGAAGAGCATGGCGTGCAACCGTCGGTGGTGATGGAATTGCGTGCCATCGCTTCCATCGCCAACATGGTGGCGAATGGAATCGGCTTGGGCTTTGTGTCCCGATTTGCGCGCGAAGCAAAACGCGGTCTGCGTTGCGCCGATGGCGCGATCAGCCGCGAATTGGCTTTAGTTGAACGCCGTGATCGCAGCCGTTCGCCGACGTTGCAGAAGTTT
>Ga0209490_10001500_pt1 | contig 22480 bp, 23 predicted proteins | sample MAT06_FD_187209 | JGI IMG/M metagenome (GOLD analysis project Ga0209490, IMG submission 187209) | Freshwater microbial communities from Lake Fryxell liftoff mats and glacier meltwater in Antarctica - MAT-06 (SPAdes) (version 2) | ecosystem: Environmental > Aquatic > Freshwater > Ice > Liftoff... | reverse complement strand
ATCTCTGTGGCATCAGGGAGTTGACGGTATCCGACACTGCGAATTATTGTCTGTGGCGGAACTGCACCAGTTAAAATGCGCGTTTCTTTACTATTAATCCAAGCGCCATAGTCTAGGCGTAACCATGCACCTTCCCTACCTGTTACTGTTGCGCGTGTGCCTTTGGGCAGTGGTGTAAGTCGGGAATAATCGGTGCTTGGGCCAGTGCGAGCAGCGCCTGACTCTACTGTAACCTCAGAAACTGGCAACTCTGCTCTTGAGAGGATTTGAATTTTACCAGTCCCTGGTTGAGTTATCGTCTTGCCATTGAGCGTCAGTTGAAACTGAGGTTGTCCCAAATCGGCGGCTGTTGCCACTGTGGTACAACCTTTATAATTGCCTACGTTAGACTGGGCATAAGGCTGATTTTGCCCTGTCAAAGCTGCCAAATTACTTGGTAGCTGTGCCTGTTGAGGTTGGAGTGGAAGGGCAATAGTTTGATTAGCTAACTTGACAGATACGCTAGCGTTAGGGGATGCGATCGCGCTAAAACAAATTAGCTCTCCCGGTAGTCTGGCAATGTCAACTGCGGGAGTCAGGGAATCTTTAGCAAAGGCTAACCCCTGTGGTAGCTCAGGATCAGTGGGAAGCCTTGTCACTTTAATCTGGAGTTCTTGATTGTCGTGACGCACAGTAAAAAGATTTTCCCCCAACTGCAAGGGGAAACTAGGGGAAAAATGACCAGCTTTGCTGCGGGTAATTGGCTTACTATTGATCAAAACCTGACCATCTGGTGGTGCAGTCCCCAGAAAGAAGATTTTTTGGGCACTCGTCTGGTAGCTTGTTTGGGGAAAAACGACTATAAGAGATGGCTCTGCCAATGCTACGGAGGAGGTGACAATACAGCCTAATATTACTAATCCTAAAAGGTTTTTCATAAGCTCAATTACAGAAGATTACACCACAACAACTGTGGCACAATGACGGGATGTATTTTTAGAAGTTGTTAAAAATTCAAACTAGTATGACTAAGTTTATTTTTGTAACTGGGGGCGTAGTTTCCAGTATTGGTAAGGGCATTGTAGCAGCAAGTCTAGGGCGTTTGCTCAAGTCGCGCGAATATTCTGTGTCGATTCTCAAACTTGACCCTTATATCAATATCGATCCTGGCACAATGAGTCCCTTTCAACACGGGGAAGTATTCGTTACCCAGGATGGTGCGGAGACAGATTTGGACTTGGGGCATTACGAACGCTTTACCGATACCTCAATGTCGCGGTTAAATTGTGTAACTACTGGCTCGATTTACCAGGCAGTTATCAATAAAGAGCGACGCGGAGACTACAATGGCGGCACTGTACAGGTTATTCCTCATATTACTAATGAAATCAAAGAGCGGATTCTGCGAGTTGCTAAAAGTACAAACCCCTCTGTAGTAATTACAGAAATCGGCGGTACGGTAGGAGATATTGAATCACTGCCATTTTTGGAAGCAATTCGTCAGTTCCGTAAAGAGGTAGGGCGGCAGAATGTGCTGTACATGCACGTAACGTTGGTACCGTGGATTGCTTCTGCGGGTGAAATGAAAACGAAGCCAACACAGCATTCAGTTAAAGAACTCAGATCAATTGGCATTCAACCAGATATTTTAGTTTGTCGGAGCGATCGCCCCTTACCCAAGGGATTAAAGCAAAAATTATCGGGATTTTGTGATGTGCCCGAAGAATGCGTCATCACTTCTCAAGATGCCAAAAGTATCTATGAAGTACCCCTGAATCTGGAACGGGAAGGAATGGCAGAACAAGTGCTGAACTTGCTGCAAATGGAACAACGCAAACCAGATTTGACGCAGTGGCAAACCCTGGTACAAAAGTTACATAGTCCCAAGCACGAGGTAGAAATTGCCATTGTCGGTAAATATGTGCAGTTAAGTGATGCCTACCTATCTGTAGTGGAAGCATTAAACCACGCTGCAATTTCCACTTACGGCAAACTGCGTCTGCGTTGGATAAACTCAGAAGATTTGGAAACTGGATCAGCCGAAACTTATCTTCAGGGTGTCGATGGCATAGTTGTGCCAGGAGGTTTCGGGGTTCGGGGAGTGGATGGCAAAATTGCCGCCATTAAATACGCGCGCGATCGCCAAATTCCCTTTTTGGGTTTATGCCTGGGAATGCAATGTTCGGTAATCGAATGGGCCAGAAACGTAAGGGGATTAACAGGTGCTAATAGTGCTGAATTTGACCCTCATACCTCTGATCCGGTAATTAATTTATTGCCAGGACAGCAGGAAGTAGTGGATTTAGGGGGTACAATGCGCTTAGGGCTATATCCTTGTCGTGTTCTTCCTGATACACTGGCTTTCAAGCTTTATCAAGAAGATGTGATTTATGAACGGCATCGACATCGGTATGAGTTCAACACTGCTTACCGCGATTTGTTGTTAAAGTCTGGCTATGTGATCAGTGGTACTTCTCCCGATGGACGCTTAGTTGAAATTGTGGAATTACCCAAGCACCCATTCTTTCTTGCTTGCCAATTTCATCCAGAATTTCAATCGCGCCCCAGTAGCCCTCATCCTTTATTTAAAGGATTTATTCAAGCAGCGATCGCTCTTTCTCTTTCAATTTCAGGTACACCAAAACCATTGGAGGTGTCATAAAAATTCATAATTCATGATTAATTGCAACATTAACTTAAGGCTTCAGTAGATTTGGACATACAGGGTGCATCATTCGTAAATTTCGGACTTGGGGAGATGTTGTGGCGTACTGGGTGAAAATCCTTTACGAAAGGAGAGAATATGTAGTGAATTTTGAACGTGTCCATGCTTTTTGTTATGAACTGAATGGCAGGGTTACTTTTTGGTTACCCGATAGTGCCATTCCGATAGTGATTAACCCGCAAAGTAGCTTGGAAGATTATCAAAAGATCCTCGATTATTTAGAATGTGTGACTGGATTGGAATTAGATCATGCCCACTGGGTAAAAATCTATTACGATAAAAACGAATATGTAATTAATCTCAACTGCATCAGTTCTTTTTGTCATGAACCGAATGGTAGGATAACTTTTTGGTTGCCAGATGGCACTATTTCCATCATCATCAACCCTGTGAGTAATCCTGAATCTTATGAAAAAGTTGTGAAATACGTTAAGAAAGCAACTGGATATTCTTTGTCTTAGTATTAATTAGTAATATAGCGTTTCGTAATAAGCGTGATGTATAGCTTAACCTCACCCCGATAAAGCTGTGCTTCATCTCCCCTCTCCTTACTAAGGAGAGGGGTTGGGGGTGAGGTTTTAATCCCCGATTAACGATAAAGTTCTCGTCTTCAGCAGAAATCTCAACAGAAGTCTCGGTTTCAATCTCAAAAGGAAGTTGATAAAACCCAGCTAAATCGAGTAAAGGAGACAGCACTTTGATGTTTCCAATTTCCACTATTCACTTTGAGTAGTTCTTCTAATCTGAATGGTAGGACTTTCACCTACATCTGACCGAGAGTTCAGCCTTCGTGTCAGTAATCTGCTGACGGGCTGGATGAGTTATGTACGGGCTGATTACCGTGATTCACTAATCAACGAATCGCACTTCTGTTTGCTCTGTAGTCGATTGACCGGCGGGATATAATTGATTGATCAATGCCTGGACAAGCAGTTCTGGATCATCTGTCTCAACGGCAAGCTGTTGAGCAATCTGATGGCGTAAGTTTTCATCCTCCTGCAACATCACAAACAACTCTTCTATGGTGACAGTTTGGTATTCTCCCTCTGGGGGGTTCTCTGGCGCATCTACCGACTCGGATATGGGGGCGATTGGCTCAGATGGTATCGTGCTAACAGCATCTGGCCCTTCATATTCCCAAATTGGTTCGCCTTGATTGCGTGTCAACAACTGCATCCCGATACTATAGGCAACATCTCCGATTTCTCCGATGCCCAACTCACCCAGTTGCACTAACCGTGCAGCTATTTCATTATTGGGTGTAGGTGATGCTAGCAATCTCTTGCCAAAGCGCCCTAACCACTCAACCCAGTCTTCAGTTGGGATGCGATGTTCAATATTATGCAGCCACTTTTGTGCCCATGCTTCCCCTCGTACTTGATGTACTCCTTGCAACAGTTCGGTGAAGAGAAATTCCAGATCCGTATCGCTTAAGGGTGGCGCTGGTTCTTTTTGCACATTCTCCCTAGATTTTGAGGCAGTCTGTTTTCCACCAAACAAGCTCTGAAAAAGCTTTTTGAGCGATTGAAATAGCCGCTTGAGCATCTGCTGCACCATCGAGTTTTGCTTATCCTAAGATTGTAGCGATCGCACTGGACTATGGGGCTAGTTCAGTCATTAAAATTCTTTGGGCATTTGTCATTTGTCAAGAGTTAGAAATTCTTCCCCTGCTCCCCACTCCCCATTGATAGTACAAATATACTAAATGATATGCTATAATTCCAATACTTTGATATTTAAATCATAGTAGAGGATAAGCTTTGGTTACTTGCTTTCCTGAGTGCCAAAATTCCCGGCATTAGTTGAGTGCAGTAGCTCTGGCAACATGGACAAACAAAGCAGGTACGAGAGTCTAAAATAATTGAATCCCAAACTCGACTCGGTGCTACTAATTACCTTTGAAAGGCATTGAAGTCTATATTTCTATGTCTTACGAACCCCTGCACCACAAATATCGCCCCAAGAGTTTTGCTGAACTGGTAGGACAAGAGGCGATCGCTACCACCCTCACGAATGCGATCGGCACATCTAAAATCGCCCCCGCCTATTTATTCACTGGGCCAAGAGGTACGGGGAAAACTTCTAGCGCCCGCATTTTGGCTAAATCTCTCAATTGTCTCAAAAGCGATCGCCCCACTGCTGAACCCTGCGGCGTGTGTGAGGTTTGTCAGGGAATAACTAAAGGCTATGCGCTAGATGTAATTGAAATCGATGCCGCTAGTAATACTGGTGTCGATAATATCCGCGAGTTGATTGAAAAAGCCCAGTTTGCTCCTGTGCAGTGTCGTTACAAGGTTTATGTAATCGATGAATGCCACATGCTCAGTACCCAGGCATTCAATGCACTACTTAAGACACTAGAAGAACCACCGAGACACGTAGTTTTTGTGTTGGCGACAACAGACCCCCAACGGGTGTTACCAACGATTATTTCGCGCTGTCAAAGGTTTGATTTTAGACGCATTCAGTTAGAGGCGATGGTGAAGCATTTAAGTGCGATCGCATCTAAAGAAAATATTCATATTTCACCCGACGCACTAACCCTGGTAGGCCAACTTGCTCAGGGAGGGTTGCGAGATGCCGAAAGTCTGCTTGATCAATTGGGTTTATTAGCCGGTGAAGTGACACCGGATAGAGTCTGGGATTTAGTTGGGACAGTAAGCGAACAGGACTTGCTGGCGCTTTTAAATGCGATCGCTCAAGATAAACCCGAAGCAATTCTTGACTGTACTCACTACATTCTAGATCGTGGTCGAGAACCCCTAACTCTTCTGCAAAATCTCGCCGCCTTCTACCGCGATTTACTCATTGCTAAAACTGCACCCAACCGCCACGATTTGGTTGCTTGTACTCAGCAAACCTGGACAGCGTTGGTTGAGTTTGCTCAATACTTCGATATGAGCATAATTTTGGCAGGACAAAAACACTTGCGAGAAGCTGAAGTGCAAATTAAAAATACCACCCAGCCGCGTTTGTGGCTGGAAGTAACATTACTAGGATTGTTACCCAGTGCGACGAATATTCAGCCACAAGCCCCAAGTGTCACGCAGCGAGTTAACACACCTGCTGTATCTCCAAGCTATTCTCCAGCAGTTGCTCAAAATAACGCAGTCTCTTCTTTACCTGTAGCTGAACCGCAAAAAAATCATAATTCTGCAAACGATCATGTAGCGGCTGCCCCAAATCAGCCCCTCACTTCATCTCCCCCAGTTGAACGGCAAACAAATCACAATTCTGCTGCTAACTCAGTTCCACCACCAACCCCAGAACCAGTATCTGTACCCGTATCACCTGCGAACCTTGAACCAGTAACTTCAGAAGTTGTTGGGGAAGAAGAAGTTGTTGGGGAAGCAGAATATGACTTAACTCAGGTTTGGCAACAAGTACGTGCTAATTTTCCGATGCCCTCCAGGCAAGCTTTACTAGGGCAAATGTGCCAGCTAATAGAGTTTAACGGTACTGTAGCGCGTATTGCTGTTAAAGGGTCTAAATGGTATGAAACACTTAAATCTGATCTCCCGATGATGAAAGTAGCTTTCCAGCAGACTTTTCAACGTGAAGTTCAGGTAAATCTGGAACAAGTCAGTTCTGCAACTCCTACCTCAGCCAAAAAAAATCCACCCCCAAAAGACTCTACTCGCGTTCAGCAACCACCGACACCCAGTTATAACCAGCAAATTCCGTCTCCAGCACCAGCACCACAGCCAACCACTCCACCATCAGCACCGACAGCAGCAAAAAATGGAAATAGCGTAAATGGAAATGGGGCAAATAGAAATGAGGCAAATAGAAATGGTGTAAATGGAAATGGGGTGCAAGCTTTACCTCCAACTCCAAAGCAAACACCTGCACCTGATTGGGAAGTTGACGAAGTAGCGATCGCAGCTCAACGTCTAGCAGAATTTTTCAACGGACAAATTATTCGTTTTGCAGATGATTTCCCAGAATTCTCCGATTCCATAACTACACCAGAATGGGTAGAGGAAGCAGACGTAGATGATGAATAAAAAAATGCAAAATTACCAAAAATAATTTTGCATTTTAAATTTTGTTAGCGCAGCGTTAGTGAGTCTGCGTACCCCTGCGGGGAAGCAAGCTACGCGCAGCGTCTCTTAGAGAGCGTCATTTTAAATTTTAAATTTTGAATTCCCCAAAGGGGCTATTCTCCATTCCCCGTATGCAAAGTTTTCACCCATTTTAGGCGCTTTGGTCTTACCGACATGCGGGCAGTAGTACTACTCATGACGACTAACCAGTGCAACATATATAAACTGCCACGCAGGGTTTGCACCAGCATCGTAAGATATGTAGAAAGTGGGAATTTTTGATCTTGACGTACCCGCTTCAGACCTGTAAACATCCCTACCATCGACATAGAAATGGACAAGCCTGTGATCGGACTTAAGATTAGTGGACGATGACGAGCGATCGCCATTAATAAATCTGGGACTGCTGCTGTGGGTAAGATATACATAATCAGCATAAAAATCAGCAAATCCCAGCTTTTGCGCCATCCCATGCGGTTTTTGAGAATTAAATCCCAATAATCCAAATAGCGCTGATAACCGCCTTCTGCCCAACGGTTGCGCTGATGCCAGAGTGAAACTGCACTTGTCACTCCTTCTTCTTGCACCGCTGGATGGAAAACACACTCAATATCCCATTTCTCCAAATGTAAGCGGATTGTCAAATCCAAATCATCGGTAATGGTTTCTTCATTCCAGCCACCGCAGTTTTCCAAGGCTGAACGCCGGACAAATTGACCATTGCCGCGCAGTTCGCCAATGCCACCAAGGGCAGTTCGCTGTTGCTGAAACCAGGTATCAAGTGCCATTTCTGCCATTTGACCCTTAGTCCAAAAGTTTTCTTTAGCGTTGGCGATCGCTTTTCGCACCTGCACCGCCCCCACCTTTTCTCTTTGAAATAAAGGTATTACCTGTAGTAACAAGTCTGGTGTCACTTGGGCATCAGCATCAAATACTGCTATAATATTACCCTTTGTCAGTGGTAATACCTGATTCAAAGCCCCTGATTTGCCACCACTAGCTGCTGCTGAACGCCTTAGTACTTTCAGTTGCTCATGTTTCTGTTCTAGTTCTGCTAATAAATGTGGGGTGCTATCACTGCTGTGATCGTCAATTATCCATACTTCGTACTGCCCACCTGGATATTCCAGATTACAAAGATTTTTGACTAATTTAGCAATTACCGCTTCTTCATTTTTCGCAGCCACTAGCAAAGATACAAAAGGCAAATCTCCCTGTATTTCTTTTGGATAACGACGGGGTTTAGTAAACACTACCACCAAGGCATGAAATCCTAGAATGGTGGTTAGTCCTAGAATAAATATGGAAGCCCAAGAAACTAAATGTAGAGCGATCGTGCCACTCCAGACAACAGTCAAGACTAGAGCCGCTTTGCGTCTACGACCTTGAAACCGGGGTGTTACAGACACAGGATCTGTCTCTAACACTGACTCCTCATCTGCTGATAGGTCAGACAATAAGGAGTTGAGCGGATCAAGCTCTTGATAAGAATCTTCTTCGGGCCAGGAATTCGCTGGCATAGGTTAGGTTGCTTGATTCAAAAACCAGTATTTGTCTACAGTTAGTAATTTTACGGACAAATATCCCTAAGCTACTTTTCCCAATATTAATCGGAATGGGCAAACTGCAATACCCGCTATCCCTAAGCCAAAAGCCGCTGGGACTATCTTTGTTGTTACCGCCACTCTGCGTAATTACCTCGCATTAACCACGTTTACTACTCTTAGACAGAGGCTTGATTCCTTTGATAGCCATTTAGGCAGGAAGCTTGTAGAGTAGGACTTTCTTCAATGAGAACTCCGGTTTGGGCAAAGTAATAGCAAGGTAGCAGCAGCTCGTTGTTGGGAGAAACAGCAATAATAACATCCACAACTTTACAGTGGGGATTTTTAGTGTTATTGCGCCCCGATTCGATAAAAGTTAATGCAGCCTTATTCTAACCGAAATTTTAATATTTCTTAGCAGTAAGTTCATTTTTGGGGCATTTGGCATTGAAAAGAGGCAGAGGAGCGGGGTGATGCTCTTGCTGTGGGGAAAACTTTTCTCCCTTGCTCCCCACTCCCCACTATGTGCTTTAGACACATCTTTTGGGAATACTACTAACATCCACTAATATCCCCAGTTGGCATATTTAACAATGTCTATTGACCAACTCCAGCCTGCCACTCAACAACAAGCCAGTGTTTACTTACCTTACGTTCAGGGCGCTAGGCGCAATTTTTTACCCTATGCCATCAGCCTCTATCAAAAAGGGGTCTTGGAGGGACAGAGGAAGATAGAAGCCAGTGAACATGTTCCCTTTGTCGCCTCCTGGAATGTTGGGACTTTACCCTCAGACTTAACTCGTTGCAGAATCCAGTTTGATGGTAACGCTGATCTGAGTTACGAACTGATGATGGCTAGTTTCGAGTTTATTAATTTTTTAATTGAACTTATGGATAACCATAAACGTCATCGTGCGACCGATTTTTCACAACCGTTTTACCGCAAACTACTGCGAATAGACGATTGATTAAACTCAGCCGGACTTTTGTAAGTTCGGCTTGTTCCTTTTAAGCTGAATTATAATAGCGATTATACCTGAATTGTATCTTGGGCTACAAAAAGTAATTTAGACCAGTTTCTCTAACTATTCTCTAAGCTTAATAAACTACTAATCAATTTAGGCAAGCCACTACAGCAGGGATTTGAATGCTCAGATAATTCATTACGTTCTATCTGCTTTGCAATCTTCTCAGCACGTTGAATCGCTTGTTCAGTTAACGATTTCAATGGTTTTGGATACAAGCACATTGATTTGTCATAGTCTGGTATATGCATTTCAAGCAAATTAAGTAACCTATCACGGGTGATTTGTGCAAAATGGTCTTGAAAGTGAATTAGATACCAGAGTTCAAAACAAGGATTTGTAATTGCCAGATTAATTTTTTGGCTTTTAGCTCGATTTATTGCAGTTTGCCAATTTGCCAAACTTTTTTCAATATGCTCATCTCCGTCAAAAACAGCCCAAGCCTTATCTTCTTTACTCCATTGCTGGTTATCTTTCCTCTGCTGTCGTTCTTCGATGAGTCTTTCAATAATGCTACGTGGATCAGTTTTGTTTTGATGAGGCAATACAATAATATCTAAAGTTGGCGAACGTAATTCATTGCGGATACTATTGAAATAAATTGGTTCTGTTTTACTTCCTTCACAAGCAATTAGTATTTTCTGAGCAATATTTCTGCTAGGTGGACGACGATTTAACTTTCTTGGCACTTCTCATCACCCTGTAAAATCATTTCCTCTTCAGATGGAAGAAACGGAACGGCTCCAAAACGCCCATCTAAATAAGCTTTGTCAATGGCCAAATCATTTCGCACATGGAAATCAGTCAGAGGATACAACTCAGTGCTTTGGTCAGGGCGCTTTTGCGTAAACCAAATTTGATCGCGTCGTAATAAGTTGTTTCTTTGTAAGGTATTATCATGACTAGTTAAAATCAGTTGAGCGTTTTTGGGATTGGTTTTAGGATTTTGAAATATTCTGATAATACTTTTTACAATATTTGGATGAATATTTGTGCCTAATTCATCAACAATTATCAATCCTCCTATTTTCATCATTACTACTATCCGAAATGCTAAATTAAATAAGCGTTGCGTTCCAAGAGATTCTTCATCAAAAAGCCAAGCAACTGAACCACCGTCATGGGTGTTATGTACAGCAAATATATTGTAGTCATTTGGATCATCATATTTTTTTACAATATCGATTCTTGACAGTCCTGTGTCGAATTTTTGTAAAATTGTCAATACTTCTTCACTAATTTCATTGAATATGGAATTATCAGTACCTTGTAGTGATCTAATCAACGTAATATCGTACTTTGGATTTTCCCCATTAATTCCAACCCAGCGAATTTTTAACCAGCGTACAAGAGACTCAATTACATCTACTTTTAGCTTTACTAATGTACTAAAAAATAACTCATTTTCCCTAATATTATCCTGGAGTTGATTATGGGAGCCAGCAAAATAATCACCAGTTTTCCATATAAAATTTTTACTAATTTCATCCCATTGGCGATTAAATAAACGACGAGTACGCTTAGTTGTATTTAAAGCATAGTCTAAGCTTTCTGAGATTATATTATTTTCCTTAATTACTAGTGAATAAGTATAAATATTATTATCAAATAAAGTTCTTAATTCAAATTTTGTAGGTTTTTGAGCAGAGATCATATCTAACTTGAAAGGATCTAATTTTGCATATTTAAACCTTCTCTGCAATGTCACTGTTTCCTGTGTGCCATGATACATCATGAGCAATAAATAATCCAAAGCTTGGATAACATTACTCTTGCCTGATGCGTTAGCTCCAAAAATTGCCAGAACAGGTAAAAGCTCAATATCCCATCCTTCAACATGGTATCCAGGTGCAATTTCATGATCTGACTTTACCCGTTTGCGTTTGCTGCTTTGGCTTGTCTGACGATCGCTTTGTTTTTGAGCAACCGCACTTAGGGTTACAGGTTCTTTAATTGAGCGGTAGTTTTCGACCGTAAAATCTACAAGCATAATTCAAAGCGCACGAGGCAGTTTTTTGTGATTTATTCACGTAAATCTTATCTTAAAGGTAAGCAAATCTCCACTTGTACCACAACAGATCATCTGAACTAAGTAGGTCGGCGTGAGCTATTATCAGCAAATTATTACACTCTAATACACGCAGTAATCCAGAACTCACCACAAGATAATTAGATCGACAATAGAAATATAAGAAGTCTAACCAAGGCAGGTATGGGGCAATGGTGCGATTAAAACTGTGGCAATGGTTTGTCTTAGCAATCCCGATCGCGTTTATCATCATTTTCTTACTGGTATCCGCCGGTTCGCAAATTCATGCGTGGGGTATTAGTTGGATTTGGGGTGTGTTCACCCTTTTATTCGTGGGTTGGCGTTGGCTATTGGTGAAATGGACTCAACCAGCTGTTAACCAAGTCGAAGCTGTATTAGCCCAAGTCCAAGAAGAATTAGAATCGACATTAGAGGATACTGTACGAACAGTGGGAAGTGATGTCACAAAGCTTGCAGAAACCGCACTCCAAGAGATTCTGCAAGCAGCGCAAAGCGATCGCCCCATTTGGGAAGACTGGCAAACTTTTTGGACGCGATGCCAAGATTTGGTAGTAGCGATCGCTCATATCTACAATCCTCAAATTCAATATCCTCTGCTGAATATTTATGTCCCCCAAGCTTACGGGCTGATTCGCGGAACGGTGGATGATATGGATCAATGGATGCAAAAATTATCCCCTGTTCTCAATCAGGTGACGGTTGGCCAAGCATACCAAGGATACGAAGTCTATCGGAAGTTGGAACCATCGGCTCGAAAATTCTGGAAAGCTTGGAACTGGGCACAGTGGGTATTAAATCCGGTGGCGGCGGTGGCAAAACAAGCCAGTCAGGGTTCTAGTAACCAAGCAACTCAGCAATTATTGGGGAATTTGAGCCAGTTATTCCGGGAAGCTGCACTCAGAAACTTATGCCGACAGGCGATCGCACTTTACGGGCGTAGCACATTACCAGTTTCAGCAACCGTAGCATCCACACCGACTTTACCCAACGCAAAAACCCAAACACTCCGAGAAATCCTGGCTCAAGCTCAACCCACCGAGGCAGTTGAGCAAAAACCCGTGAATATTCTGCTGGTGGGGCGCACGGGGTCGGGAAAAAGTAGCCTGATTAACACGCTATTTCAGGCGGATCTCGCAGCCGTTGATGTTTTACCTAGTACCGATCGCATTCAAAATTACCAATGGCAGACTGAAAGTGGGGAAACCCTAACTCTTTGGGATACACCTGGTTATGAACAAGTCAACCGTGCCGATCTCCGAAATCTGGTGCTTGATTATGCCATCAACGCAGATTTGCTGCTGTTAGTCACCCCTGCCCTCGATCCTGCCCTCCAAATGGATGTGGACTTTCTGCAAGACATAAAAGCAGAAGTTGCAGATTTACCTGCGATCGCGATCGTCACTCAAGTAGATCGTCTGCGTCCCATCCGCGAATGGCAACCCCCTTATGATTGGGAATGGGGTAATCGTCCAAAAGAAATTGCCATTCGAAGCTACCGAGTATCGCGGCAAATTGCTGGGAACCTTCTGTAATCTAGTTGTGCCTGTGGTTACAGGTGACAGCAAAACAAATCGAATCGCTTGGGGAGTAGAGGCGCTATCCTTGGGATTAATAGATGCGATCGCACCTACCAAGCAACTCCGTCTCGCCCGCTTTTTGCGTAACCTCGAAGTCCGCACCGTCGCCGCAGCCAAAATCATCGACCACTATACCTTCCAAATGGCGACAACACAGGGACTAACCTCATTGCTCAAAAGTCCCGTCCTCCAGTTTTTTTCTACGCTCTCAACCGGATCTCCAGCCCTAGCATATATGTTGGCAGAGCAAATTCCCGTGGAACAGTTACCGATTGTGATTGGCAAACTCCAAATGGGATATGAGCTTTTCTCGCTCTTGAATACAGCTAACTCTAACCCGCTCAACTTTGAATTGCTATCCCTCTGGCCGCTACTGCTAGAAAACTCCGCTTCACCCGATCGCAACGCCTGGGCATTTGGTCACGCCTTAGTGGAATACTGGACTCAAAATTTGACAGTTGAAAAACTCCGGGAGCGATTTGAGTATTATTTGGCGATCGCCAAATAATTTGTCTGGGTTGAGAAAGTGAACACCACAAGTTGCATTAGCCTCTATGTCTGAATACGAATATTTACTTGGCTATTTTAAAGCTATTTATACAAAAAAAGAGGAGAACAAAAAATGCGGTAACAGGTTGTAGTATTAACATAAAAATTGAGATTAGGATTAAGAGTAGGTGTCTGCTGAAACCTACCTATTTGACCTGAGTTTTTACACAGACATCCCTTTTGTTCGGAGTTATTGGGACATATTCCCTGAGAATAAATGAGAAAAAATCCGACCAATCTTTAAACCATAAAAATTTGAGTAAGGTACGAATATCATTAAAAAAGGAAGTCCGATTTACTAATAACTCACGAATCTTTTGATAGGTGTAATTAACTAAGTCTAAAACAGTATTATAGCGGTTCCCATTCAGATGCGGTACAACATTATATCGCCTGGTGTAGGGTCACGGCACTGCCGTGCCCTTACGGGTGTACTAGGTCGGGAAACGCTATAAATAAAAAAGATAACTTGGAATTAAAAAGCTATTGGCGGGGGTGGCTCAATTCCTGATTCTTTCAAAACCTGTAGTAGTTGCACGACTCTAACAGCCAATTCTCTGGGTGTAGCTTTGTTTGTGTTCCACTGCGAAACCACTCTAGGACTTGTCCCTAAAGCGATCGCTGCTAATGCTTGAGTTGGGTAAGATGCGATCGCATTAAGCACATATTCCCTCTTGCAAAGTTGCTCCTCTTGGGGAGACCCCAAGACCGCACTTTAGCGGTTCTCGTTCACGTGAGGCACACCCGTAGGGGCAATTCATGAATTGCCCCTACACATTGCGATATAATTTTGTACCGCATCTGAGTGGGAACCGCTATTTGCGCTTTTTCCTGCTCTGCATTCATAATGTTAATTGCCTCCAAGTTTTGTTTGGTGGAACTGCCGAAAGGTGGGAGCGATGCCTGCGGCGGTAAACTACGCAGTCTTGTCAGGGGTGCGTAGGCGTAGCCCGCCGTAGGCATCGCTTTAACTTTTTTGAATCGTATCACAACTATGAATATTTAGGGTAAATCTGTGGCACTCTAAGATAAACTTGTAGACAAACCGCAAGTTTTAAGTTTGGAGATAATGGCCTACCAGTTTTCGCTTTCGTACTATTACATTACAGAGCAGCACGACAAACAGCTTGATTCTTTCAGCGAAGCATCAGGCGACTCCAGGCAGGATTTAATTAATCAGTATGTGCGAGGATGGTTGGGCCGCAATCGCCGATACTATGAAACCTTGGCGAAACTAGATGTTACTAAAAGGGAGATTGATATAGATGATTGGGTAAAAATAGTTGTTGAGCAAGGGTTTGAAGCTTTACCTGATTACAAAAATTCAATTTCAGATGGTGAAATTCCCCCAAATCCCTTGGGGCATATCATCTTGCCTGCAAAAATGACCAAGAGAGATATCAACTACATTTTTCTGACCAAGCAGAACTATATATTGCTGAGAACAGCCATTTATTACGATGGTTCAAAAATTGCTCAGTATCTTTCTAGGGTCATCTATGAACATATACAGCGAAATTGGGAATTGCTGTATGCCCCTCAAGTCGCTGCTGAAACTTCTAATAATTGGTTAAAAGGAGATAAATAACAATGGTGCAAGCTGTACAACAAGAACTGACATTAGAAAAAGTTCAACAAGCTGTTGATGCGATTCTTAATACTTTAGGAACTCCAGAAAGCAATTTACACGCTGAGGCTTATGACGCATTTCGTAGCGGCGATTATCAAACTGTAAAGCGTTTGGCTTCGACTAATTTATCTGATTATTATGTAAAGTCACTTGGATATCTGGGCGGTGCGTTGAAGCTAACGCCAAATACTGACACTATTTTGGCAGAGTCGGCACGGGCGGCGGCTGACTTTACCAAAGAGAGAGCATTGAAACAGTTAGGGGATGCGATCGCTCAAGCTCTTAACTAATTTATTAGAGGAAAAAGGCGATGCCTACGGCGGTAAACTACGCTCTTTAGGGGTGCGATCGCCCAAGCTCCCAACTAACTATTTTTCTTAGAGGAAAAGGCGATGCCTACGGCGGTAAACTACGCTCTTTGAGGGTGCGATCGCTCTTGTGAAGACTAAAGATAGAGCGATGATGAAGTTCAAAACTGACAAGGTGCAATATGAAATTTTAAAGCTGTGATAAAGATTGCTGGAAATACTAGTGATTATATAAAGAATGTGTGATGATAACCTCGTTCAAGATTAGACTCGGCAAACTTTGCCCAGAAAACTAAGATTTTTAGTGACTGGCAAGCAAAGAGATTTACTAATGCGGAGTTGACAATATAACGAGGTATAAAGCCATGAATTTTCTCTCCTCAAAGAAGCAATCATCGATGGCTGTAGTTGGGACATTGATGATAACTCTGGGAGTGGAGCGAGGTGCTAGTGCCGCTATATTCAACCCTGCTCCTATTTTTGAGAATGCAGTCAGCTATTCTACTACGATTCCTAGAAGTGACGGTGGTGTAGATGCTGCTGATATTTACTATCCAATTCTATCTAGTACAGACTCCAACCAGAATTCACTACCCATTGCGTTGTTCTTGCAGGGGGCGCTTGTTGACAAATCCGATTACTCAACGTTTGCTAACACTGTGGCACGTTATGGGTTTGTCGTCATAGTGCCTAATCACATTAGAACAGCAATCAGCCCAAATACTTAATAGAAGTTTGACTGTTATTATTATTTGCTTTTAGCAAACTGGCAAAAACTGATGCTCCCAAGCTACCACCAGAAACACCGCTGATAGCGAAAATATGCTGGGGAAAACTCGGAATATCGTCAGTCAATTTTGCTAAAGTTGTTGCTGCATGATAGGCCGCATAAATTCCACCACCCTGAGCTGATACAATATAGACTGGATAGGGTTCTCCTTGTGGATATTTTTTACGAGCTGTATCTAACCATTTGTTAAAACTATCTGTTAAAGTAGGCAGTACCGAGGTCGAATTTTCTGCTGTTCGTCTAATTTCATGATTATCATTGCAGCTAGTAAAACCATTAAAAACAATTAAAGCCATCAAAAATGTAATTGCTGGAAAATTTTTTTTATCACCAATTTTTTGAATTATCGTAAAGCCAACTACAAGAAGCGTAAACGAAATAGACACTAGAATAATCGGCTGAATAATCGGCTCAACAAAAATGAGGAAAGATGTGGAAAAACTAGAAGGCAAGTAATAAGGCAAGTAATATATTAAAAGTGTATAAATAAGAGCAAAAAATAAAAATCTCATAGCCCAAATCACAATTTTATGCTGCTTAATTCTGTTTGAATTTTCCGAATATGAGCAATAGAGAAGAATATAGAGTAGTAGCTGTATGATTACAATCCAAATTACTCCCCATCCTAAACCTTCTGTATTAATAATTAAGGGCAAAGAAATTAAAGTAAAGAATAGGGAAACAAAATTGACAAACAGAGTATCAATTTCTTCCATCTGACGTGGACTCTTAGAATAAGTTAAATAACAGCAAATGATTATTATTAAAGCGTCTACGCCAAGTAAAATAACATTACTAAAGATACCAGAGAGCAAATATGTATCTTTAATATCTTTTTGAGCAGAATATATACCCCAAGAGAGTCCAAAAATTGGCATACATCCAAGAACTATAGCGAGAAATTTCTTAGTCTTAGCTTCTTGATTGTTTCGTAATTGAGGGGTTGAATTAGGCGGGGTTGAATATAATAAATATGATGAATACCAGACAGACATTGATAAAATAGATACGAAAAGTATAGGCCAAAATGCGTGGAGAATAGAATCATCTTCAATTTCAATGATTGAACGATACACATCTTTTGTTTGAGGTACAAATCCAAAAATCATTAAAGATCCGACAGCAATAATAAATGGTACTATTAAATCACCGATAGATTTAATAATACAATTTATTAGTTTAAGAACTATCATGGTTTTCCCTAAAAGGTATTGAGCCGAGATAGAAGTAAAAAGCAGCAAGATGGTCTGAAAAGGCTTGCTGTATATAAGTTTGAGCCTAGTCTAAAATAGAGAGTAAAATCGACGGATAAAAGTAGTAATTTCAATTAATAATTTTCAAGTCGTTAAAGACACACCATACTTCGTTATTCTCCTTAACCGTCCCAGTCGGCTGGATACCGAGGTATCCTAACAGATCGATGATTCCCTTTGCATAACTTTCAGGGACGCCTGAAACGTCAATCGTCAAGCTTATATCATTCATATCTTCTGTCTCCTGTTTACGTTACCTTGAATAATCTTCTTTTACTTTAAAATTAAGCTCTAATTTTGAGGAGCTTGTGAGTAATTAAAAAAAAGTTGTAGTTCTTAACACAAATTTCACTTATCCCTTTGAGAAAGCATTTCATAAACACAATGTTTTCCGCCATTGTGTGAGAATGTTTAGTGCCTTCTCGGCGAAAATAGAAGGTTCGTGTCAGTAGGTGCAGCCTTTTGGACGACCGCGCTTTTTGGAAGTTTCGCTGTTTTCTTTCGGTGATTCAACGACTGGGGATGTTTTAGGATCTGGGACTGCCTCTTTAATATGCTCTTTCAATTCTTGCGATTGCGTGACACCTTCGATTTCAGAAATAAACCTGTCTAACGCCTTGACCGCGCTTTTATATTGAGCGCCTCATCAATGCTTATTTACTTTCTTACAAAGTTCGACGGGACGGAAACCGACCCCGCCGACTTTGCGCTAAATACTGCATTACTCTTCTACGTCCTGAAGCGCTTCATCCAGCAAAAGCCGCACAATCTCGGCTTTTTTCCTGCCTGTCTTCGCAGCTAACACAGACAGCTTGCGGTGCATTGATTTGGGCAAGTCTACCGTGAGTCGAATAATTCCGCCTGGTAAATGAGTATTGTTGAAAGCAGGGGCAAAATGCTCAATTAATGCAGCCTTAATCTCTGGTAACAGCAATTCATCATCAACATTAAAATCAGCCGCGAACAGCATGAATGGCTTAGTGATACCGCCCGTACAGTTAGGGATAATAATGCAGATCCCGTTCCTCCTGGCGATCGCGTCTACCCTCAGCATCTAATTGGCGTAGCTGTCGAACTGTTGCGGAATAGTGATATTGATTGGAGTCGGGTAAAAAATACAGAAGACTTAAGACAACAGCTTAAACTCTAAAGCTATTATGATTTAATGGTACAAAGGTCTAATAGTACTAATAGTATTAGTGTGATTCTAGCGTAGCTTGCCGCCGTAGGCATCGCTCCGTTAGGCTTGCCAAATACAAGCGAGGAAATATGAGATGTGCCTGGGGCGATGGTAGGCGGGTACACCATCGCACTTAAAGATGTTCTTGTTGGGTTCTCCTGATGGTAATCGTAGCGGTCAAAACTAGGACAATTGCCAAAACCAACACGGTATTTCTGAGCATTGAATTATTCGAGTGCTTGAGTGCGATCGCTACCAATGCCCAGAGTGTTACGCCTGTATAAGCGATGTCTCGACGCTGGATAACAATAACTGCTGCAAGTGCTGTTGCGATCAATAACATGATGAGAGTCCAAATTTCGGCAGAAATCCCCCAACCGTTCCACCCCTGAAAATACAAGGCACACGCTACGTTGACAATGGTCGCCACGCTAATCCAGCCTAGATAAATGCTAATAGGAAAGTGAATACACCATTTCTTGAGCCTAGGTACACGCGATTTGCCAATTTCTAACTGCACATAGACAGCAATTAGCGGCAACAGAATCAAGAGCATTGCAATTATAGAAAGAGCAAAAAGCCGAGACAAAAACAGATACACCCAAATACTTTGAGCAACACAGGCAATCACCAATAGATAACCTGTCTTACGTAAATCAGGCTCATGTCGTTGGTTAGGTAAAGCTTGGTATACCCCAAAAGCAAACAACCCAAGGTAAATTAGTCCCCAGATAGCAAAGGCGTAATTAGCAGGGATAATCAGGACATTTTTAAACAAAGTATTGGAAATTCCCCCTATGCTCAGTCCATTGAGCGGAAAAACGTTCGATACTACGTTGATCGCGAAAGCACCAAAGATTGCAGCCAAAGTAACAAGCTGCCGCCAAAGATCCCGATAATTGCCAGAGTTAGACTGCTGCATAGGACGTTAACTCATATCTTTTGTGCTTTTAGCTTACATCCCAAAAAGAGCGATCGCTCTCCATCTACTTCAAATTCCCTTTCCAGGCTTGCTTGAGTTGAAAGTGGATTAATTCTGGAGTGACACCTAATATATGCGGTTCGCTCTTCAGGATTTGTTCTCGTTCTCCAGTGGCATGATCTGCGATCGCTGTTAAATGCACTGACCGACGAGACTCAGGAGCATAACGGCAATCTGATATTTACGCGGAATGGCGAGACGCTGACAGTTCATCCCCCACATCACAAAGATTTGTCCGATATTCAGGAACTGATGAAGATTCGCCACTTCCTTGAGCGCTCTGCTGTCCCCGCACAGCCGAGCGATAAAATCGACTTTAGCTGATTCCTTTACCAATTCGCCAAATCAGTAAATGCAGTAGCAGCGATCGCAGGTATCGGAAACTTTAGTGCTGATTAGAAGATGTTTGAAAAGTTGACAGTTGAGTAAAAAAACTCTCAGAGCATAAGCAGCTGTAGATGTAGATATTGTAGATACAGTACAGCATCATTGAAAGCCATGATTAAAGCATAGTCCAGCAACCTCATCCAAGAACTCTTGAGGATATAAAGTCTCCTATTTATAGGGGTAAAGGTATAAAATATCCCTTTACCCCTTATTACATATTCAAGCTTTTTATTGCTTTTAATTACGATTTATATCGTAATCAATTAATTCAAACAGTAAATCAAACGGTAGTCGCCCAGAGTAGTGAAGGAAAGAAATCATCTCGCTGCTTAGAGTAATTCTAAGGGGACGAGCGATCGCAGTCATGAAAATTGCTAGCGCTGTCTACGCCCAAGCAGGTGCAAATACGAGAATGACAGAATAATTATGAATTATTTTAACTGACAAACAATGTTGCGATCGCAGAATAATCAGATTTTGAGTATTAAATCATGCCTACTGCAACCGATTTCAAAGATTACTACGCCATTTTAGGAGTCAGCAAAACTGCAACTCCTGAAGAAATCAAGCGAACTTACCGCAAACTTGCCCGCAAATATCATCCTGACGTAAATCCTGGTAATCCCAAAGCAGAGGAACAATTCAAAGCTATCAACGAAGCCAACGAGGTTTTATCAAATCCAGAAACGCGGGAAAAGTATGACCAGTTTGGGCAATACTGGAAGCAAGCTGCAGCAGGGGTTGCTCCTCCTGGAGAAACCAACGCAAATGCCGCAGGATTTGACCAATATGGCAACTTTGATGACTTTATCAATGATTTGCTTGGTGGTTTAGGTGGCAGAACAAGAGCAGGAGGGAATTATTACCGCACCTCGACTCAGCAGCCTGACGATTTTACTGGATTTCGTAGCCAAGCACCGGCACCTGATACTGAAGCTGCGATCGCACTCTCTTTTTCAGAAGCATTTCATGGTGTGCAAAAACGGTTGCAGTTGGATGATGAAACCATTAACGTTCGCATTCCCCCAGGTGCTAAACCAGGTAGTCGGATTCGGATTAAAGGAAAAGGTCGCCTCAGTCCTTTTTCTCCACAGCGAGGGGATTTGTATCTCACAATCGAACTATTTCCCCATCGATTTTTTCAGTTTTCGGGTGATAATCTGACCTGTGAAGTTCCCATTCGCCCCGATGAAGCCGTCTTAGGGACTCAAATTCACGTGCCAACTCCAGATGGTGAGGTAATGATGACCGTTCCGAAAGGGGTAAATTCTGGGCAATCGCTGCGGCTGCGAGGCAAAGGTTGGATATTACCGAAAGGAAATCGGACTGATCTAATTGTGAAACTTCAGATCGTGTCTCCGAAGGATTTGAGCGAAATTGAGCAGGATTGCTATGAAAAGATTCAGTCCAATAGCAGTTTTAATCCCCGTTCTGCAATAGAAGAGGTGATATTATGAGCGAGTTTAGACTATCCACTACGGTTATTTCCCCAGAAGGCGATCGCCTTTATACTTTTGAATATGCAGCTTTGGTGACGGAAACCTCAACGATTGTGATTGAACAATATGTGCAAGTGGGATTGATTGAGCCGATTGGTTCAATGCTGCGATCGCAAGAAATTGCGCGAATTGCTCAAATTAAACGGTTACGCCAGGATTTAGGACTAAATCTCGTTGGAGCGGTAATGGTTTTAGATATGGCGCAGGAAATCGCCCAACTGCGGGCTAGACTAAAAGCCTTACAATCTTGATGTGAAGTACTCTAATTTGGTAGATACAGGTTTGCTAGTGGCTTTCTATGATTCAGGGGATCAAAGTTTTCTAGATGGAGACTCCCTACCCAAGTACGGTGAGAAACCCCAAGGGTGGAAAGCATCTGGGAGAAGAATTTTGAGAGGGCTTTACTTGACAGGCGAAAAGTTTTTAGTGAACGCTGATCTTAATGGATCAGCGAATATCTTAAAAAAAGTAACGGGAAAGCTTAAACTCGATTTAAGTAAACTCACTCTTTCGGTGTTTGACCACCGTAACGAGAATTAGGTTAAACTAATTCTGTCTGTAGAATCTCAGTTTCCTTTAGGGCTGAGAGTGTCAAGCCCAACGTAGTATGGCTGCCATCGGCATTAGTTCCTTAAGAGCATCTGCCTCTGTAAGCACTCCTAAGACTTCACCCCCGTTTTCTATGACTCGAATCACAGTCTCATTGATGACATCATAGGTTTCAGCACTGCGGGTATCACTAAGAGTGATTTCACCTGTATCTGAAAGAGTGCCATACTGTACAGCATCAACTTCGACCAGCAGATGGCTGACTTGACCACGAGTAGCAAGTTTGGCAATCATGGCAAGATCCGCGATCGACCTGGATTCGCTCTGACGCTGATAGTACAGATCAAACCACTGCTGAATGCGTTCTTGACGCAATTCCTTGACAATGGGAGGAATTGCTTGTCTAA
>Ga0209490_10001496_pt1 | contig 22514 bp, 19 predicted proteins | sample MAT06_FD_187209 | JGI IMG/M metagenome (GOLD analysis project Ga0209490, IMG submission 187209) | Freshwater microbial communities from Lake Fryxell liftoff mats and glacier meltwater in Antarctica - MAT-06 (SPAdes) (version 2) | ecosystem: Environmental > Aquatic > Freshwater > Ice > Liftoff... | reverse complement strand
GAGGAGTCTGGCGCGCGTCGATTCGGTCATGAGGTCGAGTCCTCGACCCATGCTACGGGTGGACATCGTCCCGCGACACCGTAGCCTGCCCGTGTGATCGTCGATTTGGCGGAGAACGCGCTGCCCGAACTGCAGGAGTACGACCTCTGCATCGTCGGGACGGGGCCTGCGGGAGCGACACTCGCGCGTGAACTCGCCGGTGGAGCTTTGCGGGTGTGCGTGCTCGAAAGTGGACGACGACGACCGACACCGCTCGGCGATGCGTTGCGCGCGACGGAGAGTTCGGGGATCCACGTCAAGGACTGGTCGCGCGAGCGCGTGCTCGGCGGTGCGTCTACGACCTGGGCGGGACTTTCGAGTCCGCTCGACGGAATCGACATGCTGCCGCGACCCTGGATCGGATCGGAGGGCTGGCCGATGGCACGGTCCGAGATGCTCGCGCTCTACGACGAAGCCGCGGAGCGCTATCGGTTCCCGCGGAGCGACACGTTCGGCGCGAGCGGATTCGCCGCGTTGCGCGAGCGCGGAGCCTTTCAACCGGTGTGGAAGTCGCTCGAGGAAAAGGTCTTCCTCGCCTGCGCGGAACCGCAGAACTTCGCTCTCGAGAGCGGCGCAGCGTGGAGCGCGTCGAACATCGACCTGCTCCTCGACGCGACGGCCGTGCGCATCGACACGAGCGGCGGTCCGGGTCGAGCGCGTGCGCGATCCGTCCGCGTGCGCACGAGTCGAGGTCACGAGTTCGAGGTTCGAGCCCGCGCGTTCGTCCTCGCGACCGGCGGCATCGAGAATGCGCGCCTGTTGCTCGTGTCACGCGACGCGACTTCGGCGGGTCTCGGGAACGAGCACGGCCAGGTCGGACTCGGCTTCATGAACCACCCGAAGAACTACTTCGGGATCCTGCGGCTCGCGCGACCGATCGATTCGCTGCCGTACTTCTTCGGCGCGTTGCACAAAGGGTTCGCCGGTTACGCAGGCTTGCGCCTCTCGGATGAACGTCAGCGCGAACTTGGGCTTTTGAACAGCTATGCGCGCTTCGAACCCTTGTTCCCGTGGTCGGACAACGACGGCGTCGAGTCGCTCGTGACGTTGGTGAAGCGCAGCAAGGGCCTCTTTTCGCGCTGGAAATCGGGCAAGTCGGGCGAAGTCGTCGAACTGCGCGACTGGTCGGAGACCGGCGACGACTCCGAGCGCCAGAACGCGCGCGGCGGAGCGCTGCCCCGTCTCGCCCTCTTCGGCAACGTCATCCTGCACGCGCCGAGCGTCGCGCAGTACGCGTGGTTCCGCTTGGGCAGGAAGAAGCCGAAGGTCCGCCGCGTGCGCGTGCGTCACTTCCTGGAGATGCAGCCCAGCAACGTGAACCGGGTCGAGCTGTCGAGCACTCTCGATACGAATGGAGTCCCGATCCCGCGTGTGCACCACTCTTGCAACGAGCTCGACAAACGCTCGCTCGTCGAGCTGTGGAAGGCGCTGCGCGTCGAGCTCGCCGCGAACGGACTGGGCGAACTCGATGGAGATCTCGAACACGCTGATCCGTGGCCGATCGATCAAGATGCTTCGCATCACATGGGCTCGACGCGGATGGGCGCCGACGCGCGGACGAGCGTCGTGGACGCGGACTTGCGCCTCCACGGCGCGCACAACGTGTGGATCGCGGGCGCCTCCGTGTTCCCGACGAGCGGATGTGCGAACCCGACGATGACGATCGTGGCGCTGTCGATCCGGCTCGCGCGGCGATTGCAGGTCGAGCTCGCGCGGGCGCGGGAGTCCGTCGCATGAGCCTACGCCGCATCTGGATCGTCGGAGCGGGGAAGCGCGTGCGCGAAACGGCGCTGCCCGCGTTCACGTCGCTCGGTCGCGACGTGGAAATTGCTGGAATCCTCGCTCGATCCGCACGCGATCTCGAAGTCGGCGGTCACAAGTACGCGATTCGCCCGCTCGACACGCTCCGCGCGACGGACTTCGGGCAAGACGACATCTTGTACGTCGCCGTCGGCAAGGACGCGCTGCCGAGCGTGCTCACGGCGCTGTCGCGCTGCGATCGCTCGCGACTCGAACTCTTGATCGACACGCCGGTCCTCAAGATCAAGCACCTGCGGTTCGCGCCGCTGCTCGAAGGTTGGCAGCGCGCCAGCGTCGCCGAGGACGTCGCGTACTTGCCGTGGATCGAGACGCTGCGCGCCGCAGCCGGAGACGTGCGCTCCGTCACCTTCGATCGCTCGGCGTACGCGTACCACGGGCTCGCGCAGTCGAAAGCCGTGTGCGGGGCCGACCGCGTCGTGCGCGCGCGCCGCGTGAAGACCGCCGATGGCACGTCGCGCCGCGAGATCGAACTCTCGAACGGCACGCGCGCGCTCGTCATCGACCCGCGCGACTACTCGCGCGGCCGCGTGATCGTCGAGGGCTCGCGCGGCCGCGTCACGGATCGCGTGGAGTCCGGCGAGAACGCGATCGCGCTCGAAATCGTGCTGGAAAGCGGCCGCTGCGTCGGCTTCCGAGCCGGAGGTTCCACATCACGGCTCGCCGACGCCGAGATCGCGCTGCAAAACGTCGATCCATCCAGCTCGACCGTCATCGCCCGGATGGAATCGATGAAGCGCATCGCGTTCCGACGCTTGGCCGCGGAAGTCGTCGCCGGCCGCGGCGGATATCCGATCGCGAGCGGCCTCGACGACATGGCCGTCGATTGGTTCCTCGAACGACTCGGATCATGGCGATATGGAGGTGCGCTCGACATCCGCCGCCCCGTGGTCCGAGTCCTTTGGGGCGCTATCGGACGGTTGGGATGACCGAGAAGGCCCGGCACCTCAGCCGCCGGCTGAGGGCCGGCCGGATGCTCATTGTTCGGCGCAATCGACTCGATCCGCGGACTTGACCAATCCGGGGCGGGGGGGGTAACATCCGAGCCATGAAGTGCTTCCCTCGAGTGATCATGTCGCTTTCCGTGCTCTTGGCGTCGCCCTTGGTCATGGCCAACCCGCGGCCAGAAGGATGCGGTGCCGGATGCCAAGGTGCGGGGGGCGGATCGCCAGGGAGCGTCTCTGCCCCGGGATGCGGTTCTATCTCGATCGGTGTGCTCGTGACCAGCGGGACTTGCGTAGCCGAGCTCGAGAATCCGTCGGAGTGTGCTCAGCGCATGAAGTGTCTTGCCACCATCACCCGAGCTTGGAATGGGATCGGGGCCAATTCTGATCTGCTCATGTGTGTTGAAAAGAACGGAATTACCCGATGTCAGGTGCCCCCTCCGAGCAGCGGGTCCGGCACAGGCAGCAACACCAACTCGTGGCAGCTCAGCTGCGGCGACGGCTTCACGTGGACCTTCTCGGCACCATGTTCTGGGAGCGAACTGTCGACCTCGCAAGGTGCCTCGTGCACTGAGTGCTAGGGTGGTCAAGGCCACACTCGCCACGACGACACGCTCACGCCGGGCCAAGTCCCGGTGGGCAATATCGATTGCCCTGACGCTTGTCGCGTCGATTGCGCTTGGACTGGTCGTATTCATGGGTATAGACCCTCGCCCTGTCGAAGGAGTTCAACCGGTCGCTACTGTCAAATTGGCTTCGCCTGACGCGCCAAGACTAGCAAGTGAACCCCAACGCCAAGTCCAGACGCGCATGGATATCAGTCCAGCCGAACAATGCTTGACCGACTACTGGGGTAAGGATTGGCCTCGCGTGAAAGCAGCAATGGACGCCGAGGGGTTTCGTTACGACCGTCTAGGTGCGGTGACCGTGCCATGGGAAACGGCCGCCATCGAGATCGAGAAACAACTGACATTCACGCCGGACGATCTTGCTGCATACAAGGAGTCGTTCATGCGCTGGGATGGAATCGCAGATCAAGAATGGTTGGTCAACCAGTTCGGCGGACACCCGAAAATGGATAGTGACTCGTTGGCTCACGTCCAAGGGCTCGCGGAGGCCCATGCCCCCGAGTTGGAAATGCTGGCGGATGAGCTCATTCGCGGGTTGGAGAGCGAAGTGAAGACTGCTTTTGCTCAAGGGCGTTTCATTCGCAGCCTCTACACCACGAAGGGGGCAATCGGTTTGGACCAGAACAAGCAGGTATTTTATACCAAGGGCGCGGGGTTCGAGGGTTGGACTGTCGGCCTCGGCCTTGCGTGGGAAGACGTTCCTCACCTACAAGCCATCGACCAGGAGCTGAAGCAACAAGTCAAAGCCCGAGACAAGGAGATCAGGGCTTACCTCGGGAACTTGAGAAAAGCCCAGTGGGCGAAGTAGCACTCTAGCGGACTGTCGATGCTCGAGGGTCGAGTCCGCCCGGACGTGAGACTCTGGCTGGCGAGCGCGCCAAGTCTGTGTCCGTACGTGACGCTCCGGTCCGTGATGGCGTAAACCTGATGTCGGAGCCATGAGCGGTGAACAACGCGACTCCCTGAGGCACACTGACGCTGAAGAGTCCACGCCATGCCCGTCCACGTCATCACCCCGATCCTGCGCGTCGAGAGCGTCCCGCGCGCGTTCGCTTGGTTCGAGAAGCTCGGTTGGAAGCGCAGTTTCAGTTGGAACGCTGGCGGCATGATCTCTGCCGGCGCGGATCGCAACGAACACGGTGAAGCGAGATTCGGCAGCGTCGGTTCGGGCATGGTCGAGATCTTCTCGTGCCACGGCGGCCAAGGATCGATCGGCACACAACGACCGATGTTCCCCGGGGACGACTCGACGGACGGCACGTGGATGATCTGGTTCCTGCACTCGCCGGCCGAAGTGGACGCGATGCCCGCGCTGGCCCTGGAGCACGGCATGGACGCCTCGATGCCGCCCCGCGACGAACCGTGGGGCGTGCGCGAGTTCCACCTGCGCAGTTCCGACGGTCACACGTTCCGCGTCAGCGCCGGCATCGGCAAATGCGACTGAGCGCGTGATCACGACCGTCCTCTTCGACCTCGACGGCACGCTGATCGACTCGATAGAGCTGATCCGGCTTTCGTATGCGCACACGTTGCGCGCCCATCGCGGCGTCGAGCTCGATGCATCCACCTGGATTGCCGGTCTCGGCCGTCCGTTGCGCTGGCAGTTCGCGCAGTTCACCGCGGACGAGCGCGAGATCGACGCGATGATCGCGACGTACCGCGTGTTCAACATGGAGCACCACGACGCGATGGTCGTCGCGTATCCGGGCGCCGTCGACGCCGTGCGCGCCTTGAAGGACCGCGGCCTCGCGCTGGCGATCGTGACCAGCAAGTTGAACGCAGGAGCGGTGCGCGGACTCGATCACGCCGGATATCGCGGGATGTTCGAGGTCATCATCGGGGTCGACGACGTCGTGGAGCACAAACCGCATCCCGCGCCCGTCCTCGCAGCGCTCGCGAAGCTCGGTCGCGACGCGACATCGGCCGTGATGGTCGGTGATTCGCCGCACGACCTCGCGTCCGGTCGTGCCGCCGGCACGCGCACCGCGGCCGTGTCGTGGGGGCCATTCCCGCGTGCCGAGTTGGAGAGGATGAAGCCCGACGTCTGGCTCGAGACTACGGCGGAGATCACCCGCCTCGCCGTGCCGCGCGCAGCTGGCTGATGCGCAGCACGGCGCTCCGGGGGCAGCGCCCCCGCAAAGCATTGGGCGAGGTGGAGGAGACTCAAAACTTGTGGAGAGTGATCACGACGCACCGTCGTCGCGATCGACGCGCGTTGTGGAGCCCATGCGCGGCCTCACTGATTCCTCGCGAGACCAAGTTCGTGCGTCGGAGGCCGTGTCGGCGTCGACGATCGCGACGTCAGACGGCGCTGCGCCTCGAACTCGATCAGGGAATCGATAGCCGAGCGTCGAGTGGAGTCGTTGGCGGTTGTAGAAGACCTCGATGAACTCGAAGACGCTCGCCCGCGCCTCGGCGCGCGTGCGGTACTGCTCGTGATCGCAGAGTTCGGTCTTCAGCGTGTGGAAGAAGCTCTCCTGCACAGCGTTGTCGTAGCAGTTGCCCTTGCGGCTCATGCTGCACACGATCCCGTTGTGATCGAGGAGCGCCTGGAAGGCGTGAGCGGCGTACTGCACGCCGCGATCGGAGTGCTGGACCAGACCCGGCGACGGTGAGCGACGATCGATGGCCATCTCGAGAACGTCGAGGACGAGAGTCGCCGGCATGCTCGCGCTCATCGACCAGCCCACGATCTTGCGCGAGAAGAGATCCATCGTCGAGGCGAGGTACAGCCAGCCTTCGTCCGTCGGGATGTAGGTGATGTCCGACACCCACACTCGGTTGGGCGCGCTGGTCGTGAAGTCTTGGTCGAGGGTGTTCGGCGCGACGGGGTGTGAGTGCTTCGAGTCGGTCGTCCGCACGTATTTGGTGCCGTATTCTTGGGCGAATTCGGGCTTCGCGCATGAGGCGTGCTACGCGATGGAGCCCGCAGACTTCGTCGCGTCGCTTCAGTGCGGCATGGATGGGCGGTGCACCGTAGGTCCCGCGGCTCTTCACGTGCTCCTCGCGGATCAACGCGGTCAGTCGAACATCCTCGAGCGTGTGCTTCGAGTCACCGCGACCGAGCCAGGCGTAGAAACAGGCGCAAGAGACCTCCAGCGTCGAGCTCATCAGACCGACCGGGAAGATCTCCGGGTGCTCGAACATGAACTCGAATCTCAGCTCCGCTCTTTCGCGAAGTAGACCAGCGCTGTTTTTCTGATGTCACGCTCCGGCTGAGCGCGTGCGAGGTCCCTGCGGAGCTGGAGGACTTCCTCGTCGGACGCCTTCGCGCGGCCGTTGCCCGGGAAAGCCGACGCGCCGTGCGCGTCGATCTCCGACTTCCAACGCTGCCGCTGGCTGCGGTCGAGGCCGAGGCTGGTGGCCACCTCGCCAACCGTGCGAACCGGCTCGCAAGTCAGCCGCACCGCGTCACGCCTGAACTCAGAACTGTGCTTCCATCGAGACCCGGCCATGGACAATTCCTCGTCTGGAGCATTTCTGCTCCTTGTCTGGGTGTCCACTTTTCCGGACGGAAGATCACTCTCGACGTGCGTCGGTCTCGAAGTGCGTCAGTCTCGACACGCGTTGGCCTCGACGAGCGCCGGTCTCGACACGCGTTGGTCTCGACACGACGGCGCGGCCCGCCGGAGGACGTCCTCCGACGGGCCGCGTCGTGCTCGCGAGCGTTGGCTTCAGGGCAGCCAGACCACCTCGAGCCCGTTCGTCAGGTTGAACGTGCTCACGGTGCAGAAGCTCGCCGCGTTGCGGTACCACGCTTGGTAGACGCGGATCGCGCCCGCGCCCGGCACGTTGCCCGCGACCGAGATCGGCGCATCGCCCGCTTGGGGAATCTGCGACGAGCCGCCCGGGCTCTGCTTGGTGCCGAGTCGCACGACCGTGCCGCCGACGCAGCGCAGACCGTCGCCGAAGACCGGGCCACCAAGGCGCGCCGTGCCCTGGAAGTAGAGGCAGGGAGCGCTGGCGAGACCGCTGCCGTAGAGCACGAACGAGTCGTTCGACACGCGTGCGTCGCCCCCGCCGAACAGGTTGCCGCCGGACGAGTTCACCGAGCTCGCGCACCCGTTGCCGAACGCACCCCAGTTGCCGCACGGGCACGCGCCCGAGCTGCCGTCGCCGGCGCAGTACGACGTCGGCGCGATGCTCACCGGCGTGTCGTAGAGCGCGCCGTGGATGTCGCCGGTTCCACCGGTGAAGCGGCGCGTCCACGTGCCAGCGACGCGCCCGCCGGGCGTGCCCGCGGTGCCGATCGCCGCGATCTGCGGATCGATGCTCGAAGCGCTCGAGAAGTCGAGGTTGTGGTGGCCCTCGGAGAGCCCGAGACGTCCGTCGACGAACCACAGCGACGCCGCGTAGACGTCGTAGTCCGAGAGGTTGCCGTTGTAGCTCTCGGCGTACGCGACCACGAACTGCCGGCCGTCGGTGTCGATGTCGGGGTGCGTCTGGTCCTCGAGGCTCGTGCCCGCGGCTTCGAGCGAGGTCAGCGAGTCGTACGCGATCACGCTGGCCCCCTGGAGCACGTTGACGTTGATGTCGTGGTCGTACGTGCCCCACTCGTAACGGAAGGCGACGGCCCACGGACGCGGACCGGTGCCGCCGTCGAGCGGAGGCGACGCGACGGCGGAGTCCGTGTCGCCGGTGCTCTGCACGAGGAACGAAGGCGTCGCGACGATGCCGTCCCACGTGAGCTGCGCCGCGCGGACGTCGCGCTCGTCGCTGCCCGGGTTGTAGCGCGTCCACGCGACGTTCCAGCGCTGCGAGCTGAACGGCGGGTTGCCGTCGGTCTTCGACACGTTCGGCGCGTAGTCGAGCGACGCGCTCGTGTTGTCGATCAGGATCGTGCTCGTGCCGACGAGCGCGCCGTTCTGCGTGACGAGGCGCGCGTGCACGTCGCTGTCGAGCGCGTCGTAGTGGCGCTGCCACACGACGAGGAAGTACGTCGGCCCGACGAGTGCGGGATCACCGCCGACGTCCGCCGCGAGCTTGCCGCCGAATCCGCTGCTGACGACGAGGGGCGCGCTCATCGTCATCGAGTTCGAGGCGCGCGTGCGCACGCGGATCTCCGTCTGGTTCGCGCCGAAGGCGAGCACCTGGCCCGCCACGCAGAACGTGCTGCCGAGCGCGTTCGCCGCGACACGCGGCTCGAACCACGAGTCGCTCGACGAGTCGGCGTACGTGCCGAGAAACGACGCGATCGAGCCGTCGGCCTCGAGGACGTACCAGTAGACGTCGTGGTCCGCGGCGCTGAAGGGCTCCTCCATCACGACGCAGTAGCGGTTGGTCGTCGCGAGGTAGGCGATGTCGGGGACGTAGTCGTCGTACGAAGGCGAGTCGTCGACGACGAACGCGGACACGAACGGATCGACGACGAGCGGGTACGCGGCGTCGGCGAGGACGCTCGCGGGCACGTCGATCGCGATCGCGCCGCTCTCGAGCCTCGTCGCTAGCTCGCGACGCGCGCCGCGCGCGTCGACCGCGAACGCGCGGCCGTAGCGCACGCCGCCGAGCTCGTTCTCGAACGCGAAGCCGTCCGCGTCGGCGCGCGGGGCGAGATCGGTCGCGAACGCGACGCGCAACGCGAGATCGCCGGCTCCGGGCCGCGCTGCGAGCACGAACGTCTGTTCCGCGCTCTCCGGCGCGAGGTTCCACACCTCGTCGATCGCCCCGTGGTCGATCACGACGCGGTCGCCGTCGCGCACCGCGCGTTCCGCTGCTTCGATCGCGACCGGCGCTCCGCCGACGCTCGCACTGGCGAGGCGCAGCTCGAGCGGGAAGTTCCGCGGTGCGCGCGCGCCGAGGTAGGGGATGAACGTCGCTCCGCTCGCGTCGAAGCTCATCTTCCAGCTCGCGCCGCGCGTCCAGAGCGTGCCGTCCGCCGCGACGTCGTGATGGAGGCGCGTGCGGTCGATCGGAGAGGTCGCGGGCAGCGCCGACGTGCCGTCCTGAAGCTTCGGCGGCATGCGTCGCGTGGGTTGCGCGGCGCGTTCGAGCTCGTTTGTCGCGATTGCGCTCGCGGGCGACGCGGGAGTCGCGACAGCCGGCGTCTTGACGTCCTCCATGTGCGGCAGCGGACGCGGGATCTTCGTCTGGGCGAGTGCCAGCGGCGCAAGGAGCGTCGTGGCCAGGAGCGTGAGCGGGGAACGAGGTCGCATGGCGTGCTTCCGAGGTGGTGCGCGGGTAGAGGGACGCGACAGAGGACGTCCGAACAACCGCGCAAGAGGCGGCGCGCGCGCAGCGCTTTCGCGAACTCTGGAAAAAAAGCGGGCGGCCTCGTGGGGCGCGGGCACCGCTCGCTCCGTGGTCGCGACACGACGACGCCGGCCCCCGAGTTTCAGTCCTCGGGGCGTAGGACATCCAAGCGCATGATCCTTCGATTCCGGGCCTGCCCTTGGGCTCCGCCGAGCCGCGTTGTGGGGGTTGTGCGCTGCTCGACGGCGTTGACTTGGCCGCGAGGTGGCTGGAAGAGTTCATTGCGGAGCCTCAGCCGGTCGCTTGGACGACGGCCTCGGTGAGGGACAGCAGAGTTTCTCCGGCCCGCGCCGACCTCAGGCACAGGATTCGAATCCGACGACCTGCGCACGAGGCGCCGAGCTACTGCGCGAACTCGAACTCGAACTCGAACTCGGGCGGCGCTCGCGCGAGTGCCAAACGCGGTGGCTCGGTGGGTAGTCCCAAGTGCGCGAGGATCTTGCGCACGACGAGCCCGTCGGTAAGGAACGCGAGCAGCCTGCGCCGTCCGCCGTAAGGGTCACAAGTCAAAACGTCGGTCGAAAACGCGCGCAGCATCAGCTCGGCCCAGGTCGAGCGCGGTGGGCGCTTCAGGCTGCGCGCCGTGGTCGTGGGCTCGAGCTCCGAACTCCGCCGTGGAGGTTGTTCACTGTGTGAGCCGGCGTGCGCGCAGTTCGCAGCAGCGCTCGAGCGCGGCACGCTGAACTTGGCAGCCCCAGCGCTGTACATCCGCGGGCGGCGCTCATGGAATGGCCGCGTGCGCCCGAGGCCGCTCCGGCGTCGAAGCGTCCCGCCTGCATGAGACACATCCTTCCCTTCGCAGTCGGCACGCGTCGTTCGGACCGGTATCTCGGCTCGATCCCTCCGTGACGAACGCGCAGGATCCGAGCGCCCCCGCCGGTGCGGCCGCGTGGTGGCGAACGCCGCGAGCGGCGTGGGCACTGCTGGGCGCCTTGACCTTGTTCGGGCTCTCGCTGCGGCTGACGGGCTTGTCGTTCCTGCTGCCGCACGCCTGGGAACCCGACAGCCTGGTGTTCGTGCGGCAGACCGAGTACCTGGCGAGCGGTGCGGGCGAGGCGCACAAAGACGTCTTCTACGGCTATTACCCGCACCTCATCCCGCGGTTGTGCACGCTGCTCCCGCGCGCGCCGCTCGATCACACGCCGGCGAGCCTGCCCGAGCATCTGGCCGCGGCCGCCGCGAGCCGCGTGCACATCCGGCACCTGATCGCTTTCTTGTCGGTGCTCATCGTCCCGGGCACGTGGTTCCTCGCGCGACGATTCCTGTCGCGCTCGGGAGCCCTCTTCGCGAGCGGGATGATGGCCGCGAGCGTACTGCACATCTGGTTCGCCCAGCAGACGCGCCCGCACGGGCTCTCGTCGGTGTTCGCGCTCTTCGCGGTGGTCGCGGCGTTGCGCTTACGCACGCGCGGGGATCTCTCCTCGTATCTGCTGGCAGGCGGCGCCGCCATCCTTGCCATCGGCTCGCTGCAGAGCGGCATCGCGGTGCTCGTTCCGCTCGGCGTAGCGCACCTCCTGCGCAACACGGATGGCACGCGCAGGCCGCACTTGATCTTCGCGCTCGTGCTCGTCCTCATCGGCGCGTCTATCCCCATATTCTATCCGTTCATGTTCGAGGCCAGCAGTGGCCACGATGCGGCCGTGATCGACGTCGAGGGCGACCGCCTCAATCTGTCCGGCCCCGGAATCCAGCTCTCGGCCTTCGACGGGCGCGGTTTTTCGACGGTGCTGAATGCGCTCGCGAACTACGAGCTAATCCTCTTCGTGCTGCTCGTCCTCGGCGCGGGATGGCTCGCGCTGCGTTTCTTCGGTCGCCCGGTGGCGGAGAGGCGCGCGCGCACGGCGGGATGGCGCGCGCGAATCGTGGGACGCGAAGACCTGTGCGTCGTGTTCGCGTACGTCGTGCCGTATTTCCTCGTCATCGGCCTCTATGCGCACACGTACCAGCGATTCGCGATCCCGCTCTTGCCCTTCATTGCATGCTTCACTTCCTGGACGCTTTTCACGGTTTGTCACCGCGTGGTCGCGGCACGCGGATTCGTCCGAGGCGGCGAGGCGATGGCCTTCCTCATTTCGATCGTACTTTTCTTGGGACAAGCGTTGTCGGCCGTGAAGCTCGTCACGATCCGCACGCAACCCGACACGAGCGCACGCGCCGCGCGTTGGATCGCGGAGCACCTCATGCCGGGGCGGGATCGCATCGCGCTGAGCCCGAGCCTCGACCGGCCGCTCTTTCGCACGCCCGAAGCCTTGGCCGCTTTTCCGCCCGAGAATGAGCGCACGTTTCCGTGGATCGTCTACCAGAGGCAACTCGAACCCGCGGTCTCGGCCAGGATCGCCTACGACGTGCGTCCGATCCCTGTGCAGTCCACCGCGGCGCGCGCAGCCCTCGTCACCGACGAAGGTGCGTACGTGTCGTCCCTGCGCGCCGAGTACGTGGTCATCGAGCACTTCACCAGCAACCTGCGGCCGTACAACGAGCGCTTGCGGATCGGACTCCAGGAGCGCGGTCGACTTGTGGCGCGCTTCTCGCCGATGTGGGTCGACACGGGCGACGATCTGCCGCTCGCTTACCAGGACGACGATTTCGAGCGCCGCGGCACGTGGTGGGCTCGCGTGCTGCTGGCGCGCTCGATGGGGCCGGTCATCGAGATCTACCGGCTTTCGCCCTGACGCGCGCGCCGACGCGCGCGCGCCAGGCTGTCGCTCAGCCCCTCACGGGAAAACCGCGCTTGCGCATGAGCGCCGCGGTGCCTGGATCGCGGCCGCGGAAGGCGCGGTAGCCGTCGGCCGGATCGATCGTGTTGCCGACCGAAAAGACGTCGTCGCGCAAGTGCTTCGTGATGGCCTTGTCCCACGGCCCGCCGGTCTCTTCGAGAGCGTAGGACTTCCAAGCGCATGACCGAGCGGTAGCCGACCCAGATCCAGTCGAGGTGGTTGTTCCACACGGCCATGCGCTTGGATGGCCTATCCCAGAGACACCGTGGAGTCGCTTGGCCCTAGCGCGGTGGGCGAGACGTCGATGGCGATCCACTGTCGTCCGAGATTCCGGGGCGCGAAAAGGGCCGTGTGGCACCCGCAGAAGGCGTCGAAGACGATGTCGTTGGGGTTGGGGCCCGCGAGTGAATAAGTCGATCGAGTCCGCCGCCATTCGATTCCCGTTTCCGCCGAGATCCCGGCCACGAACCTCGTTGAGAAACCGAGTTATTCACTCGCGGGCCCTTACTGTTGGCGTCGACGGTGAGCTCATGATTTCATGCGATCGACGAGTGCTCGCCAGTTCTTGCAGGACCATTGCAATGAGGCAGGCATGCCCTCAACTGGCGAGTTATCCCTGCAGTAGCCAGCGAGCTTCTTCGCCGCGTCTGCCACTTCGCGGTTGTGCTTCACGCGCGGGCCCTCCTTGGATTCGTCTGTAGTCCCGGTCCGCAAGAATTCGATCCAGTTCTCCAGCCGGTCCTTGGCAAAGATGAATACGACGCTGTCAAATTGATTTCTTGTGATCTTCTGTCGCTCCGCCTCTTTCCAAAAGGCGCCCTTGAGCGCCTCGCCGTCGGCACAATCGTCGTCGCAATCGGCCCAGACCATCAGCGTCGTGTGGCCGCCGGCTTCGAGACAGTTCTTCAGCTCGCCGGGCATCTTCTCAATCACTACAGCTCGACTCCCACGCGGCACGAGGCGGAGCGTATTGCTACCGCTATGATGTCGCAGCCAACTCGGTTCCAAGGACTTGATCAGCTTATTGATGAACACCTCGTCGATGCTCTCGCCTCTCCCGCCTTCGCACAGACAGACCAACTGTGTTCTACTTGCCACTGGCCCACCCCCTCGCGATGGCCTCCCCGGCTGTCATGCCATCAGGCACCTTCAACGGCCCGATTCGAGTGGGAGAAGTGTGATTGTCGCGCCACAAATAACGTCCGTTCGCTTCGCCCGAGTTCGAAAGGACTTCGGGATGGTGCGAGATCATGATGAGCTGATGTTCGTCATCCAGCAGTTCACGCATTGAAAGCACCCACGGCTGAAGCTCGGGCAGACCGACAAAGTTGTCCGGCTCATCGATCAGCACGGTTCGCGCTGCACCTGTCTCGAGCGCAGCCCGGACCATATACAGGCCGATCAAGGACCGTTCCCCGTCGGAAAGCTGGTCAAAGTACAGCAAAACCGGCTTGCCACTCCCACTTTCGAATCGCAACTGCAGGGCTTTGGTATTCAACCCTGCATCCACGAGCTTGAACGAGCGAAAGTCCGGCCAGACCCCTCGCAGCGCGTCCCGCAGCGCATCGGTCCATTCCTGCTCCTGCGCCAGCGAGCGGTACCACGATGTCAGGTTGCTCATCGACAAATCCGGGTGCCTAGCCTCGGCCTTGCTTTCGGACTCCATGCTGCGCGGGTTGGGGCGAACGATCAGCAGCTTGGCGACCTCGTCTTGCAGCAACGCCAGTTTGCTGATGTTCACGCCACGCGGCTGGATCGCCGCCAGCGCCGCTTGGCGCCAGTCCAGCGGAAAGCTCGCTTGGCTCCCGTCCGCTTTCACGAATCGCACGCCCTCTAGATCTCGCTCGAACAACGGCTTCTTGTCGCACAGCGCCTTCTCCCGGATTACTCGCGGCTTCTCGGAGTCGGTCGTCTGTTCGATGTGAAGGACGTAATCAAATGAGTTGCCGTCAACGCTCAGGCTCAGCTCGAACTCCTGAATTCTGCTGTCGAGCCACTGCGTGAACTCAAGCCGGGGCACGTCCCGCTCACCTGTTCCGCCGAGCAGGCCGTCGCCGGTGCCGAGATTCCGCAGCAGGCGCAACGCATCGAACACCGAGCTCTTGCCAGCCCCGTTGGGGCCGCACAGCACGCCGAACGAGTCGAACGCCGCCTCGAAGGCCACCAGGCAGCGGAAGTTGTTCGCGTAAAGTCGCGTAATCATGCCAACACCCTAGCAGATGTGTGGCTTACCTCGATCTATCCCCGTGACGACGGCACTGTGCGAGGTATTAGACAGGATTTCTGGGACGGCCCGAGGCGAAGAACGGAATCGGAGAAACAAACAAGGGAGCGTAGGACTTCCAAGCGCATGACCGAGCGGTAGCCGACCCAGATCCAGTCGAGGTGGTTGTTCCACACGAGCGTGAGCACCCGCACGCCGTGCTCGAAGCACCACCCGAGATCCGCGAGCGATTCCTCGATCGAGTGATCGCCGCCTTCGATGCCCGGGATGCCGGCGATGCGACCCGACGTGTGCGCGGCGTGGAGCAGCGCACCGTTGCCGGCGCACGCGACCTGGTCCGCGGGCGCGTCGGCGAGCGCGTAGAACTGAGTCAGGAGGTCGCGCGTGCGCCGTCGTGCCGCACCCGGTCCTTCGGTGATGTGCTTCGGATCGACCCAGTTCACGAGCACGACGGAACCGAGCCCGCCCCGCCGGCCGCGCACGAGGTCGAGGTGCCCGCGCGTCTGCGTGCCGAGGTCGTGACCGATGTCGAGCTGACGCTGCAGCGAATCGACGCGCGCGTCGAAGACGGGTTGGTGCGCGAGAAGTCCGAGGAGATCGGGCGGGGTGGACATGCGATAGCCGACGATGGCACGACAAACGCAAGATGGGCGAGATCCACGCAGAGTCCGCGTCGGTCGCGTGCACCGAACTCACGCCCCGATACGACGTCGGCGCTCGTGCAGATCGCCGACGCTGGACCGACATTCGTCGTTCGAGCCATCGTCACGGGTGATCGAACCGACGGTGACGCGGCTGGACGACCCCGTTGGCAATGAGGGTCACCGCCTTCTGCGAGAGCGCTCGCCCGTACAACGTCGCGCCGTTGTTCATCGCGATCTGCGTCTGGCACAGGACGTCGCCCTTGAAGGCCGCCGTCGTTGCGAGCGTCGTTCGGCCAGCGACCCGCCCGGAGACGTTGTTGGAGCGCGCGCCGCCGCTCAGCGTGACGTGGGCTCCGCGGCTCACGGTGAGGTCGCCACGGATCTGGAAGATTCAGACGCTCGTCGAAGTGCCCGTCAACGTGACGCCGTTCGACGGGATCGAAACACCGGTGCTCCACGCACACAGGCCCGGAGCGAGCGTCATCCCGCCGATGTTGCCGGCGCCCAGCTCGGTGAAGTCGGGCAGCGATCGACCAGCGGCATCCGTCTACGCGACTTCCATGTCGCTGACGGCAACGGTCAAGTACGCCGGTGTCGGGGGCGCGTATTCGGGCGCATACACGGGCCCCTGGACGAGCGACGACGTCGAGTGCCGATTCGAGGCCGCTGACGTCAGCCCGAACCCTGTGAGACCAATGAACGAGATCGGGCTCACTCCGATGTCGCCGAAGATCTGCGTGGTCCCGGTCGTCGAGATGCCGGCCTTCGCGAGGATGGCGGAATGGCCGGCCTTTCCGAGGTGCACCGGCGTCTGTGCGACGACGAACGTCACGGCGGGCGCGGGCGACGCCGGTTGCGGGGCGAGAGACGGGCCGGGTGACGTGGGCAGGAAGAAGCAGGCCGTGAGAGCCAGAACGGGAACCGGCAGGATCATGATGCGACCTCTTTGTGCGAGAACGGGGAGGTCGCTCGCGCCAGGACGGGTCCCGGCGGACGTGCGGCGGGTCAGCAACGGCAACCATGTGCCGCCGCGGATCCGCCGAATCTCGAGGGCAACGCTTCGTGGACTCCGCACAGGCCGTTGCGCGTCTCAGGCGGCGATTTCGACTGATCTAATCGAATCAGGCGTCAACGCCGGACATCAAAACATCGAATCGCGATGTGGGCCGTTCGTCGCAAAGCGCTCTGCACAGTCAATCCGACATGTGACCCGGGCTGGCAGCTCGTCGAGTGAACGTGCGTCATCGCACAGCGCCGAATCCAGTCTCGCCCAGATAGGTGTAGATCAAGCTCAGCGCCCCGACCTCCTGGAGCGTGTCGGGCACGTCGCTGAAACTCGAATTCCGCTGCGACGCGACGAATTGCAGGCCGACGGCGTGGTGCTCGTACACGCGCACCGTCAGCGTCGCCTGCACGCGGAGGATGTTCTCGCCGCCCGTGGACCCGATCGAGCCCGATCCGTCGACGTAGTAGTCGCGGCCGGTGATGTCGAACAGGACCCGCGTGCCGAAGAGGGCGCGCAGTGCGATGAGCGCCTGGGGGCTCCAGCCGTAGCGGTAATTGCGGTCCTCCTCGGCGTCCGCGATCGCGCCGACCGCCGTCCATCCGACGCCTGACATCAGCGTGCCCTGAAGCGTCACGTCGTCGGAAATCCGCCACTGGCCCGTGGTGCCGAGCCCGACCGCCGTCGACGACACACTGAACAGCTCCGGAGCGAAGTAGTCGTAGCTGCCGTACAGCCCCCACACGCCGTCGTACGAATCGCCCGCTGCGTAGTCCGAGCCGACCAGGAGTCCGCGGGACATGATGTTCTCGGGCGTGGCGTCTGTGCTCGAAGTCGCCGTGGCTTCGAAGTGGAAGTAGTCGAACGGACGGTCGTACGCGTAGCCGGTTTTGCCGGGCAGCCCGTAGTCCATCGTGAAGATCGCAACGGCCTCGTCTTCCTGCACGTCGCTCAACGAGCCGACGTCCGTCACACGCGCGTTGTGCCGGAGCCCGGCGCTCGCGGACCAGAACGTGGCCGGATCGTGGCTCGCGTAGACGGTGTCGAACCGATCGCCGAATGCCAGGCGATTGAAACCCGCTGATGGCGAGATCAAGCCCGCACCCAAGCTGCGTCCTAAGCCCGGGCTCTCGCCGCCGCCCTCGAGCAGGAGGTTCGACATGCGGAAGAGAGCTTCGCCGAGGAAGCTCCCGCCGAACGTCGTCGTGATCTCGTCGTTGAGCGACGGCGGATCGGTCTCGCCTGCGACTTCCCACAGCGTGCTGCCGGCGAAGTCGTAGCCGAGCGCCTCCCAGTAGTTCAGTCCGGCCGACCGCGCGAAGCCGTGGTAGATCGAGCCCTGGTAGGGATGCAGGAACTGGTTCACGGCGAACGGATCGCGATCGATAACCCAGCCGCTGTGCAGGTTGTCCTGGATCGAGGAGAAGTCGCTGTCGTACGTGCCCTCTTCGCCGAAGTTCCGATTGAACACGCTCAAAAGGATCTGAAACCCGACGATGTCGAGAGCCGGGATCCAGTAGCTCTTCGCCGAGCCTTCGCCCCACGTCGGGTCGCGCGGAATCGGATCCCGCGTGGGACCGGGATCGAATGGGTCGCGAACTCCCGCCAGCGTCGTGAACACGGCGCTCGGAGACTTCGCAGCCGCACTCGACAGCGCGTCGGAACTCGCCGCGGAGGGGTCGGTGGCGACTGGCACCAGAGCGCCGAGGCGCTCGTCACCGACGCCGGGATTGCTGACGAACGATGCTCCGCCGCGACCGACGAGCATCGACATGACCACGGCCAAGCGAGTGGAAACGAGCAAGACGGACCCTCCGACACGAACGAATTCGTGGCGACGTGGATGCGACATCCACGGGGGGGGCCACGCCGTCACCGTAGCAGGAACTCTGCGATCGCCGGAGAACCTCCGCTCGAGGTCGGCTCAGGAGCGCGGTGCCGGACGCGCTCGACGCGCACTCCGACGAGTTTCGTTCATCGACTCCGCTGGCTGTTCAGCCGCTGGCGAGCGTGTTCGGGTCGCGGGTCAAAGATGCGGGTCGGCTCCCGCACATCATTGAGCTTGCCGTGATTGCAGTCGCGCTCGAGCGTGACCGCGTGGATCATCGTTCCCGCCGCGAGGCTCACGAGGATCAGGCGAGTGACGTACCGACATAGCCGCTCGAGCCCGTCACGATCGTCGGCCGCGATGCGCACCTTGGCCTGCAGCGAGAAATCGTCGATGTCGCAGCACAATTCACCGGGCCGAGAGCGCGGGCGCTGATCGCGGCTCTCGCGACCGAAGCGCTCGACAGCCGCGCCGCCGTTCGGTCCGAGCGCCACGCGACCCTGCACGGAGGCGGCGCAGAGTTCTGCGAACAGCGGTTCGTCGGGCTCGGGCGGCGGGAAATCGTCGGCCCCGGAACGAAGTCACGGCGCGGTCCGTCGCCTCGAACCCGGCCGACCCGAGCGTTCCGCGCATTCGAAAGCTCGCGGAACCGCGTCGGGAGCCGTGAAGTCGGCGTCGATCTGCGTACGCTTGAGCCATGACCAATGTGGCTCGCATCGTCGTCCACTATCCGCGCGCGCGCGGATCCATCTTCTTACGCGGAGAGCACGCGCCACTCGCCTGGACGCGCAACACGAAACCGATCGCTGCGCACGGGGACGAGTCGACCTTCGAGGTCCGGGTCGCGGTGGGGGAGACACTCGAGTGCAAGCTCGTGCGCGCTGATGGAGCCTGGGCTGCGGGCCGGAATCTAGTCCTCGCTGCCGGCGACCATCTCGATCTGCACCCGTCGTTCGGCGACACGCGCGGGGAGCTCCGACCCGTGGACCATCTCGCGCTGACCGACGGTTCCGCCCTGAATTACCGCGTGTTCTTGCCACCGAGCTACGCCGAGCAAGACGCCGCGCGCTATCCGGTCCTCTACGCGCAGGATGGTCAATCGCTCTGGTCCGACCACGACGGGCCTGCGGGCGTGTGGGACCTCGACCACGTGCTGGCCGAGCTGTGGTCGCTCAGCGCGGTGCAAGAGATCATCGTCGTCTCGATCGACACCGCGAGCCACCGACTCGACCGCTTCGGTCCCGTGCCCGACCCCGACCATGGCGGCGGCCGCGCCGCCGAACACCTCGCGGCGATCGTCGGGTCACTGAAGCCGCACGTCGATCGAACGCTGCGCACGCTCGCGCATCCGAAGACGACGGCGGTGCTCGGCAGCTCGATGGGGGGACTGTTCTCGTTCTACGCCGCCTGGAATCGCCCCGACGTGTTCGGTGCTGCGATCTGTCTGTCGAGCTCGTTCTGGTGGGCCGATCGCTGGGCCATTCGTCACGCGCAGTCGGGAACGTGTCCGATGCCGCGGCCGCTCCTGTACCTCGATTCGGGCGCCGCGCACTCCGCGCTCGAACGAGATGCATCCGCGCGCGACGGTCAACACCACACGCGGGCGATGGAGCGCGCGCTCGTCCGACATTGCTACGAGCCGGGCAAGGACCTGCACGTGCTCACGTTCCCGGGACATCGACACGACAGCAGCTCGTGGGCCGCGCGCGTGGCGATCCCGCTGCAGCTCGTGTTTCCGCGGGGGCATGGGTGAGCGCGTAGCGCGAGACGTGAGGCCCCCTCGATGCGGGTCGCAGGCCCGTGTCGGCCGCGTTGGGAATAGGACTTCCAAGCGCATGAGCGCGCAGTACCCGGCCCACCCCGGAGTCCGGCGTGTGCCGTGCTGGGCTACTCGCGGCGGGCGCAGCGCGCCGTCCTGTCTGTTCCTTGGCTGAAATGCTCATTTCGGAGGCGCGATCCTCGCCCCTCGAAGTCATCGCGGCCGGCGAACGGCCGTCGACGCGCGACAGTTCGTCCCGAACGGCGCGGCGCGCACTGGCCTCGTGCCGCACCGCGATTCGTGAGCGATCACGGCCGCCGAACCGACCGGCACGAGTTTGGACGGCTACAGCCAGAGCACGCGCAACCCGTTCGTCAGGTTCAACGTCGACGGCGTGCAGAAGTTGGCCGCATTGCGGTACCAGCATTGGTACACGCGCACGTCGCCGGCCGAGCACGCACCGCTCACCGAGATGGGCGGATCGCCGACGAGCGGGTATGCGCTGCTGCCGCTGACGTTCCCCTTCGTTCCGAGGCGCACGAGGGTCCCACCGACGCAACTCAGCCCGTCGCCGAACGGAGCAGCAGCCGGAGCTGTCCCTTGGAGATAGAGCGCCGCGCTGTTCGACATCCCGGAGCCGTGGAGGACGAGCGAATCCGCGCCGACACTCGGCACGCCGCTCGCCGCCAGATTCGCGCCGTTCCCATTCAGGGAGCTCGAGCAGCCGTTGCCCGCCGCACCCGAGTTGCCGCACGGACACGCGGTCCCCGAGCCGTCGCCGAAGCAGAACGGGGTGGCCGGCAGCCCCGATACGTACAGGAGCCACGGCGACGCGCCCGCGTTCCCGTGCTCGTCGGCGATCACCACGCGGTACTCGATGACACCCGAGAATCCACCGGGGATCTCGCCGCGGAACACTTGCCCGAACGAAGAGCGCAGCGCGAACGAGCCGCCCGGCGACGAGTTCACGCGCACCTCGAGCACAGGCGCGAGCCACTGCGTCGTCTGCGGTGGCGCATTGTCGTAGACCTGGCAGCGCACGACCGTCGGGTCGAGGCCCGGGATGCGCGCCGGCGCCTGCTCGAGCCGCGCGATGCGGGGCGCGGTGGTGTCGTTCGCCGCCGTGGTGTTCCTCAAGTACCACTCGGCTTGGCCACTGTCGTTCGCGACGAAGACGTCGTAGTCGCCGTCCTGGTCCACGTCGGCGGTATCCGTGTCGAGCGTCCTCGTCGTGTCGGCCGGCAGGACGCCCGTCGCATGGGAAAACGCCCAAGGACCGTCGTTGCGCACGATGCGCTCCTGCCCGGCGAAGTTGGCCACGAAGACGTCGAGATCGCCGTCGAGGTCGTAGTCGATAGGCTCGGCGGATTGTTCGTCCGCCGCGGACTCCGGAATCGTCAGCGACTGATCGAAGTAGCCGGCGCCTGAGTTGCGCAGGACGTTGTCGTTGAACGTGGAGCCCGACGTCAGCCAACTCAGGCCGTAGATGTCCATGTCGTCGTCATCGTCGAAGTCGCCGAAGCACTGCTCGTAGTGCCCAATGCCGGTCGCGTAGCCGCTCTGGAAGGATCTACCGGTCACGTCGTGGAACTCGAGGATACCGCCGTTCTCCTGGAGTCGGTTCAGGAAGAGACGCGGCGGCTCCCGCTCCGCGCACAGCAGGAGATCGAGGTCGAGGTCGCCATCCACGTCGGCCCAGTCGACGTCAACTGCGGTCGCGGCGATGTCGCAGAACGCGCCGGTCGAATTCAGCGTGTTCGAGGCCTGCGTCCCCGCGCACCACAGGCCTGGATTCCCCTCGGCCAGTTCGATCCCGGTCAGTTGGAAGCCACTGGGGTTGAACTCGGAAAAGTACCCCGCGCCGTCGTTCCGGAAGATGCGGGTCGGAATTCGGCCGTTGAACGCGCCTCCGACCGACGACTGGACGAGATCGAGGTCGCCGTCCGAATCGATGTCGGCGAAGTCCGTCTCCTGGGGGAAGTCGGCGAACCCGCCGCCGGCGACCACCAAAGCCTGCGCGACCGAACTGCCCGGAGCGCCGAGCCCGACCCAGCGCGTCGAGGTCTCGTCCACGTAGGTCCCGATCGCCCCGCTCTGGGCGAGGCCGCGGTTCGTCCAAAAGCGCGACGCTTGGATCATGAGCTGACTGTGGTTCGCGATCGCGATGTCCGGGTCGCCGTCACCGTCGTAGTCCGCGAACTCCAGGTCGCGCGTCGCATCGAGGATCGCCGGGAATCGCACCGACGTCTCGTTGGCGAAGACGCCGACGATCCCGCCTTGGGCGCCGCCGCGGTTGATCCACAGCACGTTCTGCTGGTTGCCGGCGTCGCCGCCATTGCCGAACGCCGCGTCCCAGTCTCCGTCCAGATCCACGTCGGCGAAGTCGATCTGCTCCGTGCTTCCCGTGCTCGGCGGGACATCCGTCGTGATGCGCACGAATTGTTGCGCGGAAGCGGGAGCGGCGAGGAGTACGAGGGCGAGCATGCGAGCCATGGAAACTCTCCGGGTTCCAAGCAGCGGGTGAAGTGCGGCCTGGACCTCCGGAGTCTATGCCTGGATCGCGGTCCCGTGTTGCGTGGGACTCGCCGGATTCGCGTGCCGGCAAGTCGAGCGGAAGGATTCAGCGGTCTGGCCGCGAGGCGCGGCCAAACCGCGTCGTA
>Ga0209490_10001493_pt1 | contig 22535 bp, 22 predicted proteins | sample MAT06_FD_187209 | JGI IMG/M metagenome (GOLD analysis project Ga0209490, IMG submission 187209) | Freshwater microbial communities from Lake Fryxell liftoff mats and glacier meltwater in Antarctica - MAT-06 (SPAdes) (version 2) | ecosystem: Environmental > Aquatic > Freshwater > Ice > Liftoff... | reverse complement strand
CGAGACAAGGGCGAGGCAAGGGCGAGGCAAGGGCGGGTCAAGGGCCCTACTGACACGCCCGCGGCTGACAGCTTCCGTTCGAACAGCGTAACGACACATGTCCAGCGCAGAAACCTGTAGCTTCCCAGGATGGGCAGTCCGCATCGACCTGACAGGCAGCTGAACACACATATCGCTGCGGAAAGGGGATACCGGATGAGGGGGGTGGGTCGATCGCCAAGCAGCGCAAAGGGGCGACGCAGGGGCGAGCCTCACCGGGTTTGCAATCGAGCCCGAAACTTTCGGGTTGGCTAGGGTCGAGCCCATTGCAGCTGCAGCCCGCGTCGGCCACCTCCGCTATTTGCCATTCGTCAGGCCGAGCTGAAAAGCGACCTTCGCATCGATACTGGCTAACGTCCTGGCAACTGCTTGGGCCACGAGGTGCTTCGTGGTGGCACACGCATCCAGTGCGATCCGCGTAGTTTTGGCAAAAAATCATGCCCGAGACGGGACACTCGTCGGTCAGCAAGGGCTTGCCATCGGCGTTACGTGGAACACGGTCTGGCAACGCTGCCGTGCCTGGCGGAGGCACCAAATAGAGGCGGTCATTCACCACGACGCAACTGGCAGTTTCGCAGGTCAAGCCGTCATCAAACGGCACTTCTACGCGCGCTGGAATGGGCGCGTTGTTGTCCAACACCCCGACGCTGGTGATGGCTCGACCAGCTTCTGTCACCGCCGCTTGAGCGGTTCGAATGGCAGGAACGTCTTGTACTGTACCCTCGCCACGCCAAGTTTTCAGATTGTAGCCGTCATCACCCATGAAGCGCCCGTCCACATAGGCAACAGGAGCGCGCTCCGGGTCTGCGAGCCAATTGACTCCATCGGGCGAACTCAATTGATCGGCAAAGAAACGCCCCTCGGCAAACAGGGCATTCGAGTGAAAGCCCTGATGCACACCACCACTTGGATCCATGATGCAAGCGCCTGGAAGCGCACAGTCCACGTCGTGCGGCGTGAACGTCAGCCCGTCACTCGAAACCTCCATCGGTCCGCTTCCGACCAACAGATACCGACCATTGCCGTAGACGACTGCCGACGGCTGGGCATTCGTCATAGCGACTTCCCTCCAGGTTTCGCTGTTCGTTGAGATCAGGCATGTTTGAAATCCACAGGCAAAAAATCGATCCCCAGCGAAGGCCAGTGCGTGCAGGCTACGCACTGGATCTACCTCCGGGTGTATTTCAACCCAACCTCGACCGTCCTCAGAGCTAAGAAGCGCGCTTCTGCTTCCGTTCAGATTCGCGAGCATGACGTAGCGACCGCCACCGTACGCGAGGCCGCGCACTGCAATGTCATGACGACCGGCGAAAACCGGCAGCAACTCCCAGTCGATCCCGTTGTCAGAGCGATAGAGCGCACTTTCAAAGCCCGCAACAATCTTCCCTTCTCCCAATCCGCGCCGAGACGCGGCTAGCCAGCCGATGGGGGTTCTAACAATATTCGGAAGGTTGGAAAGCGCTGGGGTTTCGATCATGCGCCAAGCGCCCCCTGAAACATCGAGCGCACCATTCGCGTCCGAGGGGAGCGACACCTTCGCCTCCCACTGGCTCGTGTCCGAGACACTCTTCGCCCCGCTCGCGCAGCCGAAGATGGCTGGGACCATCATCGAGAAGAAAAGACTCGCGTAAAGTTGGGTACGTGGGAGCGCCATGATTCAAGGGTTGCAGGATACCAGAAACGACGGCAGTGTCCTCCGCAAAGTGGAGCCAGGACGAACGTATTCGCTTGCTGGCCAAAATGGGGAGCAATCGATGACTCTGAGGTCACCCCGCACACGCTTGAAGACTCAACGCTCGCCGCTCTGGGCTATCGGCATCGTCCTGCAAGGGTTAGCTTGCGGTGGCACCCTGGGGCATCATTCGCAACTAGCTTCGGCACCACCCCCGAGCGCCAAGGAAGACGCCGCCACGAGAGCCGCAGCTTCCCCTACCCACTTCGAATGCGCCCCGGCTCCCACAGCGGTGATAAGAGATTTTGACTCGGCTCACGCCGATTTTCAGCCACTCGGCAAGCATTACTCACTGCCCGGTCCACCGCCGGTAATTCCGGGGCTCGTCTTAGCGCACGCAGAGGACGGGCTTCCAGTGCTCAACCCGGGACGCCCGATAAACCTACGTGGGATCACGGATGCAGCTTCATTCGCCGATTGGTTCAGTCTAGCGCATCCCCCCGAACGCGTATTTGCTTGGCAACTCCCCGCGGAGTGGAAGGCAGGCACAGAGCTTGAGTACGCCAACCCCTTCTTGATACGCCGGTGACCAGCTCGACAGCCCACCCAAAGAACGCCAGAACACCTCAGAACCGGGAACGGCTTTGACTCCGCCACTTTGCAGGTCGTCGATGCGACGTTGGATCTCACGTTCCCAGTCGTCATTGAGTTCACCGTCCTCAAGGCTAGCGGCCAGGACATCGATGAAATGAGCACGCGGCGGCTCAAAGTCAACGCGACGTTTATTGGGTCAGAAAGTGGCGAGGCAACAGATGACTTTTGAATGCGAGCGATGCTCGGGGTGAGCCAGTGCGGTAAGGAAGTCCGTTCTAACCTCATCAAAACGCGGACCACAAAAATGTTGCAAGCCATTCATTCGTTGGAAGCGAGCGCTCCAGGCTTCACGAACGGGCGGCTCCGCGGGGCCCAAGAAGGAGAATTCCAGATCCGGGAGAGTGAGCTCGTTGTAGACGTGAAAGCCGGCATTTTCGACGTGAGCACGCAGCCGTCGACCCATGAAGAAGTCGTACCCGTCTGCTGCGCAGGCGGAGTCAGCGTAGTCAGCAAGCAATTGGCGAGTGGATGGTTGAATGGGCTCATGCCCAAAGAGGTCATCGATTTCGGTAAGGGCAAGCCAGCCGGTGGGCTTTAAGCGCTTCGCCCAGGAAGCGAGGGATGGCTCGAGATTTGGCAGATAAGCTGTGGCGAAGCTACACCAGATGCCGTCGAGAGGAGGCCCGACATCTGGAAGGCTGTTCAAATCGCCAAGGAGAAACTGGGCACCAGGAATGTGGCGGGCCTGCGCGTGGGCGAGGAGCAGTGGATCAGAATCCACCCCAATGACGCGAGCGCCTCGGGCGGCAAGGGCCGCAGCTTGATCACCGAGAGCACAGCCGAGATCCAAAACGGTGGCACCATGCAGAGGGGGGAGGAGGTCGAAAACAACCGGCCATGACCGCCAAGCGAACTGAGACTTGTATTCATCAATGAGCATGACAGCTGTTGCACGTGCCGAGCGCGCGTCGTGCGTCGCCCCAACGTACTGCGCTTCGACTGCGAGGGCCACGGCGAGCGGGCGCCGTTGCCGGATCGCAGAACAGCCGGTTCGTGCCCCTCGTTCAAGAAGTGGCGTTGATCTTGACGGATCGAACCGGTGGAGGCCTGAACTATGTGTTCCGTCTGGCTTCGGATGATGGCTCGCTGCTCTGGATCGATGGGAAATTCCTCGTCAACAACGACGGCGTGCACACTGTCACCAGCAAGTCAAACACCGTGACCTTGGACAAGGGATTGCATAAGATTCGGGTGTTCTACTTCCAATCCGCACGTCCAGACGTAGCCTTGCAGTTGTTCGTCACCGTTCCCGGAGCTGCCGAACAACTCTGGTCGCCGGAATTGTAAAGCTGCGAGTGGCCTTAAAGGAACTCGGCCGCTTGGATCACACATTCCGGAAACGCTTCGATCACCAGGGTACCGCTGGCGTTCACCGCATCTACGCTTTGATAACCTGTGGGTGACGGAGCACGGAATCGTTCAACGACCTTATCGACGAGGTTTACAATCCAGTATTCTGGTACGCCGCTTCGAGCGTAAATGAGAGCTTTCTCTCGATCTCTCTGCAGCGAAGAATGGGCGATTTCGACGATGAGGAAGGCGTGATCCGGGTGGGCGGAGCGATAGTCTACATGGGGCACAACGGCGATGTCGGGCTCGGGTTGGGAGTCATCGCTGGCAGCGAAGGCCGATTGCACCCGTACTTTGGTGCGAGTTCCGAGCCGCTGCTTCAGCAAACTCTCGAGTATGTCCAGAGTTCCGTCGTGTGGCGCACCATGTGGAGACATCCGAACAATCACCCCGTGTAACAGTTCAACGTGTTCATGCTCAAAGCAGCCGGCGTCCACCAGGCGGGCGTACTCATTCCGCTTTAGGGGGCGAATGCCGGTGTCCTGTGCAGCAACCACGGTCGAAAGCCTAGCACATCCCCAAGTGCTCCCAAACTTGTCCGTGACAGCCATCTCAAAGTCGAACACGAGATAGTAAGCATGCTTACTATCTTCCAAGGAACGAAAAGGGCCGCTCACCGAGCGCTCCCGCCGCGCGGCACCGCAACCCTATCTCTTACCGATCAAAGCGAAGGCTTACTGCTGGATCGGGGACCGATAAAGCACCCAGGAAAGCGCGGGGAACAGATGTTGATCGCGCAGCATCGCATTTTTCAGATCGGTGTCGGTTTTAGCGAAGGTTGTGAAGAAGATGCGGCCGAGGCCTTCGGTGCGATACCAGGATGCAGCGACTTCCTTTTCGCCGTTGCCTGACCACTTGCAACGCACCACCACCACTGTATCCGGCGCCAGGTAGTCCGTGTTGTCCGTGTCACCCGTGTATGAGAATGTTGCAGGCAGGGCTGCGTTGGTGGGGTGGTCTGAAAGCTTGGTGCAGGTGCTCTCGCCGCCGAAGTAGCCGTCGCCGCCTCGTCCGCCCAGGAGCTTATTGTAGGGTGCGGGGTCACTGGCGGGCGCGCCCGTGAACGTCACGGAAGCACAGTGCGTGGCAAACAGGCCGCCGCCGGCTTGCACGAACTTTTTCAGGGCCGCCGCCTCGGCTGTTCCCGGGTTGCCCACGCCGAAAAGCTCTCCGCAGGTATTGATCAGAGCCACGCCTCCGAAACGTCCTAAGTTAACGTCGGTAAACATGGCGGGATCTTGCGAAGCTTCAACAGCGAAGCCCCATGCTTGAAGCTGGGCGTTCAGGATCGAAACCTGTTCAGCAAGATTCGGCACCTCGCCGGTGGGAGGATAGGTATAGATCAGGACATTTTTCGGCAAATTTGGTGCTTGCACATTTCCTCCGCTTCCTGCTTGAGCCATGGTTTGCCCTCCAACTCCGAGTGCTCCGCCGCCTTGGCTGCTGGGCGCACCGCCTTGACTGCTGGGTGCACCGCCCGACATGGACGCTGGGCTCCCTCCGGGCTGACCCGAAACGGCCCCGCCAACGCCGCTCACACTCGCCGCTCCGCCCGAGCCACCCGAGCCGCCAGACATGCTCGTCGACGTTCCTCCGGCACCCACAACGCCAGTGCGAGCGGCTTCCGTGCCGCAGGAACTGACGCAGGTGAGCAGGAACCAACACGGAATGGCAGACCTCCAATAATGCATCCCGTCCGTATAACACGACTCGGTGCGTGCTGCCCCGATTGTGCTCGATCCTCACGGCGAGGCTTCATCATCGGAGCCGAGGATTTCGCGTAACGCGTAGAGTGTCTTTTGGGGAAACCGTTGCAGCGGATAGAAGCTGCAAACTACGTCCACCGCGTCCTCGTAGCGTTCGATATTGAGGTAACGCAACAGGTAACGAACGTCAGTTTCGTCGTGGAATTCGCGGCCGAGCCGCATGGCTAGACACTTCATCGCTAGCAAATAGGGCGCGGTGGCCGTCATCACGCTCAAGTGGCTCAGCTGAAGAAACGGCGCGAAATCCGCGCTTTCACTCAAGTAACCTTTGGCTGCGTCGTTGAGCCAGTCCTCGGACAACTCCTCTTTCCCAGCCACTCGCCTTGCCGCTGCGCGTACACCGGCGGTCGGTAGAAACAGCGCATCCAGATCATGGGTTGATTCCCGCGCGTTGTACACGAGACACATCACGGCCCCACCCACCAAGAAGAGCTCTCCCCGAATCCCTGCTTGGATTAGCTCTTGGTTGAGAAGCTCGAAGAGCTCATGGATCCGTTTCCGATCCAAACCAAGCTTCACACCCGATCTCCCACGCTGGCATCCACGAACAGATTACGTCGCCGAAACGCGGGCGGCGAATGCATGAGGAGGTGGAGCCGAAGACTGGTGAGTTCAGTGGCGAAGTACGGAACGCCGAGGGGGCCGCTACTTAGGACCCATGCTGGCACCTCAGCCCCCTTTTGAACTGCAGCATGTTCGATCATTGCCGCTAGGTACACACGGTGGAACTCGGAGTGTGGCACCACTGACGGGTCCGTCAGCGTGCGCTTAAAGTCCCGGGCAGAAAGCTTTGCCAAGAAGTCGTTCAGCGCCGCCAAGGCATACGACGATGCGTTAGGCGTTTCACTTGACTCGTGGTTGAGATTGCGCACGAGGTCCTGAAACGTTTCATGCTGTTTGGGCAAAAGTTGCGAGACGACCCACTCTGACATCGAAAGCCCGACGGCCTTGGCCCGCCGTTGGATCTCGCGTTTCTCTCGCGGCGAGACGCGAAGCTGGAGTTGGGAGCTTTTGCGCTCGTTCATGACACTAGTCTGTCCTGGACCCGCCCCTTGTCAATACATTTGTATTGACAGCCACGACAACGTATCCGCCAGTGGGCGCGAGCCTGCAACAAGGCCGGCCCGATCACTCACGCGGTGATACGGCTCGTGATATCGGGCCGACGGTCGCCCCCCCAAACCGCACCCTCACCGAATAATATACACGCAGAGGCCGCCTGAGCACGGGACGCCATTGCAGCACGGAGCCGACAGGCATGACTGGCCATATTCGGCACACACCGGTGCGCCTCCACTACCTGCGCCTGGGTCACCACCCGCGCCCGAAGACGCACCGCCGGCTCCCGGAGCACCGCCACTTCCAACTGGCGGAGGGACCTCGCGCACGCCGCAGGTGCCGCGCGAAGCGCCGATCTCTAGCTGACAAATCGTACCGGGGCAGCAATCAGCGTTGGCGGTGCAACCGCCGCCCGTGACTTGGCAAGCTTCGGGAGTCGTGAGCTTGGTGCAAGCTAGATCGCCGGACGCGTTCGGCAAGCAGGAGAGGTTCTGGCCAGTGCAGCAATCGAGGCCCGTGGCGCAGGTTTCGTTTTCTTTGCGACATTCGCCAAGGCCGTTGCAGCGTGGAATTCCGAGCGCATCCAGCTGACAGAATTCGAGCTTCTTGTTGCTGTCGCCGCAACACTGCGCTGGGGCCGTGGAATTATCGCATTGATAGTCCTTGAAGTGGCAGATATTGCCCTGTGGATTGCAACCCATGGGATTGCGGCAGCGCCCAAACTCCGCGCCTGCATCCTTCTCGCAGGTTACATTTCCCTCGCCCGGCAGACCGGTACCTGCGACGCCGCAGCAGTCTCGATCTTCACGGCACAATTCACCGTTAATTCGGCAGCCCTGTGCAGGCTGGCAAATCGCAACACCGGTGGGTCCATAAGGTGCGCAGAGGCGGCTGCAGCATTCCCCGCAGCCATTGCACAGCTCGCCATGGACTTTACCGCAACGGGTGGAGCCCGCCTGGGGCGCACTGCACGAGCCAAGCGTGGCGCCGTTGGCGATCGTGCAGATCCCTGAACAACAGTCGGCATTTTTGCCGCAAACATCGCGGCCTTGCACACAGAAGGAAGCGCCGATTTGGCAGAGGCCCCCGTTGCACAGATTGGAACAGCAATCGCTGCCCACCGTGCAGGCGTTCCCGGCCGTTTTACAGGAAGTCGACAGCGCTGTGCACTTGTTCGCATCGCAGCTGCCGCCGCAGCATTCCGCTGCTGTTTGGCAGGCCTGCCCGTCTTGAATACAGGCGTTGGCGCTACAAGCACCACCCGTACAGCTTAACGTGCAGCACTCAATCGAGCTGCCACACGGCGAGCCTGCGCCTTTGCATTCCATGAGCGACGGTGCACATTGCTGCGTCATGGGATTGCAGGAATTGGAGCAGCAATCCGCATTGCTCGTGCACTGGGCTCCGCTCACCTGACAATTGAGCATGGGGCCCGTGCCGGCGATGGCCCCGGCGCCTCCTATTTTACCCAAAACTCCCCCCACGCCATTCACGCCCCCCCCGACCCCGTTGGTCGCCGTGCCCGAGGCACCCGCGAACGCTTGGCCCGCCCCCACGCTTCCCTCAGTCCCTCCACCACAACCGCCTGCTGAACCTAACGCCACAAGGCTCATCGCCACCAAAATATGAGAAAATTTCATATGGAAACACACCTTTTGGAAGCCATGAACCGTTACCCTAACGCCCTTGAAACCTGGAACTCTGACAACGGCACTTGCCTTGTTTTGATTAGCCTTACTGCGTGAGTGGGGGGCCCTCTTCGGAATTATGAGCTACCGTGTCGAAATATTGAAGGCGCTGCACCGGCTGAGTACGTTCCTCCTACTGCTTGCTCCGCTGCTGGCTTTGGCCCCGGCCTGCAATTCCGTGCTGTTGGTGGGGCGCGACCGCGACGGAAGCTCGGGCGGAGCTGACTCCAACGCGGTGTGTCAGATCAGGCTGTGCGGGGTATCGGTTCTGGCGTGCGGCGATTGTGTCGACAACGACGCGGATGGCCTGGTGGACTCTCAGGATCCGGATTGCTTGGGGCCCTGCCATGATTCGGAATCGGCCTTTCTTGATGCCAAATCAATGCAAGCCAATCGCTGTACGGAGGATTGCTATTTTGACGGTGATTTGGGCCCGGGCAATGATGGTTGCAACTACGCACTGCAATGCGACCCGCTGCGCGATCCACTCAATTCTCAGGGGAAGTGCGGTTACGATCCCGCCTTCATCCTGAAGCTGGAGGGTACCTCGCAGAGCTGCACCGCCCTGCAAACAGCGCAAACACCACAGTGTCTTCAAAATTGCTTGGCGATCACGCCGAACGGTTGTGATTGTTTTGGCTGCTGCAAGTCGCCCCATCTCGACCACGCCGTGTGGATCGGCTCCAAAGATGCGAGCGGGAACCCAACCTGCAACGCCGCCAACCTCGCAGATCCCAACCGGTGCCGGCCTTGCACACAGGTTTCAAGTTGCCTCAATCTTTGTGAGGGGTGTGAGGTTTGCTTTGGCAGCGGTGCGCCAGCCATTGGCTGCACGGGCACCCAATCCCGGTGTACCCAAGGCCAAGCCACCTGTGGTCAGCCTGGCGAACTTGGTTGTCCCGGCGGAAGCTATTGCTTGAGCGGCTGCTGCGTCGACACGAGCGCCTCCAACCTGGGCAAGTGAGGCGAACCCGAAAATTTGGCTCGAAAGCGTGCAACCCGCGCCTGAGCTTCCGCAGTTCGCCCGAGGCGCACCAAGGCTTCAACCGCCAAGACTTCGCGCTCTTGGCTGAGCACACCTCGCGAGAATTCCCGTTGATGTTGTTCGCAGGCACCGAGCGTGGCACGAGGATCGGTGGTGAGTTGCGCGCGCGCCTGGGCGAGCAAGCGCGCTTCGGAGTGCAAGCTTCCTGCTTCACGCGCGGGCTCAGCGACTGCTGAAGGCGGGTGCACGAGTGGACGCTTTGGCACAGCGACCTCCTGAGTGCGCTCTTGGCTTAACTCCGGACCCAACGCACTTGAAGGCATCGCACTTGAAGGCATTGCGCTCGAAGGCATTGCGCTCGAAGGCATTGCGCTCGAAGGCATTGCGCTCGAAGGCATCGCACTTGAAGGCATTGCGCTCGAAGGCATTGCGCTGCGTGCCCGCGACGCGCTCGGAGTTTCTGAAACCTGTGTGGACCGAATGGCCACAACGCCGCCGACCGTGGCCGCCACGACCCCACCCACCAGGACCCATGGCACCAACAGCTTGCTGCTCAGGCCTGCGGGCCCAGAAACTGCGGTTTTCCCTGCGATCGTGCCCGATCCAGAAATCGCCGCTTGCGCGGCTGTGGAGCCCGGCACAACGGCTCCCAGGCTCGCTACAGCACTTACAGTTAACAGCGGAGCGAGCCCCGAGCGCATTCTTGCTAGACGATCTGCTCCGGGCAGAACACCTCGCGCCTCTTCCAACCCCACCACCAAGCTCTCAGGCAGGCCATTCGTCGCCGCGCCCCAGCGGGGCGGATCTTGCTCGTGGGTCACAAAGCGCCCCCGTGAAACAGCTGCATCGCACCGAGAATGATTTCGCGCGCCGCATGCAAGCGCGAATAGGCCGTCTGCAAGGGGCAATCGAGTGCCTCTGCTACTTCCTTCATGCTGAGGCCCTCAATTTCGAACAGCACGAAGACTTCGCGCTTGGCATCATCCAGCTGGTCCAAGGCGTGTTCAAAGGCGCGAAGAGCGCGAGCCCGTTGGAGCGTGACCTCTTGCGTGGCTGCACAGCTGCCACTGGGTGGTGCTGCGCACGGCTCCTCGTAGCGCCGATGGGCGCGTTGGCGGTGATCTTTGGCGACTCGCACGCAGATCCCATAAAGCCAGGTGCGCACCGAAGAACGGCCTTCGAAATCAGACAATTTCCGGTGAACGACGACGAACACCTCCTGGCACACATCTTCCACGTCCGCATCGCGGACACCGAGGTGCAACAGCGCACGCAAGGCAAAAGCGGCGTACTCTTCGAATAGCTGAGAGGTCGTGAGGGCATCCGCGCTCGGTACGACACAGCTTCCTGAGGCTGCCTCATTCGCTGCATCGTCTAGAGTATGTGGAGCCTGGGAAGCCAAATTATCAAAACCAGGATACACCGAATCCCAAGAAAGCGGCCGCACTCAGCATTTTCTGCTGATAGAGGAGATGCGCGTCGGCCGAAGGAGCTTCGGACTCCACCCGGTAGCGCTGAAATGGCAACCCAACCAGCACGTCACCGCCCAGGCTGAACCAATCGCTGGCCTGCCAGTGCGCCCCCACGCTCGCACCGACTCCGCCTAGGTACTTGGTGCTATCGAGGCTCTGGGTGTAGCCAAAGCCGCGGGCATGCACGCGGGCTACCTCGGGCCCTAGACACAGGGGCAGCGCAATTCGCGGTGTTTCCCAGCTGGCGCACGCTCCCAGAAACAGCCTGGCGTAGCTCACGGCAAAGCCTTTTCCCTCGGTTTCGTGATGTTGCTCTAGAAACCAACTTCCCCTGGCAACGACGGAGAACATGCGCGGCGCATGGATCCAAACGTCTAGACTCGGCCCCAAACTGAGCGCGGGTTGGAACCCGGAGGCTGCGCCGAATGTAAGACCCGTCTCCAAGTGCCAAGAATCTGACGGCGCCTGGAACGCAGCTTGTGCATCCGGAGCAGGGGTTGGCTCAGCGCTCGCTGCCTGCTCTTGCAATAGTAAGGAAAGGACCAGGCTGAGTGGTTCCGCCAACGAGGAGCATTCAGGAGAGGTGGAAGCCAATCGACGAACGCCGGCCACCGCTCCCCCTCGACCCACAACCGTGACCTCCACGCTCCAACCGTTCTTGGTTCTTGAATAGCTGAGCTGTGCGCGCTTCTTCGAATTCCCGACACTCGCCTCAGCATTGCCCGTGAGGGCTGCGACGCGCTTGCCCAATGCGCGAGCGTCCACACAGCCCGGGCCTGTCTTCACAACCGACAGAACCTCAATGGTAGGTGAAGGGTCCGACGACGGCGGGCTCAACCAGAGTGTAGGAAACATCATTCAGGCTAAGGGGCGCGTAGATTAGCCTGCCCATTCGGGTATCCCAACCAGACAATCCTTGGCTTCGTGAGGATCTGCGTGCCACCACCCAGAAAGCGTCGAAATTTTGACGCTCTGCTATGAGCACCTGATTTCGAATTGCCTGAGTTACCCCTTTTGCACACCCCGGGACGTGTCGTCCATTGGGAACGTGAACAGCATCCTTGGTTTGATCGTCGTGTTTGGGTCAGTGATTGGAGGCTACGTTCTCTCCCATGGCCCGCTCGCGATTCTCTGGCAACCGAACGAGCTACTCATAATCGGTGGCGCTGCGGTGGGTACGGCCATCGTATCGGCGCCTGGGCGCTTGCTGATTCGGGTGCTCGGAGCACTCAAGAAGGCCTTCAAGCCCGATATTCCAAAGTCTTCCGACTACTTGGATCTTTTGGTGCTGATGCATCGGATGTTCCAGCTCATGCGCCGAGATGGCGTGTTGGCGATGGAAAATCACCTCGGCGACCCTCACAAGAGTAGTCTCTTTTCCAAGCACCCGAGGGTGCTCCACCACCACCACGCATTAACGTTCCTGCTTGAAGGCGTCAAACAACTGGTCGACGGCTGCCCACCGGATGATGTTGGCTCGATGCTGGAAACCGACATCGAAACTATCCACGAAGAAGAGCTGGCCTCGATTGGCCTATTACGTACCACCGGCGACGCCCTTCCCGGCCTTGGTATTGTGGCAGCCGTGCTTGGTATTATCATCACGATGGCCCACTTGGACGGCGGCCCTAAAGAGATCGGCCATCACGTTGCCGCCGCGCTGGTGGGAACCTTTTTGGGCATCTTGCTCTGCTACGGCCTCGTGGCTCCACTCGCCGCCAGCCTCGACGTGCAAGCTGGCGCCGAAAGCCGATACTTAAACTGCATCAAGGCCGGCCTGGTTGCCGCTGCACGCGGCTCCAACGCCTCGGTGGCACTCGAGTTCGCCCGCCGCGCCATTTTCCCCGATGAGCGCCCCAGCCTAAAACAGCTGGAAGAAGCGATTAAGGCGATCAAAGACAAATGAGCACCGGCAAGCAGGCGGAACGGCCACGGATTATCATCATTAAGAAGAAGGGCCACGCGGCCCATCATGGCGGCGCGTGGAAGGTGGCTTTTGCTGACTTCGCGATAGCCATGATGGCCTTCTTCATGGTGCTTTGGTTAGTCTCGCAGACTGATACCGAGGCCAAGCAGGAGCTTTCCGCATACTTTCGGACTGGCATGTTCTCGGGTGCACCTTCGCTCATGATGGGTGGCTCCGGCATTGCTGAGAAGGGTTATCTCGACGTTGCCGGCCAAGGCGTGCAGAAGACGGAACGCATCGGCTTCGAGTTGGCGAGTAAGAATGTGAAGGGCGCGGTGCGCTCGATGACGCAAAGCATGGCCATACTCAGCAAGAATGTTCGCGTTGACATCACCAAAGATGGCCTCCTGATCCAGATCCTGGATGGCGGACAAGGCACCCTGTTTGATCGTTCCTCAGCCGCATTGAAACCACCCGTGATCGAGCTCTTGAAACAGCTCGCTCCGATTCTCGGACAATTGCCCAACAAACTGCAGATCCACGGCCACACCGATTCCCGCCTTTTCGCCTCGGGCTCCGTGCGGGATAACTGGCAGCTCTCGTTCGAACGCGCCGACAACGCGCGCAAAGTCCTCGCTGAAACCGGCATCCCGAGCTCCCAAATGGTCGGTGTCTTCGCACACGCAGATTCCAATCCGATCAACGTGAAAGATCGCTTTGCGCCGGAAAACCGGCGATTGGCGATTCTGGCCATTCGCGAGGGCCAAGAGGAAATCGTCCAGCGCGGCTTCGATCCATTGAACCCCGATAAGGTCGAGAACACGAAACCTGAGCGAGACGCGCCCAAAGGCGAGCCTGCCGCGCAAGATGCGGCGGCACCCACGGGCGAGGAACCGGCCCCGCCGACATCTACAGGAACTGGCAGCGAATGAGCAGCACCTAGCTGGCGGTATCCGAACGTTGGCCCTAGGACACAAGCCACGGCTAATCTGGTGGCTACCGAAGGATGGGAACGCATGAGCGGTATTGAAGAAGTTCGGGGTAAAGTAAGTCTTCTTAGGTTCGAGGCAAAGAGGTGCATTCACTCGCGGCAATGTGTGCTCGGCAGGCCAGATGTGTTTGTTCCCAACATCGAAGGCGAATGGATCCACCCCGATCGGGCAACGCCTGAGGAGATTGCGGCACTCGCCCAAAATTGCCCCTCCGGTGCTATCACGTATGAGCGCTTGGATGGCGGTGCGAATGAAGCGCCTCCGCTGGTTAACTTGGTGCGCGTCCGGGAGAACGGGCCGCTCGCGGTGCACGCTGAGATGTCAGTTGAAGGTCAAGGAGCCCTGTTGCGAGCCACGCTCTGCCGCTGTGGCCTCTCGAAGAACAAGCCCTTCTGCGACTCAAGCCACATCGCCGGGGGCTTCCAAGCTACTGGCGAACCCGCACCCGCAGACTCTCAACCGTTGGAATCACGCCAAGGCCAACTCAAGATAACACCACTCAAGAACGGACCGCTCCGTATGGAGGGCAATCTAGAGGTTGTCTCGGGCACGGGGCGGACCGTGAATCGCGTCATCAAGAGCCACTTCTGTCGTTGTGGGCAATCCTCCAACAAGCCCTATTGCGATGGAACGCACGCTAATATTGGCTTCACGACCGAATAACCCAGATTCGACCCATGAACCCTATTCTCTCTATCCAAGCACTCGGTTTCCCCTGGAAGACCGAAGACCCATTCCTGTTCTGCGTCTATCACCTCGATGCTTATCCCGAAGGTAACGGGCAGATGGGTCCGAACGCTTCGCTCAAGGGTCGTGAGCTCGGGATGGATTTTGATTCGAGGAATGCCTGGCGCATGTACCACGGCCAAGAGATCCCTGGCTTTCCTTCGCATCCGCACCGTGGCTTTGAGACAATCACCATCACGCGCCGGGGTTATATCGACCACGCGGATTCACTCGGTGCAACCGCTCGCTTTGGGCAGGGTGACACGCAGTGGATGACCGCAGGGCGCGGCATCGTGCATTCGGAGATGTTTCCGTTGCGCGATCGCGACGCACCGAATCCATTGGAGCTGTTCCAAATTTGGCTGAATCTGCCGGCTGCGAGCAAGATGGTGGAGCCGCATTTCACCATGCTGTGGGACACGAAGATCCCCACGTGTTGCGTGCAGGATGCTGACGGGCGAACGTCTGAATTGCGCATCGTAGCAGGTCAGTTTGGCTCGGCTATCGCACCGCCACCGCCTCCCAATTCTTGGGCAGCGCGTCCCGAATCCGATCTCGCGATTTGGACTCTGAAGCTAGCGCCCCACGCGCGGCTTGAGTTGCCAGCGGCGCAGCTCGGCACACGTCGCACGCTCTATTTCTTTCGCGGCGCGAACCTTAGAATTGGCGGTGAGATTCTCAACTCCCATGCGGCTGTCGAAGTGCGGGCTGAAGTGCTCCTCGAACTCGAAAATGGCAGCGAAGGGAGCGAGCTGCTCCTGCTCCAGGGGCGCCCGATCGGTGAACCTGTCGCCCAGCATGGCCCCTTCGTGATGAACACACAGGCTGAAATTCGCGAAGCTTTTTCAGACTATCAGCGCACCCAATTTGGGGGTTGGCCTTGGAAAAGCCTGGCGCCAGTGCACCCGCGCGAGCAGGCACGCTTTGCCAAACACGCAGATGGAAAGCTCGAAGAGCCCAGCTGAACGCCAAGTCTGAGGTGAGTGCAGATGCGATACCGAGGGGCGTGTGTGTGGCAGACATTTGGCGGAGTTAGCAGTCGACCGTCGGGAGTGCTATCAAAGCGCTATCAAAGCCGTGCGAAGGTTCGAGACTTCTGGCGAGTCCAATGAGCGGGCTTTATACTCATTGGTAGAGAGGTGCCAATGTCAAGCATAAGACCAAGCTCCGAAGTCGGTCTGGATCTGAGTGGCAACGTTCGAGATTTCTTTGGCAATGCCTTAGAAACAGCTCTCGTTGAAGTTGACGTGAAAACGAGCGACGCTGCCAAGGCCTATTTGATCGCAATGATGGCGGATTTTGCCGATCCCCGCCGCGCACTGGAAACAAGCTTCGACGAACCTTTTACTTTTGCGCTGGAACGCGCACTTGCATCGCAGACAGCTGACCGCTTTGACCAGCTCCGACGCTTTGGGGATTCGGTTTTGTATGCGAGTAGCTTCTTTGCGGCTCATCTAACGCGACGCGGCGTTCACATCGGGTACGTCAAGGCTTTGGGGGCCCGCGCTTACCTGAGCGCCGCAGGTGCTTTTTTGCCGTCACCGGTTTTTGTTGACCCGCGGAACAGCAGCGGTACCGACACTCTTTTCGTCGAACTCGCCAGCAAGTTTGGCTCGTTCGTCGTGACCCTTGAACGAGTTGCTGAGCGCGTGCTGTGCGCTAGCTCGATCTCGAATCGAGCCACCCTCGAACTTTATGAGCGCTGGCTACGTTCAGGCTCGAACGTGATAGCGGAAGATCTGATGCGCCGCGGCCTCTCGCCTTTGCGCGGCGACAAGTCTGTGCATTGAGATGAGCGCACACGAAATCTTGCGGCAAATCCAATATAAACTCCAAAGCTATTACGGCCTGGAGCAGGGCCCAGACGTGCGCGAGTACGTGCGTTTCGAAGGTGAACGTGAAACGCTCTTGGTGCGTGAAGGTGAAGATGTGCTTGAAGTTAGCCTGGTATTGCCAGACCTCAGCCGTGCAGGCCTCACGCACCGTGACCTGCACAGTGACTCGGGTCTTCAATTCATCGAGGGTGTGAGCCATTTCCTGTACATTGTGGAACGAGCTCGCACTGAGCTTCCGGTGACGCAGCTGGAGCTCGAGCTGCAGGCAGAAGTCGACAAGTTCGTCTTCCTCTCGCTCGACCATCCCGATCCCGCGCGGGCCCCCAAACGGCTGTGCCAGCACCTTTATGAACAGGTTCGCTATCTTCACCCTGCAGGCAGCGAGCTAGGTGACCGCTACCGAACGGCGAATTCGCTAGCTGCACGCTTCGTCGCCCGTTTGAACACTGACCTCGGTAGTGAACCCGTTAAACGGCAACTACGGCGCTTCTACCGGTCCGGTCAAACCGAGAAGCTCTCTCTCGCGCGCGCCGCTTGAAATCAAGAGCAGTCTGGGCGCGCTGCAAAAGGCCGCAGCCCAGACCACTCGAGACGGTGGGGATTACTTCGCTGCGGGCTTGGCAGGAGCTGCTACAGCAGGAGCTGCTACAGCAGGAGCTGCTCCTACTGTTTTGGACTTCTCCGTGGGAGCTGCCACTGTCTTTGCTTTCTCCGAAGCAGGTGCTGCCGTTGCCGCTGCGGTCTTCGACTTCTCCGCTGGCTTCTCGCTCGTCTTAGCGACTGGCTCGCCCTTGGGCGCAGGCGCCACGGGAGACGGACGGGATCCGACATCATCCGAGATACGAGCAGCGCGGAACCAAGCTTGCTCAACAGGCTTGATGAGCTTCGCTATCGCGGTCCACTCTTTGTCGCGGACCCGGGCGAGCTTGGCTTGAGCTACTTGCAATTCGCCGAGCGCTTTCACAAGTGCACCGTCCGTGCCCTCCTTCGTCAGCGCAACCAGCGCCTCCTTCTTGCTTTCGAAAACAGTGCGCGCTTCTTTGCGCTCGCCGTCAACCTTTTCAAGCGCCGCAAGCACCTTTGCCAAACGCTCTCCGGTCACTCCTGCTTTCTCAAGAGCAGCGTGACGGCTTGGGGTATCTTTATCCTCGTCGGCTTCCTGGCGTTCCTTTTTCTTGGCCACGGCGGAAGCCGATTTCTCAGCGGGCGAGGACTTCGCCTGCTTGTTGGCGGACTCGAAAGCTCCCTTGGCCATCGCAGGCTTGCTCTCGACGGCAACTACAGACTTCGCAGCTACAGACTTTCCCTCTGGAGCAACCGCAGGCTTTGCTGCCGCGGGCTTGTTCTCAACGGCAAACGCTGTTGCCGCAACGCCGAGCGCCAAGCTGCTTGCGAGTGCCGACGTTACAACCAAACTCATCCATTGCTTTTTCATATTTAGACTCCTAAGCGTGGAACACCTCCACACAAGAGGTGCGTCTTCGGTCGAGCTCTTACAGTGAGACTCGACTCGCGGGCGGGAGCCTAAGTCGCGACTAATCCAAACGCAACAGCGTGCGTTCCAACAACAAATCGCGTGAAATCGGGCCAGGCGTGAGGCCCCGCCCGGCAAAATCTGCTGGGCTCAGGCCACTTTGCACGAGTTCTTGGAGCGGCGCCAAAAAAACACTCTCATCCTGATTCTTGGCATTTTGGCGGCCCCGACGCGCCAAGCCACCTACGGCAATTTTCACCAGATCGGCTGCAATCGCGTGGCCTTGAACATCTCCGACCTTCGCGGAAAGGCCGTGTTCTGCCAGGCGAGCGCGCGCGCTAGAGATGTCTCGAAACGAGAACTGTTCAAGGTAACGCTTCGCTTCCGCCACCGACTCCGCATCCGCCAAGACGCCCAGCCAGAGCGCAGACGACGCACCCGCAAGCGCAAGCGGGAGCGAATCGCAAGGACGAAGCTCAAGCGTGCTCTTGAGTCGAGCTTCTGGAAAGAGCGTGTTCAGGTGCAGTCGCCAATCCGCCAGAGTAGCTCGTTGCCCTTGGTATCCGTTCTTGAGAAAATCTCGGAAGGACTGACCGGTGTTCGGGATCACTTCAGCGTGACGCTTGATGAGAAACATCCCAGCGTCGAGTGCCCACTCCACGTAGTCTCCATAAGAGAGCTTGTCCTTGGACCAAAGGTGCCCGAGCAACCCCGAGCGACGCGGGTCCATGTTGAGCCAAACTTGCCCGCGCAGGCTCTTATAACTGGTAAATTCTCCTTCTCGGAAGGGAGAATTCGCTAGGAGCGCGTTGGCCAGGGGGGCCATCTTGAGCCCGACCAGGAGCTTGTCCATGGCGTCCTCTTCGTCGCAGTAGTCGAGATTGAGCTGCACCGTGGAGGTACGCTGCATCATATCCCAAGCACCACTGCCTTGCCCTGGCAAATAAGCTTTCATGATGGAGTAGCGGGCCTTCGGAACCCAGGGCAGATCAGCTTGCTTCGCGAACGGATGAAAGCCTGTATTCAACCAAGACACTCCGAAACGCTCCGAAATTTCGGCCACTTCGCGCAGGTGTTGGCTGAGCTCCGCTTGAACTTGATGCAGATCTGAAAGTGGCGACCCACTAAACTCCAATTGACCACCTGGCTCGAGCGTTACGGCAGCATTCTCCTTGGTGAGAGCAATGATGGGTCCGTTTTCGTACTCCTGGCTTGGCTCCCAACCACGCTCTTCAATGAGGCGATGAAAAATCGCAAGCAAACCCTCCTGGCCCTCGTACTGGAGCGCACGGCACTCGCTCCCCTGGACGCCAAACCGCTCCATTTCCAATCCGACACGAAACTGCTCACGCGGCTTCTCAGCTTGGAGAAACGGTTGAAGGAGCTCTTCCGCGTCTTCAATCGGACGATCCAGCGCGGCGGAGGATAGGGGAGAGGTCGAAATCATAAGGCGGAACTCGCTATAGGGCGCAGGCCTGGCGCTGTCACGGGCTCGCTCTTCTTCATGCCCTAGGCTTCATGCCCTGGGCGGGCTCAACGCCACAGGAGGCATCGAGCCGAGGGCCACGGCCAAACTCCGCGTGTGCGCTTCGGTGGTGCCGGCGCCGCCCCCAATGATCCGACAAGCACCGGAATCGAGCGAAAGCGCAAGCGCTGCCCATGCCTTGATGTCCACTTGCGAATCGGCAAAGCCGCGGACACTTTCCGGGCTCGCGGCCAAAAGAACACCCAATCTCACCGCGTTCGCCGTTTGAAGACAGCGAAGCTCAGGGAGATAAGCAGAGGTGCTAGAAACTTCGAGGACTACTGAGGATGCCCCAGCCTGCGTGAGTGCCTCCAGGAGCTCCACCACATCGCCTTCCAGACCTTTGTCGTTGAGCAACTGGATCACCGCCCACGTCGGCAGTCCGGTAGCGGCTCCTGCGACAACGGCCGCCATCAGCCCCAACCGCGAGCCCTGACCTCTAGCAATGATAAGCTCACAGCCAGCAGACGCCAGCCGCGCCGCGTGTTCCTCGAATTCAACCACAAGTCTTCCGGACGAAAGGGGGCTCACCATTTCCGACCCAAGAACGCCCGCCACCGCGATCGGCTTGTTCGAGGTTGCGGCCGCTTCGAGTGCGAGGTCCACCGCGATCCCCGTAAGGAGTGCGGAGCGATGCTCCATCCCAACTTCGGCTAATGCACGCGGCGTCGTGTCCGCAGTGAGTGCGCTCAAGACGTCCACGCAGCTGGCTACCTCTGCGGCGTAATGGCTGCGCACCACTTCGGGATGCTCCCGCAGCAAACGGCCGAGCGCTCCCGGCGTGTCAAGTCCGAGCCCGCGAGCCCGGAGCGAGGCCGCGCTGTCAGAATCGACAACGAGGGGACGACCTGAATCCAGGCGAGACGAAATGCGGGAAAAATTGTTCATCCTCGACGCACTGCCTTCAAAGGTAGCCCGGGCGACGACCGTACGGGTAGCGATTTACGATCGAACAGCCGGACTCGGCGCAGCAGGAGATCTAAAAGAAAGCAGGCTAGCGCTAAGAACACGAAGCTCTGCCAAATCTCCTCGTGAAAAGCGATATGTTCGGAGCCGGGCAGAAACAGCTGGGCGGCCGTTGGGTTCACCAGGCCTCCCCCAATCAGTGCGGCCCGCGCCAAGCGCTCGGAGTCGGGCCGGACTTCCGAATACTCAGCCGGATACGGCTGGCTCACGTGGCCAAAGCTTTCGGCGACCGCGCTCTCTACACCGTCGCGACCCACCCGCGTGTGCTTAGCGTGGAGCGCAAACGTTCCGTAACCATCGAGCTTGAAGCGCGCCTCATAGCGCCCCGGTGCACTCTGCACGAGCGGGTGGGTGGAGATCTTCCCCGGAGCGGCACTCGACACAACTTTCAGTGTGGAGAGGAGGTTGTTGTCAAAGCGCTCGTCCGCGTCAAAGGCATCCACCGTGGCACGCACGTTCCCACCGATAACCTCTGTTTGCATAGGTAACTCGCGTGTTCGGCTATCTCGCATGTGTTCGCGTGCGAGCTGGCCCCAAAATTGGCTGTAGCCTGGCCAACGCAACCAATCGACCGCCCACAGATTCTTCAGGTCGCTCGTCCAGGCGAGTGCCCAGCCGAGACCGACGCGCCCGCGTGCCAAAATAGGCTCTTCGCGATCGCTGGCCAAAATCTGCTGCGCCGGCGCTGGCTTCATACTCGTTGCCACGTAACCGTGCAGATTGGGTAACGACCCGACCGCGATCCCTTTTAGAAAATCAGCGGATCCGGTCAACTGGGGCTGAAACCATTCTTCGATCGCTGCTTGGCGCGCAACAAACTCCGCCTCCCGTGCGAACACCCGAGGCAGGCTATTCGCGTCGGGCACCGCATGATAGCGGCCGCCCCCGGCGTCAGCGATCTGCTTCAACAATTCGTTGTTCGCCTGTTCTCCCAGGCCCACGGTGGTGACCGTGATCGACTCCGCGAGCATCGCTTGGGCCAGCTCTGTGATGCCTTCGGTGGGGGCAGCACCGTCGGTTAACAGGATCACGTGCTTGCGTCGGGCTTGGACTACTGAAATATCCTGATAGGCCATGTCGAGGCTGCGAAAAATCTCGGTGCCTCCGCCCGGCTGGATCCGCGAAATATCGCTTTCGATGCGCGAGCGGTAACGCGCAGGCTGCATGCGCACATATCTTTCGGGTTGAGAATCGAAGGCAATCACCTCGATCAAATCGCTGGGCTCCAGCGTCGAAACCGTGGCGGCGCACGCGGCTTTGGCCATCTCTATCGGCAATCCCGACATCGACCCCGAACGATCAATCACGAGCACCAGCGCGACGCTCGGATTCTCCTTTCGATTGTCAGAATCCATACGCACAGGGAGCAAACGTTCCAGGGTGCTGCCGCCCCACCCGCCTAGGCCAAAGCCCGCTTCTCCGCCAGCAAACAAGAATCCTCCACCCAGGTCCCGCACATAGCGCTCCACGAGCAACTCCGAGGCCTCTGAGAATTGCTCCTTCGGAACATCGGAGAGAACGACGAAAGCAAACCGCTGTAGCTCGGCTAGCGTTGTAGGGAATCCGCTGGGAGAGCGAACATCCACATCGAATTGCTGGGCTGAGAGCGCGCTCGAGAAATAGCCCGCTCGGCCTTCCTGGCCCTCAATATAAAGCACACTAGCGCGACCTGGCACCTCAAGCGTTGCCTGAAAACGGTTGTTCTCAGAGAACTGATCCTTAGACACTTGGTCCAAGCGAAGCTCGTAGGTGACCTGTCCGCCAACCCGAACGACGCTCTGAAATTTTACCTCGTTTTTGCCGGGCCTCAGCTCCAATCGCCGCACCGCGTCGAGGCCATTCAGCGTTTCACCCTGGTAGAGGCTGGCGCGCGCCACCGCCTCTTGAGTTGCGAAAATTGAAGCAACAATCTCGAAGGGCTGCCCAATGTCCACCTTCGCGGGCAACACCAATTCGGTGATTGCAACCTCCGGGGGCAGCGGCCGATTGATAACTTGCGTAGACACTTTGACGCCGGCAGCCCGAGCGTTTGGGATCTCGGAAAGCAGCGCGCCCTCAGTCTCAATCCCGTCACTCAGAAGCAACAGCCGCTTCAGGTACCCTTCTGGAAACACCGCCAAGCCGAGCCGCAACGCCGCCTGAAGATTGCTCGCGCTGCCTCCCGTGTCGACGCCCTGGGCCACGCCCTTCTCAGGCTTCTTCCCAGCAACAGCTCCCATTCGGTGTCGAAGTGCGCCCGCCGACGGAAGCGCCTGCCCCCCGCTCAGCTCAAGCACTCTTGGACGCGCGGCAAAGGTGATGATCTTGACGCGATCATCGGGGCGTTTGGCCGCTAACAAGTCCGAAATGGTTGACCGAGCATCCTCCAAAGCGGCGTCGGGTACCGAATCGCTCACGTCGATCAACAGCACCGTGCAAATCTTGTT
>Ga0209490_10001492_pt1 | contig 22535 bp, 20 predicted proteins | sample MAT06_FD_187209 | JGI IMG/M metagenome (GOLD analysis project Ga0209490, IMG submission 187209) | Freshwater microbial communities from Lake Fryxell liftoff mats and glacier meltwater in Antarctica - MAT-06 (SPAdes) (version 2) | ecosystem: Environmental > Aquatic > Freshwater > Ice > Liftoff... | reverse complement strand
TATTTCCAAGCGGAAACATAAGCGTAATCATCGTCATTGCGGAGGGCTTCGCCTTCGGGGGTTTGGAACTCCGTGCGGAAATGACCGCCGCAGGACTCGTTGCGATCGAGGGCGTCGAGGCACATGAGTTCGCCAAACTCCAAGAAATCCGCGACGCGGCCTGCGCGCTCGAGTTCCATGTTGATGCCATCTGGGCTACCGAGAACTTTGAGGTTGGACCAGAATTCTTCGCGGAGTTTGGGGATTTTGCGCAGCGCTTCTTCGAGGCCGGCTTTACTGCGGGCCATGCCGCATTCATTCCAAATGATCAGACCAAGTTCGCGATGGAAGCTGTCCACGGTGCGGGTGCCTTTGATGTCGATGAGCTTTTGCACGCGGGCTTTAGTGGAGGCGATGGCTTCGACGAAGGCGGGGCCGTTAGGATCGACCTTTTTGCCGAACTGCGTGGTCATGTATTCGCCGAGCGTGTAGGGGATGACAAAGTAGCCATCGGCGAGACCTTGCATCAGGGCACTGGCACCGAGGCGGTTAGCACCGTGATCGGAAAAATTTGCCTCTCCCAAGACGTGGAGCCCGGGAATGTTGCTCATCAAATTGTAGTCCACCCAAAGCCCGCCCATCGTGTAGTGGACGGCGGGATAGATTCGCATCGGACGCTCGTAGGCGTTCTCGCCGGTGATGTTTTTATACATCTCGAAAAGATTGCTGTAACGTTCTTCGACGACGTTTTTTCCAAGACGTTCGATGGAGTCTTCAAAGTCCAGATAGACACCGAGCCCGCCGGGACCGACTCCGCGCCCCTCGTCACAAACTTCCTTCGCCGAGCGCGAGGAAATATCGCGCGGAGCGAGGTTTCCGTAACTGGGGTATTTGCGCTCGAGAAAATAATCGCGATCCGTTTCGGAAATATCCTGCGGTGCCTTACCTGCGTCTTCCTTGCGTTTCGGAGCCCAGATGCGGCCGTCATTTCGAAGGGACTCCGACATGAGCGTGAGCTTCGATTGATACTCGCCGCCGACCGGGATGCACGTCGGGTGAATCTGCGTGAAGCAGGGATTGGCAAAAAGCGCGCCGCGTTTGTGCGCGCGATAGGTGGCCGTGACATTGCATCCGCGCGCGTTGGTCGAGAGGTAAAATACGTTCCCGTAGCCGCCCGTGCAGAGCAAAACAGCGTCGCCTGCGTGCGATGAGACTTCGCCCGTCGTCATGTCGCGCACGACGATGCCTTTCGCGTGTCCGTCAACCACGACGAGATCCATCATCTCGGTTTTTGGAAACATTTTGACGTTGCCCAGAGCAATCTGGTGGCTCAATGCCGAATAAGCGCCGAGCAGAAGTTGCTGGCCAGTCTGACCGCGCGCATAAAATGTCCGCGAGACCTGTGCGCCACCAAACGAGCGGTTGTCGAGCAATCCCCCGTATTCACGGGCAAACGGAACGCCCTGCGCGACGCACTGGTCAATAATCGACGCGCTGACTTCGGCGAGCCGGTGAACATTTCCCTCGCGCGAGCGGAAATCCCCGCCCTTGATCGTGTCGTGAAAGAGCCGGTAAACACTGTCGCCGTCGTTCTGATAGTTCTTCGCAGCATTGATCCCGCCTTGCGCCGCAATCGAGTGCGCACGACGCGGGCTGTCTTGATAGCAAAAGCATTTCACGCGGTAACCCTGCTCTGCCAGCGTTGCCGCGGCAGACGCCCCGGCGAGGCCCGAACCGACGATGATGAGTTCGAACTTTCGCTTGTTCGCCGGGCTGACGAGTTTCGCGTTGTTCTTGAAGGACGTCCACTTTTTGTCGAGCGGACCAGCGGGCATTTTTGCGTCGAGCGTCATTTCGAAATTCCTTTCCCTAAACCAAATACGAGGATGGAAATCGGGATGGATGCATAACCAAGGAAGAGCAGCCACGCGTAGGCCTTGGTCACGAACTCCAGCAGCGGACGAAGGCGGCGATTCGTGATGCCGAGGGTCTGAAACAAACTTCCGAGTCCGTGGCTCAAATGCAGCGTGAGAAGGAAAAGCCCGATCAAATACACAGCCACGATCCACGGGTTGCTAAACCCGACGACGACCATTTTGAAAACATCGTGAACCTCGTGCCCATCGAGCATCGTGTCCATGTGCTGATACGACGGATCGATAATGCGCACCGTGAAATGCGCGAGATGGAAAACGATAAATGCCAACACAATGATCCCGCTCAACCGCATCGAGCGCGCAAAAACTGTCGTCTGGATGGGATCGGAGGCGAGATACTTTTTCGGTCGAGCTGCCTGATTTTCCTTCCACAACAACGCGATGAAAAAAATGTGCGCAACCAGAATTCCCAGCAACGCGAGGCGGATCACCCACAGCATCGGGCCGAGATCAGCGAGGTGCTTCGCGTAGGCGTTAATCCAATCCGGGCCGAGAAAAATCGTGAAGTTGCCCAGCAAATGCCCGGTGACGAACGCGGCGAGCGCGATGCCCGTCAGCGCGACAATCGTTTTTTTGCCAATTGAGGAAAACAGCCACCGAATGATGGGATGCGGGCCGGAGCGTTTTGTGGTGGATGCCGAGATCATGTGCGAGCCTTGTGTATAAGTTCAGCTAATAAATCGCAAGAAAAATCATCGTTCGCAGAAAAACCGTTCGCTCCATGGAGGAAACGCTCCGCGAAGCCGGTTCGGACGCGCCTACCGACGAGATCTTTTGGTAAAAATATGCTTTCCGTCACGAACGCGCCTCGCGAATGATGTCACTCATGTCGAACAAAATGCGCGTGGGGATTATCGGATGCGGGAACATCAGCGGGATTTACGCGGAGGCGGGGCAGAAGTTTCACGACATCGAGATTGCGGCTTGTGCTGATATTGATCTGGAGCGGGCTCGGGCGTTAGCAGAGAAACACGGGATTGCGCAGGCCGTCCGCGTCGAGCAACTCCTGGCCGACAGCAACATTGAGTTGCTGATTAATCTCACCGTGCCTGCCGTGCATTGCACCGTGGCGCTGGAAGCAATCAAGGCGGGCAAGCATGTTTACAATGAAAAGCCGCTGGCTCTTAAACGGCGCGAGGCTCGTGAGTTGATCGGCTTGGCGCGCGAAAAAAATCTGCGAGTGGGTTGTGCGCCCGACACGTTTCTCGGTGCCGGACTCCAAACCTGCCGCAAACTGATCGACGAGGGGGTGATCGGGGAACCGGTTGGCGGGTCAGCGTTTATGCTTTCGAACGGTGTCGAGGGCTGGCATCCGAATCCGGAGTTTTTCTACAAAAAAGGGGCAGGCCCGCTATTTGACATGGGCCCGTATTATCTCACGGCTCTGACGACATTGATGGGGCCAATCCGGCGCGTTTGCGGCTCGGCGAGGATCAGCTTCGATGAACGCACGATCAAAAGTCAGCCGCTGGCGGGAGGTAAAATCAAAGTGGAAACGCCGACGCACGTTGCGGCGGTTTTGGATTTTGAATCCGGCCCGGTGGTCACGCTGACGACGAGTTTTGATGTGCAGGCGCACGGGCTTCCAAACATCGAGATTTATGGATCGGAAGGCACTCTCTCGGTGCCTGATCCCAATACATTTAGCGGCCCGGTGAAGATTCGCCGAGCGGGCGAGGATCATTGGACCGAATTGCCACTGGCTTTCGGCTACGCGGAAAACAGCAGAGGGTTGGGAGTTGCGGAGATGATCTCAGCGATCCGGAGCGGACGCGACCACCGCGCGAGCGCCCGCACGGCGTATCACGTCCTCGACGTCATGCACTCGATTCTCGACTCGTCGGAAAGCGAGCGCCACGTCGAACTCGCGAGTTCGATGACACGCCCCGCGCCAATGCCAGACGGGTTGACGCACGGCACAACCGAGCTTTGAACGTTCCTCAATAGAACCGCGGCGGCTGTCCGGTGGATTCCAAAACCGACAGCCAGATATCCTTACCGGGATCAACCGTCCGCCTTGCAGAGGTGGCGACCACAATGGGCACATGGACATAAACGCTGTGCCACCGCGCGACGATGAGGCCGGTTTTTCCCGCCATGGCGGCGTGGACAGCGGCCTGGCCGAGTCGCATGCAGTAGATGCGGTCCTGCGGTGACGCGGGCACGCTGCGAATCATGTAACTCGGGTCGATGTATTTTAGCGTGAGCGCCGTCTGGCATTTGCGGAAATGCTCGGTGAGCCGATCCCGCAAAAAGTGGCCGATGTTGCCGAGGCGGAGATTGCCCGAGGCATCCGTCTCGCCGCTGGCCCCGGTGTGTTCCTGTCCAGCGCCTTCCGCCGCGATGATGACGGCATGTCCGCGGGTGACGACCCTTTGCCGCATGACTTCAAGAAATCCGTGGTCGCCCTCAAGCGCAAACGGGACTTCGGGAATGAGCACGCAATTCACCTCCCCGCTGGCAATGGCTGCCGCGCAGGCAATAAATCCCGAGTGGCGGCCCATGAGCTTCACCAACCCCACGCCGCCCCGAGCACTGCGGGCCTCGGTGTGCGCAGCATGCACAGCCTGAACGGCTGCGGCTGCGGCGGTCTCGTAGCCGAAACTTTTGTCCATGTAGATCATGTCGTTGTCGATGGTCTTTGGCACGCCGACCACGGCAAGCCGCGTGCCACGTTCACGGGCCTCCTGCTCAATTAAGAGTGCGCCGCGTTGACTGCCATCGCCGCCGATGACGAACAGAACATCGACCTTGAGCTCTTCCAGGCGATCCACCATACGGCCAATATCCTGCGGGCCGCGCGACGTGCCAAGCCATGTGCCGCCAAACTCGTGGATCGTCGCAACGCGATCCGGGTCGAGATTGATAATCGGGTGTCCGAATTCCGGAATGAGCCCCTCGAAGCCATAGGGAATGCCCAAAATCCTCCGCACGCCGTATCGATAATACGCCTGCATGACGATCGCGCGAATGACATCGTTGAAGCCTGGACAGAGACCTCCACAGGTGACAATCGCACACGTGGTTTGCGCGGGATCGAAGAAGATTTTTTTGCGCGGCCCAGCGACCTCGAAGCACGGAAACTCCCGCCCCTCGGCGATCATTTTCGCCACATCCGGCAACTCGTGTTTGACGAGCACGCGGTGGTCATCCGTGTAAAACGCATGACCCGGCGTGCACTCCGCCATCAGTTTTTCGAGCGGCGAAGCGATCCGGCGTTCGCCGAGCGAACGAATGATGAGAGAGGCGGGATCGAGATCGTCTGTCATCAGCACTTATTTTTTATCGGCGTCGAGTGCCTCGCGCACAGCGGTCTCGATCTCGGCGTAAAGCGCCGGGTCGGCCTTGAGGGCTTCCTTGCCGGCGTCGCGGCCCTGAGCGAGTTGGTTGCCTTTGAAGCTGAGCCATGAGCCGCGCTTTTCGATCACTCCTTTTTCGATAGCGACATCGATGAGGGAGCCGGTGTTGGAAATTCCCTCGTTATACATGATGTCGAACTCGGCTTCCGTAAACGGCGGGGCGACTTTGTTTTTGACGATCTTCACGCGGGTGCGGTTGCCGGTGACGGTGCCGTCGCCGTTTTTAATGGCACCGATCCGGCGGATGTCGACGCGCACGCTCGCATAAAATTTGAGCGCCTTGCCGCCGGGAGTCGTCTCGGGGTTGCCAAACATCACGCCAATTTTTTCGCGGATCTGGTTGGTGAAAATACACACCGTCTGCGCTTTAGATATGAATGCCGTGAGTTTGCGGAGTGCGTTGCTCATGAGGCGGGCTTGCGCGCCCACGACCGCGTCTCCGATTTCGCCTTCGAGTTCCGACTTCGTCACGAGAGCGGCGACGGAATCCAGCACGATAACATCGAGCGCATTCGAGCGGACAAGCGTCTCACAAATACGGAGCGCCTCCTCGCCAGAGCTGGGCTGGGAAACAAGAAGCTCGTCGAGGTTGACGCCGAGTTTCTGCGCGTAAAGAGGATCGAGCGCGTGCTCGACGTCGATGAAGCCTGCGAGCCCGCCGCGCTTCTGGGCCTGCGCAATGGCAGTCAGTGTGAGCGTGGTTTTGCCGGATGATTCGGGGCCGTAAATCTCCACGACGCGGCCACGGGGAAAACCTCCAACGCCAAGGGCGCGATCGATGAGAATATTGCCCGTCGGCACCACTTCGACCGCTGAGATTGAGCTATCCCCAAGGCGGCGAATCGCTTCGCTGCCGTAATCTTTTTCGATTTGCTGGAGTGCGAGTTCGAGGTTTTTCGACCGTGCGGCGAGTGCCTTTTCGGTCGCTGGTGTGTCGTCGTTTTTAGCCATGTTTTTCGATGTTTTAATCAAGTGTGCGACTATGGACGCACGCACGCCTGGGGCAAATGAAAAACAACGATCCCGCTGCGAAAATTATTCCGGCGGGAGCGGGCCGCGGAGAATAAACACCCGGGCGCCGATGCCGACAGTGTCGTAGAGGGCAATGACATCGCGCGACCGCATCCGAATGCAGCCGTAACTCACGGGCAATCCAATGTTGCGCTCCTCCGGCGTGCCGTGGATGTAGATAAACCGCTTGAACGAGCGGCGGTTCTGCGTCTCAAGGCCGTCGAGCCAGAGGATCCGCGTCACGATGGGGTCGCGTCCGGGCGCATCGACGGGAAGAACTTCGCCGGTGAGTCTCCGCGCCTTGAAAACCGCCCCCGGGGGCGAGCCGCCGCCGATCATTTTTTTGACGCGGAATTTTCCGACGGGCGTGGCGTTGCTGCCGGGACGGTCGCCGAGCCCATACTTTGACGTGGATACCGGATAGTGGGCGATCGGTTCCCCGTCGCGAAGCACGACCATGCGTTGATCGGCGGCACTGATGATCACGCGATGTCTCGTGTCGCCGGCGCATCCAGCTAGGAGAAGTAATAGAAGCGCAGCGGCGTATTTCATTCGGCAACGACGGCGGGAACAGGCCCGAGCGGACGCAGTTGCCGCAGCCAAAAACCGACCGATTGCGCGGCGACGTAGGTGAATCCGAAGAAGAAGAGGAGAAGAAACGGCACAGAAGTCCACGACGCCTTTGCCACGGCACTCCACGTGCAGTAGGCAAAAAAGATGGCAAAGAGAAGCTCCACAACGGGAAGCAGCGAGCGGATCGGCAGGTAGCGCACGGCCCGGGCGCGGCGTGGCACATTGGCGTGCCCATACTTCGGCGTGCGGGAAAACTCCGAAGGTTGCCGCAGAACCGCCTCCACGACGCCGCGGGCGTTGTTGAGCGACATTCCGACCGCGAGGGCAAGCAGCATGGGCATGAGCAGGAGATCGGCGAGCCAACCGCGCGGGTTGAGGTGCCGCTGCGCAACCGTGTAAAACGCCAGAATCGAGACGGTTGTTGCCAGGAAAATCGGGATATCCACCAGAAACGTGCGCCAGGCTCCGCCGTAGGGAGATTGACTCTGCGGGAAAATCAAAATGCAGAGCAGAATGAGGAGGAGGTAACCGAAATTAGAAGTGAGATGGATCGTAGCTTCGAGCTTGATAATGAGCGGGAGATTCTTCTCGCGCCAAATTGTCGGAAGGAGCTTGAGGCATGTTTGGATCGAGCCTTTGGTCCACCGGTGTTGCTGTGATTTAAATCCATTGATGTCCACCGGCAGCTCCGCGGGCACAATGACATCGGGCAAGAAGAGAAACTTCCACTGGCGAAGCTGGGCACGATAGCTCAGATCGAGATCTTCGGTGAGAGTATCATGGTGCCAGCCACCGGCATCTTCGATGCACCGGCGGCGCCACATGCCCGCAGTGCCGTTGAAGTTAAAAAATCGTCCGCTCATGCTGCGCGCGGTTTGTTCGAGAAGGAGGTGACCGTCGAGAAACATCGCCTGCACTTTTGTGAGAAGCGAGTGCTCGCGATTGAGGTGCCCCCACCGCGCCTGCACCATCCCAATCGCGGGATCGGTAAAGTAATGAACGCACTGGCGCAGCACGTCGGGCGCGGGAACAAAATCGGCGTCGAGAATGAAGATAAACTCTCCTTTGGCCTCCGCCAGCCCGGCAGCGAGCGCGCCGGCCTTGAATCCCTCGCGGTTTACCCGGTGCAGCAATTGAACGTCGAGTCCGGCGGCCCGCAACTTCGCGACTTCGGCTTCAGCGATATCCGTCGTTTCATCAGTCGAGTCGTCGAGCACCTGAATCTGAAGACGATCCGCCGGGTAGTCGATGCGACCGACCGCGTCAAGCAATCGGCGAACAACAAAGTATTCGTTATAGATCGGGAGCTGAACGGTGACGATGGGCAGGCTCTCGAAACGCGACACGGGCTCCGGTGTGCGCCCTCTGTGCTTGAGAAAGAGGTAAATGATCGAGTAGCGATGAATGCCATACGCCGAGAGCCCGATCAACACGATCAGGTAACAGATACTCCACAGGGAGTGATGAAAAACAGCGTCTAGCGGAGCGGTTGGCACAAATTTTTGATCCCGGGGAGCGCGCGCGCACTCCAACCTACGCGGGGCCGTCCCGTCAAGTTGAAAAACCGCCCGTTTTGGCTAGGGAAGAGGGAATCGCGAAGTGAAGGACGTCACTTCGCGGCGCAGGGCCGCGAGTTTGGCGTCGTCTGCCCGGGATTCCAGCGCCTCGTGAATAAAGTCTGCAACCTGCATCATGTCCTCTTCAAGAAGGCCGCGTGTGGTCATGGCCGGCGTGCCAATTCGAATCCCGCCCGTTTTGCTGATGGGCTCGGTGTCGAAAGGAATGGCGTTTTTGTTCACCGTAATGGCTGCGCGATCCAGTGTCGTCTGGGCTTCGGCGCCGTTGATGCCATGCGGGCGCAGATCGACGAGCATGACGTGATTGTCGGTGCCGCCGGAGACAATCGTGTAGCCAAGCATGGAGAGGCGAGCCGCGAGGGACTTCGCATTGTTGACGATTTGCCGGGCGTAGGCGGCAAAGTCGGGACGCAACGCCTCGCGAAAACAGACGGCCTTGGCCGCAATGACATGCATGAGCGGGCCTCCTTGGACGCCGGGAAAAGCCTGAGCATCGACCTTCTTGGCAAAGTCCTCTTTACACAAAACAAGGCCGGCACGCGGGCCGCGAAGGCTTTTGTGTGTGGTCGTCGTGATAAAGTGCGCGTGAGGAATGGGCGAAGGATGAACTCCCCCTGCGACAAGTCCGGCAATGTGGGCCATATCGACGAAGAGATAGGCACCGACGGAATCCGCAATGGCACGCATCCGGGGGAAATCAATTACCCGCGGATAAGCCGAAGCGCCGGCTGTGATCATCTTCGGCTTGACCTCGGCGGCTTGGCGCTCGAGGGCGTCGTAGTCGATGCGTCCGGTCTCGGCAGAGACGCCGTAGTGGTGGACTTCGTAGAGTTTGCCGGAAAAATTGGCCTTGTGCCCGTGAGTGAGGTGGCCGCCGTGGGCGAGATCCATCGTGAGGATCCGGTCGCCAGGTTGGAGCACGGAAAAATAGACCGCCATGTTGGCTTGGCTCCCGCTATGCGGTTGGACGTTCGCGTGATCCGCGCCAAAGAGTTCTTTGGCTCGCGAGATTGCCAGCGTCTCGACGATATCGACAAACTCGCAGCCGCCATACCAGCGGCGTCCGGGGTAGCCCTCGGCGTATTTGTTAGTGAGGCACGACCCTTGCGCCTGCATGACGGCGGGGCTGGTAAAGTTTTCTGAGGCAATGAGCTCAATGTGCTCGAACTGGCGATGACGCTCTTGGGCGATGGCGGCGGCGATTTCGGGATCTTCGGCGGCGAGGTCGGGAGTGACGGGTGGTGTGTCTGTAGTGGTCGTCATGGGTTCTTCTTGAATACGTTTGAGAATGGATGGCAGAGACTTTTCAATGGTGCGTTTGCACTGCTCGTAAACCATACGGCCTTGACCAATGGGGTCGGGCACGTCGGGCGAGCCGGGTTCGTCGGCGCGGAGCAGAGAGACTTTGTGTGAGTATTCCGGAAAAAACAAGTCCACGAGCCGAAAGTGGTCTTGCGTCATGACAAAAACATGCGTCGCACGTTCGAGGATTTCGCCCGTTAATGGCTGACTCCGAAACGTGTTGAGATCGATCCCATCGGCCTCGAGCGCGCGCACGGAATCGGCGCTCGCTGGCTGTCCCCTCGCCGCGCTTACGCCGGCGGACTCGACCGTCACATCGCCGTTTTTCGCCACAAGCTTGCGCAAAAGAGCCTCGGCCATCGGGCTTCTGCACACGTTGCCCGTGCAGACAAAGACAACATGTCGGCGTTTCCTGTTCATGAAAGCTCCGCAACAGTAAATGCCCGGCCCGGCAAGTCAACCGCCAGAGCACGCGTCGGGCTGGAAATCTCCGGAGTCAGCGCGATCTCGGGTCGAACGCGTCCCGTAGCGCGTCGCCTAAAAAATTCAGTGCCAGCAAAGTGACCGCCATCGCCGCCGCCGGAAAAACGAGCAGCCACCAAAAACTCCGCACCGGATTGATCGCGCTCGCCCCGTCGGCCAGCAGCGAACCCCAGCTTGCCTGAGGGGACTGAATCCCGAGACCGAGAAAGCTCAAAAACGACTCGTCGATGATCACGGCTGGGATCGTCAGCGTGAGGTAGATGAGAATAATGCCGGTGAGGTTGGGGAGGAGATGTTTGAAGAGAATGACGAAGTGCGATTGGCCGAGGGCCTGCGCGGCGGTGACGAACTGGCGGGATTTAAGCGAAAGGACTTGGCCGCGCACGATGCGGGCCATGGTCAGCCATTCGATCACGCCCAGGGTGACGATGAGAATCGCGATGCGCGACGACTGCACGAGCCAGTCCCATCGGAGTTCCATCGCAAAGGCCTGCAACTGGGCGTTGAACGCGTTGATCGCGATCAGAATGAAAATCAGGCGCGGGACAGAGTAAAAAATATCGACCAACCGCATCATGGCCGCATCGATTTTTCCGCCGACATATCCCGCAACGAGGCCCCAGGTCGTGCCGATCACGAGGCTCACCAGCGCACCGCAAAGGCCGACGATGAGCGACACGCGCCCTCCCGTGAGCACACGGTAGAGCACGTCGCGCCCGTTGAGATCCGTGCCGAAAGGATGTTCCCAAGACGGGGGCGAGTATTGGTTCGGGCTCGGATTTCCGAGCGACGCCGGAAGAAAAAACGGCCCGATCACGCACGCCAGGACGACAGCGATGATGATCAACGCCGAGACGACCGCCGTCGGACGTCGCATGAGACGGCTCCAAGCACGCGGATCACCCATTGGTCCGTATCCTCCGATCCAAAAACCCGTAAGTTGTATCCACCGCCAGATTGAAAAGCACGAGCAGGATGCAATAAACGATCACCATTCCGCCGAGGAGAAATCCATCGCGGTTAAGAATCGACTGAACAAAAAATCCGCCCGCACCCGGGATATTGAAAATCGTCTCCACCACAATCGACCCGGTGAGCAGGTGAGCCGCCAACGGACCCAGATATGAAATCACCGGCAGAATCGCGATCCGAAGGGCGTGTTTGAAGACGACGACCGATTCCCGCAACCCCTTCGCTCGAGCCGTCCGCACAAAATCCTGCTGCAACGTTTCGACCATGCTCCCGCGCATGATCCGCGCGATCGACGCCATCGCCGGCGCAGCCAGTGTGACGGCAGGGAGGATCAAATGCGAAAAACCTCCCCAACCTCCCACTGGCAGCCAGCCGAGTTCCAGGCCGAAACCGAGAATGAGGAGCGGGCCGATGATATACGACGGCAGCGAAATGGCCGCGAGCGCCACAAGCATGGCGCCCGCATCGCGCCACGTGTGCTGGTGCATGGCCGCGACCGTGCCCAGCCAGATGCCACCGAACGCGGCGAGGACAAACGCGGCCGCGCCAAGCGTGAGCGTCACAGGCAGCGTCTGGGCGAGGATTTCGTTGACCGTGCGGTTGCGGTATTTTGTCGAGAGCCGGAGATCGCCTCGGACGAGATCAGAAAGATAACCCGTGTATTGCTGCCAGAGGGTTCCATCGAGTTTGTATTTTGCGAGTAACTGTTTCTCGATCGCCTCGGGTATTTTGCGCTCCCCATCAAACGGGCCACCCGGCGAAATACGAATGAGCAAAAACGTGATCGTTACCACGCAAAAGAGCACAAAAACCATGCCTCCCATCCGTTTCAATAGCGTTGCCCCCATATCCGGGCCGTTTTTGCATCCCCCTGCCACCGATTGCAAACAGATACCGCTCATTGACTCCCGGCCAATCCCGGCTACGTTCTCCGCAAATGAGTAAACCACAAGTTACCGCCTACCTCAAAACCCAATGCGGATGGAGCCGCGGCGTCCGCGCCGTTCTCGCGAAATACGAGATTCCTTTCGCCGACAAAGACATCATTCAAAACCCGGATTTCCGCTTCGAGATGGAGCAACTCAGCGGCCAGCCTCTCTCTCCTTGCGTCGTCGTCAACGGCACGATGCTCGCGGACATCAGCGGTGAAGAACTGGAATCCTACATGCTCGCCAACTCGCTCGTCGGCGACTCCGCCGGCACCACCGACGTGCCGCTCAACTCCGCCTGCTCCGACGAAGAGCACGCCGCGCAAATGGTGCGGATGCGGCTCTAAAACACTCGCCCCTCCCGCTCAACGAGTCGTTGGGCGGACAAGTATGACAGCGTTGCTCCTCCAAACGAAAGTTCCGTTCTCTCGCAATCCGGCTTGGAAGGTCATCGTGGATCTCGTCATCTGGACTGTTGTTGATCCGTTACCGGAGATGATATTGGTAGGCGCGGTAAAACTGACTCTGAACGAATCTGAAGCCGAGGGTGTGCCAGTCACAAACGTTTCCGGCAGAACGTTCGTGATAGACAAAATATCGTAGCCAAGCTGATAAAGCGTCGAGACCTGCTCGTGGAGATTCGCCGCACGAGCGACCCGCGCGTTGCTGTCCGCTTGCATAATCGAGCTCCGCGCCAGCACGGCACCCGCTCCGATCGCAATCGCAATCACACCCGCAGAGATCAAGACCTCAATAATCGAATATCCGTTCCTCTTCATGGCGTGCGGTTGTCCTCCAGCCACATAATCCGCTCGGAGTAAAAGTCGACCAATCCGGCATTAATTTCGGCATTGAAGTTGAGCGTGCCGGTGACTGAGACCCCCGAATCCGTCCGAATCCCGGCGATCGTAAGAGTATTCAATGCATTCACGGTGAGAGGAGCGTTGGAAAGCGTAACACACGCGCGCCATTGCGCGTTCGCAGTCGTGTTGGTCAGGATGAGAGAGCTTCCGATTCGATAAATCATCGTGGGTCGGCTGTTGGTTCCCTCCAGCGTAATTCGCGTGAAGCTCGTATTGGATTCCGGTACGATAACTTGAAGAAGATTCGTGCCAGTGGAACCCACGATGCGGAGAGCGGTGATCACATGCGCGTTATTTGTGTAAACGGGTGCTCCCGTGTTATTGGTAAACCTCCGTGCGAAGGAACTGGCGACGTTGGTCGCCACAAAGCGAACAAGCGTCGGGTTAATCGGAGAAGAGATCGTCAATTCGATGTTGGTGGCGGTTGCATTCGTGTATCCCACGAAATTCGTCGTGGTCGCCACTCCTGTCACATTCGTTTGCAAGGTCCCCGAAAAGAAACCGGCGTAGCTGTTTGCGGCGTTGACGCCCCACGTCATCGGCACGCGAGGGACGTTCGTGATACCACTCAGGTTCGTCCAGTTGATGCGTCTCACTTCAGAGTTGAGCGTGTTCGTCTGCGCATTGTTGTGAATAACGAGTGGAAATACTGCGGCAAAGGGGCTTCGAGAACGAACGCGAAATGTCCACGGCTCCGGGGCACCACCGGAAGTGATAGTCCCGGTAAAGTCCCTGACGAAGCTGAGCCCGCCCATCGGGCTATAAGGGTTTCCAGCAACGATATTCGTTTGGGACCAGAAACCGGACGGCATGCCCGCGATCGTGAACCCGCCCCAGCCTCCGGAGATCGCGGCACTTGCATTTGTGACGGAGAGCGCGCCGGAAGGCGCTTGTTCAAGAACGAACTGCCGTGCGAGGGCGCGTCCGTTGCCGATGGCGATGCGGCGTTGTTGCGCCGCGAGCGCGCTCTCTGCGGCCAAGGCGCGGGTCGCCAGGAGCTGCACCCATGCGGCGAGCACGATCGTGCCAACGAGAACGACCAGCAAGGCGAAGACGATCACCATGCCTTCAACGCGGCGTGCCGGATGGAGCGGGGATTTCATAGGGGGGGAAACATCGGAAGGGCGAAGAAAAACGACGTGTGATTGGCCATGTTGGTATAACCCGTCCGTGCGCTCGACCCGCTGCCAATGGTGTTCGGAAGGCGGGGAACCGAAGGATCAGGCCACCATGCGAGACTAAAAGGTTTTTGCACCGTGATGTTCGCCGATGTCCGATTGTACACATAACCGAGCGGGCGGAACGTGTTGTTTGTCTGAGGGTAAAACACGTGGTAGTAGTCGGTGAGTGTCGAGCCGTCGTATCGGCGCACGCTCGCATAAATGCCCGGCGGTGATGTGATCGATACAAAATCCGTCTCGTAAATGCAGCGGATCGAGAGCTGGTTGGTGCTCGACGAGGCGTTGAGGATGTACAGCGACGAGTTAGTTGTTTGAATAACGTTAGTCGCCGTCGCAGAGAAGTCGGCCGCGTTGGGCAGAAGTGCGCGAAAGCCCGCTGGGGTCATATTTGTGCGAACGTCACCCGAAACGGCGTTGGACTGGCTTCGCACGGTATTTAATCCGTCGCGCCCAAGCAAAAAGACCGCGGCGGCCGACGAGACGTCTTGATAAAGCCGTTCTTTCAAGGCCTCGGCTTGGGCCAGCGTGCCATAGTTCGGCGCACGCGGAACAGAGATATCGTTATTCGTCAGGGAGTAAAAGTTAAACTGCGCCGCGGCGGGAAGGCGGATGATTTCGCTGCGGATCGAAACCACGCTCATGCCCGTAATCGTTCCATACGCCATGACCGCTGCGGTAAGCACGATTGCGGAAATGGAGAGCGCAACCACGAGCTCGACGTAAGAGAAGCCCGTTACCGGAAACCTACGGCTCTTTTTGAGGCTCTTTTTCATTGTTGACCTCGCCCATCATTTCGAAGGTGCGGTCGATCACATTTTCGAATCTCGCCTCGGAACTGCCTTTGATGAATTCGTTGATCCCTTCGACAGGCACTTCAGAGAGTGTGCTGCGACCATCGGTGCCGATGGCAGCCATTTTTTCAAACGCCTCGCCGAAGAGAAGTTGGGTAACCACAGGATCGAGGGTAATCGGAATCCGGATTTGCCGGGCCTCGACGGAAGCATCGCGCTCGACAAAGGAAAGCAGGACGCGTTTGTCGCTGATCGAGGCAACACGAATACTCTCTTGCTGGCCGCGAAGAATCGAAGGCACCGTATCGCCCTCACGGAGAATCATCCCGCCAACGAGAATGCGACGCTCCTTGCCCGACTGCGATGCTCCGGAGACTTTCATCGCACCAAAAAGCCGACGCAAGCGGGCCTCCTCGCCGCCAGCGTCCGGCGTATCGAGATCGGTCGGCTGGAGAACCGTCATCTGCTGCCCAAACGGATTTCGCTCCCCCTCGCGGAGTTCGACAAAGGTGCGAGTCGAGGGCAGCATCTCCGGGCGCTGCGCGAGGAGAAGGGCGGGTGCGATGACCACCAGAAGGACGAAGAGCGTGCGCGGTTTCATTTCTTGAGAAGCGGATGTTCGAGTATGATCTCTGCGCGAAGATCGATTGGGCGGGTGCCTTTCGAAAGCCGGACGCTGCTAATTCGGAGAGTGGGCATCTTGACTTCGAGATCACCGAGCCAGTTCATGAGGCGCGGATAATCATCCTCGAAAGTAAGGTAGGTGCGCATCGCGGTCGGGATGGACGGGTTGTTCTTCACCGTGCCCAACTCGAAGCGCTGGGCAAGATTGACGAGATTCGCCTCCTTCACCCGCATCGTGTAATTGACCTCGGCACTCTGCGCGTTATCGATACTCTCAAAATAGGGCTGCCAGGTTTTGAGAAACCCGATGAGGTCGGTTGATTGACGCCGGAGCTCGGCGAGTTGAACACGCTCGCGGGCCAACTGGTCGGCGGCGGCGGTTTCGGCAAACTGTGCCGTCTCAGCCTGCCTCTGCATGGCACTGCGGGAGTTTTGAAACCACAGGGTGAACTGCACAAGCAGGGCAATCACGACGGCAACGATGGCGCAGGCAATGTGTTTGCTGTTCATGGCGCGGGTGTCTCCGGGACGACATCGGGTGTCCTCTGTTGCCTCGACACGAGAGTTGCCCGATAGTCGAGTTCGCCGCGTCCGAGATTCTGCTGCGGCGAGAAAGTGCGGTAGTCCTGCGAGGTGATTCGGTCGAGGGTCGTGTCGAGTTGCTTCGTAGTGTCGGTTCCGATCTTCATCGCGAGTTTCAACTGGGCTGGCGCGTCGGGATCACGCTCGATACGGAGGTCGATCAGCGAAGAGCGCGCGCCCATGCTGCGCGCAATTTCGACGAGAAGCGGTTGGATCGGACGCGACCCCGCGACCCACGCCTCAATGTCAGTGGCTTTTTTGATCTCGGCCTCGAGCGCCGCTCGTTCGCTCTGGGTTTTCTGAGTTTCGATTGCGATATTCTCGGTCTCAATACGGTGCCCCTCGCGCTTTTTGATGGCGAGCTGGAGCTGCAGGAAAAAAATCGCTCCGAGCACGACGGCAATGATGATTGAGCAATAGAGTAGCAGTGGAACGAGACGCAGGATCACCGGGAGCGGTGGCGTGATATCTTTTCGCTCCGTCTTGAAGTCGTCAATCTGTTTTGAGGCGATCTGCATAAGTCAGTTTTGCAACAGGAGGGTGGTCAACAACCCGGGTTGCGAAAGATCGTTGATGGGGCGGTTGGGCATGGCCGCTTTGAGTTGCTCGACTAGATCAGGCAATGGCTCATCACAAACGAGCGTGATGCCCATATCAGCGGCAAGTCGGGAGTGAAACGGCGAAAGCAAGTCGCAAATCGGCGTCACGTCGTCCTCGTAAACGTCCGTCCGTGAGCGTAGCTCCAGCCAGCGATCCTGGTCTTGCACGAGGGCAGAAACCGCACCTTCGCAGCATACAATGAAAAACGTGCTCACAGGCTTCTCCGAGCCCTTGGACACATTGGTCACCCCAAGCGCGTGCCGCAGGAGGACATAAGTGCCGCAGCACATGCGACCGACCTTGAAGCCGAGGTCGCGAACCATCATTTCGATTTTGCGTGTCTGCTCTTCGTCGCAGGAAAAGAGGATGCTCGTGTTGGTCTCAGGGTTGTGTGTGACGGCGTAGTGCTTGCCTCGCTCGTAGCGTCCGCCCAAGACAGTTCGAGGATTCACCTTCACAAGTGCCTCGCTGCCGGGCCGCCGGGAAAGATTGGTCTCAAGACTGATCACATAGCGAGTATTGAGCGATACGGCACACCACCCGTCATCAGTCAATTCACGAAGCTGAGACGCCGCCTGCGTGAGCGCCTCTTTCGTGTCACCGCGAACCACTTCGGGTTCCGTTGCTTTGCCGTTCTTGCCGATCCCGCGCCAGGAAATCGATGCTTTTCCAACGCCGATGAAGACTGACCTGTGGCTCGGAAACCGCTTGCGCCAACCGGCCGAAGGATCATCGGGTTCCGGACGAAACGATGAGAAGTTCAGAATACCCTTAATGTCCGTGAGATTCATCGTGTCACCTCCGGCTGGACTTCGAGATACTCCGCCACTTCCTCCCACGAGAACCCGGTCGCGCTGGGTCCGCTCGAGCTCCGAAACCCCTCGTCGGCTCGCAACGCAATGCTCTTTTCGAAATTATACATCCCTCGCTTCCACCCCGTCTCAAGCTCTTGGTCAAGCTTTTTGAAGTCACCGCGACGAATGATGTTCACCACGCCGTCGTATGGCAGAAGCACTTCGTGGATCGGAAACCTGCGAAACTTCTGCTCGTCCAACAGCAACCGCTGGCACAAAATCAGCCTCAGACAGTCGGCCAAAGTCTCTTGGGAACTCTCCAAGCGCTCTGACGGGATCAACTTTAAAAATCGCTGCACCGTCTGCGACGCCGAAGACGTGTGCAGCGTCGCGACCACGACGTGCCCCGTCTCGGAAGCTTGAAGCGCAATTTCCGCAGTTTCGCCATCGCGAATCTCGCCAAAAATAATCACGTCGGGAGCTTGACGCAAAGCGGCTCTCAACGCACTTGCAAAATCGAGCTCATCTGTTCCCATCTCCCGCTGCGAAACCAAACTCGGCAGCCCGTCCGGATACACAAACTCAATCGGATCCTCGAACGAGATCACGTGCTCACGCCTGCGAAGGGCGCGACTCAGAACCATCGAAGCAATCGTCGTGGATTTACCGCTTCCTGTAGCGCCGCAAATAAGAAAAAGGCCGTTCTTTGCCTCAAGAAACGCCTTGAGCGCGGGAGGCGGGACTTTGATAGCCTCCGGCGTCGGAATCTCGTTCGGCAACAATCGCAAAACCCACCTCAACTTGCCCTGCGTGACCATTTGGCTCACGCGAAACCGCCGACCGTGCAAATCAATCGCGCTATCGTCGCAACCTGGCTCCAGATGCTCGGGCACGTTCATGTCGAAAATCAGCGAATCAAAATAAAGCTGGCCGTTCACCTTGTAAGAGAGCGGCTCCCAAGGCGTGAGGTAAAAATCACTCACCCCCTCACTCGTCGAAAGCTCCTTGATCCGCTGGCCAATTACGCTTTCGGGAGGGAGGTCAAGGAATCGCATGAAAAATGTATGGTAAACTCGCGAGGAAAGCCTTCGCGCTTAAAATCAAGGGTCGATCGTCCCGGCGTTTGTCAATGCCTCTTTGATGGATATTGAACTGAACCAACTCTGTGAGGTATTCGCGGTGTTCCAATAAGGATTGCCCGCATAATACGTATTCGGATCAACTTGCCGCGTCGTGGCCCACTCGGTTTGCTGAACGTTGTCCAGCTTAAAAATGATATCTTCAAAATCCTCATCACCTCCGCCGATCAAGTCCTCGAAAGCATAAGTATTTCTCCCGAGGCTGACCATTTGGCTCGAACTGAAGTCCGACTGATCGCCCGTATTGAGGATAATCGATGTCAGAGGATAAATATTGCTCCCGTTCGACGGGTTATTGGTCGCAAGAAAGTCTCTTGCTTGCTCAAATGAGCCATTCGGAATCAAGATCATGATGAGCGAGTCGCCGACTTCGAATTGATGAGTTCTCGGGGTAGAGCTTGTCCGGTCCACTCTCGAGTCCAGCAGGAGCCCTCCCAATGTCGAATTCGAGAGCGCTCGGCGGACCAACTCTTGATACAATAAAATGCGCCCGGCTTGGGTTGTCGTGTCGAAGCGTTCGAGATCGCGAGCAGATACTGCGGCGAGCTGCCCCTCGTAGCCTGCTCCATCATACACATACGGAAGGCCCACCGTGCCATTGCCGGTGACCACCAAATTCGGAGTCGTGTTGGGCAACAAGCTGTAGGTGTTGACATAGTCATCTCTCGTTCCAACGGAGCCCGTCTGCGGGGATGAACCAGAGGCGACGACCGGCGCGCTCGACGCAGAGTGGCCCCACACCCAACCGCTCGCGGCACCTTGCAACGTCTGATCCCGAGTCTCTGTCGCCGGTGCGGCGGAGGCCAACGAGTTGTTGATCGTGAACCGCTTAATTCCAAGCGTTGTTCCGGCCGAGGTGGAAAATGCCAGCGCCGCTGGATCCCACACGGCCCGGAGCTGGCCGGTCAGCGCTTCCGACGAGGATTGCCACTCCGCCTCCGTTCGGACATCCACAAAACTGGACTTCATGCCGATCGACGTGCCAGCCGATGCGGAATCGGCACGTGTCTTTAACTTCGCCAAAACGGCGTTCGCCGTCGAATTAGCCGCAATCTGTCCGCCATTTGCCCGGTAAAGGTCGATGGCCTGATTGATCGATTTTACGTCGGATTCGAGTTTCACCGATTCAGCGGTCGCTTTGGCATTTGAGGTTGCCACATAACCAACCGCCCCGATAGCCGAGATACCTGCGATCACGAGCAAAACTTCGATCAGCGTGAACGCCCTGTTTATGCAACGTTTTGTTTTCACACCCTTATTTTTAGTTCAGATTTTTTGTTTTGTAAACTGATAATTTCGATGGGATTTTGCACAATCTGTTGCGCGCCCGGGTCCACCTCTCGAAAAATGTTGCACAGATTTTTCTGGTCGAAAGCCGAAAGCTCTGGTAGGTCTCAACGACTTGCAGAAATTTTCGAGTCCACTTACGCGCTGCCTGTATGATAACAACCGCTGCCCTTTCAACCTCGACGACGCATCCGGCGCCGTGCTGGCCGCCCGTGAAGCGGGATTGAATTTTTCGTAGAATCCCCAAATCCGACCAATGCTCATCTCAAAAAACTTCTGCGCTCCGGTCGTCGCTTTCGTGCTTGCGGCCATCGCGACAAGTGCGCCGACTCAAGGTCAACAACCGTTCGTTGTCGAGCCGCCACAAAATTCGATGTATCCCGACTACGGCCCTGGCAATGTCGCCGGCACCCGCCTTCGCAATCAGCCGCCGCAACTGTTTTCATTTGATCGCGCCTCGCTCCGCGATGTGCTCCGCTACCTCGCCGACAGTGCCGGACTCCCTTTTGTGGGGATGCCCGAGGGCGACGCCGCGAATCGCCGGCTCGTGACTTTTACGCTCGAGGCGAGCCCGTTTGCCGCGCTCGAAGCCGTTTGCCGCGACAACGGAGTCAGGCTCACTTTCCAAAATGGAGTTTGGTATATGCGCGCCATCGACGAATCCTTCGAAAAACGCGCCCAGCAAGAGGAGGACAACAAACTCGTCGGCATCGCATACAAACTGGTCTATGACCCCGTGGATCGCGTGAGGTTTGTCAGCGCAGCACAGGCGCAGCAGAACCAAGCGAATGAAAATCAGACGACAATCGCCAGCGCCAGCCTTCCCCTCCAGCAGTCGCAAAACGTGTTCGCCGCATCCGCGCCGCGCATCGTCAACGAAGTGCGCACGATGCTCGGCTTGCCTCCTATTTCTTACAACGCCGACGGCGAAGTCATTGGCGAGACAGCTAGAGAGGGCTCGAACGTAGCCGCAGCGGTCAACGCAACTCAGACAAGCGCTCTCTCTACGGAGGTCACGCCCACAGGCCAACTCAACCCCGTTTACGTTCCGCCGCAGACACCGCAAGTGGTTTACAATTCGGATAACAACACGCTTTGGGTCGTCGCTACCCGCGCGCAACACAAATGGATCGCGGATTACCTGCTGGCCGTCGATCAACCGCAGGCACTCATTGCCATTGAGGTGAAATTCTTCGAAACGACTCGCGATCCAAGGAAGGAACTCGGCTTTAACTGGGCAGGGACGCTCGCCGACGGAGGGTTTTCCCTTACAGCGCGAGACATTGAAGCAAGAGTGGGCGATCCGTTCAATCTGGGCGGTCTGGATATTAACTCCGGGGCAGCATTTGCTCAAGGTTCTCAAACTGGCGTGCCGAACCAGACTGCGTCTGCGTTCTCCTTCAGTGCAGGTTACTCCGCCGTCCTCACAGCGAGCCAAGTGCAACTGGCGCTTCAAGCCTTCATGTCGGACACAAAGACCAGCATGGTGCAATACCCGCGCGTGCTCACCGTCAACAACCGCGAAGTCGCCATCACGACTGCTGAGAACACACCGATCAACGCCGGCGTAACCCAGATCTCTGCCAGCGGCACAGGTGGACAAAACGTCGGCACGCTCGCCTATCTCCCTGTGGGCACACAGATTAACATCCTGCCAAAAGCTATCGGTTTGGACCAAGTGGCAATGTCGGTGGCGATTACGATTTCCAATATTCTTCCAGGTGCCATTACGATCGATCTCGGAACTGGCCCGAACCAATATCCGCGCACCTCTCAACGCGTTTACAACGCTTCATTGCAAGTCAACTCGGGCTACACACTGGCCGTGGGTGGGCTGGAATCCGTCGATGACTCCCGTGTCAACAACGGCATTCCCTTTCTTCAAGACATTCCCGGCGTGGGCCAGCTCTTTAAGAGCAAAACCCGCGCCCGCGAAAAGAAAAACCTGATTGTCTTCATTACACCGACGATTATCACCAATCCAAAAGCCACTCGCGGCATTGCCGAAACCCCCGAGTCCGTCATCCCAATTCGCCCGAACGATCCGCTTCCGCCATCGTTCACGCCTGACGGACAACTAGTAGGCGGCATCAATGCCCTCAACGCAGCTCTCGCCTGGCTCGAACTCCAGATCCGCCTGTTCAAGCAAATCAATACCGAAAACCGCACGGATAAGGAGTCGATCAAACAACTCCGCGCCGTCATCGCCACCTCTAGAATGCTCGTAACGGAAGTCGCCGGTTACCGCGCCAGTGCTTCTCCAGACCGCGACAAACCATTGAGCCTTCAAGAGGAGCGCGCCATCGGGGTCCTCGCCGAGCTCAACAAAACGCTCGCCGTCGCCCAAGACAACGTCATGTAGTCGGCGCCGACACAGCTCGACGGGAATGCGCAGAGCCATTTCATCTGAAAAGCACTGAAGCAGGCCCGGAGTGCCTGAAGTGAAAAACAGACAGACTTTTGGAACCTGATCTGCCAGTAAGATCGGGATGAAGATTCAGGAAGCTAGCGAAAATTTGCTCTTACGGATAACCCTTCGGCTCATGGAGGAG
>Ga0209490_10001488_pt1 | contig 22587 bp, 18 predicted proteins | sample MAT06_FD_187209 | JGI IMG/M metagenome (GOLD analysis project Ga0209490, IMG submission 187209) | Freshwater microbial communities from Lake Fryxell liftoff mats and glacier meltwater in Antarctica - MAT-06 (SPAdes) (version 2) | ecosystem: Environmental > Aquatic > Freshwater > Ice > Liftoff... | reverse complement strand
AGGCGGAGAAGCCATTGGTGCGACTCGTGGCCGTCGCCGCGTCGCAGGAATCTCGCCCGCTGGGGTCTCTCGCCGGACAGGTTGTGGAATCCGATGACTGCTGGGCGGAGGACCCGGACGCTGAAGCGTTGTTCTACGCCGGTGCGCTTGAGCCACGAGCGCCACGACGCGTGGCGGAACGCGCAGGCACGCGCGACACGACGCGTACAGAGAAAGGCACAGTGCAAGGGAAGGTCAAGCAGGCGGCCAAGCGCGCGGGCCCGAAGACGCCGTGAGTCTGCTTCTCGATTCGCGCGCGTTGCTGCGGGCCCTGCATGCCCGCGCGCGCCTCACGCTTGCACAGCACGCGCCCTTCAGTGATTCCCGGCGAGCCGTGTACTACAGTGCGGCGTCCGCGTGGGAGCTTGAGATCAAGGCGGCGAAAGGGAAGCTGACCCTGCCGGACGACTGGCTTGCGGCTGCTGACGACACGGGTTTTCTACAACTTCCTGGTACCCGTTAAGATCACCGTATACCACGACGGACAGGGATTCTCCGATGCGGTGGCCGCACGCATTACGAACTTGGGGCGTGTGAGTGTGCATAGGTGCATCCGTCCTTGATGACGGCGTCGCTCGGATACACCATGGCTGCAGGCCGGGAACGCCAGCGAATACAAGATCCAGGTCATCTCATGCGATTTCACGATGGCCAAGCGCTGCTTCCGCTGCCGCTGCCTTGGTCAACAGCTCTTTCGCTTCGTCGGTCCACATGAGCAGCGCTTCCGCCACACGGACACCATATCGAACGGTCGCGCGAAATTTCGCGGTCTCCGCCGGGCGCTCGTCGGCCCACTGATCAAGCTCTCGTTCGATGCTCGCGTACTGCGACAAGAGTCTGCGTTGCTCGTCGCGACAGCGCGCCAGATGCTCCAACGAGTGCGCCGACTGGTTGGATGACAGGAACAGCTTCAACAGCAGCTCGATGCGTCGCGGCTCGGCAGTGACCGGTTCGGCGAGCCACTGCGCCAGTGCCGAGCGGCCCGCAGCGGTGATGGCGTATTCGGACCCCGGGCGACCACGACCCACGTTCCCGGTTCGCGTGCTGCAACGCACCAACTTCTGTGTCGTGAGCGTCGACAGGGTTGGATACAGCTGTCCGGAACTTTCGCGCCAGAAGTTGCCGATGCGATCATCGAGCCAGCGCCGAATCTCCGTGCCGCTCATCGGGCGCATCGCCAGCACCCCGAGGATGGCAAAGCGCGTGCGCGGCGTCGGGCGCTGTGTCACAGTCAGGGCCTCAGAGGTGCCAGATGAGTTGAATGAAATTGAACTCAAACGCTGCGAGCTGCGCACGTCCGCGTGCCGGGATGTCAAGATGCGCACCTGAGGTATACCGAAGATTCGTGCGAAGCACTATGCGTTCGTCGCGCGACGGGCGAATATCCCAGCCCACGACCACCGATGGTGCGGTGCGCGTTCGACGCCAGCGGGTGGGCGAATCGTTGCCGTTCTGCTCCGTCACGGTGTATCGCTCTGCGCCGACGCCAACGCCCGCGAACGGGACGAAGCCCACGTAGTCGCCCAGAAACCGTAACGCTTCAACACCGATCGCTTCGCGTCGCCGACTTTGCTCAAGGCCGAAGCCGTCGTTGCGGGACGTGAAACGTCGAATGGGGAGCGCAATCGACAGACGCGCCGGCCGGAAGTGCCAGCCAGCGGTAAGGTCGAACGCCCGCGCATTGGGGTCTCGCTCGGGAAGCTGCGGGGCAATGCTCGCATTGTGCGTTGAGCGGGCGAGCGCCCACGCTGCACTCGGGCCCACGCCAACAAAAAGCCCCCCCAATACGCCTTCTCGGCGCAAACGTGCGTTGCCGTCCGGCTCGCGTGCAACAACGGCCCGCGTCCCTGCGTTGGCCGTCGTCTCGATGCGTCGCTTGGCGCCGAACCAGAACGCGGACTTCGGCACAACGAATGCGCCCTCGGAATTGCGAGCGGTTGGCGACGCCAGCGTGCCCCCGCCAAGCCACTGTACCCCGCCTTCCACAATCAATCGCCCGACGGCCCAGGACGCGCCAACGCTTGGAAGTGCGCGCAGCGAGGTGACGACGGGTCCACGTATGCCGTCGCGTTGCTCCCGAACCAATACGCGGCCGAGCGACATCGCGGCGAATGGCCTGACGTGGCCTTCCTTCAACGGTGCAGCATACAGGCGAGCACCTGTTTCAATGCCGGTGGACCAGTTTGCATCGGTGGGTCCGCGACTGCCGAATGCGGCCGCTGGAATCGGGAACGCCAGATAAAACTCCGTCCATCCCCAGAAGTGCGTGCCGCCGAGCGTGAGTCGGGGCAGAACGCGCGCCGGAACGACAGCCGGACGCGACGCCAAGCCAGTGCCGAGCTGCGTCTGCGCAGCCGGCAGCACGAGTCCGTCCATCCCTAACGTCAGCTCGGCGAACCGCAGCCGCGTGCGTGATCCCGCGGTGTCGGTTTGCGCCACGAGCGGCGTCGAGAACAGGGCTGCGGTGATCGCCGCGGGCACTAAAGAACGCGCGATTGTTTTGTGCACAGACACCTCAGAAGGGACAGTACGACGTGGTTTATATCTTGCAGATATATATACTGAAGCGCGCGTCCCAGGCGATTGCGGGCGCGTCCGAGTCGCCGTGAGATGAGTCTGGTTGTCCTGCTGGTAAGCATCGCCGACGAGCGATCACGGAGAAACCGCCAGAGGGTTTCTCCCACATCGTGTCAGCCAACTCCCCTGTCGCACGCACCCGGGAAGCGGTAGACATTCGACATCCACCGCACGCTCTCATTGTTCGACGCGTCCGTCACTCCGCCCTCGTGAGCATGGCATGACCTACTACCATATCAGCGTCATGTGGGCCGTTGTGCTCTTCGGCGTGCTGCTTTGGACCACGGTGTCGGTCGTGCTCAACGCGGCACTGCGCCGAGGTATGGGTCTCCTGGGGATGGTGCTCAGCTACGGCGTGCTGCTGTGGATGCTGATCGATTTGCCCTTGGTCGATGCGCTCGCCACATGGGCGTTCTTCGCGGTTGCCGGGGGGCTGGTTACCATGGCTTACGAGCTGTGGGCACGACGTCGCTATGCCGGTACGGGACGCGCAGCGCGTCCGCTGGTGCGCCTGTCCGGACTTGTCAGTTGGCCGGCGATGATCCCGGACGCGTTCGGCCTCGTGCTCAACGATGCGGGGATTCTTCCGGCGGATGATCGCAGCGAGACGCATCAGGAAGACGCGGTGCGGGTCACCGCCAAGCGACCAATCAAGCCTTCGTAGTTCGCTACGGCACGATCTTCGCGGGCGGCACTATTTTAATCCCGTCTGCGAACGTCGCCGTGAGCAGATACAACAACTTGGTGGACGGCAACGCGCTCGAGGCGATCGCGTATTCGGTGAGCTGATGCGCCCCGTTGGCCTTGGATCCACCGATCGCGATGCTGGGGATCTTCCGTACGACGCCGGGATTCGCATCCGTCGCACCCGTCGCCACGGCTTCCCGTGCGCCCGGCATGCCGGGGCTCATTCCCAACAAGCGGTTGATATCCACGGCCGTCTGCACCAGCGGATGTGCGCGTGCGCCTGCCAACTGCTGTTCCGTACCGCCCGCGCCGCTCTTTTGCTCGATTTCGACACGCAGCCCGACCTTGTGTTGATCAGCAACCTCACGCACGGTACGCGTGATCGTGCGGTCGAGTGAATCCAGCAGCGCCGGATCGGAGCTGCGAAGGTCGACCGTAAAGTAGAGCTCCTGCGGCACGGCGTTAAAGATCTGTCCGCCGTGAATCTGTCCGATGTTCATGACAGCACCGTCGGGCAGCGCGGGGAACGGCAACGCATACAACCGATTGATCACCTCGGCCACCGCTTTCACCGGAGTGGGGATGTTACGCGAAGAAAGGGTGTGGGCGCCGGGATGGGTGAACACGTATTTGGTCCAATAGATACCAAGCGCGCCGTACGCCACGCTGCCATACGCTCCGTCCGGCACAATGAGCAGATCGGGCTTTGGATTGTGCTGCAGCCAGTACTCCATGCCTTTGAGGCCAAGCTCCTCCTGTACGGTGGCGATGAAAATAATGTCGCCTTTGCTCTTGAACTTGGTGGCATTCATGGTGCGCAACGTCGCGAGCATGTTGGACACCGATGCGGTGTTGTCGCCGATGCCCGGCGCGAAGAGCGTATCACCAACGCGACGCACCTTCGTGTTGGTCTCCGGTGGGAATACGATGTCGGTGTGCGCCGCAATCACGATCGTTGGGCCACCACCGGAGCCCTTCCGCACGCCGGTGACGTTGCCGATCGAGTCGACGGAGACGGCGAGCCCCTCCTTCTGGAAGACCTGCTTCACATAGGCGCCGCGCGCCTGCTCCAATCGCGATTTGCCGGGTATCTCGGCGATGCGAATCCACTCCGCCAGTTGCTGCGGAAACTGCTGCTCCAGTGTGGTCATCGCCGCTTTCACGTCGCTGCGCTGCAGGAGCGCCGGGTCCCAGCTGGTCGGGAACTGCTGACCCTGCAGCGGCTGCGCGAGCATGATCGTCATCGCGAGCGTGATCGTCATCGCGAGCGTGATCGTGATCGCGGACAGTGCTGCGTGAGCGTGTCGCAGCACCGGCTGTCGCACCTTCATCATGCGGTCGCCGCCACGATCGCCGCGGTGGCAGCCGCCTGCGCCGCCTGCATCGCCGCCGTCGAGGACGCGAGTTCCGATCCGGCAAACGCAATGAGGCCGTGTCCCAGTCCCTTGAGTTTGTTGTTCCAGAGAATCTCGCCCGTGCCGCTGTTCAGGCAAAACAGTTCGCCGCCTGCACCCGCATAGAGTGCGCCGTCGATCACGCAGATCGTGATATACGAGGCGCTGGACTTGAGTTTGGTGCGCCAGATCTCTTCGCCAGACGTAGACTGCACCGCAACAACATACCCGCCGATCCCAAGGTAGATGGGCGTAGACTTGTGACGTGCCATGGTGGTGCTCCAGGTAAGGGTTGACCGGAAATCTACCATCGGCAGGGCTCCCGTCGCCCCCATTCGCGTTTCCGCGCCGCACGCTCGCGCCACGCGCGATGCGCAGTACATTCGGAAGCACGCCATTTGCCCGCCGCGCGGCACGACGGGCAATCCGACGCCGAGCCTCCTTCGCCCGCTTCCAGGGATCCCTATGTTCGCCGCCCTCTCCTCTTTGCTGCTCGTTCTCAACGCGGCCACGGCGCGTGACACGTATCCGCGCCAGCCTGTCGACGTGGAGCACTATCGCTTTGCCTTCACGCTGGCAGACAGTGTTGACCGCGTAGCAGGCCAGGCGACCATTCGTCTCCGCATCCTGACGGCCGGAGTGAAGACGGTCACGCTGGACCTGGCCAACATCACGCCGGCTCGGCAAGGTCGTGGCATGGTGGTTGAGCGCGTCACACGCAGCGACGCCACACGCAGCGGCATCGCGCTGGCGTACGCGCACAGCGGCGATCGCCTCGCCATCACACTCAACGCGCCATCCACAGCAGGCGAGATTGCAGAGTTCGTTGTTGCGTACGCGGGCATCCCCGCCGAGGGCTTGTACATCAAGCCGAACAAGTATCAGGAGCGGACGTTCTTCTCGGATAATTGGCCGACCAAGGCACGGGAGTGGCTGCCACTGATAGACCACGTCGGCGACAAGGCGACCATGGAAATGGACATCACCGCACCGTCGCACTATCAGGTGGTGTCGAACGGACGGCGCATCGAAGAAACCGACGTCGCCGGAGGCAATCGCCGCACCGTGTGGCGGGAGTCGGTACCTATCGCGCCCTGGCTCTACACACTCGGCGTGGCGCGGTTCGCGGTGCAACACGTGGGCGACTACAACGGCGTGCCGATCGAGACGTGGGTCTTCGCGAGAGACCGCGATGCCGGCTTCTATGACTTCGCGACGCCAACCAAGGATGTACTGGCGTTTTACAGCGAGTGGATTGGGCCGTACGCATACGAGAAGTTAGCCAACGTGCAATCCAACTCCGTGAGCGGAGGGATGGAGTCGGCGTCGGCGATTTTCTATTCGGCGGGTAGTGTCTCCGGCACCCGGTCTCTGCGTTGGCGCAACGTCGTGATCCACGAGATCGCACATCAGTGGTTTGGGAATGCCGTCACGGAGAGCGATTGGAACGACGTCTGGCTCAGTGAAGGGTTCGCCACCTATTTCACGCTGCTCTTCATCGAACATGCATACGGACGCGACGAATTCGCCGACGGGCTGCGAAGCTCACGCAAAACGGTCGTCGACTTCTACGCCAGGACGCCAGACTATCGCGTGGTGCACGAAAACCTGTCGGATATGTCGAAGGTGTCAAACGGCATGACCTATCAGAAGGGCAGTTGGACGCTCCACATGCTGCGCACCATGCTTGGTGACGACGTGTTCTGGACAGGCATTCGTGACTACTACGCGCGGTTTCGCAACCAGACGGCGACGACCACCGATTTCCGTATGGCGATGGAGCGCGCGTCGGGCAAGGATCTCTCGGCCTTCTTTCAACAGTGGCTCTACCGCGGTGGTATTCCCAGGCTCGACGCCACCTGGCAGTGGGACGCCGCTGCCAAACAGGTGGTGCTTGATGTCGCCCAGACCCACGACGGGGACCCCTTCCGCGTGCCCGTGGAACTAGGCATCAGCGTGCCGGGCGAACCACTTCGCATCGAACGGGTAGAACTGGTTGGACGATCGGGTCGGTTCACCATTGCGGCGGCGCGTGAACCGCAGGCGATTCAACTCGACCCGCAGGTTCGGCTGCTCATGGATGGCGCAATCACGAAGCGCTGAATCAGGCGCTGAATCAGGCGCTGAATCAGGCGCTGAAGCACGCGCGAAGAACGCGCGAAGAACGCGTAAAGAACGCGCGAAGAGCGCGCGAAGGGCGCGCAACAGTCCCCTCAGAACGTTACGTTTCTGCAACCCGATGTTCTCAACCCTCAGGCATCCCCATGCATAGCGCTCGATTTTCCGGATTGGCCCTGCTGTTGTTCGCGAGTGCCGTGAGCGTTGCGGCACCGGCAACGCACGCATCTGCGACACCGCGTGCGGCCATGCGCCATCTGCGTTTGGTGCGTTCGTTCCCGGCCAAGGACACCTCACTCACCTCATCGCCGGATGTCATTCGCGTCTGGCTGTCTGAGCCAACGGAAAAGGGCGTTTCGAAGATCACGCTCGCGTCGTCGAGCGGCGTGGCGATTCCGCTCGAGGCGCTGACCCGTGATGCGGCGAAGGACGCGCCGTTGGTGGCCAAACTTTCTAAACCGCTCCCGGCTGGCGCGTACGCAGTGACGTGGAAAACGATGTCGAAGGACGGACACGTGGTGAACGGCACGTTCGGCTTTCGCGTGGCCGCGCCAAAATAGGTCGTTCGCAGTGAGTGATTTTACGTTCCACGCGCACGAACTCGATCAGCCTCGCCCATCCGGAATCAGCGCCATGATGCGCATCCGGAACGGGGCGGAGTACTTGCGCGAAACGATTGAGAGTCATGTCGCTCACTACGACGAAATCGTGGCGGCGTACAACGAGTGCAGCGATAACACCGAAGCGATCCTGTGGGAATTGGCCGAGCGCTATCCGGGCAAGGTCAGGCCGCTTCATTACCTGCCTGCGGTAGTCCTGCCGTACAGCGAGGAGCACAATCGCACGCCAACCGAGTCCGTGCACAGTCTCGCCAATTTCTACAACTGGACGATGGCGCGCACGCGATTCAGTACGGTGGTCAAGCTGGATGACGACCACCTGGCGATCTCCAGTGCGCTCGCCGAGGCGGTGCAGTACGTGCGGGCGGACATTGCCCGTGGGACCAGGAAGTTGTACACCTTCTCAGGGATCAATCTGGTGCGCACCGGCGATGCCAGCGTCGCGGTGTACGACAATCTGCCCCTCGTTGGTACGGGCGACATTATGTATTTCCCGGTGTCGCGCGACATCACGTTCAAGCAAGTGCATGACTTCGAAAAGATGGTCATTGGCGGACCGCGGCTGCAGAAGGAATACATTGGCCTGCTGTACTTCCATCTCAAACATGTGAAAGCGGACTTTGGCTTTGGCAACATGACACCGGAGCGTCGTGCGCAGGCCATCAGCGAATTTCAGCTCGCGCTTCGCACGGTGAGCATCGGCGAGCTGCAGAGCGACGCGTACTACTGGACGCTACGCCAAGGCTACAATCGATTTGAGTACTGGCTGCGCACCAACCCGGTCACGCAGGGCGTGGTGTTTGCGGTCGCCAAGCGTCATGCGCCGCTGCGGATCAGTCGCTTGAACCGGCTGAAGCGCGATTTGGCGAAGATTGACTGGCGGCACGATCTGTACGAACCGCTGCAGCTTGACGCGGAGCCACGGCAGACGGACGTCGCGCCGATTTCGCGCGCAGCGCGCGCGTAACGCGCATGGAGAGCAACCGTCGATAGGCGAACACCTTGCCCAGGGCCATGCGTCGCTGCTTGCGCAGAAAGTACTTTACCCCGCGATATCCGCCCTGTCGGGTGAGCGTATCGCCAACACTTTCGATGTCACTCGCGCCCATGCGATCGAGCGCGAGCGCTGGATGGATCGCCAGCCCTTTGCCGGTGCGCGTGACCCAATAGCGAAAGAACATATCGATCGGCGCGAAGATGCCGTGCTGGAGATCGATAAATGCTTGTGCCCCGGCGCGCGACCAGAGAATGGTCGTCGTCCGCATAGGGAAGTAATGCGCGTGATAGAGCGCGTGTTGGCCGATGCGTTGCAGTGGCGTGGCGATCTTGAGCCCAGGCGATGACAGGTGCACCACATGCCAGTCCAGCGACGGTTGTTGCTCCAGCGCGGCCACAATATCCGCGACGCGGGCCGCGAAACCCTCTTCAAGGACCGAGTCATCTTCGAGCACCAGCGCGTAGGGCTCGTCGGTCGCCAGAAACCGCTCCACACAGGCCACATGACTCAGTGAGCAGGCGACCTCGCCGCCCAGGAGTTCGCGGTCCAGAAAGCCTACCGCCCGGCGCGCCCGGTACTCCGGGAATGACTGCGCTGGTCGCCCACGCCCGTCGACGGCCGGCACTCGCGTAAATGACAATCCTTCGCGGTCGAGCTCCGCGCGCATCTCGACCATGCGTTTGTCGCTCCCGTCCAGATTGATGATGTACGCGTGCGGGAAAGACATGTGGTGCAGGAAAGAGACGCGGAGGGTGATCTGTGCCTGTTCGACGCCGTGCCGAGAGTCGGAAGACATTGGCGTGGGTCACGCCGTAGCGCAAGGTGAAAAGGGAAGGTGCCATGACCGGAGGGAGTCCCGGAGGGCAGTCACAGGAGGGCGATCAGGGGGCCGTCACGGCGGCCAGATCACCGACGTGATGATCGCGCACTTCTGAGCGTAGGGAGCGCACGCACGGTTAGCCATCGCCCGGAGTAGTCGGCCGGTACAACGCGTCGCGTCAGGGTCCGCACCCGTTGGCCGCCCACAGGCACCATGACCTCGACGTCGACCGGCGCCATGGAGGTAAGGCCGATATGCACCGGCATGTCACTCTGCGCGTCGTAGCCGGAGCCCGCGTCCACCCAGCGGGTGGCCAACAGGCGTTTCGTGCCGCTCGCGAACACCCGTACTTCCGCGCCGGCACACGTGGCGCGGCCATCGGCATTCACGACACGAATCTGCAGCGACCGTTTGGCCGATACGGTCGGGAGCACGTTGCGCAGCATCGGGTGCGATGCCTCGGCGCGTGAACCGGCGAGCGCCAGATCCAATGCCCCGTCGCCGTCCACATCGGCCCACTGCACGCCGTGACTCGCGGTCAGCGCGAGCACGTTGCCTGGTGTTCGATCCACGAACGTCCCCGCCGACTGTATGAACAGATAATCACGAAAACTCTCGGTCGACGAGACAGTTCCGTTCACGTACAGGTCAAGCATGCCGTCGTGATCGATGTCCGCCAAGGCACAGGTGTCGTATCGCCCGTCAATCGCCAGCCCCCATTCCTTACTCACGTCGCGAAAACTGCCATCCGCGGCGCCCACGAACACCCCGTTGGCACCATAGTTCGCGGCAATGATGTCGGCGACGCCGTCGTTGTTGATGTCCGCGACGCAGGGGCGAACGGTCCCTTGTGTCGCCGCACTAGCCGCGCGACCGCCCCACGCCAGCCCGCTGGCCGCTGCCACATCACTGAAGTGCCCGTTGTCGTTGCGAAAGAATCCGTTGGCGTCGCCGTCCTGATTCGCGACATACAGATCGAGATCGCCGTCCTGCTGATAGTCAAACCATACGGCACCAACGCTCTTGCGTGTGTCGGCGAGGCCGAGCTCGGCGGCCACGTCGGTAAAGCGACCGCTGGTGTTGCGGAAGAGCATGTTGGCGCGGTCACGGAAGGCGACGAACAGATCGAGATCGCCGTCGCCATCAACATCCACAAACGCGGGCTGACGAACGGCGCCACGGTCCATGATCAGGCCGCTGGCGGCCGTGATGTCGGTGAATCGCCCCTTGTCATTGCGATAGAGGCGCAGCACCGGCCCGGCGCCTGCGGCAAAGCCGACGAGCAAGTCGCTGTCCCCGTCAGCATCGAAGTCACTGAATGCGGCGGCGCGCGTCGCCCGCGCGTCGGCAACACCGGCGATGATCGCGACGTCACGAAAGACGCCGCGCGAGTTCTCATACAACCGGTTGGGTGTGCCGCCGAAGCCGACAAAGAGATCGAGATCCCCGTCGTTGTCGATGTCGGCGAACGCATTGGACAGCGCGCCGCCGGCGGCGAACAGCTCCGGCTGCACGGCGCTGAATGTCGGAAGGCCGCTGGATGACGGCTGCGTGCCGGCCGCGCCCCTGGCCCCGTTATCCCGGGCCATCCACCGCCGCTTGAGCGCGCCAAACGCCGCGAGCCGCTGCGTGGCCGACTCAATCATCACACGAGTGGCGGGCGCATCGCTGTCTTGCAACACGTCGATCACACTCTGATGCGCGGCACTCGCACCGCCAAAGCCCTGCGGGCCCGCAAACTCCGTGCGTCCTGCGCTACGCGCCTCGGCCGCCAGCGCTTGTGCTTCGCGCGCTGCGTCGTACAGTGACAGCGAGAGATCGTGCTGTTGCTTGAGTGCCGGCATCGTGGTCTTCACGCGCGGATCCATGCGTACCGTAAACGTTTGGCTCTGCGTGGCACCGTCTACCGTCAATCGCGCCGTGTAGGTGCCTGGCATCACCCACGGCCCTTCCGGCTCACACTTGGTGTTGTACGGCGTCGCGGAGATCGGGAGCGCACACTCGGCGCTCAGGCGCGCGTAGTGCAAGTCCCAGGTGAACCGCTGCAGCCCGGCTTTCGTGCTCGGTGCCACGGCTGGCCTGAACCAATACCACGGGGCATTGCCGGCATCCGTCGGCGCGGGCGTTGAGTCGGCGCTCGAGAAGCTGCGCACCACACGACCGCTGGCATTCAGAATCTCGAGTGTCACCCGCTGCGCATCACGCGACAGGACGTAATCGATCATTGCGCCGTCGGGCGGATTCTCGGCGCGCGGTTCGTCGGGCGGCACCGGCGTGTCGGTGTACATCGAGTACCGGACGCGCGTGGCGGTGGCAGGCTTGAACAGTGTGCTCGGCGCCGATGCGGCGGCCGCACTCCACTGACGCAACGCCGTGATGTTGTCCAGAATCCAGAAGCCGCGACCATGCGTGCCAACGGCGATGTCATCGTCCTTGATGATCAGGTCTCGGATCGAAATGGCCGGCATGTCGCCGCGCAGTGAGTGCCAATGATCGCCATCGTCGAGCGAGAACCAGACCTGGTGCTCACTGCCGGCGAACAGCAGCCCTTTCCGCACAGGATCTTCGCGCACCACGTTGATCGGGGCGTTTGTGTCGATCCCGTTCACAATTTCGGTCCAACTCTTGCCACCATCGCGTGTGCGATAGATATGCGGGCGGAGGTCATCAAGTCGGAGCGTGTTCACCGCCGCGTATGCACCATTCACGTTCGTGTGCGACGCATCCATGATCGAGATCTTCCACCACGGGCCGACTTGCGGCGGTGTGACGTTGGCCCACGTCGCGCCGCCGTTTCTGGTGATGTGGATCAGCCCGTCGTCGGTGCCAGCCCACACAGTATTCTCACTGACATAGCTCGGAGCGATGGTATACACCACGCCGCGGCGGCTTGGCGCTGCGTTCGGCGCGCTGCTGTATTTGCCCACGCTCGCTGGCACGGTCCACGTCTCCCGTGACAGGTCGTTGCTCAGGCGTTGCCACGTGGTGCCACCGTTCACCGTGCTCCAGACCACGTTCGTGCCGTAGTAGAGTTTGCGCGGGTTGATAGGCGAGAAGAGAATGGGCATGGTACGTATGCCGCGGAAATAGTCCGGTCCTCCGGCGGCACCGCCGCGCCCACGTCCGGCGTTCGGACTCACGTTTTGTGTTTGCCCGGTGCGGCGGTCAAAGCGCGATACGGTGCCGCCATACACGATGTCCGGGTTCAGCGGGTCGGGCGCGACGTAGCTGTACTCGCTGGCCCCCACGGGTCGCCAATCGCGATAGGTAATGCTGCCGTCGTCACCGCGGCTGGACACGCACGCCGAGCCCGATTCCTGTTGACCACCGCACACGCGGTAGGGCCAGGCGTTGTCCGCCGTGACATGGTAGAACTGCGCCGTGCCTTGATTGTACCACGAGCTCCACGTCTCGCCGCCATTCACGGTGATGACGGCACCCTGGTCGGCAACCAAGAGCATTGTGGTAGGAATCAGTGGATTGATCCAGAGTCGTTGGTAATCGTCGCCGCCTGGCGCGCCACGCAGCGACTTCCACGATACGCCACCGTCGGTGCTCTTCCACGCGACGACGTTCATCGAATACACCGTGTTTTTGTCCGTCGGATCGACGGTGATCGCCGCGAAGTCATCGCCGCGTCCAAAGATCCGGCTATCGCTCGTTATCCGTGTCCATGTCGCGCCGGCATCATCACTGCGATACAGCCCACTCTTGGCGCCAGCCGTCGCCGTGACGTAGATCCGCGACGGATTACCGGGACTGATGCCAATGCCAATGCGACCGAGTCCATCGGCGGTCGTGGGCAATCCCCCGGCCAGCTGCGTCCACGTGGCACCGCCGTCTGTGCTCTTGAACAGTCCGGAGTTGGTGCCACTCCATGCCGCGTTCTCCCACGGCCCCTGTCGTGCTTCCCACAGGACCGCGTAGACCGTGTTGGGATCGTTCGGCGAGAGTACGACGTCGGCACCGCCGGTATTCTCGTCCTTGAACAGCACCCGTTCGAAGGTTCGACCGCCGTTGAGCGATCGATAGACGCCGCGCTCGCTGTTCGGACCGTACGGATGACCAAGCACGGCGACGAACAGGCGTTCCGGATTCGTCGGATCAATTGCAATGCGTGGAATCTGTTGTCCATCGCGAAGGCCCAGGTGCGTCCACGTCCGACCGGCATCGTTGGAGCGATACATCCCGTTGCCGGTCGAGAGATCGGGGCGCTGCAACCCCTCACCACTGCCTACGTACAGAATGTTCGGATCTGACGGAGCGACTTCGACCGCACCGATGGAGCCGGTGGATTGCGCATCGAAAATCGGCTTCCACGTGCGACCGGCATCGTTGGTCTTCCACACGCCGCCGTTCGTTGCCGCCATGTAGAACACGTTCGGTTGGCTTGGCACGCCTACCGCACTCTTGGTGCGGCCAGCGCGAAACGGTCCGATGTGTCGCCACCGCGGACCTTGCATCGCGTCCGTTGGGAAGGTGGATTGCGCGCTGCCGTCGGGGGGCAGGGCGAGGCCAGGCAGCGTAATGGCGCATAGGAGCGCGAGGTGAAACAGGCGACGAGTTCGAATCACGGTCAACTCGGGAAGAAGTACCGCAGCAGGAGCGAGAAGGACGGTCGCTCTCAATGTACGGCTGCGGGACCGGAGTCGCCCAGCGGCCCCTCCTACAGGTCGCCTTGCGACTCGTCGATCGGACGCAGTCCACCCAACGCGATCCACGTTCCCGATTGCTCGGCGCGCGCACGCTCGTAGATGAATCGCGCCGCCGCCACGTCTTCCACAGCAACGCCCAAAGATTTGAAGAGCGTACGGTCACTGTCGCTGACGCGGCCAGGGGATGGGTCGAGCACGAGATCGCCAAGTTCAGCAAGAATGTGCGCATCCGTGATGGCTCCTTCCTGACGCGGGATCAGGAAGTCGCCCGCTTCGTTCAGCGCGGATTCGCGACGGTCCACGAACAGACGGCTTTGTACCACCGCACGCGTGTCCAGTTCACGCGACGTCGGCATGGACGCACCGACCGCATTGATGTGCACGCCGGGCGCCAACCATTCTCCGCGCACGACCGGTTCGCGCGAGGCCGTTACTGTACAAATAACGTGCGCATCGCGAACAGCCTGTTCTGCGGACTCGCAGAGCTGCACCGTAAGCCCGAAACGTTTTAGTGCCCAACGAGAGAATGACGCGCAGCGCTCGGCACCGCGACTCCAGATCCGGACTTCAGATATCGGGCGCACCGCCAGCATGGCTTCGAGGTGCGTCATTGCTTGTACTCCAGCGCCAAGGATCGCTAGGCGAGACGCATTGGCGTTGGCCAAGAGTCGTGTCGCGAGTCCGGAAACAGCCGCGGTCCGAATGGCGGTCACGGAACTGGCGTCGATGATCGCCAACAGTCGACCATGTACGTCGTCGAAATAGAGCACAACGCCAATGTGCGAGTCGTAGGGCGTGGCGTCGTTGCCGGGGAACACCGTGATGACTTTTGCCCCAATCGCGGCCGGGCCGTGTTGTCCGCCGAGCACCGCGGGCATCACGGCGAAGGCACTTCGGCCGCCGCCCACGCGAAGCACCTGTCGAAGCGGAAGGAGTGCGTCGCCGCGGGACGTTGCCGCCAACGCGTCGGCCATGACGTCGATGCACGACGACATGGGCAGGAGCCGCTCAACGTCGGCGTGCGAGACGACTAGGGTTGGATTGTGCGTCATACCGAAGCAGACGTGCTCTGTGGTGCGGACGGCGCTCGGGGCGCAGCGCCCTCCCACATCCGAAAGCCACCCACGAACGCATTGGCGTTATCGCCGCGCAGCGCATGCTCGGGCAGTGTCTTCAACACTTTCGAATTGCCCCCACCCAGCACCACGGTATCGCACACCATCGCGGCGCGTAAATAGTTTGTGATCACGTGGACGCGACGTTCCCACACTTTTTTGCCCGCCCGTTCCAGTCCCGCGGAGCCCAGGTAGTACTCGTAGGTCGCTTTCCGAAAGGGCAGATGTCCAAGCTCAAGCGGCATCACCATCCCGTCGTGCACGACCGCCGAACCAAGTCCGGTGCCCAGTCCGAGAAACAACATCCGTCCGCCATCGTAGCTGCCAAGCGCTTGCATCGCGGCGTCGTTGATCAGTCGCACAGGTTTTCCAAACGCGGCACCAAAATCGTAGCCGACCCAACCGCCACCAAGATTCACGGGGTCATGCAAGAGCCCGTCAGCCACGACGGGCGTTGGCACGCCAATGGTGATCACATCATACTGCCATAGGCTCGTGGCCGCCTTGACCGCTTCCACCATCTGTTGTGGCGTCAAGGAGGGGCCTGAATCGGTGCGGACGGACTCCGTTGCCCCGCTCGCCAGCATCTTGACGTGAGAGCCGCCGATATCGATCACGAGAATCTTCATTGCAGTTTGTTCCAGCCACCAACAGCCTGCGTCAGTCGGTCGGCAGCGGTTGGGCCCCAGCTCCCCGGTGCATACGACTCGGGCGTGATGGGGCTGTTCAGAAGGGGTTCTACGACACGCCACGCCGCCTCAACCGCGTCCTGACGCGCAAACAAGGTTGCGTCGCCGCTCATGGCGTCACCGAGAAGGCGCTCGTAGGCGTCCATGTCATCATCGTCGCGCTGCCGTACTACGGAGAGTTCGGTCATCTTGCCGGTCATGCCGTCACCGGAACGCTTGGTACTGGCGCCGAGCGCGATGACCACATCGGGGCCCAAGCGGAAACGCACGTAGTTGCCCATAGACGGCGCCGCTTCCTGAAACACGACTTGTGGCGGCACCTTGTACTCCACGATCACTTCCGTGGCGGTGGTGGCGAGCGACTTGCCCGCGCGAATGTAAAAGGGCACACCAGCCCAACGCCAGGAGTCGATCTGCAGCTCGACCGCCGCGAACGTCGGAACGCGCGAATCGGGCGCGACGCCAACTTCACCTCGGTAACCGTCAACTTGACCAACCACTAACCCGTCAGTGCTCATTGGTCGAATGCTTCGCAGGACTTTGGCCTGCTCATCACGCAACGCTTCGTTGTACGAACTGCTTGGCGGTTCCATGGCCAAAAACCCCACGACCTGCAGCAAGTGATTCTGGATCACGTCGCGAATCACGCCCGCCTCTTCGTAAAACTTGCCACGCCCGTCCACGCCAAACGACTCAGCCATCGTGATCTGCACGTTCTCCACGTAGTTGCGATTCCACGTCGGCTCGAGAAATGCGTTGGCAAAACGGAAGTACAACAAGTTCTGGACGGCCTCCTTGCCCAGGTAGTGATCAATCCGGTAGATCGAGGATTCCGGGAACCGTGTGTGCAGCGTGGCATTGAGCGCCTGCGCCGACGCCAGATCTCGACCGAACGGTTTTTCGAGCACCACGCGCGCCCCCGCCACACAACTCGCCTCGGCAAGCCCTTCAACAACCGCCGAAAAGAGCGAAGGAGGAATCGCCAGGTAATGCAAGGGGCGCTTGGTATCGCCAAGCGCGACACGCAACCGATTGTAGGTGTCCGCGGCGCGGTAGTCGCCCTGCACATACGAGAGTGATGCCGCGAGCAGGGCGAAGGCCGATTCGTCAACACCACCTCCGTGGATGTTCACGCTTTCGCGCGCCCGGGCAATGAGTTGTTCCTGGCTCATCGCCGATGACGCAACACCAACAATGGGCACCGACAGATGCCCGCGTTTGGCCATACTGTGCAGCGCGGGGAAGATTTTCTTGAAAGCGAGATCGCCCGTAATGCCGAAGAACACCAACGCGTCCGAATGCTCACTCGTCGGCGGTGACTCGAGGCCCGTGATCTCGTTCGTGCTCACGGGACGGGTTTCTCGGCATGGCCGCCAAATTGATGCCGAAGCGCCGACAACAATCGGTTCTGAAAATCTGCGTGTCCCCGAGAGCCGAATCGCTCGAACAGCGACGCCGACAAGACGTGGACTGGAACGGCAAGATCGTTCGCCGCCGCTAACGCCCAGCGCCCTTCGCCGGAATCCGAGACGCGTCCGCTGTAGGCGTCGAGCGTGGGGTCGCCCGCGAACGCCTGGGCCGACAGATCGAGCAGCCACGACGGAATGACGCTGCCACGTCGCCACAGCTCAGCGATCTCGCCGATATCAAAATCGTACTGATAGTGTTCGGGATGGCGGAGCGGTGTGGTTTCGGCGTCGTGCGTCTGCGACGCCCGCCCGGCGTTGGCGTGGGACAGCAGATTGAAGCCCTCGGCGTACGCCGCCATCATGCCGTACTCGATGGCGTTGTGCACCATCTTCACAAAGTGGCCCGCGCCGGCACCACCGCAGTGCAGGTAACCGTCGGCCGCGGTGCTTGTTGTATGGCTTGCCCTGCCCACTGTGGGCGGTGCGGAATGCGCGCCCGGTGCCAGCGTCGCAAAGACAGGCTGCAGATGGCGCACCGTTTCCTGCTCGCCGCCAATCATCAGGCAGTAACCGCGCTCCAACCCGAAAACGCCGCCGCTCACGCCGACGTCCACGTAATGCAAACCGGTGGCCGCCAGCCGCGATGCGCGCGCAATGTCGTCCTGAAACATGGAGTTCCCGCCGTCAATGACGATGTCACCCGGCGAGAGCATCGGCGTGAGTCGCGTGATCGCATCATCAACGAAGGCGGCAGGCACCATGATCCAGATGACGCGCGGTGTGGACAGCGCCTGGACAAACGCCTCCTCGCTCGTCGCGCCAACGGCCCCGTCGGCCACCAGCGTGTGTACCGCTTCGGCTGAACGGTCATAGGCGACGCAGCGGTGCCCTGCACGCAGGAGGCGTCGAACCATGTTGGCACCCATACGACCCAGCCCTACCATCCCAATGTCCATGCGCTTCCCCGGAGAACTTGTGAGACGTAAACGGGATACCTCGTGGCACACGACCGCTGCCAACAGCGGTACTACGGGGAATCTGTGGCGCGTTCCCCCGTGGCGCAGTATGTATTGCACAATCTGTTCTCGAAACCCCGCTCAATGACACCGTCGTGACGCACTCCCGGACGATACGCATCGGTCCCACAGAGGCGCTGGTCGCCCACCTTGTTGAGCACCTCTGCCGCGTGGTAGAGGCCGCCGTCGCCTTGCGTGGGGTCTGTACGCTTGCGATTCCCGGCGGCTCGGTGGCCACCGCGGTGCTTCCAGTGCTCGCACAGCGCCAACTGCCCTGGCGCGCCGTCCACCTGTTCTGGTGTGACGAACGTGCGGTGCCGCTGGCCGATAGCGATTCCAACGGCGGAGCCGCGATGCGTCTCATCGCGCGTTCGCCGCTCGCCGAGCAGGCCACGTGGCATCTCATGCGCGGGGATGCCGCGGACCTGCGGCGGGCCGCAGTGGACTACGCGGCTGAGCTCGCGGTCGTCGCGGGGCGCCCGCCGGTATTGGACGTCGTGCTGTTAGGTGTTGGCGAAGACGGCCACGTGGCGTCCCTCTTTCCAAGGCATGACACCGACACCGACACCGACAGCGACAGCGACACCGAACGCGAACAGACTGTACAACTCGTGACCAATGCGCCCAAAACGCCGCCCACACGACTCACGCTCTCCTTCCCAGTGTTGACGGCGGCCCGTGAAACGATCGTCATGGCGTTTGGGAGCTCCAAGTCGAGCGCGGTCCGTGCAGCGCTCGAGGAGTCCGACATGCGCTCCCCGCTTGCACGAATTGTTCGTGAATCCCTCACGCTGCTGCTGCTGCTTGACGGCCAGGCGGCACGTCAGCTTACCCACACCGTCACCCACACCGTCACACCCACAGGTGTGGAGCACATCGCATGAACGGCACGCCGCGCATGGCCCCGGGTTGGCCCGGTATAGAACCTCGCTGGACGTCGAGCGCCAAGAGCGCCGTCGGGACCGCGCTTGGCGATGGATCTCGCGTGTGGTTTACGGCCAGCCATGGCATCCTCAACGAGGTGTATTACCCGGAGGTCGACACGGCGTGCCTGCGTGACGCGGGACTTCTGGTCACGGCCTCCGACGGATTCTTCTCTGAGGAAAAGCGCGACTGTAATCATGCGGTCGAGTGGATGGAGCCTGGTGTACCCGCGTTCCGTATGATGAACAGTTGCCGTTCGGGGCGATACGTGATTGAGAAGCGCACCTGTACCTCGCCCGAGTATGATGTGGTGCTGCAGCAGGTCACGTTCACGCCGCTGGTCGGCACACTCGACGACTACACACTGACGCTGGTGCTCAGTCCGCATCTGGGCAATCATGGTGCGGGGAACACCGGCTGGACCGGTCAGCATCGCGGTCACGATATGCTGTTTGCGCAGCGCCAATCGCTGGCGTTGGCGGTGGCGTGCAGTGCGCCGTTCACGCAGGGCACGGTGGGTTTTGTAGGCCCACACGACGCATGGCACGACGTGCGGGCGCATGGGTCGCTCACCAACATCTACGACCGCGCCGAGAACGGGAACATCGCGCTGGCGGCGCAAATAGACGCGCGCGCCGTCGGGGGGAGCTTCACCATCGCCATCGGCTTTGGTGCCGATCCGGAAATCGCCGCCCTCCACGCACGCGCGGCGCTCTTCGATTCTTTCGGCGACACAGAAGCACGCTACGCCCACGCCTGGCGCGCCTGGCAATCCCCGCTGCACGCCCTCGACGAACTGGCCAGCGACAGTGAACCGCATCTGTATCGCGCCAGCACCGCCGTCATGAAGTCGCACATGTCGATGAACAATGATGGTGGGGCGATCGCGAGTCTGTCGGTACCGTGGGGCTCAAGCAAAGGCGACGGCGATCTTGGTGGCTATCATCTGGTGTGGCCGCGCGACATGGTCGAAACGGCCGGCGGCCTGCTGGCGGCTGACGCGCATTTGGAGATGAAAGCGATGCTGCGGTTTCTCGCCGTCACGCAGGAAGCCAACGGGCGATGGCCACAGAACATGTGGCTCAATGGCGCTCCCTATTGGACGGGCTTGCAGCTGGACGAAGTGGCCTTCCCGATCCTCTTGGTTGACCACGCGCGGCGCGCACACGCCATCGATGTTGATGAAGTCGAACAATGTTGGGGGATGGTACAGCGGGCGGCGGTGTTTGTGGCGCTCCACGGTCCGGCCACCGATCAGGATCGATGGGAGGAAAACGCGGGCTACACGCCATTCACAATTGCTGTCGAAATCGCCGGCCTGCTGGCCGCTGCAGACTTGGCGGAGTTGGCTGGCGACGCTCGCCTCGCCTCATACCTTCGCGACACCGCCGACGACTGGAACGCCAGCATTGAGCACTGGATGTTCGCGGAAGGGTCGTGGCTTGCCGAACGACTTGGCGTGAGTGGCCACTATGTGCGCGTGGGCAGCGCATTGCCCGTCTACGCCGCGTCGCCAACCAACGCGTTGGTGCGTGTGAAGAATCGAGGCGCTGACGTCGCACCCATGCACGCCTCTGAGTTGATCAGCGTGGACGCGCTGGCGCTGGTACGGTTTGGCCTGCGATCCGCGCTGGATCCGCGAATGCTCGCGACGGTGCGGGTGATCGATGCCGTGCTGCAGACCGACACCGCCACCGGCCCCACGTGGCGTCGGTACAACGAAGACGGCTACGGTGAGCACGAGGATGGCCGCGCGTTCGACGGCACGGGGATCGGTCGCGGGTGGCCACTGCTGGCGGGAGAACGTGCGCATTACGAGCTCGCGGCCGGTCGCCCGGACGCGGCGCGGGCACTGGCCACCGTCATGCGCGCGCAGGCCAACGCGGGCGGGATGTTGCCGGAACAAGTCTGGGATGCACCAGACATTGTGGCGCGCGAGCTGCGCAACGGAGGGCCAACGGGATCGGCCATGCCGCTGGTGTGGGCGCACGCGGAGTACGTGAAGCTCTTACGGTCGCTCAAGGATGGCGCGGTGTCCGATTGCCCGCCTCAGCCGCACGCGCGCTACGTGGTGCAGCAGAACACGCCGCGGGTGACGGCATGGAGCTTCTCGCATCAAGCGACGCGGCTGGCGCGGGGGCGTGTCTTGCGCATCGACGTCAAGGCGCCTGCACGAGTACGCTGGTCGAGCGATGCGTGGGCCACCTACGCGGAACACGACACTGACGAGCTGTCACATGGCCTGCATACAGTAGACCTTCCCACGAGCGCGCTTGTCGATGGAAGTCGGGTGCTCTTCACGTTGTACTGGCTTGACGCGAATCACTGGGAAGGTCGGGATTTCGGCATGACGGTCGTTCCGTAGCGCGGAGCACCGCAGCACGCGGTCAGTGCTCACGCACCGGCACCGCACGCGATGCCACCACACCAACATCCACCGCAACGATGCCGCCAATCATTCCAGACGCTGACAAGATCAAGGCGTTCGCCACGGACGCCGCATTCGAGCGATGGCTGAACACGCATCACGCGACAGAAACCGAATTGTGGTTGAAGATTCACAAAAAGCATTCCGGGCTCACCTCAATTTCCTACGCCGAAGCACTCGATGTGGCGCTCTGCTGGGGATGGATCGACGGGCTCAAGAAATCCTTCGACGAGCACTCGTTTCTGCAACGCGTCACGCCGCGCCAAAAGAAAAGCATCTGGAGTCAGGTGAATCGCGACCATGTTGCACGACTGATCGCCAGTGGACGCATGACACCGCACGGCCAACAGCAAGTAGATGCCGCCAAAGCCGACGGGCGTTGGGACGCCGCCTACGCGCCGATTCGCCACGCGTCACGTGACACCACACCACTGGATCTCCGCGCGGCCATCGAGGCGAACCCGCGTGCCCTGGCGACCTACCAGACGCTCGGCACCATGAACCTGTTTGCGCTCGCCTTTCGGACCAACAGCATGAAGACGGCAGCGGGGCGGGCACGGAAAATTCACGCGTTGGTCGCCATGATCGCCAAGGGCGAAACGATTGTCCCGGAGCGGCTCAGCGGACGTTGATAGGAATCCGGAACGGGGTGTCGGCATCGAGCGTGCGGATCTCGAGCACCGCGCGCTGGGACCGCACCGGTCGCCACGTAAAGTCGTAGGTCTCGCCGACGCCGATCCGCGTCAGGTGCGCGGGCCGCTCGACGCGCAGGAGGGTTGGCAGGTCGGCACCATCCTTGGCGACAGGCGTCCAGCGCAGTGGGACGGAGTCGGTATGGAGCAGCGCGTCAGCCCCTGACGCGGCATTCAGGTTGAGAAATCGCAAGCGATAGGTCGTGCCCGCGCGCAGTCGCATGGGCGCAAAGGTTCTCGCGCCGTTCAGCGTCGCACCGCGAGTCCCGTTTACCAGTGCATCGCCCAGCATGAAGATGAAGTCGGTGTTCGGGTCGAACCGTTCACCGGGCTCGAGCACGATCATCGCGCCGAACATGCCGGCCGTGAGCTGTTCTTCTTCTTCCATGTGCGGGTGGTACATGAAC